>Ga0207137_1020_pt1 | contig 47113 bp, 28 predicted proteins | sample Alteio_BWMinHeat_9_FD_153572 | JGI IMG/M metagenome (GOLD analysis project Ga0207137, IMG submission 153572) | Enriched cells from forest soil in Barre Woods Harvard Forest LTER site, Petersham, Massachusetts, United States -... | ecosystem: Environmental > Terrestrial > Soil > Temperate forest >...
TTGCGAATACCTATGGTGGACAAATTGTTATTGGTGTCGATGATAACGGCGAGATTATCGGTGTTGCAGAAGAAAAAATAGATAAGCTAACAGATGATCTGATTCGCTCTATCTATGACTCTGTAGCACCGAGCATTTTCCCAACAGTATTTACTAAACGATTTGCTGATCAACTCGTTGTTATCATAGATGTTGCTGAAGGCGCAAACAAACCTTATCATTTTAGTGCGCAACGAATGAAAGAAAGTACATACGTTCGATTAGGCGCACATACAATGTTGGCAACTCCTGACATTATTCATCAGTTGCAATGGCAAAAACAATGTAAATTTTTAGATGAAATGCCAGTCTATTCTGCAAGTGAAGATGATATTGATCTTGAAGCATTCGAAAATTTTTTACTGAATCGCAAACAAAAAAATCATGATAAAGATATCACTGAAATGCTAAAACATTATTTAATCCTTACAAAAGAAAGAGAACGTGTACATCCAACCGTTGGTGGGATATTATTGTTTGGCAAACAGCCTGAAAAGTTTTTTCCAGAATCTTTTATGATCTGCACGCATATTTCAGGTACTTCAGGACGAGATGTTATTGCAACCAGAGATAGTAGCGGGACTCTTATCCAGCAATATAAAGACTCGATTGCTTTTATATTGAGCCGATTGAATACTTCATTCAAAATAGTTGGTGCTGGAGAACGAGATGAACAACTCGAAATTCCACCAGAAGCAATACGAGAAGTTGTACTGAACGCAATAGTTCATCGCAATTACCACATAATGGCACCTTCGAAAGTGTCTATCTATGATGACCGATTAGAAATTTTCAGTCCCGGGAATTTTCCAGGCCCTATCATTGCTGATAAAGTCGATATAGGAGTTAGCTACATACGTAACACAATTATTACCAGAGTTTTTAGAGATCTCGGTATTATTGAAAAATTAGGCTCTGGATTTATTACACTTTATGAAAGTTATGCAAAAAGACACTTACCAAAACCCGAGGTAATAGAAGGTCCTGGATTTGTAAAATGTACGTTAGGTCGACCTTCTCCTCAGAGAAAAATGCATGCTGATGCTGAAGCCGAATTAGTCATGCAACTCTTTATTTCTAGAGATGAAATAAAAGTTTTTGATGTCATGTCAGCTTTATCTGTTTCAAGAGCAACAGCTGGAAGAATACTGACAAAACTAACAGATGAAGGGTATTTAGAGAAGATTGGCAAAGGACCGGTAACACGCTATATAAAAAGTATGTAACAATAAAAAGTAGCGGGCTTGGTAGCACGCCAGCGCATGCGGGTGTTTCAGGAAGTTAGTTGGAGGATTTGAACGTGGAAGTATCAATACTCGATTTAAGTAAAGACATCTTAAAGGCGCTTGACCGAAACGAAAGCGTTAAAATTCTTTATCATGGTAAATTAAGGGGGCTGATTTCTCCTTGCAAACGTGCCGATAAGATAAAGGTCAAACAGCATCCTTAACCTACATGGAACTCCTTCAATGTGCAAAATCTAAGCAACAGCATAAAATCACTCACTCCAAAAACTGTGGAAAGGTTGGCAGTAATGCAAATTCTTCTGGATCATGTTGAACAATTACCCGCGCGCTGAGATTTTTGGTCATCGTTTCAATTCTATCAAAAGAAGCTAAAGTTTCAGCTCGGTTATTGTTGAACACAGGAACTCGTTTATGTACACGACTTTCTTTGAGATGGTAGAGATCGCCACTCAAAATTATAGGCTGACTTTTGAGTTTAACTAACAAACTTTGATGCCCTGGAGTATGTCCTGGTGTATATAGTATTTTGACTTTACCGTCGCCGAACACATCGTAATCACCGTCATAACTGATTTTTTTGACGGCAGCATATTGATCAAAAGATTTTAATTTCACTCCTCGGGGATTATGGTTTGAAAGACTGTGAGCGAGTTCTTTTTCCTGCCAAAGCCAAGTCGCTGCTGTAAACAAATTAGCATTGCCTGTGTGATCCCAATGAGTGTGAGAAAAAGAAATAAAATTAATGTCTTTAGGCGAAAGCCCTAATTTTGCTAACTGAGATTTCAAAGAAACACTGACGGTAGGTTGAAAAAGATCTTTTTTATCTGGCGTTTTGCCTAATAAATTATCGCCTAAACCAGTATCCCAGAGAAAAAGCCCTTTAGGATGTTGAATTAAAAAACAAGGATCAGCCAAAGCTCCCGATTTACCCTCATACTCGCCAGTATCTGAAAACATAGCTAAATCTTTAACCTTCATATGCCCGCCATCTAAAACATAGATACGAATTTTATCGGATTTTTCAAGCGCAAAACTTAACTCGGCATAAAAAAGTAAAGAACCTAAAACTAAAAGGGAACATCGGAAAAAACTGAGCCAATTTTTCATAATCACCATCCTCATTAATTGTGTATAATGTATGTTATCAGAGTTAAATCTCCGAACTAGCATTCCGGAACATTCACCGCCAAACCGCCCTTCGCTGTTTCTTTGTATATGCTGAGCATGTCTTTGCCGGTTTGTTTCATGGTGGCGATGACTTGATCTAGAGTGACAATATTGGCGCTTAGTTCTGCTAATGCCAAACCTGACGCATTGATGGCTTTTATTGCGCCCATCGCATTGCGTTCTATGCAGGGGATTTGCACTAAACCATTCACGGGATCACAGGTTAATCCTAAATTGTGTTCCATGCCTATTTCTGCAGCGTTTTCTATTTGCACGAGTGTGCCACCGCGTACTGCGGTGAGTGCTGCTGCAGCCATTGAACTGGCCACGCCGACTTCACCTTGGCAACCAACTTCCGCTCCTGAAATAGAGGCACGCTTTTTATACAGGATGGCAATTGCGCCGGCAGTGAGTAGAAAATTCACTATATCTTCGTCGGAAACATTTTGGAAAAAATTGCGATAATATTCTAATACTGCGGGAATAATACCCGCTGCGCCATTGGTGGGTGCTGTTACCACACGTCCGCCTGCGGCATTTTCTTCGTTGACGGCCATCGCGTAGACGTTAACCCAATTCATCATTTCAGGGTGATGATGGTGCGCTTCGCCCATGGAGTTTAATCGTGTAAATAATTCTGGGGCGCGACGTTTTACATTCAAACCGCCGGGTAAAATTCCTGGAGTGCGACAACCTTTTTCAATACAACTTCGCATTACAGCTGCAATGGTTAGCAAACGGCTGCAAATCTCATTTTTATTATGCCAAACACTTTCATTAGCTAACATTAATTCGGCAATGGTAAGATTATTTTGTGAGCAGTGAGTAAAGAGTTCTGCTGCTGTGTCAAATGGATAAGGTGTTTGGCTCACTTTATTGGGTTCATGATCAAATTCTGCATCAGTGACAATAAAGCCGCCACCAACAGAATAATATACTTCACTTGCTAAAACTTTTTTCTCTGCATCTAACGCAGTAAATTGCAACCCATTTGGATGTTTCGGTAATGGATTGTCATGAAATAAAAGATCAGAATTTTTGTTGAAGTGAATTTCGTGAGTACCATTTAGTTTAATGAGTTGCTGATTACAAATGGTAATAAATCTTGGCGTAATCTCACTAGGATCAATTTCGCTTGGAGCGTGACCTTCAAGTCCTAGTAAGATGGCTTTGTCGGTGCCATGACCTTCGCCTGTGAGTGCCAGTGATCCGTAAAGATCAGTGCAGAGCGTTGTTGTTGCTGATAGCTTATTTGCAGCAGCTAAACTTTTTACAAATGCATTGGCTGCAGCCATCGGGCCAACCGTGTGTGAACTTGAAGGCCCAACGCCGATTGAAAATAAGTCAAAAACGCTAATGTCCATTTTTTATGCCTCTGGTTAATGGGTGCATTTTAAATGCTATTCAAAGGTAAGTATATGATTAATGTCGTTGATAGGAAGTCATTCTTGGAGTATGATTCTGCATACAAATTTATATATCGAGGTAAAAATCAATGAAAAGCGCGGATTTTTCAGCAACTTCTCCAAAAACCAAGCTAATACCTGGGCAAATTGAACTTCTGAAGGCTATCTTAAGCCATAAACCCATTAATCTGGTGTTAGAGGGCGGTGGTGCAAAAGGCATTCTGTACACCGGGATATTAAAACAACTCGAAGAACGCGATCTTTTGTGTGGCATACGGAATGTGGCGGGTAGTTCTGCTGGTGGCATTATCGCTTTTGCTTTAGCCCTTGGCTACACAGCAAAAGAAATTTACGAGCTTACTGCTACTCTTGATTTTGTCAAATTACAAGACGCAAAAACAACTACTAAGGTATTAGATGCTACTGTAAAAGCAGCGTCATTTGTTGGAGGAACGGGCCTAGTCAAATTGGCAACTAATTCAAGCCTGCCGTTAGCTGCTGGTTTACAATTGGCATCAGAGCTCAATGGTTCGCGTTTAGCGCTGGGTGGTGGCGAAGCTACTGCTTTGCTGAATGATAATTATCTTTGGGAAGGTGAAGAGTTAATAAAGCTTGCTCAGAAATTATTACTTGATAAAGGATTTAATCCTGAAATGACGTTCCTAGAACATCATGAGCTGATAAAAAAAGCACGTCTTTTAGAGAGTAAAGGCGAGCCTTTAAGTGATGAATTGAAAAAAGCTTTATTGTTTAAAGATTTATTTTTGACCGGAACTCGCATCGACGAAGCACGCCCAGGTTCACAAACATTTGGCTGGAAATACACGCCTCATGTAAAAATGTTTGATGGATTTAGAGCAACAGCGGGTTTTCCTTTCGCCTATAAACCACACCCCATCACCATTGACGGTGAAACGCATTTTTATACTGACGGGGGTGCAATTAATAATTATCCTATGAATATTTTTGATTGCAGCGATCTCGATTTTCTGAGCGAAGACGCGATGCTGATTCAAGTTGGCGAAGGTGGCAATGGTGATTTTCGGGAAAGATGGATCAATCCGTGTACATTAGGTTGTAAAGTGGATAGCTCTTTAGAATGTGCCAGTTTATTATATGCAAATGAAGCAGTGAAAAAATTGGGCAACCCTCCAGGATTTGGCGATATTCTAAAAGTATTGATGTACGATAGCAACGCAGGCGTGGGCACCTATTATAAATACAATACCATTCAAGGTTTAGATCTTGATCTGACTACTTTAAATTTTGATTTAGCGCCTTTAGAAAAGCTTGCGATGATTTGTAGCGGTAATGCAACTTCTTTAGAATATTTCGCACAAAGAGAAAATGGTTTTCCTTTGATTGCCAACGAGCCGATAGATGCAAATGGAAAAATATTTGCCGCTTTGGCGCAAGATTTAGTTACTGTTTCGAATAAGCTTAAATATCTCGAAGAAATTTCTATAGATACGGTTTTAAATTCTGGCACTGTCATTCAAGAAATCGATGACATGATAGCGAAGATTATCCACAACCTGAAAGATGATCATCCCCTTGTTGCAGTTGATGTTGGAATGGCAGTCTTAAATCAGATAGCAGCAATGAAGTGGACATCTGGAACATTCAGTAATGATCGAAGCAAAGCTTGGCTTGATATGAGAAACAAAATCGCCAATACCACTAACGCGATTGCAAAAGCCAACATCGTTGGTTGGCAAGATCCAGGCTGGGGAACTGTGACAACGCCTGCAATGATTGGTGTAGCAGTTGGCGGAGCTTTGGGTGTCGGACTTGGGGTGGCATTTTTACCAGTGACCGCTCCTTTCGCTGTTTTAATGACGGGATTAATGATTTGGCAAAGAAGAACATCGGATCCTAACTTGAAGTTAGAAAATCCATTAATCAAGGAATTTAAGGCGGCATTAAATAACTTAGATTATCCAGCGGCTACAAAATTGGTAGCAGGAAATACCGAAACTGAATTATCTGAATTAATGCTGAAAGAAGTGCAAGCATTCAAGGCAACATTTTGGCGCGCATGGCCACCAGAGTTGCTGGTTTTGGAAGAGTTATTGCGCAATCCTTGTGCAACGTCAACAACACCGCCATCTCAATAATTTCCGAGCATAAAAAGCCTCTCTTTCTTTTGAAAGAGAGGCTTTGCTTATTTAATTGGCTTTGTAATAGATGCAGTGATTGGCACAAGAGCTTTTGCTGAAGTGGGTGTGATTTGCGCAGCAGTAATCCCCTTCAACAAGTTGAGTGCTTCAAACAACTGATAATCTTCAAAAGCTAGCGGGTTGGTTTTTGGACCTTCATCGCCGATTTTCGGTTTCATAACATCAGGATTGGGAACGGGTTTAATTACCTCAGGTGCTTTCACCGCTGGTGTGGATTCGTTATTACATTGCGCGAGATGCGAGCTTAGCGAGTCAGGTGTTACGCATTTTTATCGACGAGTCACGATGCAAGGTAACTTAGATGATTTTGAGGAAAAGTACTTTTCTGAAAAATCAGCGCCAATTATAGGTAGTCGGCCGATAAATCGTGAAATTGACATCGCCAGTGTTGTAGCCGATGGACCTCAATCGGTGATCCTGCAACAAATTACCAACGGTGTTGCCATTCGCATGGCGATTCTTGAATTACTCTTAGCTATTAAGTAGTTCTCCTGCACTCTGCTGCTATTAAAAATGGAACGTATCGAAATGTTTAAGCGGCGGGAAATATTGAGCAAGGAGCAGGTAGACAATATAAAAAGCTCGAAGGGGCATTACTGCCCCCTTGATCTCAACAATTTAATTTCCCCATTATTGCCCTTGCGGACTGACGCCAAGTGTGTAGATTTCAAATATGGCATCAGCATTGTTAGTGGATTTGCCATTCATGATATCGGTGAAGGATACAACTTTAGGCTGTATGAACGGGTTATAATTGCCATTTCTATCCACGCGCAAATGACCGTTGGAGATGCCCACTACTGTTGCGCCATTCGTGTTAGGATCATTCGTGATTACACCAGGCGAAGGAAAACTATTATCGTATTCTAGCCTGATACTACCATCGGGGAATAAAGTGCATTGAGCACTTACCGCAGGAATCTCCTCAAATGCGAATGAAGCGAACTTATAAAAAGTAATTTTCAAGCGCTGTGGTGTGTTAGACACCCATACTTGCCCTTCAGGTCCCGGGCCAACATCTGCATCATCGCAACTGCTGGTGTTGCAGTCGGCACTTCCCAAAAGAGCTATGGTCCATGAGCCATGGTCTTGAAACCATCGATTCAATCTCGGTGCCGCAAATAACCCATCATTTATATGAACACTACTCTCAAGACTAATGTAACCATTCGGGTGAACAACTACACTGTACTCGGAATATGGCCATTTAGCAGAGGGATATTAAAGGCTGGGGTGATGGCAATATTGGGTCCATCATTAAGGTTGGTACCGAGAGAATACGCTCCAGGAATAGTCGAAGGATCGGCCATGGGCCCTGAGCGAGTGGTGATCGTAGTCTTGAAATAATGCGTACCCGGTATTGGTTTAAAATCAATTTGCTTGTTTTGCAAATTAAAATCATTCTCCACAATCCCAGGAACAGCATTAACATAAATGTTGTTTAATAGCCCCGGAAAGACCGGAATTGTCGACAATAAAGAAGCTATAGGATCTTTATACAAAGTTGACCGCAAGAAATTAATAAGATAGTAGCGCGTCATAACATTAAATGTGCCATCAACCGGCGTATCCGAAAGCCCAGACAATGGCGCATCGGGCAGAAGAGCCGTTAAGGTACCTGCCAACCCTAAGTCACTCGGCAACGATCCAAAACCGGCTAATGATTGCGTTGAACAATTTTCGAACCCATAAGGCATGTAAGCTGTGTTAGCATTAGGAATGTTTGCATCATCAACAGGCGTATTGACACCCTGTTGGTATATGCGATTAAATTCGCTAATGACTTCACAGATATGTCCATCTGTTGCGGCTAGAGTGCGAGTGTGACCGGAATTAGTCAAATCGTAAAAGATTCGCTTAGATGCGTTACTATAGGCCGCAAAATCTCTTGGCCAGTTTTGGAAAGCCCCGCTAGCATACATACCTAGTGCCGCAGTAAAGTTGGCTTGATTGAAACCTGTTGTAAAGACGTTTAGCAGGTACGAATCTCCAGCAAAAACCCCCCGAACTCTTGGATCCCCAGAGGTTTCTGGAGGTGAGGCATTTGGATTTGTATCCGCATTTGGAGTTAGTCTCCCTGCAGCGATTTGCTCACAAGTTTCAGCGCCAGATGAATGACCTACACACCCAGCGATGGCAACATTCTGAGCATCTCGCTTAATGCGATTAGCATTGAATCCCAATTGACCATTCGTCGCTGCGGTTATCACAGCCCGACCATCTCGCAATAGGGTTCCACCAACAGCACCACCACAAGCTGGACAAGCAAACCCATCAACCCCATAACCACTGGATACGGCGACGATAAATCCCGCAGCAGCAATATCTTCTGCTACCTTGAGTGTTAGGTAGCTATAGTCGCTGCCGCCATACATCAATACCAATGGGAAGGCACCTGACTGTGGATTATTGTCAGGCCAGGTACGTATCAGCTGAAAACTCATCGTTGTCTGTTGTAACGGTACATTTGGATACAAGCCGCTACTGAATAAAATGGGCTCAGAGGCTACGCGCATTGGGGCTAGGTGACCAGGCCCAGTAGCCGGTTCATAAATACGCACATCAATTAAACGATAACCATTTACTGGCGTCCCACCTGTATAAAGTGAGCCATCTTGGTTACGTGTAGTATCGGTATAAACTGTCTCGTAATAATGTACATACGGGTATTTGACCAATAGGCTGTCAAATAGTGAACCTATACCAAAACTGCCATTCGCAAAGACGGCTGACGTGAATAAACTCGATAAAATTAATGCCAGAAACTTAATAAAATACCTGTTGCTAGCGTAGGATAGCCTCGTCATACAGGCCGTATATTTATAATTACTCATGATACCTCTCCTTTACTTATGAGTCAGGACACCTCGGGCCATAAAGCCGTCTAAAAATCCAGGCTCAACCTAGACTGGCCCCGTGATCCCATTTCGGCCTTCGCATTCTCCTTTTGCTAAGAAAGCACTTTACTGCCCCCTTACTTTCATTTTAGTACATATTTGGCAAATTGCAAATCGAGTATATCTATAATAGATTAAACAATTTGGTTAGATATTAAAAAATAACTTTTAAGATGGCTTTGTTTTGTATTTTTCAATGGCGAGCATCAGGTGCCGCTGCGTCAAGCAACAAGACGCATTCGGTGAGTTGGTAAAAATCGCGCCAGTGGATGCATTATGCGGTCGAAAAGTCGCCACATAAAAAAGCCAAAGAATTCAGTGAATAGGCGTAGAAAAACGATCACGTTAGTGGTTGTTTGCATTGTGACGCTAGTAAACGAATTTATGTTCTGGTGAGAAGGGTAAAAGGGAAGATTCGAGTCAATAAGTGGCCTCTCTTTCTTTTGAAAGAGAGGCTTGTTATCAGAGCTTATTTAATTGGCTTTGTGATAGATGCAGTGATTGGCACAAGAGCTTTTGCTGAAGTAGGTGTGATTTGCGCAGCAGTAATCCCCTTCAACAAGTTGAGTGCTTCAAACAACTGATAATCTTCGAAAGCTAGCGGGTTGGTTTTTGGACCTTCATCGCCGATTTTCGGTTTCATAACATCAGGATTGGGAACGGGTTTAATTACCTCAGGTGCTTTCGCCGCTGGTTTAGCGTTACCATTGTTTAAACGACCTTCCAAATCGTTTTCGTTCACGTCATCCAGTGAGCCGTCTTCTTCTTTATTGACCTTCAACTCATTGACGGTGACGTCAGGTACGATACCTAAAGCCTGAATAGAACGACCGGCTGGAGTGTAATACAGTGCTGTGGTTAATTTAATTCCGCTGGTTCTATCGATAGGAATGATAGTTTGTACAGAACCTTTACCGAAACTCTTAGTGCCCAAGACTACCGCACGTTTGTAATCTTGTAATGCGCCTGCAACAATTTCAGATGCTGAAGCTGAGCCGCCATTAATCAATACAACCATCGGTGTACCCTTAATAATATCGCCAGCTGTCGTTTTGGCGCGGATATCCGCTCCTGGAATACGACCTTTGGTGTATACGATCAAGCCATCGTATTGCTTAGGGTTATCTAAGAACATATCAGAAATATGAATCGCAGCGTCTAATAATCCACCTGGATTGTTACGCAAATCGAGGATTAAACCTTTCAAATGGCCGTTAGATTGTTTCTTTAATTTATCGATGGCCACTTTCAAATCGTTTTGTGCAGGCGCTTGGAAAAAGGCAAGTCTGACATAGCCATAACCATTTTCAAGCATTTTGCTTTTCACAGAGGCCACTTTAATAACATCACGCATCACAGAAAATTTCAGCGGTTTTTTCTCGCCTTTGCGAATGACTAATAAATCAACATGCGAACCGCGTTTACCGCGAATCATATTAATGGCTTCACGCATCGTCATTTGTTTAATGACTTTGTTATCAATGCGCACAATCATGTCACCTGCTTTCATACCCGCTTTGAAAGCTGGGGTGTCATCGAGTGGACTGATAACTTTAATATAGCCATTTTCAGGAATGATCTCGATGCCGATGCCACCGAATTCACCCGTTGTTACCGTTTGGAGATCTTTCAAATCTTCTTCATCAAGAAATGAAGAGTGTGGATCAAGATTCACTAACATGCCACGAATAGCATTGTTAAAGAGTTCTTTATCAGAGGCTTTCTCAATATAATAGCGCTTTATTTGCGCGATGACAGTCGAAAAACGTTGGATATCCTGAACGGGGATATCGCTCCCACTCGCTGTGGCATCCGTGTCTTTATCTTCGGCGGCGAATCCTTGCGTGCCGAACGACAAAAAACCTACAACCAAGGTTGTGCTGATACATCGCAAAAACCATCTACTACGGGTACTCACAACTGACTCCTATAACGTGTTACCTATTAGTAAACATAGCGCATATATTCGACTCTCGCCACCCTAATTTTGACAACACGCGTGTGGATTGATCGCTTTGCCGTTTAAGCGAACACTAAAGAACAGGCCGGGTTCGTCTAAACCGCCGCTATTACCGACGCTAGCGACTTGTTCACTGGCTTGGACCAGTTGCCCTACTTCCTTGTGCAAAGCCTTGTTATGGCCATACAGTGACATATAACCTTTACCATGATCTATGATCAAGAGCTGGCCAAAGCCATCCAGCCATTCAGCGAAAATGACTTTACCAGCGGCAATGGATTTGACGGCTGTGCCTGCGTTGGCGGCAATAATCATGCCATTGCTGCGTACTTGGGTTTGTTTCATGACTTGCCCAAAATCGGTGGCAATCCGACCTTGCAGTGGCCAGTGGAATGGATGGCCGCTCTGCATTTTGAATGTCTTGCCGATGAATTTGAAGTGATTAGTCGAACTGTGTTGCAGGCGTACTAGTAGAGACTCGAGGCGAGCTTTATTGGCCTGCAGCGTTTGCAGTTGGGCGCGGTCATGATTGATCACTAGATTTAATTTACTCATCACCTGGTTACGTGAACGTTGTTGCGTTAGCAGCATTTCTTTCATTTTGCGTTGTTTCTGCGTAATCGTGTGCAGTTGCGCAAGTTTGCGATCCAGATTGGTTTTTGCCAGCGCCAAATGCATTTCAGTCGTGTTAAGCTTTTTGATGGATTCAATTTGTTCTTCTGCCAGAATGCTCGCATAGTGATTTAACCGCTCTATATGAGCGGGATTTTCATTGTTCAATAAAATTTTTAGCGGGTGTTTTTTACCGAGTAAATAATTGGCTTTGAGATGTTGTGCGAGTGTATCTTGCTGTTGTTCTCGTGATTTGCTGAGTTGCAGCGCGTTTTTTCGCGTCTCGGTAACGGCTTTATTGAGTTGTTTCGCGGTTTTATTGGTGTTTTCCAGATTCATTTGTAAGGTGCTGATTTTGGTTTCTGTTTCTACCAACTGCGCTTGTAATTGGGTGACGTGTTGTTGATTATGATGCAACTCGTGCTGTGTTTCGGTAATTTGTTTGTTGATGTTGTGTAATTTATCTTGAGTGGTAGGGCTCGCAAAACTGTTGGTACAGCATAATGCCAGAGTAACAGTCAGGCTGCGAAGAAAGTGTTGCATTGTATTACACCAGTTCAAATAAAGTTCTTCCGGTCATTTCTTGAGGGACTTTGAGGCCGAGCAAAGTCAATAATGTTACGGCGATATCGGCTAAATTGCCATCAGCGTAGACCACCGGTTTTGCATTGCGTCCAACGTAAATGACGGGAACCGGATTAGTAGTATGCGCAGTGTGCGGTTGGCCGGTGAGCTCGTCGTACATAAATTCAGCGTTGCCATGATCAGCGGTGATGATGGCTTCTCCGCCCACTTCTGCAAGGGCTGCCATGATTTTGGTCAAAGCGTGATCGATTGCCTCAATGGCTGCGACCGTTGCGGGTATGTTTCCGGTATGGCCCACCATATCGGCGTTGGCAAAATTGCAGATGATCGTGGCGTATTCGCGGGAACGAATGGCGGCGCAGAGTTTATCGGCGAGCTCGGGGGCATTCATCGCAGGTTGCAAATCGTAGGTGGCCACTTTGGGTGAGGGCACTAAAATGCGATCTTCATTTTCGAAGGGTTGTTCGCGTCCACCGTTAAAAAAGAAAGTCACATGGGCATATTTTTCGGTTTCGGCGATGCGTAATTGTTTTAGATGCGCGTTTGCGACGACTTCGCCGACGACGTTGCTGAGATTAATGGGAGGAAAGGCGATTTCGGTGTCGAGGTTTTTGGCGTAAGAGGTGAGTGTGACAAAGTGCGATATTGTTGGCGTTTTTTTGCGTTCGAAACCAGTGAATTGCGGGTCAATAAAAGCGTGGGTGAGTTGACGCGTGCGATCGGCGCGAAAATTGAGGAACATTACCACGTCACCGTCTTCTATGGTGACAGGTTGTTGATCAGCGGGATGGATCGCAGTGGTTTGTACAAATTCATCATTCTCGTCGCGCTCGTAGGCGAGCTCAAGCGCATTTGCAGGAGAATCAGTATGAAATTTGGCGATGCCCGAGGTGTATAAATCGTAGGCGGCCTCGGTGCGCTCCCAGCGATTGTCGCGATCCATGGCATAGTAACGCCCCGTGATACTGACAATGGGCCGGTAACCGGATTGGAGCAATTGTTTATCGAGCAACGCGATGGAGGCCAGGGCAGAACGCGGTGGTGTGTCGCGACCATCTAATATAGCGTGTAGATAACAGCGCTTAACGCCAAGTTTGGCCGCCAGTGCTACCGCGGCTTTGAGATGTAACTCGTGGCTGTGAACGCCGCCAGGCGATAACAGCCCGATCAAATGCACGGCTTTATCCGATTTTGCGGCATCACTGAGCGCCTGATTCATCACAGGATTGTCATCAAATGACCCATCAGCAATAGCATTATTAATACGCACAAAATCTTGCGGCACCGCACGCCCAACGCCCATATGCAAATGCCCAACCTCAGAATTGCCCATTTGGCCCGCAGGTAAACCCACATCCAGGCCAGAGCCGCTGATTAATGTATGTGGGTAAGTGGCCCAGAGATGATCCCAGGTAGGTTTGTGCGCACTGGCAATGGCATTATACTGAGGGTTTTCTCGGTAACCCCAGCCATCCAGCACGATTAAAACGACGGGTTTGTGAGTTGTGTTCATGTCGCGAGAGTAGGTTGCTCAGGGTTAAAAGTCAATCTCTCGCTCCCGCGCTCTCGCCTCCAAGCCACTGCAATCCCCTTCTGTCCGCAGCGGTCTGGTAATCTGCTGCACTTCAATATTAAAGCCATCCATACAATGGGTGATCCTTTTTGGGCGGACATCTTCCCCAGAGGGGAAGATTTTTCAGTGGCTTCTGAAACACCGAGCTATACAAAGCAGCTTGCCATGGATAGAGGTGACACAAAAACTGAGAGCTATAGAAGAACTCACCGAGCTATACAAACCCGCATGCCATGGATAGGGGTGACACAAAAACTGAGAGCTATAGAAGAACTCACCGAGCTATACAAACCTGCCTGCCATGGATACGGCTGCCTCAAAAAAGCATTGATTGAAGGGCTGGTAACTCTGTAGCAGCTCCGCTAGAATGCACTATTAAATGACTTGGGAGAATTGTGTGGAAGAGTTCATCGCCTTTTTTATGAAAAACCTGCTGCTATCGCTAGCTTTTTTAGCAACATTGGTCGCTATTATTTTTGTGGAGCTCAAGGATCGACAGGGTGGCTCGAGCAATTTGAGCACGGATGATGCCATTTTGTGCATCAATCGCGATAAAGGTGTCGTGATAGATATCCGCACAGCCAGTGATTTTGCCAAAGGGCATATCATTGAAGCACTCAATTTCGACGCTGGCACCATCAAAGACCAGGTCAAAAAGCTCAAGAAATTTGCCAAACGCCCGCTGATTGTCGTAGATCAAAATGGCCGCAGCGTTGGCGAAGTGGTCAAATTATTAGTGTCAGAGGGTTTTTCAGTATATACATTGGCGGGCGGTATCGACGCGTGGACACGCGAAGAACTCCCCTTAAAGAAAGATTGAGGTGAAAAATGGCTAAAGTAATCGTTTATAGTTCTGCGAATTGCTCATATTGTACGCGAGCAAAGCAATTGTTAGAGAGCAAGGGTATAGAATACCAAGAGATACGTATCGATCAAGATGAAAAAGCGCGTGAGAAAATGATGGTAGAGGGTCGTCGCACCGTGCCACAAATTTTCATCAATGACCAGGCAATTGGTGGTTATGACGATCTTTATGCGCTGGACAAAGCGGGTAAGCTCGACGCCTTACTGACAGGATAGGCAATATCAAAGATGTGCGCTATACTGCGCCTGATTTTTTTAATAACTTTTCGGAGTGTGTGATTTATGGCAACAGCAGAAGATGCCGGCAACAACGCGGCTAATCAAGCAGAAGGTCCTGAGTTTGCAATTCAGCGTATCTATGTGAAAGATTCCTCATTTGAATCTAAGGGTCCTGAGATTTTTCGTGAGCAGTGGGATCCTCAAGTCAGCATCGACTTGCAAACCTCTAGCAATAAAATCGAAGACAAGATTTACGAGATTGTCTTAGGTGTTACGGTTACTGTAAAAATTAAAGAAAAATCTGCGTTCTTGGTGGAAGTAAAACAAGCAGGTATTTTCTCAATTGGTGATTTTCCAGGAGAGCAATTGAACCAATTATTAGGCAGTTTCTGTCCTAATATTCTGTTCCCATATGCGCGTGAAACGATCACTTCGATGGTTACTCGTGGTGGCTTCCCGCAATTATATTTGGCGCCAATTAATTTTGACGCGGTATATCAACAGCAGCTCAAGCAGGGTGAAAAATCCGATACTGCTAATTAATTTATGACCATGCGTTATGAAAAAACTGCACCTGTTACGATAACGGGTGCAGGTTCTTGGGGCACCGCGTTGGCCGTGTTGTTAGCAAATTCAGGCCGAAATGTGCGATTGTGGGGACGTGACACAACCCAGATGGCTGAAATGGCTGCGAAACGCGTTAATGAAATGTATCTTCCTGGAGTGCGGTTACCGGATTCTCTGTTTGTAACTTCTGATTTATCCCAAGCATTAGACAATGTGATTAACGTGATGATTGTGGTTCCCAGTCATGCTTTTCGTGAGCACGTCACACAATTATTGCCGTATCTTTCTGAAGAATCGCGTTTAAGTTGGTCGTGCAAAGGTCTCGATCAGCAAAGCGGAAAATTATTATCGGATGTGGTTGCCGAAATTGTTTCATGGCCTATTCCATTAGCTATTTTATCAGGTCCCAGTTTTGCAAAAGAAGTGGCACGTGGTTTGCCAACGGCTGCTGCAATTGCCAGTAATAATTCTGTTTTCGCAGATTTTTTAGTTGAAGAATTTCACACCGACACATTTCGACCTTATTTAAATACCGATATTATCGGTGTGCAAATCAGTGGCGCAGTCAAAAATCCGATGGCAATCGCTGCAGGTATTTCCGATGGTTTAGGTTATGGTGCTAATGCGCGTTCGGCACTGATCACGAGAGCGTTAGCTGAAATGACACGTTTAGGCGTGGCCATGGGCGGCAAAGCTGAAACTTTTGTTGGCTTATCCGGTCTGGGTGATTTAGTGCTCACCTGTACCAGTAATCTATCCAGAAATTTTCGTTTTGGTTTTGATATCGGTCAAGGTAAATCTGTCACTGAAGCAGAAAAAAATATCGATCAAGTCATAGAAGGCAAAGATAATGCCTTTTTAGTAGAGCAATTAGCAAAACAGCATGAAATAGAAATGCCGATTATTGAGCAAGTTTGTGAAGTGTTACGCGGTAATATCACCGCAGCGCAAGCAGCCCGCGCATTGTTCGAGAGAAGTATCAAACTCGAGTGAATATGCTTGATTATTATCCCGCATAATGTTACGATTTTCCCATAATTACTGTAAATAATATGAGGATGATCGCATGCAGCTCGTTGTTAAAGAACATGAAAATAATTTAGATTTAGTACTCAATAGCAGCCAATCAGCATTTTTGCGTGGCTTGCAAAAATTAATCAATGTATTAAAAGGGGCAGAGTGGTATAAGTTGCCCGCAGCGTCAGACGAACCTAATTTATTCAACCGCGATTTACCTTTCGGAGTGTGCTCGGGTTACTCTTATGTGGCACCTATGGCAGAGCTTAACAAAAATGTGCTTGGTGGCAGAGCTTGGCAAACGTCTTATCATAATCGTTTCGATCGTTTATGGCGGCAGATTTGTCGAATTGATACAGTTGAAGTGGAAAAATTATCCGAGTGGATAAAAGCAAGACAAGCTGACGTTAAACATTGGGTGCTCTTTGCTGAACATATCTTGGACTATCATTATCACAGTTTACACCAACCACTACAAAATCATGCCAGTTATTTCGCCAGCAAGAACGGTGCAACCCAAGAATTTACACTGACCGTTAATCTGTCAATTGCAGAAACAGAAAAAGATCTTAGTTATAATGTGTTAGCTGAATTTTTAAGTGATACTTTTTTGCAAAACAATTTATTTACAATGGATAAAGTGTTAAGAATTTCCGACGGCAGACATGGCATTTCTATTTCGCATAATCAAGAAAATGGCTCATTTGTGTTACACGATGCCAATGGTAGTCGAAGTGGTATTACCGATGTCAGCGAATTAGCACAGAGAATTATCGCGTCTTTAGATTTTCATGGTCTTCAAGCACGTTATATTGCGTTAAATTTTAATTTATTAAGTTTCAATCCTAACGATGAATTATTTGATGATATTCTGAAAAATTTGCAAGTGATTGATGGTCAAGTACCCAGCGTCAATCCAAATGAAGATCCGCAACATAAACCGATTCATCAGCTGTTAATTGAGTTTCATGATCATTCTCGGGCTGGATTAATTAGCGATTTATTACACTTTAAATTTGATTTGCTAGATGCTGCGTTGCGCAGAAAAATGCAAGAATATCTACTGCGTTTTCCAGATCAAATTAACATTATTGAGCGTTATCGTGAGAATATTAACATGCCGAGTTGCAGTGGCCATTCATGGTTGCATTTGCAAATGATGACGGGTGAGCTTTATGCCATGCATGCCTTAATCGAGCGAGGTGCACTGCCCAATGAGGGCATTGATCCAACAAAAAAAATGTTTGAGGTGTCAGCATCCTTTCTGAATGAAAAAATTGACGATAGCGAAGCTAAATTGACGAAGCAGCAGTATATGAAGGGCGGTGTCAAAAATAATCAGTGGGATCGTATTGATGATCACGCAGAGACAAAAATTACCAAGTTGGAACTCTATTTATCTTACCCGATTCACTATGCGGTCGTCAGCAATAATTTATATGCATTGAAGGTGCTGGTGAAAGCAGGTGCGGATGTCAATCGCACCACACAGCGTGGCGAAACACCACTGGCTTTGGCTCGAGCTCAAAGATTCCAGCATATCGAGCAATTTTTGCTTGAACACGGTGCTTTAGAACAGGTTGAAAATAATTTCCCGCGTGAGCGCAAAACGGGTTTGGAAGATATACTGCGCGTCGATATGGATAATGATTTCAAGGTGTTTTCTTTAGCAAGAAGCGCTTCGTATTGGCAGCCGAGCAAAAATGCCGTGTTATTAGATCAACTGGCTAAATCAACTATGTCACCACCAGATTATTACCCGCCAAATAATAACAATCAATGAGTTTAGTCTAAATTGCCGGGTGGCAAATCTGTCACCCTTCTTAAGATTTCCTTAATAATTTTCCCTTATAATCTATACTCAAAATAAATATAATTTTGATAGCAGATATAACGTATATACAGCGCAAGACAGGTACAAAATGAAAGCAGTAAGCAAGTGTTCTGAGAATATGTCCCAAGGCAGTGCAAATATTCCTCTGGGAAATCCTTTTTCTAATCAGATTCATTATCTTAGTCCAGGGCAACCTTTTTATGAATTAATTGCCTTAACTTACATACAGCTTCACGTCTTTGACGTTAGCTCTGTAGAGCTGCTTATCGAAATATTCAAGAGATTAGATATCAAAAAAGAATTTGAAAAAATAACGAAAATTAAAAAACAACCTAAATTTAAGGCAAATATATTATATGCTATGATGGCCAATCTAGAAGTTCTAGGCGAAGTTGTTGTATCAGATAGCGCATCACTCGAAAAATTAAATTGTATTATTGGTGCAAAAAAAGTGTTGAAAGTACTCAACGATTTAGTGCAAGAGCATAGCAAAGAATTTGGAAGCGAATATGACCGCGTGTGCGCTTCATTAGTTGAGTCAAGTGTGATGGTCGAAGTATATATTGAGCAATATTACTTCACTGAAAAAAATTATGCACAGGCTGTTAATAAGGCTAAATCTGCAATTGAGCAATTGCAAACAGTAAAGTCAAGGAGGCTGGACAGTCCTATCATAGATTTATATGCAGACATCGCTGTTTCACAACTGCATTTGAAAGAGGAAATGGCCGCTATAGAAGCATTTCAAACAACAGTAACTCTTTTTAAAGCTGAGCGGTCAAAAAAACTTGGCATGAAAGAGCGCATCATGACTATGATAGAAGAATTTCTGGGATATTATAATGACAAAAATCATCTCATGTTAATCAAGATAGTAGCCGTTGCCAACGAGCTATCTCTTGATGACAAAGAGTTCAAAGCGAACATGATCGAGATTAATAATTTAGTTTTTCCGTATGTATCCGGATTTTTTGTAGAAAAAATAATTACATCACCAGACTTACTAGCGCTCGCAGAAGCCTCTGCGCATGATACGAAAAGCGGAGCGCTGTTGATAAAATGTAAAAACTCTGAGCTGTTATCGTATATGGCAGGTCAATTGAGGAAAACAACGCAGAAATTTAGTTTGCTAGCTAGCGAAGACAATGTAATAAATCAATACGATTTGTCTATTAAATTTGACGGCCAAAGATCCACAGAAGAGTTCTTGAGTTTTTGTAAAATCGCAGTGCGAGAATGTAATAGACCCAGGTCTGTCCGACCTAAATCAACGATTGCCCCCGTCGTGAATGAGGTGAAGGTTGATGAAGATCCTTATGCCTATGCAGAAAACCTCTCAGATGACATGGGACAACAACGAGCTGCCGTAACCAAAAAAGGCAGAAAACTGCTACAAAGTTCTCTGGAGTTCTTTAAAAAGGAAATTTCAGCCAGAAAAAAAGGTGAGCTTAAATCGCCAGAAACGATATCAGTTGCATTCAAAAAAACAGGTTGCCAATACAACCAAAACGCGAATGATAGTGCAGTAGCAATGCAGTTCCAAGGCAACAACGATGTTTATTATGCCATATTGAACCCCCTCATCCTCAATCGTTTACCTCCGAACGTCTGCGCGCAAATAAGTGATAAATTCAAATCAAAAATCTGGGCAAAAGCCGAGTTTGAAGATTGTCGCCATGAAATGAAAACAAAATCCGCAAAAACAGGCCGTAAAGATCTCGAAGACTGGATTTTCAAAATACGAATTTTAGGCCATGAATTTGGCGATATCCGAATTTACGGCAAGGTAATCGAGACAGTAGAAAATCCAAATAAACCAGGGCACTTTTGTCAATTAGTCGCATTCACCGGCATCGCAGATAATGGTCACAAAAATCTCCCAGAATGCCTAGAGATGCCAAAACTCAAAAAACCATCATCAAGCGAAGAAGATGATACGTGTTCAATGAGTGATGAAACAGGTGATTCGCACTCGCATTCGTCAGGAATTTAGTGGCTCACTGCAGCGCTTTACTTTGAAGATCCTTTAAAATGTAACTAAAATTAGCTGACCTACAAATCACGTAGTTTACAAATCTGAGTTGTTTATGGTAATCTTTGTCCATGAAGTTATGGAGTATATTACCTGTGAAAAAGACTTTCCCACCCAACGTTCAACAAAAAAAAATTGATCCTGAAGCTGTACGCCTGCTTGTCGATGCCAAGGGCGTAGATCCAATGCCCTCTCTGCAAGAGACCGCAAATTCTGCAATAACTATATTTGATGCAGACCCGATTGGATTGATTAATGTTTTATGTTTAATGGTGACGACAACACTCGAAAAAATGGCAAAAGTCCATACAAACAAAGCGCAAATTAAATATATTGGTGAGCGGATTCAAGTGCTTCATCCTACCTTGGCGCAATTAAAGAATGATCAGAGAGGGTGCCGTTTTCTTAAGCGTCCGTTGATTTCATTTAAAGATTGCATGGATGAATGCCATGCACAGGTATGTAAGTATTCTGAGAAAAAATGGTTTAAAAAAATCCTTACCTCTGGCGCTGATCAAGAGAAATTTCAGCAACTTGCAATTCGTTTGAATGACAATATAGGACAGCTCAATTTAACGCTCAATGTTGAGCAAGCTATGGTCGTAGATCAAATGCAGAAAAGACAACTGCAAGATAAAGCCGATATCATGGCGAACATGGCTAGAATCATTCAATTGGAAGAAGAGTCCATCCGTGAAGTTAATGCGTTGCGTCAAGAACGACAACGTTGCAGCATTAGTCAGAAAGAATTTAATACTATACTTGGTCAACAGCTTGAAGCCATTCCTCTGGAAATGGCAAGAAAATTTGAGCTGAATGCTACCGAACAGCAGGCATTTTTTGAAGCGCAATTCAATTTGCTTAATAAGCGCTTTGTCGAGCTGAATGCTTCATCTAAACCTAAAACCAAACCTCCGATCCCACGCGATCTATCGATTCCATTTTATGATCTGGTGTTTGATGACGTTATCAAGAAAGGTAGTATTGGTGTTATCTACCGAGGTGAGTGGTGTGGTGTGCCAGCAGCAATTAAAATTGTGGGTAATCGTATACAAGGAGATGATTACAAATATTTTCTTAATGAGCTAAACAATATGGCAAGGTTGCATCATCCCAATATTGTGCAAGTTTATGGTGCGTGTTTAGAGCCGGAAGCTTGTATTGTGATGGAATATGTCAGCCAGGGTTCGCTGATGCAATTGTTGAAGGATAAACCGCTCGATCTATCTGCCTGTGCGCAGATCGCAAAGGATTTAGGTAATGCCCTCCGTTACTTGCATAACGTGGGGGGGATACATCGTGATCTTAATCCAGATAATGTATTGATAGATGAATTGGGCAGTGCAAAATTATCCGATTTTGGTTTGGCTAAATCAATGAGCAAGAATGTTTCAACTGTAATAAATATTCACGATAACAATCGTAGAAGCAGCGGGCAACACTCATACCTTGAATGGATGGCGCCTGAATTGAACGAGCGTGCTGTGAAACCAAGCCCCATGACAGATATCTACAACTTGGGTCTGACACTTTATTACTTATTTGCTCGTGAAAGTCTTTTCGTGAATGTTCCTCGAGACCAGTTGATGTTGGCTGTTAAAGAGGGTCTGTGTCGTGAAAATATCGTCGAAAAAATCCCTGCTGAGTATCAGGATTTAATAAAATCATGTCTACACCTTAATGCCGCGTTACGGCCAGATGCACTTGAGGTGAGTAATCAATTAACTGCAATTCATTCTAAGATTAAAATTAGCCCTAAAGCAGTACCTAGGCAAAGCGCATTAGGGCAATTTAGTGCTTTATCACCCGACGTGGTGCACGCCACTGGTGGCGTGTATGCGCGAGATGGAAATCACGAACAAGCTTATCAATGCTATTTACATGCCGCAAACGCAGGTTGTATGCGTGCTGAAACTGATTTAGGAATGGCACTTTTGAATGGTGCAGGTTGTCAGCAAGACAAACCAGAAGCGTTTACTAGATTATTAAGTGCCGCAAAAAAAGATCATCTACGCGCGCAGTTTAATGTAGCTGCGATGCTAGAGTTTGGTGATGGCATACCTAAAGATACAGCCCAAGCTCTATATTGGTATGAGCAAGCGGCAGCACAAAAGAATGATAAAGCGGCTGCTAAAGTTCTCGAACTCAAAAGCCAACTATCGAGTTCTGCATCTCAAAAGGAATTTAACAAAACGTTTTAGGAGATATTCTGATGAAAGTACAAGCTATAAATGATGCAGGTCTCGATGAAAGTATTGCAATTGAGCTTTCAGATTTATCATTTGGTAATCCGATTGGCCAGGGTGGATTTGGTGAGGTATTAATAGGCACCTGGTCACATACTCGCGTGTACCAAAAAACAGTCGCTATCAAACGCTTATTAGCAAAAGAACTTTCAGCAAATGTGTTGAGCGAATTCAAAAATGAAGTGGCAGTACATGTTGAGTTAAAACATCCTAATATTGTCAAGATGTACGGAATAACCATCGTGCAGCCGTATTGTATGGTAATGGAATTTATGTCGAATGGCTCTTTGTTTAGTTATCTGCAAAAAACTCCCCAAGCTGAGATGAAGTGGGATACCCGATTAACAATCGCTGAAGGTATTGTTTCTGGTATAGCTTATTTACACGGAAGAAATCGGCCGATTATTCACGGTGATCTAAAAAGTTTAAATGTGTTATTGGATAAAAATTATACTGCTAAAATTGGTGATTTTGGCATGTCTCAACTTAAACTAGAGACAGCAAGTGCAATGCTCTCAACTACTTCAGGTCAAAGCGGGAAAGGAAGCTTATTGTGGATGGCGCCAGAGCTGTTTGAACGTCGAGCAAAAAAAACCTTGCAAAGTGATGTTTACGCGCTAGGTTGGACATTGTGGGAATTGGCTGCGCATAAATACCCATTTTATGAAGATCACGATAAAGGTAGTGATGTTATTAAGGGTTACATTAAAGATAACGAACGCGAAGAATTTCCAGATGGCACACCCCAGGGATACCGAATATTAATTGAAGCCTGCTGGGATGGTGCAATTGTAAAGCGTCCAACAGCTGTGGCTGCATTAGAAGCTATTACTGCATTAATTAAGCCAAGCGTTGGCGCAAGCCCTGAAAATGACGTTAAGCCGAGTGCAGTTGCTCCAATGACATCATCCAAGTATATGTTAGAGTCTTCATCAAGTCCTGTTTTAACAAAGGCTGCTCCTAAAACTCCGGCCCCAACTCCACCACCCAGACAGAGTAACTCATCTTCGACTTCTCCCTATATGTTAGAAACTGCATCGAGTCAGTCGCCCAAAACATCTTCTTGGACTAAAGCCGCTGTAAATAGTAAGGTTAGCACTGCAGTGAAGCCAAGTGCGCCGCCTCTTTCGGCAAGCATTGAGAAAGAGCCTAATTTAAGGGCTGAATCATTGACTACGTCAGTGCCCACGCAGCCGAAGTCAGACAAAGAGAGTGATTTAGGTAATCGATATCAAAAATTTGATTCTTCTGAAGACTTAGATCAAAAGAGTAGTAATAGTCATGTGAAGATATTAAGTCAATTAAAGGCTATTGCAGCTGCGCCTGCTGCTGTAAAAATCTTAAGTTTTACACCTAAAAGCAATGCAGAAAAATGCTTTTTTGAGGGGGAGGCAGCATCAGTACGAGATGATTATCAGAAAGCTTTAAAATCTTATGAGGATGCTGCTAACATGGGTTATCCACCTGCTTATGTTATGTTGGCTAAATTGTGCAGTAATTACTGTCATGTGAATGACAAAATGGACACAAAATTATGGCTGGAAAAATTACCCGTGCCACAAAAATGGTTAAACAAAATTATTGGCTCTGTACAATGGTTTAATGAAAAAATCGAGCAAGGTGATCCCATAGCACTTTATACTTTTGCTACAGCTTGCTTATATGGATACGGTGTTCCAAAAGATGAAAGATTAGGCATGGACTATCTTATGAAAGCTGCGAGTAAAGGGTATCCTGCAGCAATTTATCACATTACTAGCAGCCATGACGCATCTATGGAAGAAGAAGATCGGCGTCAATTTTTTAATCTCAATCTAAGCTTAGCTGAGAACGGCCACTCGGCTGCGCAATTATTGGTAGGTGCATGTTATCTATCTGGTTATGGAGTACCTCAGGATAATTCTAAGGTAACTTATTGGTATTTTAAATCATGCGAACAAAATTATGCTAAGGCATTTTCTGCAGTAGCTAAAGGCTATGAGTTAGGCATGCCGGAGCTTCCCAAAAATCCCAATAATGCCATAAAGTCTTATGTAACCGCTGGTGAATTAGGAGATAGTGTTGCATTAGTGAGATTAGGTGATATTTATCAACACGGAGAATTAGGCGTTAAGCGTGATTATAAAAAATCAGTAGAGTATTATCAAAGAGCAAGCGAACTGGGTAATCATGACGCTCTCAGAAAATTAGCACTATGTTACAAATCGGGAACAGGCGTTAAACAATGTGATCTTACAGCAGCCAAATTCTTTAGATTAGCGGCACTATCAGGAAATGAGGCCTCAGTCCCAGATTGGATGCATCATATTGAATTATTAAGTGATGCAAGAAAAATAGAGCATTATGGGAAAAATATTCCTGATCTGAGTGACGTGGCTCAAGTGTGTGGCTTGACAAATTTTAAAATCAATAAGATACCAAGTGATCTTAAAAAAAATGTAATGTTATTATCAGAATTTATAGTAAAAGGTGTGTTTTTTACGTTTGATAAAGAGCTTGAAAAAGAGTATCTCACTAAGTTATCAATTAGTGATAGGGAAAAGTTCCTTACTCTAAAAGAAATCATTCGATTCATTGATCCAAATAAAAACAAATTAGTTAACAAATACAGCCCAGAATATTCTGTTTTCGCTGAACTATTTTTGAAATTATGCCAGGGTAAAAACGCACCTGAAACACTTAAAATGCTTTTAACTGTATTTTCCTCCTGCAAAGAAGGCCGCGATTCCATAATACGTGGCCTCAAAAGCGACAGATTAACATCGAGAACGTTCACAACTAAAGATGGTAATTCTGTCAATATTTATGAATACCTAAGTTTGTTAAACGACGAGGTTCTATCCAAGCAACATCAATCTAGCTTCCGTATGAAATAAAACGATACCTCTGATGCTATTGAAAACCTTTTAAGGATGAAACTGATGCAAGTAGATAAAAAAAGTGAGCTGAGTCTAGATGAAAGTATTGCAATTAAGCAGTCAGATTTATCAATTGGCTACCCAATTGGAAGAGGGGGTTTTGGTGAGGTATTAATAGGCACTTGGTCTCATGATGGTATAGATAAAAAAACAGTCGCTCTTAAACGCTTGTTAGCACAAGAGCTCACAACAAATGTATTGAGCGAATTCAAAAATGAAGTCGCAGTCCAAATTAAGTTAAGCCATGAAAATATTGTCAAGCTATACGGAATTACAATTGTACAGCCATATTATATGGTATTGGAATTTATGTCGAATGGTTCATTATCAAGTTATTTGGAAGAAACTCCTCAGACCGAAATGACTTGGGAGAGACGATTTAAAATTGCAGGAGGCATAGTTGCCGGTATGGCATATCTGCATGGAATGAGCCCACCCATCATTCACGGCGATCTAAAAAGTTTAAATGTGCTATTGGACGAAAATTATACTGCTAAAATAGCTGATTTTGGCCTGGCTCAACTCAAATTAGAAACGGCTAGTAAGGCACTTACCAATACTTCCATTCAAAGCGGAGGAAGCTTGTTGTGGATGGCTCCAGAGCTGCTTGGGCGTCGAACAAAAAAAACATTGAAAAGTGATATCTACGCGCTCGGTTGGACATTATGGGAAGTAGCTTCGCACAAATCTCCATTTTATGAAGACTGCGATAAAGGAAGTGATCTACTCATAAGTTTCATTAAGAGTGGCGAACGTGAAAAATTTCCGGATGGAACACCTCACGGATACCAAGTATTGATAGAAGCTTGTTGGGATGGTGCAATTGCAAACCGCCCAACAGCGGTTGCCGCTTTGGCAGCAATTACTGTATTAATCAAACCGAGTACAGTTGAACCAAAGACATCCTTGGCAGAAACTGCATTGAGCCCAGTTACCGCACAAGCTATGAAACTACCTGCTTCACCGCGACAAAATAATCCGGCACTAGAGTCTCGTTATATGGTGGAAACCAAATGGAAACCAGCTCATACAAGGCCTGGTCTCAATGTCACAACTCCGATGAGTACAAAAAAAAGTCCTTATATGCTTGAAGTGAGTAGTCCATACCGATATTTCAATTCCAATAAACAACCTGCGACGGAAAAATCGAATAACAACACTGGTATCACGAAAGCTGCAGAAGAGCAGCCAGAAAACCAAACTATACCAGTTATCAATGAGTTATATAATACTACTGCACTTGAGTTGGTAGAGTCGGTTGTTGCTGCTGGTTGGAAGAAGTTCAACTTAACAAATATTGGCAAGAATGTAGAAATTGTATTGGATGCAATTATTTTGTTTACGCTCAAAGGGGTCGTTTTCAAGGTTTCAGATAAAATTTTCTTTGAATTTATAAGAGTGCTTAATAAACAACAAAAGAAGAGGTATGATTTACTCACAGAACTCAACCGAATTATGTCATATTCTATTGAGTCCACTGTTGGCTTATTACCTGAGAAAAAAAATATTGCTATTTTCAAGATAGTATTTACACATACACAAGGATTAGATAACTACAATGATTTGCATAAGGAGTTGTTGTATACGTTAACCTCAACTGAGGAAGGTAGAGATATAATAAGAACAGCGGTACGTGAGGAAGATCTAATTTTTGATGATCATAAAAAATTAAAAATTGGCACTAAAATTTATGAGAGCGCACAAGGTTACATACTTGCATTACTTCCTAGAGTTCCAGATACAATTCGTTCACAAATGCGAGCATTATTTGAAAAGGACGATCCTAATGTTAATCTCAAAACGAAATCTTCAATTCTAATGGCTGTTTCGAGTAAACTGAGGATGGAATAGAAACAGAGCAATATCGTTGTCGTCTTGTGTTAGCTGTTAAGTAACCAACCCCCTAAAAACTTAGTTGACGGCATATGATTAAATGCTTGAAATGAGCAAAAATATATCTATTATCACTTATATTTGCGTGGATTAATGTACGGCTTGGCGCATATCAAGATTCCATTTTGCTTAAAAAAGTGTTAAAATTCGCACAGTTTGACGCAGGTCAGCGGGGTGTTTCTGCACACCTGTGTCAGTAAATTGCAACCAGTGACAGAGGAGTGGGTATAATGAAGAAATCGGGTTGGACTAGAGTTAAATCCCCTAGGTCGGCAGAGACGTCTGTTGATACCTCTGTAGCGACTGCAGTCGCGAGTTCCCCTCCTCCGCAATCTAGTAAGCTCTTTGGCAATCGTGGATCGCGTCCAGAGCCTGCTGTTATTCCTCAATCTTTGGCTGTTCCACTTGACCCAGTTGCAACTGTTACTGGATTTCGCCAAGGTTTGGTTGAACGTCTCAAAGGGTTAGGAACGCGGCCAGCGCATTATGCTAAAGCACTTGCAGAAATTAATGCTATATTGGCTGAAGATTATTATCGTGGTTTAAAGAGCGATGCTATGACTGCGTTAAGAGTGTTGTTGCCAAAAATCACTCAAATGCCAGTGAAGAAAGAACCAGCTAATCAAGGCGCCGAGTCTCCTGTCATGTCTTTTGACGACACACAATCAGCAGAGAAACGCAGTAGTGGTGAACAGCGAGATGGCTCGCAACCTACTAGCACACCCGCCAGCTCACCAGATAAAGACAAGTCCGATCTTCCTTCACCGCTTGACAGCTCTCCCGAAGCCCCTGCACGAATAAAATATGCCACACAAATCAATAACAGCAACAATGATGAAGTGCCGCCTACTGCACCATCTCTTGAGAGCCTTACTGAAGTGCCTAGTGCACCACCTATTGCGCACGTTGCAGAAATGCTGGTCGGAAGTCAGTATGCAGAATTATTAGTTAGTGAAGGTATCGTATTGGTGCCCGTGTGTGATTTATTCAATGCCATTACCACCCAACATATCTTCGAAGAAAACGCCTTAAATCTTAAACATCCATTGTTAGAACCACTGCACGAAGTCATTTTTCGCCTGCAACGTTTAAAAGGTGATTTTAAAAACTCAGAACGATTGTTATCTCCAATTACTCGACTTTGCGATTATTATATGCAAGCTCGCGAGCAACTGGTTAATGCACAATCAGCAGCGGAACGACAAGCGATACTCACACCAGAAGCATATGCTGTTGGTGATGCACGTGATTATTTCATTATCGATCCAGGTAAATTTGCCACATCAGGTGAAAAAGCGAGAAATATTTTATCTCGCACCAAAGAAGGTAAAATAGACAAAGAAGAAGGATCACCAGGAAATCGCGCTGGTGGTGTGCATAATGGTGCGTATCTCAAATCAAATCCAGTCGGCGGAAATTATTTACAGCCGGCAACAGAAATTGCTGTGAGCACTTGGTATCAATTGTTTTGCCGACTATTAGTCTCAGCGCCTTCTGCTAATCTGAAAGTAATGCATGCACCTGTGACGTTACCTGAAAATCCCGATGACAGAATAAAACCGATGCTCAGAAACTTTAATGATCACGACTACATTGAGCGTGTAGTGCAATGCGGTTATTTAGTGGATGGCATCGATTTTGATATCGTATTATATATTTTAACTATTGTGAATAAATGGCAAGCAGCGATACCTCAAGAAGAGCTCAAACAATATTTAGCCGCTCTGATAAAAAGTAACGATCAAGATTTACAGCAATGGCCAGAGGCTTTAAAAAAGCATTCAGGTTTGCAAGAAAAAGACTATCATCGACTGACAAAATACATTGCAGCAATGCGAAAATTAGTACCGAATATTACGCCTGAAAATCTTCTCAAGACATGTAATAACCTTTTAAATGAGATTGATCTTTATAGTTTTTCTAGCCTGATTATTTCTAACTTGGCGATTCGTCCTTCCGATTTAAAGGGCGACAATGTGAAGTTGATGTGGGATACACTTCCTGATGGGTCCAGAAAATATCGCATTGTATGTATCGATTCCGATCAAGCATTAGAATTTCCTACCAGTAAAGCAGCTAACGGTCAGCATTTTCCTAATATTAAATGTTTGTTATTTTTAATGCGCGAACATATGGAAAAGCCGATAGATCCGGTTTTTCGTCAAGAGTTTTTGTCACGTTCGCCGCAAATGTGGATTTTACACTGGTGTCAATTTCTGTATCAAGATGACAAACGTAATCGTGAATTGATTGCCGAGCAAGCGTATAGAGCGGAAGATTTATATGAGACCAAAGGAAATGATGTCACAGTAGATCCTGATGCCGAACTTAAACGTATGCGCCGCATGCAAGCAGAAGCCCCAACCAAAGCCCATACTCTCACCAGAGAATATCAAGAGAATGAAGCATTATTAATGCAATCGCTAGATATTCCTTTTCTATTGCATCCAGCGCTTTTGCCAGAGATGTTGCGTACATTAGAATGCTTACAGCAAGCGATGATTGCCAAGCCCAATCTCTCATTGATGGAATGCCTTAGAATTGCACGACCAGAAACGGCGATTTATTATGAAAAAGTGTGTGCGCCGCATGTGGTTGATAACGATCCTTCTAGTTTGCTCGAAGCTTATATGCGAGTGCATTTCCAGAGCGCATCTTTCGAGAAATTTTTCCTCAAAGATAAAGTTGAAGAGTTGGTTAAACAGCACGATGGTGCTAATTACAATCCAAAAAGTGATTCATGGGCACGGTATTCAAAATTACTCGCTGATCAAAAACAACCTAATTTCCAAGGTGCTAATCGTTTACCGAGTTTAGAAGAGCTTTCAAAAGAAGTCGTGTTTCAAGAGCTTAACGGCAAATCATTATACGATTTGCTCAAAAATCAAACGCATGCTGCACATGAACATCGCGAAAAGGCCACTCTCCGCGTTGAAGATGCCATTAAATTATTCGTCAATGGTCTAGATTTTAATCAATATATTCCGAAGAAAATTCCAGAGTTATTGCGTATTCTCGATGAAGTAGGAACGCACTTTCCGTTTCTTACGGTATCTCGTTTTCATGAAGCGGAACGTAATGAGCTGATCAGTCTTGCAGCAGAAGCAGCATTGCCTGGTGCAGTGACCCTGTTATCAAAAAGCTTTGCTGATATGAATAGTCGTAATAAATTGGGTGAAACACCTTTGCATGTGCTGATGCGATTGCATAAAAATTATCAACCTGAAAAAGTATTGGCCACACTGGAAGCTTGCTTGCGAGTATCGACTTGCGAATCAGGATTATTCAATAAAGATCACCTGACTCCATTGATGGTGCTCATTGCCAATGCACGTCCGAACGATATTGCATTTACAGAGCAATTCATTAAAGCATTCAGATTAGGCAAAGCCAATATTGATCAACGCACTCAATTTCCTAACCAAAGTGAAATGACAGCGTTAGATTATGCTATCAAACTGAAAAATCCTGCTGCTTGTATTGCCTTGTTAAATCAAGGTGCTTCTGATCTTGCTAATACGGCTGCTGCGGTAGAGTTCGCTTTAGTATTTAAGCATGATAACGCGGTAAAAACAGCGATAGATCTATTGCAAAAACGCAACTGGCGATTTGCATATGAGTATGCTATTGCGCGTATGAGTACAGCGGTTCCAGATATTGATCACCCAAAGCATTGCATGATGGATGGTGCTCAACACGGCGTGCGTTATTTACACAAAGACGTTTGGTCGCAAATGTTCAACGAAAAGGGTGAATTAAATCGACCCAACGGCGTTGCAGCAGGCACACACGTGGTGATTCCAGTGAAATTTGAAGGTGAAACTTTAACCTTCTGTAAAGCATTTCCAGAACTTCCTGGCACACAATTTGCTGTGGATGTATTGCACAGCGAATGTGGCAGTTTAGGCTCGCCTTATAGTGAACTTTGGCGTTGTGAAACTGCCAATGGTAAGAAAATCTTTCCTTTGCAAATGAATAATGCCATCAGAGGTATACCTTTAAATATCGTTTTAAAAGATCCACAGCTTTCTAAAGATCTGTTATCGAAACTAGATCCATACTATCTCACGATGCTAGTATTTATCGAGAATTTAATTGGCCAAGAAGATGGCCATGCTGCGCAATACATGGTAGTCACCATTCCAATGCCAGAAGGTGAGCGCACAATTCTAGTGATGGTGGATGGTGATCATGCGTTTGTGCCAGCATTTAATCCCTATTTGCCAGGCAAAAATAAACTGTATATTAAAGACATTATTTTCTTGCTGGATCAAGTGGCGAAAAAAGGTATGGATCCGCGCGCGATTGAATCCATCATTAAGATGAATGCCGAACGAATACTGGATCGATGGTCTCAGCGTTTAAGTGCTGTTGAAGACGCACACTTTAGATTGTTTCCACGCGGTGAAGAAAATTTCACCATGACCGCACCCGAAGCGATGCGTAATCCGGGTTTTGCGCGTTCAATGTTGAGCGGCGTGAAAGAGCGTTTAAATGACAAAGTTGTGCAACAACGCGATAAATTACTGACTGATGAAGAGAAAGCTGTTGCTCCAGCTCGTGGCGGCAGATTAGTGCAAGCAGTTAGACAAAAAGCTAAACAAGTTTTAAAAATCCAAGGCGATTACTCCATCATCGGGGTTTCCTTTGAACAAAACGCCATTGCTAAATTACACGAGCGTTTCTGCCAAACGCAAAAGGTGTTATCACGCAAAGCCATTGCAGATGCTTTCAATGGTATGATGCTGTTGCAATTTACACGTCCTGCATTGTATCGAGCCTATAATGCCATTATGTTAGCACACCCAAATCTCACGCCTTACGAGAAATTTGAAAAGCTTACAGAAGGTTTGTACAAACATTTAGGCAAAGATGCCGAACCAGTAACGTGCTCATCAAACTTCGACATCATGGTCTCGCAAGAAGTCTCTGCAAAACACCAAAGCACCGGCAGCTGGATCACGATCAAAGCAGCGATTCAAGTGTATAACAAATCTAAAGAACTCGAAGCAGCAAAAGACTCAGCGATCGCACAAATCAGCAGCGGTGACACCACCAAGCTACAAGCATTCCCACGCGACGATCAAAAAGAATACATCGTTAATCGTTTACGTTGGGAGAGAAAAAACAGCGATAATCGCGCGATTATCAAAACAATTATCCAACAAGAAATCAGTTTCACAGAACTGAGATTAATCAACTGCCTCGCACTGACATTGGGTGATATTGAAGACTTACTCAAGAGCTCACCCAACTTAGAAATTTTAAACCTAACCGGTTGCAGTGGAGTCAGCGGCGACATTTTCAAGTTGCTAACAAAATACTGTCCGGACGTACGAGTTGTCATTTTAAGCAAAACCGAAATCAGTGAAGCGGATGCAGCCGATCTACCCGCATTAACACGCTGTGAGCTCAGTAGTTGCTTGAAATTAAAAGCGGTGAGACTACACGCCCCAAATCTGAAACTCCTTCGGCTCACCGGATGCGCGCAACTAGAATCGCTTAAATTAAGCGAACAAACGCGCGGACTGGAAGCGTTATATATCGAAGATTGTAGCCAACTAAAAGCCAAGCACATAGAAGCCGTGCTTGAATACTCACCAAGCCTCGCTAAAATACGCCACAAAAACAACGAGCCCTTCTTTGCACGTGCTTTTGCATGCTACGCACTCGAACAAGGCCGTTACGACAAAAATATTTTCTTAGGGCTGCTGCAACACGGCAAATTAAATTTATATGGATTAAAGTTCAACAATGCGCAACTGAAAGAAATGCAAGAATGGTTGACGAAGCCTGGATCGAAGTTGGCTATCAATGAAGTGGATTTTCGGGGAACCTGTTTTGTTAATAGAATTGCTGTAACTGAGTTTCTTATGAAGGTGCCAGTTACGAAGGCGATTGTTCCATCTCCTTGGAGAGAAGAGGCTGAAGTGATCGATAACCCTTTTCCGAACGGCCTGAAAGGCAATATTGTAGCTTGGCATGAATTACCATCGGGCGCAATTTGGTCTGCAGCTGAGCGTGTGATGATCAATCCAAGAAAGCCTGGCGCAGTTTCATATACCGTTAGAATGCCAGATCTTGAAGGCACTAATGATCCTATGCAGTGTGATCGTGATAAATTTAAGGGGATAGTGCATTACTTACTCGAGGGCGCAGATATTCACGGAAGTGATGTCATGACTGATGGCACCCTGTTGCTATCCATGGAAATTGATTCATCGCAAGGTAAAGATGCATATTTATTACACTTGGATCCTTTAACAAACGAAAAGTCATTCTTAGAAGTACCAGAAGTTATTTCTCGTGCAGGTAAAATCTGCGTTCTAAATAATACTACTTTCGCACTACACTCAGATCGATTTTATATTATCCAAAAAGGTCAGTTTGGTTGGAACGTATTGCATTCTGCACCGGGTCCTGTAGGTAAAATGCCGATCTTGAAAGGTCCTGATGGTCTGGTAGTTTATAGTGTGAATGAGGGTGAAAATAGCACATTATCCGTGATGGATATCGAAACTGGAACTTGTGTATGTAGTCATCAATTTGAGTCTACTGTGGTGAAACCCTTGCACTTTTTTGATAGAGATCGATTATTTATATTTATAGGTACGGCATTTGTTACTTTGAATATTAAGAACTATAAGCTTGAAAGCCACAAGTTCGATAATAATGAAGATTTACAATCTCAGATTGACCATCTTGGGTATACAGCTTCAGAATGGTTTCATGCAACATCAGGTCCTCTAGGTGAACTAGTCATGATTGGATCACTTCACTGCGATGCTCGAAATCCAAATACATTTTCAAGAAATGGAGGATGTGGTAGTCACCAGGTGGTAGGGAATCCACTAATTTGCTATCAGGGCGATGTAATATACAACCATGAAACGTCAAACACATTTTATTTGAAGAGAACATTTAATAAATATCATGTTATAGACCTAAGTTTCCGTAATAAAATTAAGGCAGGTTATCGAATTGACATTGGTCGGGATGGCGATGATTCACTTCGTATTCTCACACCTGAGAAAATTATCCCACCTTCTTTAGATATATTCTTTAAGGATCATAGTATAGATTTAGAGAAATATCACAGTTGGCTTAAAACAATGATATCGGGTCAATTTACAGGAAGCACTCTTTACGAAATGATTTCTGCTTTGTTTGAGAGTTATGCTGCACCTTCTGAAGAATTTCACGATAAACGTAAAGTCACTTATGAAGGTAAGAATATTATTATTAAAGATTTATCAGCACTTGAATTGCGAGTTTTAAATTCGTTGCTTGAGTCTTTTTTGAGTATTCAGCCATCGATATCATTAGCGGCATTACCACAACGTTTCAATTATTCAGGAACACAATCAGGTTCTGATAATAGAAGGAGAAATTCATTGGTAACGATTACCGATGATTCGGATGCTAGCGAAGAAGCCGATGAGTTAAAGTACTAATACTCTTTAATTTGCAGCGCTACAAATTTTAGGCTACATAGTGAAGCTACGCCCTTTGCGTTGCTCAGGCGGATTTGGTTCATAGCCGGCTTTTTGTAATTCGTCTATTAATTTAATTTTTTGAGTCATTTCTCTACCGGGATAGCTGGTAACGGTAACTTTTACTTGCTTACGGTCATCTTGACTGATAGCTGATCCCATAGCCTCAATCATGAATTTTCGTTGAGCGGCATCTGGAGCCATACAAGAAATGGTTACTTGTCCAGCATCATCTACTTTTATTGTCATTTGCTTTTTCAACCCATTTCCATTTGGTATTGAAATAGTTGCGTCTAATTGGGGGCTATCTGACTCTGGTAAACTTATGCCTGATTTTTTTAAATGTTCAGTGAGTTTAGCGCTAATATCCTTTGGTTCATTGTTTTCTTCAATCTTTATGCTCACCATTAAACGAACGGTGATATTTTCTGATAAAGACTTTGTACGGGGCCGGCTTGTTATATTAGGTGCAGCATTGGTACTATTTGATTGAGTTGCAACTTGAGTTGTGGCATTTTCGGTAATAGGTATTTGCGTATTTTTAGGTGTTTTTTGCGAAATAGTTGTGTCTGAATTAGTATTAGATTGAGCTGCAACTTGAGTTGTGACTTTTTCGATATTAGGTTTTTGAGTATTTTGAGCAACTGGAGGTGCTTTTTGCAAAGCGGTTGTGTCTGATTTACTTTTTAATTCCGACATCTCGATAGCATCCCTATCTTGAGATTGGATTGGGCTGATAGTAGGTTTAGTGGAGACACGTTGTCCTTCATTAACGGACAAAGTCTCTTCTCTTTCTGTTCGTGTAGTCGCAGGTTCTGTTGATTTATTTGTACCTGTAACTATAGACTTTAGTTTATTCCAAAAATATCCTGCAAAATAAGGGATACTATTCAGTCGACCAATATGTTTATTCTTTATTACTTCTTTCGGTGTAAAATTGAGATATTTCTGTGCAAGATCATGTTGTGACTTGCTTGCAATATTGAGTTGAATATTACTCGGAGGTCCGCTGACTGAAATAGCTGATTTAAGCGATGCCAACATTTCGGGCGTGAAACCACGAGCAATAAATTTACTTTCTCTACCCCTTATTACTTCTAACTCAGCACCTTTAGGGAAGGTATATTTTTCACCAGTAGCGGTTGGAATGCTTGTAGTACCAGGTGTATTGATCCATTCGGTTACAGCATCGCTCTGAAGTGAGTTAGGTTTTACATTAAACGTAACTGTACTCAATTCCTTAGACTGCAACCAACTGCGTGGTGCAGATTGTAACACTATAATTGCATCTTTACTTTGAGCTGGAGTAGCCGAAGTGGTTGATTTTCTAACCTGAACTGGCCTCGGGCTCGCGCTGGCGCTTGCGCTCGATTCAGTGTCTTCTTCAGCTGATGCCATTGATTCGTAAGGCTTTTGCGCTGTTGTATCCGCACCAGGCACATACCCAGGCCCATTTTGATTTTCCGCTAAATTTGGCATTTCATCACCTCCTTGTGATTGACCAATTATAGTAGATTTTTCTGATACGGCTTTATCCTCACCGAGATGTGTCTCATCTTGGTCTTCATCCGAATCTATATTTACTTCATTTGTTCCAGTAACTGGTATTTCCATTTCTTGATAAAAATCAACCAGATGGCCTAGGTCTTGTTCCTGGGTGCTATTTATTGATGTATCACCCGTTTTGGATAATGCATCGATATCTTCGCTGTCAGTAATTTTGTTAAGAAGTTCATTAGCATGCGCATCGACTCGTGCTAAAACGGTGTCAACAATAGCCTTAACTTTCGTTTCGTTCGACTCAGAAGTGTTTGCAACGGGTGCTTTCAACTCAGTTAATGCACTCACATTCTGTAGTTCTCTTAATAATAACACGCGATTAATAGCTTTCATTTCAGGTTGCATCGAAGCATCTTGTAGATTTTTCTGTACAGCTTCTTCTAAAGCTTTTTCTTCTTCTGCATTTATTCGATTAAATTCAGCACGTACTTGTTCTTGTTCTTGATCCTCAGTAGGGATATCAGGAGCGAAAATTTCGTCTTCATCTTTTCTTATGGCCTGTGCTTCAGCACTAACTTGTTCTAGCTCTTCGTTACTTGGTGTTTCTGATAGGATTAGAAGTTCACCAGATAACTCATGAATTACTTGAGTCAAATCATCAGGAGTATTATATGAACCAGCTAATCTATTTATTAAAGGGATATCATCACTTGCTATGTCTTGAAAATCTAATAAAGAATCGATTTTAGCATATGCTTGATTTTTTTCAGATTGTGTTATGCTAGTATCATTCTGAAGATGCTCCAGACTTCTATTAAGGTTTTCTACGACTGTGCTGGATTTATTGTAGACATCCTTCATGACTGATGCGGCGATACGATCTGCAAACGCATCTGTCGATTCCAAAGGCTGTTGACTGTGTTCCATGGATTTAAGCATTCGCATATTCTGCAATTCAGCCTTAAGAAAAACTTGGTTGATAGGAGACAGATTAAGCTGGCCATATTTTTGCAGTCTACTCGCAACATTTTCAACAAGAGTAGACTCTTTTGGAGTTTCTGTTTTGAGTTTAACTTTTTCGTCAATCTTAGTTTCAGATTTAGCATCATCAACTTGCTTAGTTTCAGCTGCAATTTCAGAATCAGCTTCTTGATAAATATTTGATACCATTGTTTCGGCTTCGAGTTCAGCTTTTATATCTCGCTCAATTTCAGCTTTAGCTTTAGCTTCAACGTCTTTAACTATTTCTGTTGCTAATGTATCAACTTTAGCCGTCGTAGCTTGAACATTTTCAATTTCAGCTAGAGAATATTCATTAACAGAATAATGTAATGCAGTAACCAAGCTCTTGGCTTCTCTGATTGCCTCTTGGTTAATGCCGTAAATATTGCTTTCTTTACCGTTTTCTCGATGTATTTTTAGTAGGCTATTGTATTGATCAACGAGTGCATTAACCATTTCTTTCTCTTCAGTGTTAAGTGACCGACTGACTATTGAATCGATTCTTCCTTTCAACCGCTTCAGCTCATCAGTGTAATTGGCAAATGTCACTGTGGATATTTTTTCACCTTGAATAATAGGTTTCTCATCAAATCGTTGTAAACTTTCTGCAAGCTGACCGATTCGTGATCGGGCACTGAACTCGTCTTGATTGGCATTAACAAAGACTGTGGTTGTGTCTTGTATAAATTTTTCGTTATCAGGATTGACAGCTTTAATTGTACCTATGGCATTTGGAAATTTACCTGTAACGTAGTTGACAACAGTATTAGGTTCACCAGTGGGATATGACACTTTAACCTCTAACCCATTCGCGGTATTATCGATAGTAAATGTGCTTTCGCGTATCTTAAATTCAGTCTTCCCGCTATCGTTTGTTACACCATGGAAATCTCTAGCAAGTTGGATAATCTCTTCTTGATCTTGGTTTGATGTTAGATTAAAACTGAATTCAATATTTTCAATCTGTGACTTCAATTCGTCAAGTTCTTGATCAACAGTTGAGACATTGCTAGTAGTGTCATTAACCGTAGATTCTTCTACTTGTTCAGCTGTAGCGGTTGACTCGGAATTTGATTGTATATAGTCAGATTTAAGCCTATCACGCAGAGATATTAACGATTCGTTATAGTCTTTTAATTCGCTAGTGTTTGCTTTTCCAGGATTAGAAAGTGCCTCTTCGGCTCGTGCTACCAGATTTTTATCATCATCAGACCAAGTTTTTTGATCCAAATCGGAAATTTCGTTTAAACGATATCCAATCATACGTTTTAGTTGGCTAAGCTCAGGGGAATCAGTGACTTGCCTACTAGCTCTTTTAGATAAACGATCCCCAACAGCAGAACCACTTAACTGACGTTTGAGACTTTTTCGTTCAACGTTTGATGAAGACTGCTGACGATTAAAACTTGTGCTTGTATTTTCACTTTCTTGTTGAGGTGGCTTATCTGCTGCTGTAAAAGTGGTTTTACGTTCAGGAGCTATTGTTGAATCAGCTCTACCTAGTTTAGGTACATTATCGGATGAAGTTTGCAGTGTGATTTTAGTCTGTGAGAGACGTGGGCTAAGACTCAGAACAGTTTTAGTTCGGACAAGCTCTTTTGAATATTCAGTAGAAAAGTCGATTGCATTTACATATTGAAGATTATTTGATTCTTTTAATACCTGCTCCTTGAATGATTCAAGCATTTGTGCTGAAAAGCCTATTAAAACTAAGTCGTTCCCCCTGATTTCAATTTTACGTGTTGATTTATTATCTTTCTCATGTCTAAACTCAATTACCGTAGGAGGAGCTTTTCCTCTTTGTATATCCTCAGGATTTATTAGAGAGGGCTGAGCTTTAAGCCACTCATACAATTTCATATTAAAAGTGGTTCCCTTGACACTAGAACTAGCATGTTGAAATGTTTCACCGAGTTCAGCAGCTAAGTCTTGAAAGATTATTTCCTTACGAGGCGATTTTTGTCTCTGACTGATTTTCTTATTAATTTTTTTATCTTCAAATGCTAAAGGTTCTGCTCCATATTGCCTAGCAAACTGATTAAACTTAATTAAAGCATCTATAAAGTCATTTTTCTCTCTAATCTGTGGATTAGCCTTAATTAAAGCAGCTATTCCATTGCGTATAGCGGGTGATGAGAAAAAATCACTAACAGATTTTATAGTATTGAAATCATATGCTTTCCCCATCATTTGTAATAATTCAATCGATGAGTCTCTATTATCAGGAGAACGTTTATAATGTTCATTTACATTTAAAAGTAAGAGACTAGTAAACTTTAGAATATAGCGCATAGAGCTCATATTCTCATTTGACTGATTCCCTTCATTAAATACTGGATTAAGATGCAGTACTAAGTTACTCATTTTAGCGGCATTTTGTATTAGTGCGTCATTAAACTTTGCAGTGTTATTGCCTGGTTCTGCTTGAGCATCATAAATAAACTTAGTGCGATTCTCATTAAATATTTTAGTAAGACTTTTAGCAGTCTGTGAAGTTTGTTCGGTCAGAATAGAGCTAGCGCCTTCAAGTTTACAAGCCAAGATGAAATTATCAACTGCCTTGTCTTCAACTAAACTCCTCACATCATCAAGTAACAGTATTGATGTTCGATATGGAATACTGCCATTGAGAGCTTTTTTTAATTCTGGGTTAGTAATATTGTGCTCATTAGCAATGAGACGATGGCGACTGATCATTATTTTTTGCGTCTCAATTACATGACCCATTTCTAAAAACGCATTATCCGCGGTTATGCCAGGTGTGACTTTAGTGGCAACGGCAGACGTTTTGGGTATTGCTTTTTTACGATTGCTAAGTTCTTGAAGAGCCTGCTCTTGCGGTATGACACCTTCAGGTGCATAGGATTCATTTTGTAAACGATGATATAATTTTTCAGACGCTTCATCTATTCTGTCTGAACATATTCTCTCTAGAAAGTCGATCTCATCCTGTGAAATATCTTGTCTAAGTTTTGCAGAAAATGCTTTATGTAACGCACTCTTGAATTCAGATGAGTAGGGGAATACTTCGATACAGCTAGGTATTGCAGCAGAAGGGTTATTATTAACACTCTTAATTTGAAGATCAATGAGGGCATTTAATACTTCATCAAAGCAGCTATCAATAGCATTTTCAATATACGCAACTAAAACTGGAGCATTTTCTCTGGTTACTTCTGGAAAAACACCGCTACTCAGTATTGCTTTAATTTCGCTTTTAATTTCGTTGCTGAGTGTTGATGCTTGGTCGTAAATAGGCGCATACATATCTCCTCGATATTGCGAAGCATCACTCGCAGCAGCGAGTTTATCCACTAGCTCATTACGAGCTTGACTGAGTGTCTTCTCATTTGACATACTAACCCCTCCCCACTAACATACCCAAAGCCTTGCTATATCTAGCATTGAGCCTTATAAATCATCATTTATATAATGTAATTATAGCGCATATTTAGAATAGCAGCGGAGTTTGCTAGCATAGTGCTCGCAATGACGGTGCCCAGTGACACCATGCCAGATTGGGCTCACAGAAACTCACAAGTTCCATCAATATTTTATCTCGCAGGTATTCATTATAATTTCAAAACATTTATAGCGAGAGCGTGCTAATGCAAGAAAATAAATTAACAGGTTTAATTAATGCCTTTGAGCCAGGTGATCTTTTATTTGGGCTTGAGAAAGAAGCGCGAGTGCGGTTTCATCAGGAATTAAAAAATAAATTGATTAAGCTTGGTGCTAAATACGATTTTGTGACGATTGATGAAATGATTAAGCCGTTGGAGTCATATTATCTTTATGGCAATACAGATGATCCAGATCCTTTGGAACAACAGCCTTCGCCAGTGAAAAGACATTGTCGCTTGTGGGCATCTTCTCCTGAGTATGATGCGATCAATCAGCAGCCATCAAGTCCTGATACCAAAGAGCATCGAAAAATATTACTCTCAGATCAAATTGCAATTGAGCATGCTGCTGGGAAAATCCATTTTTGTCTTGATGGTATTGATTTAATCAAATACCCTGATAGTTATACCTCGCATGAATTAATTTACATCGCAACACATTTTGGGACTTTATCTCATAAGGTAATATTTTATAAAAAAGGTGAGCCTGTTTCTGCACCTTGGGATGAATTAAGTCAATCACCAGAAGAGTGGCTACAAATGCACAATAAAAACTTTCGACCCGCGAAAGTTTGTGTTAAAACTCACAAGACTCTGCCAGTTAAGTTGGTTTTTTATTAGACGATTGGGGGATGCAGGCCATAAAATTCATTTTATGACCTGCTTTTTTGGATTAATTGGCCGCGGCGACTCGTGTGAAATCTCTTCCTTCTTCTAGGACTGGCTCGGCTTCTGTTGAGCAGGGTTTGGCAACTTCCGTTTTTGCTGCTTGGTATTGTGGGAGTTGTGCTTTCAAGTCTTGGTATTCGTTGAAGAACGCGTAGCGATTGCTGGTTAGAGACTTTTGTGCGTTTTGATACGCAGCTGCAGCAATATTGAAAGCGCAGTCGAATTGGTCGAAGGCGTTTTCGCTGTCTTGAATGGATTCGCCGAACTTTAAGAGGTCTTGCGAAATGGTGTCTTCAAACTTTTCTTTGTTCCAATTTTCAGGCTTGGTTGCAACTTCAGGTGTGACAGGAGCTTTAGGCGCATTTGCTGGTGCGTCGACGTAGACATACTTTTCTGTAAAACTTTCGTTCGCAACGTTGACCATTTCTTTACGTAGTGCTACGGATTGGCTATCTGTCAGGGTGTTGAATTGGTTGATATTTCGTACCATTGCTTCTGCGTTTACTGCAACATAGGCTCCGCAGTTGTATACATCGTGTTGTTGGCTTTTAATAGGTTGCTCATGAATGACCTTATCAGGTTGTTCGAAAACTTCGTTCAGAGTCGCTTTCACAGCAGCAGGCATGCGACTGCCTAAAGAGTCTAGCCAGGAAATAACAGGTTGTTTACTTGGACCAACGAATTTCACATGAACCAAGGTGAAGTGTTGAAAAGGTTCCATATGAAATGGAATGATAATGTCAGTTAAGTTATCGCGTCTAGCCTGGCCTATTTCGGTGTAGGTTTCTAGGTAGAAGGCTTTTAACGATTTTGGATTCGTCATGGGTACGACTAAGATGTTGTCGCGGTTTTTGTATTTGTTTTCAAGATAAGCGTGCACAAGGTGAGTATCCAGCCAGGTTTTGGCGGTTACCGTTAGGTCAACTGGTAAATTTACTTTTTTCATATCACTACCTCACGTAATGCGTTAATTATTCAGCAAAAGCGCTGAATATCTATGCTTGCATCGTCCATGAGCAGCGATTTGTTATACGGAATCCTTCCATATATCGTGTATAGTAACACAATCCGATTAAAAAAGTCTTAAGTGCGGGGAAATTTTTTTCTGAGGTCTATACTCAAAGCGTCTGATATTTCGGGTTTTTGGGCAAGACCAAATCCCGAAATATCAGACGCTTGGAGTATATTATGCCTGAACTCGCTGAAGTGGAGACCACCCGTCGTGGGATTCTGCCGCTAATTTGTGATCAAACCGTCGCTGAAGTGATTATACGCCACCATCAGCTGCGTTGGGCTGTGCCTGGTGAGATAGTGGATCTGTTGCCTGGAAAGCGATTTATGGATGTGGAGCGGCGGGGTAAATATCTGCTACTTCGCACTGATATTGGCACTTTAATTGTGCATTTGGGTATGTCGGGATGTTTACGGGTTATAGATGCCGCGACTCCTGCACAGAAGCATGATCATGTCGATATCCTCTTTGAAAATGGGATGTGTTTACGCTATACCGATCCGCGTCGCTTTGGGGCTATTTTATGGACGACGACTGATCCGTTACAGCATAAACTCTTAGAAAATCTGGGTCCTGAGCCTTTAACCAGCGCCTTCAATGCACGGTATTTATCTCAGCAAGCAGAGCGGCGGAAAGTGCCAATTAAAACATTGATTATGAACAGCCATGTTGTCGTGGGCGTTGGGAATATTTATGCTACTGAGAGTTTATTTCGCGCTAAGATTCATCCTTTGCAGAGTGCAGGGGATCTGAACGATGAACAGTCGCAGTTATTAGTGAGCGCAATCAAAGCCGTATTGCGTGCGGCGATAAAACAAGGTGGCACAACACTTCGTGACTTTCGCAATTCAGATGGCAAACCGGGGTATTTTCGTCATCAGTTGCAAGTTTATGGGAGAGCGGGGAAGCCTTGTTTGGTATGCGGTACTAAATTGGTTGCTCTCAAAATCGCTCAAAGAACCACGGTGTACTGCCCAGCCTGTCAACCCAGCCATATGCTATAATATAGTATCAACCAATTAGGAGGCATAGTATGCATTATCATTGTGAAACTTGTGATATGAAGGTGAAAGGCCTGGTATGCGGTAAGTGCGACGCGAAACTCGTGGATGACATCGTGACAACGAAAGAAGGCAAGATTGTCCAAGTGGCAAAATGTCCTAACGATTGCGGTAAAATTAAATCACCACAATGCTGCGGTCATGACATGGTCTCAGTACCTTAGCTATTCGCCACTAGACGCAAACGTTTTAGCCATTCGAGCGAAGATGCTGAATAAGTCAGCCAGTAGCAAAATCCAGTTGACGCCAAGCTTCGTATAAAACGATTGCAACCGAGTTTGAGAGATTCAAGCTACGGCTATCAGGTAGCATGGGAATGCGCAATCGTTGTGCTTCTGGTAAAGATGTTAAAATGGAACTCGGCAAGCCGCGGGTTTCAGGTCCAAACAATAATGTATCGCCTACTTGAAAGTCGGCTTTATCGTGGCGAGTATTGCCTTTTGTGGTGAGCGCAAATATTCTGACAGGTTTTTCATTGGCCAAATAGGCAGCATAATTTTCGTGAATTTTCATTGACGCGAATTCGTGATAATCCAAACCGGCGCGTCGCATGCGTTTATCATCAAGAGTAAAACCGAGAGGGGCAATTAAATGTAATTTTGCCCCTGTGTTCGCGCACAAGCGAATGACATTTCCCGTGTTCGGTGGAATTTCCGGTTCGTATAAAACAATATTAAGAAATGACATCGGGAAGATGTTTGTTTGCCGTGGGCTTTTTGGATGATTGCCGCTGAGATTTGTCGGGTGTATTTTGCGCAGCATTTTCAACCACAACCGGAGCCGGAGCTATTTCCACAATCATCGTTTTGTCTTCACCGCGGATTTGTTGTTGACGTTTTTGGAAATACGCATTGCGCACAAAAACATAAGGATCAAAGGCCTCGTCAACGACTTTATCTGCTGGACGCAGCGCAGCGCGGTAATGAATTTTATCGAGACCATAAACGGTCCAACCTAAACTTTCAGGCTCAATATAAGGATAAAATGAAAACGCGAGCTGATCAATTGGCGCGGCGATCATGTCACGCACTGTATAAATACCAAAGAATGGCACTATAAAATAAGCAGAATCACGCCAGCCCCAACACGCGAAAGTGATACCTAAATCTTGAGCGTGAGGATATAAATTCATGAGTATCGCGACATCAAAAAATCCACCGATACCGACAGTGGTATTTACCACAAAACGCGCTGTATCTTTTGCTGCATAGGCGAATTCCCCTTGCAATAAATCGTTGGCAACATGCGAAGGTTCATAAAAATTATAGAATGCGCGAGTGATACCGATTTGGACAGGTGCAGGAATAAGAGTGTCATAAAGATCTGCAATGGGTCGTCCTACGACTATATCAAATGCATGATTAAATTTGAAAGCCGAACGATTGTAACATTCGTAAGGATCGTTTTTATCACTGCCGGTGGCGCATCCTGTCAACAAGGTAATGCCGCTCGTTAATAGCACTGACGGTAGCAAACGTCCAATTTTGCAGAAGGTGTTCATAGTGTCATTCCTTTTCCTTGGTTGAGCCGAATATAGCATGGTTGTTCTTAATTACCAATGCACTTTAGAGCCTACTCATGTCTTGTGTGGCACGTATTAATGCATCCACTGTGCCGGGCTCGCGTGATGAATGGCCGGCGTCGCGAATGATGTTCAAGGTTGAATTCGGCCAAGCTCTGTTGAGCTCCCAGGCATTCTCAAGACTGCATACCATATCGTAACGACCATGCACAATGATGCCAGGAATGTCACGAATTTTATGTACATTTGATAGAATCTGGTTGGGTGCTAAGAAACAGTCATTGAAAAAATAATGTGCTTCAATGCGAGCCAAGCTCAAGGCAGTGTGCGCTTCGGTCATAGAGTCTACCGTGTTGGTGTCTGGTTCTAAAGTTGAGCAGCGGGCTTCCCAGCTCGACCAAGCCTTTGCAGCCGCCATACGCGCCACTTCGTCTTCGCCTGTGAGGATCTTATAATAAGCACTGACATAATCGATGGTTTCAGGTTGATTGATCAGCGAGGTAAACTCGTCATAATAATCAGGGAACACGAAGTTGGCACCCTTACCGTTATAAAGCCAATCGATATCATGTTTACGGTTGAGAAAAATACCGCGCAAAATCAGCCCACGAACGCGTTCTGGATGCGTTTCAGCATAGACTAACCCTAAAGTAGAGCCCCAAGACCCGCCAAACACCACCCAGCGGTCTATGCCTAACAGTTCACGGATTTGCTCCATATCGCTCACTAAAGCCTGCGTATTATTGCCCGCCAATTCCGCGTGGGGCGTGGAACGCCCGGCACCGCGTTGATCAAACAACACGATACGGTATAGATTAGGGTCAAAATAGCAGCGTTGGTCTTCATTACAGCCGCCGCCTGGGCCGCCATGAACAAAGATCACCGGAATGCCATCGGGATTGCCAGATTCTTCAACATAAAGCTCATGCGGCTTCTCAACCGCTACAGTGTGTACGGCGTAGGGCTTAATCGGGGGGTAAAAACTCAGCATGCGTATACTCCATTAAAATAATGGGGGGAGTATACAATATAAAATCACGGTATTCACTTAAATAGGGATGCTTATTGAGGTATACTGGAGACTCAACAATACGGCGTATACGAGGATAGAGTTATGAAGCATAAATTGATAGTAAGTACATTGATTCTGGTAGTGATTGTCGCCGCTAAGTGGATGTTTTGGTCTAATCATCATGCTGATGCGACTGCCACGGTCACGGTGAGCCAAGGGGCCATCGTCGATAAAGTCACCGCAGTGGGCAGCATTATGCCGCGTAATATGGTTGCAGTGAAATCCTCCATCAACGGCACGGTTGCCAAGTTGCATTGTGATGAAGGCGATTTCGTTAAAAAGGGCGACTTATTACTTGAAATTAAACCGCGTCCTACCCCAAGTGAATATGCTGATGCGCGTCAACTCGTCGCCATGGAAAAAGCAAAAGAAGCGCAGAAAACCATTGATGTAAAACGTTATGCTTATTTATTTCAACGCGGCGCGCTCGCGGCAAATGATCAAAACTACAGCGTAGCCAAATCCGAATTGGAACAAGCACGATTGCAACGCGGGCTTGCAGAACAAAAATTAGCTTTGCTTGAAGAAGGCAAAGCCGTCATTAATGGTCAAAATATCGGCAACACGGTATTGAGTCCGATTGATGGTTATATTTTACATCGTGATGTCAACGTCGGCGATCCGGTGGTTGCACAAAGTAATACCCAAGTAGGTTATGTGTTATTAACCATTGCCGATATGAACGATTTGGTTTTCAAAGGACAAGTGAGCCAAGTTGATGCCGCAAAATTACATACCGGCATGAAAACGGAATTAAATATTGCCGCATTACCAAAAACAAAAATCAGCGCAACGCTGACCAAGTTGGCACTGCAATCGGCACAAGAAGCTGAAAACCAAACTGAAAAAACACTCTCGACCAATAAATCACCTTTTCACGTAGGCTTTATGGTGGAAATCGGC
>Ga0207137_1019_pt1 | contig 46672 bp, 52 predicted proteins | sample Alteio_BWMinHeat_9_FD_153572 | JGI IMG/M metagenome (GOLD analysis project Ga0207137, IMG submission 153572) | Enriched cells from forest soil in Barre Woods Harvard Forest LTER site, Petersham, Massachusetts, United States -... | ecosystem: Environmental > Terrestrial > Soil > Temperate forest >...
TCACCAATCCTCTCAACGAGCTTTTGGCCGAGGCGCAGCGCGAAATTGACAAGAACGATTTCGAAAGCGCGATCGCGCCGCTCCAAAAAGTTCTTGCCGACCAGCCTGATTTTGCCTATGCCCATTTCCAACTGGGATATGTCTACACCGCGCTGAAACGCAGCGCCGACGCGCGCGCGGAATATGAGCGTGCTATCGCCCTCGATCCCCAAATGGCCGAGGCTTATCTGAATCTCGGAATTCTTCTTTTTGAGGAGCAGGAATACGCCGCCGCGGTTGTCCCTCTTCGCAAAGCGGTGGACTTGCTTCCAGCGATGAGCCGTCCGCGCTCCTTTTTGGCGGCTGCACAGGACCGCTCGGGAGATCCAGTGGGCGCCGCCCGGACCTTCGAAACAGTGCTAAATCTCGACCCCAACGATCTGACAGCCAATCATTATCTGGGTGATCTTTATCTTCGCAATAGCAAACCCGCGGACGCAGAGGTAAAGTTTCGCCGGGCGCTGGAAATTCGACCTGATGCGCCTGAAGCTCTTGTGGGTCTAGCGCGAAGCCTTGATGCACAGAAGAAACCTGAAGCCGCTGATGCATATCGTAAGTACCTCGCCGCCATGCCGGACGACTCAGGGGCCCGAACGCGGCTCGTGCATCTTTGGTTCGAGCAGGAGAAGTATGACGATGCGCTGGCCGAATTGGACCGCGGCGAGGCGGGGCGGCCGCCCACACTCGAATCTTTGAAATTACGTGCTGATATTCAGATTGCGCAAAAACATGTCGACGACGCGATTGCCACGCTGAAGCAGGCGATCGCCTTGGCTCCAGGCGATGCGCAGTTGCACGGTGGGCTGGGCCGGTTATTTCTCCAGAAGAGACATTTTGCTTCCGCCGAAAAGGAATTGAACGTGGCGCTGCAGTTGGACAGGAACAACCTGGTTTATTGGAAGGATCTCAGCTCGACTTTCTATCTTGCGGGAAACTGCCAGGCCACCCTGGCGGCCCTTGATGTTGTAGCGAAAGCGGAAACGCCGGGACCCGGCGCGTGGTTTATCCGCGCGCTCTGCTACGATAAGCTGAATCAGACGCGGCCGGCTCTTGAGGCGTACCAGAATTTTCTCGAGATTGCGCCGGACAAGAATTCAAACCAGGTGTGGCAAGCGCAACAGCGGATCAAGGTACTGCAGCGAATGCTGGACCGAAAAAGGTAATGACCATGGGCTCCCTAAGGGCGCGAATCGCTGTTTTTTCGGGAGCGTTGTTTTTTGCCTGTTCCACGCTTTTTGCCTCCGACAAGGTACAGGAACTGCAAACAAGATTCGACCAAGAAACGGATCCGGTCCACAAAGCGAAAATTCTTGAAAAACTAGGTGATGCGGAGTTCGCGGAAGGGCGCAAAGCGGAAAAGGCCGGCGATTACAATGGCCTGGGCCTGTTGATGGAAAAATATCGCGACAACGCACAGATCGCGTTTGACGGATTGAAGAAACGCCGGCAGGATGCGGAAAGGCATCCCGAGGGATACAAGCAGTTGCAATTCCACGTGGACAGAGCGTTGCGGGAGCTCGACCAGATCCTGGTCATCGCTCCCACGGAGTACAGACCGCCTTTGCTCTTGGTTCGCCGGGACCTCTTTGCCATCAACGATGACCTGCTCCGGATGCTTTTCCCTCACCGGCCGGGAGAACAACCCCTTAAACGGTCCGGGAGGGAGAAACAGCAATGAAATCATTCTTCCATTGTCTTGTCGGTGCACTCTTTATTTGCGTTTCTGCGTGCGGTATGTTCGCCAAGCCTGCGGAGCAGAAGGATTACCTTACGGCACTCGAGGCCGATCAAATCCGGGATGCGGAAACGACCAACGAACGCGTGCAGCTTTTTCTCGCGTTCGCCGATGACCGCCTGAAAAAATTCCAGTATGAACTCGATCACCCTTCGCAGCACAACCATGAAGAGATGTTGAACGGGCTGCTGAATGCGTACGTGGGTTGCGTGGATGACGCGGCGGACCTCATTCAATTGGGAATCCACAAGCAGGAAAACATCCGTAAGGGAATTGACTTGATGGTCGCGCGGACAAAGGAATTTTTGGGGGTTCTGGAAAAATTGTCGGCGGCGGGTCCGGAACTTGAAATCTACAAGGACAATCTAGATGATGCCATCGAAGGGACACGCGACGCCATGAACGACGCGGAAAAAGCGAAGAAGGAAGTAGCGCCGCCGCCCGTGAGGCGGAAGAATGCTCCGTGATGAAAACGGCGCCAGGAAAAATCTCCTTGTTTCTCGGCGGCGGGCCGCTTTTTCAGCGCATGTTTACCCGACTGGGTTGTGAGGGACGTCCGCCGAGGTTTCGCGTGGAGTTTTATCCGTACAGCAGCCTAGTGCTCACGATCCGCAGGCGTGAAGAGGCTGTTTTCGTTAGGTTTTCCGACTTGCTCCAGCGCGCGCCTCTGGCGGTTTTGGAAGGCGCTGCAGGTTTGCTTCTTTCGCGGCTGTATCGCAAGAGAGCGCCGGCGGCGCTCGTTGCCCCGTATCTGGCGTATGCGCGTTCGCATCGCACGCGCAACCGCATCAGCCGGATGCGCCGGGGCCGCGTCCGGCCGGCGGCGATTCACCCGCGTGGCCGCCATTTCGACTTGGAGAGATTATTTCAGCAATTGAACGCGGCGTATTTCGAAGGACGCCTGAATCAGCCAAATATAGGCTGGAGCGCGCGGAGCTGGCGCAGGCAGTTTGGGTGCTACGATCCGGGGCCCAACCAAATTTTGCTGAACCGACGAATGGATCAGCCGGGAATTCCGCAACTCGTCGTCGAGTACGTGCTCTTTCACGAAATGCTGCATGTGAAACACCCGACGCGGCGGTCCGGGTGCAGCCTGGTTTCGCATTCGCGAGAGTTTCGCCAAGAAGAAAAGCGATTCGCAGAGTTTGAGAGGGCGCGAAAGGTGCTGGACCGCCTAGCTCGGTGACTTCTTTTTTTCGCCGACTTCGCTCCAGAGCTTGTCGATTCTCTTGCGAACCTTGTTGCCATCCTCGGCGGAAGGAAAGAGTTCCAAATAGCGAGTGTAGGATTTAATGGCTCGCTTCCTGAGTTTTTTCTTCTCTTGTGCCTCCCCTAGGAATTTGAACGGTACCGCGTAGCCGGGTTTCGCCTCGATGGCGTCGCTGAATCGATCAATGGCCGCGTCGTAGTCGCCTCTCCTCATGTAGTACTGGCCAACTTCTAGATCTTTTTCCGCGCGGAGAGGATCCCAGGTGGGCTGATCGGGCGCGGATTGCGTGGGCGAATCCTTGTTTGGTTTCGCAGATGGCTTTGACGGAGGAACGGGAGGCCGTTCAGCCGGCTTCGAGGAAGATTCCTCGGGGGGCTGCTGCGCGCGAAGCTTCCGAGTGGGGCAAAGCATGCAAATAATCGCCATCGCGAGAAGCACCCTGGCCCATGTCGTGCGTTTCATCTCGGTCCGCTCCCTATTCTCGGATTCGCTTTAGTATGATGGAAGTTGTCCGGTGTTTGAAGTATCCCGTGCGAGATTCGAATGGAACCCCGCGAAAAAGCCACTGCGCTCCCTGAAAGCCCGGGCGTCTATCTGTTCAAGGATGCCGGCGGAACTGTCTTGTACGTGGGGAAAGCGCGTTCGCTGCGCAACCGCGTGCGATCGTATTTTTTGGAATCGCGCTGGGCGGACGCCAAGACGGGGTCGCTGGCCCGAGAGATCGCCGACCTGGAAACGATTGTCGTCGGGAACGAGCGCGAGGCGCTGGCCCTCGAACACAACCTCATCAAGAAATATCAACCGAAATTCAACGTCGTTCTTCGCGACGACAAAACTTACCCGTACATTAAGTTCACCGCGGCGGAAAAATATCCGCGAGTGTACTTCACGCGGCGCATTAAGAAAGACGGCTCGCTCTATTTTGGTCCATATTTTCCTGCGAGCCTGGCGCGCCGCATCCTGCACTTCGTCCACAAACGATTTTTGATTCCTTCCTGCACTGTGGACCTCACGCGGAGCCATCTGCGCCCCTGTTTGCAGTATTACATCAAGAGGTGTCTTGGCCCGTGCGTAACCGGGCTCACGACGGACGACCGGTATGCGGAGGCGGCGCGTGACGTACGGCTTTTCCTCGAAGGCAGGCGTCACGATCTTATTAAGAGTCTCGAAGAACGCATGACGGCTGCGGCGGAAACAGAACTCTACGAACAAGCGGCCGCGTATCGGGATCTGCTGCGGACCCTCGAGGACATCGAAGAACGCCAGCGCATCGCGGCGGCGCAAGGCGACGACACCGATGTATTGGCGTTTTATGCGGAGCCGCCTCTGGTGGCGGCAAATCTCTTCCATCTGCGCGGAGGGCGCGTGGTGGACCGGCGTGAATTTTACTGGGAAGAGCTCGAGGAATTTGATCCGCAGGAATTCGTTCCGTCGTTGCTCAAGCAACTTTATCTCGAGGCGGAATATTTACCGCGGGCGATTCACGTGCCGATTGACTTCGAGGACCGGGAAATCCTTGAAGAGACACTGACGGAGCGCGCTGGACACAAGGTGGAAATTCACACGCCGCAGCGCGGGCAAAAGCGCGCGTTCCTGGATCTGGTCGAGAGCAACGCGAAGCACTCATTCGAACAGCGCTTTCGCGTTTTGAAGCCGACGTCGAAAGCGATCGGCGAGGCGTTGCAGAACGCGCTCAATCTGCCAGAGGACCCGCGGCGAATCGAGAGCTTCGACATTTCGCACATACAGGGAACGGATACCGTGGCTTCGATGGTGGTGTGGGAAAACGGCCGCATGAAAAAATCGGACTACAGGAAATTTATTATTCGCGGCGAAGACGGGGATGGCGGCGCGCAGCCCCGGCAGAATGACGATTTTGCCAGCATGCGGGAAGCGGTGACGCGGCGCTACCGGCGGTTGCAGGAAGAAAAAGAGCCGCTGCCAAGCCTGATACTGATCGATGGCGGAATCGGACAGTTGCACGCGGCGGCGCGGGCCCTCGACGCGTTGCAGATTATCAACCAGCCGGTGGCCAGCATCGCAAAGAAAGAAGAAATTTTGTACGTGCTCGGACAAGAGGACGAACCGATCATGCTCGAGCGGCACTCGCCTGTGCTTCACCTGATCCAGCAAATTCGTGACGAGACACATCGATTCGCGGTTACGTTCCACCGCCAGCGGCGCGGCAAGCGGCAAACAGAATCAGAGCTGGCGAAGATTCCGGGAGTCGGGCCGAAGACCATTCAGAAACTTCTGCGGGAATTCGGCAGCGTGGCCAATTTAAAGAGGGCAAAGAAGGAGGAACTGAGCCAAGTGGTCTCGATGAAGCACGCGGAAAGTATCTTAGAGTATCTAGCAAGTGGGGAAGCGCCGAGTAACCGCTGAGCGATATACATACAGGTTAGGGGGCGTTGCTGCCCAGAGAATGCTATGCTAGGGTTTCTGTGGAGGTTTTTATGGCGGACAATGTTGGTTCCAAGGTGACTTATTTTCTTGTAGGTCTGGGAGTTGGGGCGCTGGTGGGAATACTTTTCGCGCCGAAGTCGGGCGACGAGACCCGCGAATTTTTGTCCAAGAAGGCCGACGAAGGCCGGGACTACGCGCAGCGCAAGGCGCGTGAGCTCCGAGAGCGCGCGGATGACCTGATCGAGCGCGGCAAGGAAGTCGCGGGGCGGCAAAAGGAATCCATCTCGGCAGCGGTAGAAGGCGCTCGCGAAGCGTATCGCCGCGAGGCCGCGAAGTCTTAGCTCGGCGTCAGGGACAGGAATAGAGCAGCGGGGCTGGAGAGAGGAATTTGATCCTCTCTCAGAGCGGGCGGGAAGGTTATGCAAAACTGGGTGACGTTTTTCATCGTGGTGACGGCGGTGGCGGTGGTACTGCAGATGGCCATCCTCCTGGCGATGTTTCTCCAGATGCGGCGCACCACAGAAAATGTAAATCGTCTTGTGGGAGAATTGCAGGCGCGCGTTGGGCCCATCCTGACGCGGGTGCAGATTTTACTTGATGATACGCAGCCGAAAATTTCGGGCATGGTTTCCGATGCTTCGCACATCGTGTACCTGGCGCGGGGCCAGGCGCAGAAAGTGGACCGCGTGTTCACGGAAGCGGCGGACCGCTTGCGAGGGCAGTTAGTAAAGGCGGACCGGATCTTGACGGGAGCGCTCGAAGCGCTGGAAGATGCGGGATCGCAATTTCGTTCGAGCTTCTGGCGCCCGGTGCAGAAAGTATCGGCGCTGGTGCAGGGCATCCGGGTGGGTATCGATTTATTGCGTTCGCGTCGCGGGAATTCGAAGTCGGATGGGCCGCGCGAACACGAAGAAGAACTTTTTATTTAGAATTCGGAGCAATATTCCTCTCATTGAAATTCCTGTTTTTCTGACCAACCCTTTCCGCCCCAAACAGAAAATCAGCGGATCCAGCCGCCGCCGAGGACAACTTCGCTAGAGTAAAAGACGGCGGCCTGGCCCGGGGTGATGGCGCGCTGCGGGGAGTCGAAGGTGACGCGGGCGCGAGTTGCGTCGAGGGCAACAACGGTTGCGGGGGCGGCCTGGTGCTTGTGGCGGATTTTGACGTCCGCGCGGACAGGCGCGCGGAGCGATTCGCATGAAATCCAATTTACATTTTCGAGTTCGCACATGGTCGCTCGGAGAGCGTCATCCTCGCCGACGACCACGCGGTTGTTTTGCGGATCGATGGCCACAACGTAAAGTGGTTTGCCGGCGGCGAACCCCAGGCCCTTGCGTTGGCCGATCGTGAACTGGTGCAGGCCATTGTGGCGCCCGATGACCGCGCCGTCTTCCGTGACAATCTCTCCTTCACGTTGATCGAGCGCGATACCGCGTTCGCGCGAATACGATTGAATGAACTGCACGTAGCGGCCATTCGGAACGAAACAAAGCTCCATGCTTTCGGGCTTTTCCGCAACCGGAAGATTTACGCGGCGGGCGAGCGCGCGAACTTCTTCCTTGGTGAGCTCACCGAGAGGAAAGTCGCTGCGGGAAAGCTGCTCCTGCGTGAGGCCCCAGAGAAAATAGGATTGGTCCTTCGAATCGTCGCGCGCGCGAAGAAGCTCCCAGCGTCCGGTTACTTCGTTTCTGCGGATGCGGGCGTAGTGGCCGGTGGCCAGGCGCCCGGCGCCGATCTGGCGCGCCATGCGCAGCAGCGGCTCGAACTTCACATCGGTGTTGCAATTCGTGCACGCGATGGGCGTGCGTCCGGCGAGATATTGATCGACGAACGGGCGAACGACGCGATCTTCAAATTGCGTCTCGAAATTCACGACGTAGTGGGGAAAATTCAGATGCTGCGCGACGCGCTTCGCGTCGTAAACATCGTCGAGCGAACAGCAACGGTGCTGCGCGGGGCCCCGGCCCTGCAATTCGGGAAGGCGGCGCTGATTCCAGAGCTGCATGGTCAGGCCAACGATGGGTCGGCCTTGCCGCTGGAGGACGGCGGCGACGGTGGAGGAATCGACGCCTCCAGACATGGCAACAGCGACGAGACCTGGTGTGAGGGTCGCCTGCACGGGAAGGGTGTCGAATTGGGTTGTCGTCGTCATGGGCGCGCGGTGGCCTCTCTACGATAGGTAGGCGAGAGTTCGCGGAGCTGCGCAACGGCGGCGGGGATGACTTGGAGCGCGAACTCGATGTCTTCGGCCGAGGTGTGGCGGCCGAGGCTGAAGCGAAGGCTGGCACGGGCCTCTTCCGGCGGAAGGCCGATAGCGGTGAGCACGTGCGAAGGCTCGAGGGCGCCCGAAGAGCATGCCGCGCCGGTGGAACAGGCGAGACCCTTCAAGTCCAGCGCGATGACCAGAGCTTCGCCTTCAAGACCGGGGAAGAGAAGGTTGGTCGTGTTGGGCGTGCGACGCGCGGCGCCTCCGTTCACTTTGGAATCGGGCACGCGCGCGAGCAAGCCTTGCTCGAGGTCGTCGCGCAGCGCGCTGATCCTCTTATTGTCTTGCGCGAGCGATGCGCGAGCGAGTTCGGCGGCTTTGCCGAGCCCGACGATGCCCGGAACGTTTTCCGTGCCGGGGCGGAAGCCGCGCTGATGATGACCGCCATAGAGAAATTGGCGGAGATGGGTGCCGCCGCGGATATAGAGAGCGCCTATGCCCTTTGGCGCGTAGAGCTTGTGGCCGGAAATGGAGAGAAGATCGACGCCGAGAACGTTTACTTCGATAGGAATTTTTCCCGCGGATTGAACAGCGTCGGTGTGGAAGTAAACATCCGCTTGCTTGGCGACGAGGCCGATTTCCTCAAGGGGTTGAACGGTGCCGAGCTCATTGTTGGCGTGCATCAGGGTGATGAGGGCGGTTTTCGGGCGGACGGCGCGCCGGACAGAATCGGGATCGACGCGCCCCTCACGATCGACTGGGACGTAAGTGACGGCAACGCCGGCCTTTTCGAGAGCCTGGCAAGTATTCAGGACGGCTTCATGTTCGATAGCCGCAGTGATCAGGTGAGGGGCGGAACTTTGGGATGAAGAAGCGGGTAACAATGACTGGCCGACAATGCCAAAGACAGCGTGATTGTCAGACTCTGTGCCGCCGCTGGTGAACACGATCTCCTGAGGACGCGCGCCGATGAGCGCGGCAACCGATTCGCGGGCAGTTTCGACGGCGCCGCGGCCCTTCTGTCCGAAGGTGTGGATTGAGGCGGCGTTGCCGAATTCGTTCGAGAAATAGGGCAGCATCGCGTCGAGCACTTCCGGCTCGACGGGGGTGGTGGCGTTGTGGTCCAGGTAGACGCGCTTCATTGGAGTGACACTTTCAGGATAGACCCCACCGACGGCAAGGGCAAGGGAGTGATAACTGTAGATTCTGGGGGAAAATCTAAGGGCGCTGCGCGCGAGTCTCGACCTTGTGCAACGCAGAGAAGGCACAAGCTAACAAGGAGGTTCACAAGGCTTGCGCGAACCAAGAAACTCCATTACGCTGGCCCAGTCTCCAGCGGTGGCTCCCCTCCTCACCCGCTATTGCTAGTTCCAGTTGCAATTCAAACTCTTGTCAGCGAAGGATGATGAATGATGCGCAAAAACACTTGGGCGAAACTCGCAATGGCAATAGCGCTGAGTTTGGCCTTGACCGCCTGCAAGGACGAAAAAACTCTACAAGAGAACGACCAATTGAAGGCCCAGGTAGCGGAACTTCAGAAGGAGAACGGCCAACTGGGAAACGATCTGGAAACAATGAAAGGTACTCATGATGCGTTGACGAAAGAGAACGAGAAGCTTAAGGCAGAGATCAAAGCCCTGAAATCGAAGAGCTCCGGAAAGAAAGCTGCAAGTCGAAGGCGCCGGCGGAGCTAAAGTCCCGGCAATTTAAAAGCCACAGGCGGTTTGGAGTGCACGGTCCGATTTCTATTTTCATCGTCAAAAAAGGAGATGAGGAGCATGAAAACGTTTGAAGTGCAATTTCGTTATCGAGATCGTAATGAAGAAACGGTGGAAGCAGCGGTCAAAGTGGAGGCCTCGAGTCTTCCGGGAGCGGTCGGTAAAGCGGCACGTGAGTTTGTCAAAGGCTTGGACCGGAAACAGAGATTCGATATGAACAAGAACGGACTCGAAATTACCGCCAAGTCTGTCATCACGACACGGGCGGCGCAGGCAGAGAGATCCGTGCAAGGTGCCACCGGCTGAGAAGTCAGCAAGAGCGGATCGATTCCCTGATCCGGTCTGAAGACCGGCCATCACATAGTCAGAACGACGCGGAACTGGGCATTGCCGCTCATCATACGGGCGTAGGCTTCGTTGACTTTCGCGAGAGGAAATTTTTCGATCATGGGGCGCACACCGGTCAACTCGGCGAAGCGTAGCGTGTCTTCAGAATCGGTGGGGATCCCCGAAGCCCATCCCTGGATGCCCTTGCTCCCGCGAATTAACTGAACAGGCGAGACCTCGATGGGGCCGGCGTCCGCGCCGACGACGACCATCTTGCCGCGAGGCCCCAGTCCGTCGACAAGCGCAGTCATGGCCTTGGAGTTCGGAGCCGTCGCCAGAATGACTTGTGCTCCGCCAAGCTTCTGAAGTTCCGCGGCCGCATTTATGACGGCGCTGTCGATATAAATGTGTGCGCCCAGTTTTTTCGCCAGGGATTCATTCTCTTTGCCGCGGCTGATGGCGGCCACGCGGTGGCCGAACTTGTTGGCGAACTGGATCCCGAGATGCCCTAGCCCGCCGATGCCTTGAACGGCGACGAGATCTCCCGGCAGTGCGCCGTTGTGGCGGAGGGAGTTGTAGGTAGTGATCCCAGCGCAAAGAAGCGGAGCAGCCTCAACGGGATCCAAGGATTCGGGCATGCGCGCCAACGCTTCCGCGGGAGCAATCATATATTCACCGTAACCACCGTCGAAGCTGAGACCCGTGATCTTTCCATTCGAGCAGTTTGCAAAATCTCCGCGGCGGCAGGAAAGGCAGGTTCCGTCTTGTCCACCGTGCCATCCGATGCCGACGCGCTGGCCTTTTTTCCAAGTGGCCACGCCGGGACCGGTCTCATCGATGACTCCGGCGACTTCGTGACCTGGGGAGCGCGGATATGCCAAGCCCGGCCACAAGCCGTCTTTCACATAATGGTCGCTAAAACAGATTCCACAGGCCAGCACACGGACGCGCACCTGGCCGGGACCTGGCTGAGGTATTTCGCGCTCTTGAACCTCGAAATCCCCGCCTGCTTTTGTTACAAGAGCAATTTTCATTTTGGGCATAGTGATTTTCCTCGCGAAGCCTGCTGTGGTGTTCTAAGAATGAAATTGTTGGATGCCGCGGTGCGGTCGGTGGTTAGGTGGAAACCGATGGCGTTCGCTGAAGTTCGAGGAAGGTGAAGATCGTTTTGAAGAGGAACTTAGGATTCGGCTCTGGTGGTTTTTGGCGCGGGATCACGTAGCGACCGTACGCGCCAGGCGTAGAGGTTGCTCGTGTACAACGCGATGCAGACGAGATTAGCAGGGACAAATCCGAATTGCGCGGTGCGGACGCCGATGATGCAGACGACGGCGCTATTAATGGCGGCAACCACCCAGCCCTGCCACAGTCTTTTCCCGAGCAGGACCGTACCGAATACGGACAAGACGCAAGAGATGTAATCCAATCGAAGGAACTGGAGCATGTTGAGCACTTTGTTTAAAGATCAGAGCCAAAACCGAATCAGACGAAGGGCTGGCCTGGTCTTGTGTTTACGACTTTCCTTTTCTAACTGGCTAAGCCGATTGCCCCAGTTGCTGCTGTAGGTTGCCGAGGGGCTTTGAGAGACGCACACGCAACGTGTGCGAACGACCGCATCAGTGCCGATTTAAAGGTAGCAATTCAGCGACCAATTTCCTGGCTTCGATATCCGAGGTTTCCTATTCTAGATGTCCGCAAGTCTTTGTCCTGATGGGGATTACGAAGTTATGGAAAAGGGTCTGAGATGAGAGGAGGGGCGGGAGGGCATGTTGCTGGTCACTCTGAGACAAAATGTTTCAGACTGAAACGAAAGAAAAATTGAAAGAGACTGCGCGAAGCCCGCCGCTCACCCGGAATTGCAGAGGTCCCACCGCGAGAATCTCGTCAGAATCAATGACGGGGCATCATTCGACCTTAGCTCTTGCGATTGCTTCGGAAAAGACACGTGCCGCCGCATGGGGAAGGTTCGTGCTAGAGTTTCCGGTTCAGGGAGTCGGCTGGCGCATAAGGGGATCTCCAGGAGGCGAGAGTGGCGTATCGCGATTTGCGGGAGTTTGTGCAGAAACTGGAGAAGGAAGGAGAGCTGAAGCGCATTCGCGCGGAAGTGGATCCTGTCCTGGAAATTACTGAAATAACGCAACGCGCCGCCAGGGACAAAGGAAGAAAACCGAAAAGCGTGGGGCCCGCGCTGTTATTTGAGAAGCCCAAGGGGTCGCGGGTGCCCTTGCTGATTAACTCGTTTGGGAGCGTGCGGCGAATGGCGCTGGCGTTTGAAGTAGAAGAATTGGATGAGGTGGCCGGGAGGATTCGCGGTTTTCTGGCGATGGAATCGCCGCAAGGATTGTTCGACAAAATCAAGATGTTGCCCAAACTCGCTGAGTTGGGTTCCTTTTTCCCGAAAAGCGTTAAGTCCGGGTCATGTAAAGAAGTGATACGGAAGGGGACCGACGTCAATCTGTTGGACTTTCCTATTTTGAAGTGCTGGCCGGAGGATGGCGGGCGGTTCATTACCTTTCCTCTGGTGTTCACCAAAAATCCAGAAACCGGGAAGCGCAATGTGGGGATGTACCGCATGCAGGTGTACGACGAGCGGACGACGGGAATGCATTGGCAGACGCAAAAGCACGGAGCGGAGCATTTCCGGCGTGCGCGTGCGAAAAATCCCGAAGGGCGGATACCGGTGTCCGTGGCCATCGGCACGGATCCGGCGACCGCGCTTGCCGGGATGCTGCCGATTCCTCCAGACCTGGATGAAATGATGTTTGCAGGATTCTTGCGGCGCGAACCGGTGGAAATGGTGGCGTGCGAGACGAATGAGCTGGAAGTGCCGGCCAATGCCGAAATCGTGCTGGAAGGCTACGTAAGTCTGAACGAGATGCGCACGGAGGGGCCGTTCGGGGATCATACCGGCTTTTATTCTTTGGAAGGAGAATTTCCGGTCTTTCACGTGGAGTGCGTCACGCAAAGAAAAGATCCGCTTTACCTGACCACGGTGGTCGGCCCGCCGCCGCAGGAAGATTTCTACATGGGCTACGCGGTGGAGCGTGTGTTTTTGCCGGTGATGAAGATGCAGTACCCGGAGATTGTGGATGTGGCCATGCCGGCGGAGGGGATTTTTCACAATTTGATGATCGTCGCGATCCGGAAGTCGTATCCGGGACACGCGCGGAAAATTATGAACGCCATCTGGTCGCTGGGGCAGGCGATGTTCACGAAAGTGATTGTGGTCGTGGATCACGACGTGGACGTGCACAATTACCGCGAAGTGGTGTGGAAGACGCTATGCGCTATCGATCCTGAGCGCGACGTTCAATTCAACTTGGGTCCGATGGATACGCTCGACCACGCGGCGCGGATGCAGGATTACGGCTCGAAGATGGGCATCGATGCGACGCGCAAGTGGGCGTCAGAGGGATTCACGCGGCCATGGCCGGGCGAGGTCTTGATGGACGAAGCCACGAAAAAACGAATTGACGCGCTCTGGAAAAAAATGGAACTGTGAAAATCCTGGCGGTGAACGCCGCGAAACAACCCTATTCGTGCGCGGTGCGCCGAGTGAAGTCAAACGATTACCGTACGGGGGGACAGGTGTGAGAATGGCGCTTGGTACAATCTGTAGTGGTAACGCAAGCAAGCCATACAACTTCTTGGAGTGCTTGCCCCCAATTACCCCCCAAATGCCTAGAACTACCCCTATTCATAGGACAACAGCGGTACAGAAACCCTTGACGCTCGGAGCGGTGAATGTCATAAACGCTAGCACGGGGCGCACCTCGGAGATTCCGCAGCGCAGATGAGGGTGCACCGGGCGGTCCCGGGTGTGACCGTCGTCGGCAACTACCGGGGTGTGGTTCCACGTGAGTGAATCGCGCGAAGTGATGAACGTGAGACAGGCGTCGCAGTATCTGGGCATCTCCCCGGATACCCTGTACCGTTACATCACTGAGGGCGAAATACCTGCATTCAAATTAGGTAATCGTTGGAAACTGCGTAAGACGATTCTGGATCGCTGGATGGAACGCAAAATGAGCCAGGTTCCGGTAAGGCGCCGTTAGCCCGGCGCGAGCGACAGGGCGGTTTGCAAGAAAAGGGGCTGCGATATGTGGCTACTGGGCGGTGGAAAAAGCAGGCAGCTGGTGGGATTAGACATCGGCTCGAGCTCGATTAAAGCCGTGGAGCTGAAATCCACGAAAGCGGGCTATGAGTTGGTGAGCTTCGGCATGGAAAATTTGGCGCCGGACACTGTAGTCGACGGCGCGATCATGGACGCTCCGCAGGTAGCCAACGCCATCAGCAAGATTTTCGACGCGGAGAAGATCAAGACGAAGAACGTGGCGACTTCGGTTTCGGGCCATTCGGTGATCGTGAAACGCGTGCCGCTGCCGCTGATGACAGAAGAAGAACTGTACGACCGCATCCCGTCGGAAGCGAGTCAACATATCCCGTTCGACATCGCGGACGTCAACCTGAGCTATCAGTTGCTCGAGTCGATGGACTCCCAGATGGACGTGCTTCTGGTGGCTGTGAAGAAGGACAAGATTCTGAACCACACCAACGTGCTGGCGCAGGCGGGAAAGACGCCGGTGGTGGTCGATATCGACGCATTTGGTTTGCAAAATTGCTTCGAGGTGAATTACGAGCCGGACGCGGGGCAAACCGCGGCGCTGCTCAACATCGGCGCGAGCGTAATGAACATTAATATTGTTCGCGGGGGCATACCGCTGTTTACACGCGACGTCAGCGTGGGAGGCAACCAATATACCGACGCGCTGCAGAAGGAATTGGACTTGAGCTTTGAAGACGCCGAGCGATTGAAGAAGGGCGATACCCTGCCGAGCGTTACGGACGAGCAGAAGCAGCAGATTCTGCGCAGCGTTTCGGACATCTTGACGCTCGAAATCCAGAAAACCTTTGACTTCTTCCGGGCCACCGCGAGCGGAGAGAATATTCAGCGCATCGTGGTCGCGGGCGGAACGGCTCGCGTTCCCGGGCTAGTGGATCTTTTGCGGGAGGAGTTTGCGATGCCCGTGGAAGAGTTGAATCCCTTCCGGAAAGTACTCATTAATCCCAACCGGCACAGCGACGAGCAGATTCGAGAAATGGCCCCGCGGCTGGCTATTGCCGTGGGTCTGGCACTGAGGAGCTTCGACTAGCCATGATTCGCATAAACCTTCTCGGACAAGCGCGGCCGAAGGCCGGACGCCGACAGGTAGACACAGGCGCCGCACTGCCTCTGTTGTTCGTCGGCATCGGAGCTGTGGTGGGACTCCTGGTTCTCGGCTACTACTACCATTCGCTGCAGACCCAATTGAATGACGAAAACAAGAAAATCAAGACATTGACGGCGCAAAAGACGGAGCTCGAGAGCATCAAGCAGCAAGTAGAAGCCTTTGAGAAGCAGAAGGCCACACTGCAGCAGCGCGTGGGAATAATCGAGCAGCTCCAGCGCGACCGGACCGGAGGACAGGAACTCCTGGATATGATCGCTAATACCGTTTCGCGGACGGAGAACCTGTGGCTGTCTTCCCTGACGCGGAAGGGCAACAACCTGGCGCTGGAAGGTTCCTCGGCAACGCTCAATTCGGTGGCGAATTTCATAACCGCCCTGAAGCGCTCGGGGTATTTCCAGAAGGTGGAGATTAAGGAATCGAGACAAGACGAGAAAAACGTCGCGATTCAGACATTCACGTTCCAGATTTCCGCGGAAGTTGCTCCGCAGCAGGTGGGCCCGTCGGCGCAGGCGAAGTCGGCCAGCGCGCCGGCAAAGACCGGGGCGACGCCGCCGGCTAAGAAAGGGTAAGGGACACCATGGCCAATCCGTTCCGGGATATGTCGGTCATCATGCAGGCCCTGGTCGCCGCGGCGATCGCGATGGTTCTTATCCTTGTGGGTGTTTTTCTGCCGTTCTCTCCGGTAGCGCAGGAGAGCGACGCGGTGCATGCGGCAGTGCAGCAGCGCTCGCAACTGACGCAGGAAGTAACGCAGTTGCAAGTATACAAACAGCGGTACAGCGAGCTGAAGCAGCAAATGGACGCATTGTCGAAGCAGCTGGATACGCTGAAGACAATCGTTCCGGAAGAGAAGGAAGCCGACGAATTTATCCGGCTGATCCAGGGAGCGGCGAGCGCTTCGAACGTACAATTGCGCAGGCTGACATCTTTGGCTATCGTTCCCCGCGAGTACCACTTCGAGATGCCTGTCGAATTGGAAGCGGACGGACCGTATTTCAACGTCTTGGATTTCTTCGGGCGGCTCAGCCGGCTATCACGAATCATTAATGTGGGTGACTTGAAGTTTGACGATCCGGACAAGGTGAAATCGAAATTCCCTCTGCGTCCGGGAACCACGGTTACGGGGACTTTCACGGCAACAACATACTTCACCAAGCCTGCTGACTCGGGCACCGCCGCTGGGGCGGGCGCGCAAGCCAAGCCGGCTGGGAAACCCTGAACGGGAATGAGCGAACTATGCATTTTGCCAAGACTCTCGTACTAGGGATTTTGCTAGGGGCAGCCGCACCGAACGTGCTCGTGCAGGCCAACACGGCCAGCTCGAGGGCCGCGTCACCTGCGACGGCGAAAGCCGGGCAGCAGCCCGCGGCTCCCGCACCTGCAAAACCCGCCGACAAAACTCCGGCGAAAACATCGGCACCTGCTCCAGCGCCAACGGCCGTGATGAAGGCCGCGCCGCAAGCCGCGAAGCCAGCGGCGAAGGCGCCCGCCCAGCCGCCAGCCAGCGTTCCCGCAAGACCAGCAGCGAAAAAGGCCGCGAAAAGAGCAGTGAAAGCTTCCGCGCCAGCGAGCAGCCCCAGACCGCCAGCAGAGTCAGAAATCAAGGTTGCGCGGCGCGATCCGTTCGAATCGCTGATCGGCCACGATAAAAGTGCAGGGGATGGAAAGGTCTTGCCCCCCGGCAAAGCAGGTCTGCAGGTGAGCACCTTGCGCCTCGACGGAGTCGTGAAGGCTCCCAACGGTATGATCGCGGTGGTTTCCAATCCACAATCGCGCACCTACTTTTTGCGCGAAGGCGACCAACTTTATGACGGGCAGGTGGAAAAGATTGCCATGGATGGCGTTTCGTTCCACGAGATGGGTAAGGATGCCTTCGGGAAGCCGGTGGAGCGTCAAGTGAACAAGCGAATTTACTCCAGTCCAGGAGAACAGCAATGAAGATGAATTGGCCGGCCCTCCGGTCCAGCGGTCTTATTCTTGCGAGCGTGGCATTGGCGACGAGCCCTGCGCTCGCCCAGACGCAGGAGCCGTCCGGGGCCACTGCCTTGGCCTCGGTGATCTCAAGCGTCGCGATAACGCAAGCGCCGCAGCAGGCCAGCGTGCGCGTGGAAGGCCAGGGGCGTCTCGACGTTCGCACGGCTCGCATGCAGAATCCCGACCGGCTGGTGCTCGATTTCACACGCGCGCGACTGGCCGTTGAGAAAACAGCGATTGCCGGTGTGTCAGCGCCGGTGCTAGGTGTGCGCCTCGGTCAATTTCGCCCCGATGTGGCGCGAGTTGTCATCGACTTGACGGAAGCGACCCCCTATCAAATTTCACGCGACGGGGCAGCGGTGGTGATCCTGTTTAACACCCTCGGTAGCTCGCCCGTGATACCGGCTTCGGCGAGCACAACGACTGCGGAACTGGCTCATCAACCGAGCGCGGAGTTCCACTATAACGTCGCGGCGCCACATTCCGTGGCCAGCCATGCTTCGAAATCTTCGCAGATTCCATCTCCTCGTTTCCCGTTGCCTAGCGAACTGACCCAGCCCTCATTCGTTTTGGCATCGTTCGGAGCAAGGAAGGAACCTGCGAGACCTCAGCCATCGGCACAACAGGCGGCTCAGCAAGCAGTGCAACAGGCCAGCAGCGCTGCCAATACGATGTCGACGACGAGTTCGCAAACAGCGGGAGGCGGTCCAGCCCCGGCGAAATATACGGGTGAGCCGATTTCCGTGAACCTGAAGGATGTCGACCTGAAGGATTTCTTCCGGCTTATCCATGAAATCAGCGGACTGAACGTGATCCTTGACCCGGCCGTAAAAGGGTCGCTCACGATTGTGCTGGACGAGGTTCCCTGGGATCAAGCGTTGGACATCGTGCTGCAAAACAACGGATTGGACAAGCAACTCAACGGCAACGTGCTCCGAATCGCGACGCGCGACACACTGAAGCGAGAAGCGGAGACGCAGCGGGATCTCGACAAAGCCCAGGCGGAAGCGGTAGCGCAAGTTACGGTGACTCGTGTTCTGAGTTACGCGAAAGCGGCGTCGCTTAAGGATACGCTCAAGAAGTTCTTGTCCTCACGGGGAGACATCTTGTCGGACGACCGTTCGAACCAGCTGGTCATCCGGGATATCCCGTCGGTCATTCCTACGATAGATAACTTGATCCGGCAGTTGGACCGCAAAGCGCAACAAGTGGAAATCGAGGCGCGCGTAGTTTCCGCCTCGCGTTCCTTCGCACAGGATCTTGGCACTCAAATAGGCTTCGGGGGTACGACAACGAGTGGGCGGTCGATCTACGGCGGGAATTCCTCCGTCGGGACGAGTCAATTTAATCCGACAGCTCTGCCCATCCCCGGACTTCCGAGCCCGCCGATCGTAGTGGCTGGAACCAATGCGCTACCCCTGGCCACCAATTTTGCCGCAGGTGTTCCAACCAGTGGTCTGGGTTTCATCCATCGCTCGCCGAATTTCTCGATCGATTTCTTCATCACGGCCGCGGAGCAAAAAGGCGTGGGCAAATTACTTTCGAAGCCCAAAGTGATTACCCAGAATAACGAAAAGGCCACCATCAAACAGGGAACTAAAATCCCCATTCAGACGACTATCAACAACACCATCTCGGTGCAATTCATCGACGCGGTTCTAAAGCTGGAGGTGACGCCTCAAATCACCGCAGAGGGAACCATCTTCATGGACGTGATGGTCGAGAATACCCAGATCGACCAAGGTATCCCGCGAATTCAAGGTGTCCCCGCACTCGATACCCAATCCACCGAGACCAAGGTACTTGTCGCGGATGGCGGAACAATCGTGATAGGTGGCGTTATCATCACCAGCCAAAACAACACCATCCAGGAGACACCGATCATCGGCAGCTTGCCGCTCATCGGGCGCTTGTTCAAACGGACAAACGTGACCATTAACAGCGCCGAGCTTCTGTTCTTCCTGACGCCGCGGATCATTCCGGGATAACCCCCGGGCAATTGAGAACAATCGCTGGGCAATTCGAACTTCCCGTGAGGGCCAAAATCGAGGAGACGACGGTCTCCTCGATTCGTTTATGAGAGTACCTTTTCTTGAACGCCGGCGTGCCCTGCGAAAAGAATTCGCCGGAGCAAAGCTCGACTCTTTGCTCGTAACCAATCCTGCCAACGTGTATTACCTTACGGGCTTTACAGGGGAGGCGGCAGCTTTGCTCCTATCCGAGACCCAGTGCACTCTCGTCACGGATGGGAGGTTCCAGGTGCAAGCGAGAGAGGAGACTTCCGGCGTTCGCATCGTCCTCCAAAAGGGCGCGCTATTCTCAAGCGTGGGCGAAATTCTGCGGCCGACTGGGGAGCAAACGGCCGGCTTCGACCCTAACCGGCTCGCCCTGGCACAGTTTAGGGCGCTGCGAAGGGGCTCAGGGGCGCGCTGCAAGTGGAAAGCAGCGCCGGGGCTGCCCGAGAGGTTGCGAGCGCGAAAAGACCTCATGGAAATCGCCCAGATGCGCAGGGCAGCCGTCCTTGTGGGAGGGGTGCTGGAGCGGGCAATGAGACTTCTGAAGCCCGGCGTCCGGGAATTTGAGGTGGCGGCAGAGATCGAATACCAGATGCGGAAGAGCGGCGCCTCCGGCCCGGCGTTTGAGACCATTGTGGCCTTCGGGAAGCGCGGGGCGCTGCCCCACGCGCGTCCTACCGCCAAGCGGTTGAGGAAAAATGAGTTGGTCGTCCTAGACCTGGGTGCTATACTCGGGCACTATTGCAGCGACATAACCCGCACAGTTTTCGTCGGTAAGGCTCCTGAACGCATCCGCGGGTGGTATAGAGCCGTTCTGGAGGCGCAATCGGCCGCGATAGCGGCTGTGAAGGCCGGAACAGCCTGTGGGCATGTGGATGCCGCAGCGCGCGAAGTTTTGACGAGTCGCCGTCTTGACGGTCACTTTGTGCACAGCACAGGCCATGGTCTGGGGCTGGAGGTGCACGAAGATCCACGGATCGCTCGGGGACAGAACAGGCGGCTAGAACCCGGCAACGTGGTCACCATCGAACCTGGTGTATATTTTGCTGGCGTCGGGGGAATTCGGATTGAGGACGACGTCGTCGTGCATGCTGACGGAACAGAAGTGATTACCCGCGTCCCGCGGGATCTTATCGAGCTCTAATACGGGCATGAAACGAAAAAAGTCTCCGAAATCCACCGTAAGTCCCTCATTTGAGAGTCCCGAAATTCACCAGATCGAGCAGCTTCTCCGGTTTATGGGGGAACACAACCTCGAAGAATTCGAATATTCCCGGGGAGATTTGCACGTACGGCTGAAAAAGCCCTCGACGGGGCTGGCCTATGGGGGATCTCGAGCTGCCGGGATGCCAGAAATCATCGTAGCTGGGCCCCCGGCTTCGCCCACGGCTCCCCAAGCGAGCACACAGGGAGCGCCTGAGGCGCGATCCTCGGAGGATTTACATCTGATCAAGTCGCCCATCGTCGGGACGTTTTATGCGTCCCCGAGCCCCGGTACCGAGGCATTCGTGAAGATCGGTGCATTCGTCGAGACGGGGCAAACCCTCTGCATCGTCGAGGCCATGAAACTCATGAACGAAATCGAATCCGACGAGAGTGGCGAGGTGGTCCGCATCTTCGCCGAGAATGGCCAGCCCGTCGAATATGGCCAGCCCCTGTTCGGCATTCGTCCGAGCCGGAAGAAATAACGGGCGCCCGAGGCCATGTTCCAGAAAATTCTTGTCGCCAATCGCGGGGAGATCGCCCTGCGGATTATTTGCGCTTGTAAGGAGTTGGGCATCTCTACCGTCGCCGTTTATTCGGAGGCGGACCGCAATTCCCTCCATGTGCGCTTTGCCGATGAAGCTGTGTGCATTGGGCCTCCGCGAAGCAGCGAAAGTTATCTAAATATTCCGCAGGTGATTAGCGCCGCGGAAATCACGAATGTGGATGCCATCCATCCGGGTTACGGCTTCCTGTCGGAGAACGCCAACTTCGCCAGGGTGTGCGAAGCGTCGGAAATTACTTTCATCGGTCCCACGGCCGAAGTCATCGAACTCATGGGCGAGAAGGACCGGGCGCGCCGGGAGATCAAAACCGCGGGTCTGCCGACGGTTCCGGGCAGCGATGGGGTGGTCGAGGGCGAAGCGCAATTAGCCAAGGAGTCGGAAAGGATTGGTTATCCGCTGATCCTGAAGGCTTCAGCTGGTGGAGGCGGACGCGGGATGCGCGTGGTGCGCGAGCAGCAGGAATTGCTGGCCGCATACCAGACGGCGCGAAGCGAGGCGCAGCAGGCTTTCGGCAATCCGGATGTCTACGCGGAACGCTTTATCGAACGCCCGCGGCACATCGAGTTTCAGGTGCTGGCTGACCATCACGGCAAAGTTATCCATTTGGGCGAGCGGGAATGCAGCATTCAGCGCCGGCATCAGAAGCTTGTCGAGGAATCGCCCTCGCCTGTGCTGGGTCCCAAACGACGCAAGGAATTGGGAGCGAAAGTCATCAAAGCGCTCGAGAAAATCGGGTACACGAACGCCGGCACGGTTGAATTCCTGCTGGACGAAGACGGTTCGATGTACTTCATCGAGATGAACACGCGCATTCAGGTCGAGCACCCGGTAACGGAGATGGTTACCAACGTCGACTTGATCAAGGCGCAGATTCGCATCGCGGCGGGAGAGAAGATGGAAGACGCCGCCGGAGAGATTCATTTTGCGGGGCACTCGATCGAGTGCCGCATCAATGCGGAGGACCCGGAGACCTTCGTGCCGTCGGCGGGCCGCATCACTGCGTTTCAGGCGCCAGGGGGGACGGGTGTGCGTGTCGATTCCGCAGCCTATTCGGACGCCGTGATACCTCCTTACTACGATTCCCTCATCGCCAAGCTGATCGTTCGAGGGCGTGACCGCGCGGAAGCGATCGGGCGCATGAGGCGTGCATTGGAAATGTTCGTGATCGAGGGCATCAAGACCTCCATACCGCTGCACCGGCGGATCTTTGCCGACACGGATTTTGCGGCCGGTCAGTTCGACACTCACTTCATCGAGAAACTTCTCGGCACGGGCGGAAAATAAGCGGCGATGCCTCTTGTCCTTCCAAAGCTCTATGTGATATTAGACGCTGCATTGCTCACCAATTCCGAAATCGAGTTGGCCCGGCGGCTAGCAGAGGCCGGGGTTCGGCTCATTCAATACCGTAACAAGAAGGCGGCCGCGCGCGAGCTCTTCGAACGATCGCGCGAAATTTCAGAATTGCTAAGGCCGTATGGGGTCCGGTTCATCGTGAATGACCGGCCGGATGTCGCCTATCTTGCAAACGCGGACGGCGTCCACGTCGGCCAAGAGGACTTGGATGTCGGGCAAGCGCGGGGCATTATCGGCAGGGAGAAGTGGGTGGGCGTTTCGACGCACAACCTGAAGCAGTTTCAGTCTGCCATAGCCACATCGGCAGACTATATTGCCGTGGGGCCGATCTTTTCGACGTCCACGAAGGCAAACCCCGATCCCGTGGTCGGGAGCGCGCTCCTTCGCCAGGTGCGCCCGCTAACCGATAAGGCAATCGTGGCTATCGGCGGCATCACTCTGGAGCGCGCTGCTGGCGTAATAGAGGCAGGCGCGGACTCGTTGGCGGTGAGCAGCGACATCTTGCGCGCCGCCGATCCCGTCCGGCGAACAAGACAATTTCTGGATTTGCTCGAGCCCGCGAACCACGCCGCGGCAGTCTGAGGTAAACAGCGAATGGCAGAAACAACCGGCACGCTTTCGGAGCAAGCCAAAAAGCCTGAAGTCGGCTTTGTGCGGGCCATAGGATTGTTCGACGGCACGATGATCGTCGTGGGGTCAATGATCGGGTCGGGCATTTTTATCGTGGCCGCGGACATCACGCGACAGACAGGTTCTTCCGGTGGTCTACTGTTGGCGTGGATCATCACGGGGCTGCTCACGATTTCCGCCGCTCTCTCCTACGGAGAACTTGCCGCGATGTTTCCCCACGCGGGTGGTCAATACGTCTATCTGCGCGAAGCGTATTCACCGCTTTGGGGCTTCTTGTATGGGTGGACGTTGTTTCTGGTCATTCAGACCGGAACGATAGCGGCCGTAGCGGTGGCCTTTGCGCGATATCTGGGCGTCATATTTCCCGCGATATCCGCGAAGGCCTGGATTGTCGAACCGATACCCCTCGGTTCGAAGTATGCGATCAGCCTTTCTGTCCAGCAGCTCGTTGGGGTACTGATGATCGTCTTGTTGACGTATCTCAACACCCGCGGCGTGCGGCTCGGCAAGCTGATCCAGAATGTTTTCACGAGCGCTAAGACTCTTGCGCTGTTTGGACTGATCGTTTTGTGCGTGTTTGTGGGACAGAACTCCGCGGCGATTGCGGACAATTTCAACCATCTTTGGGCCATCCGCGGCGCGCAGCCGATCGAGCCGGGAGCAAATTTTCTGCGTGGCTTGGTCCCGACGGTGACCGCGGCGAGCGGCGCGTTCGGATCGTTTGTGGCTTTCGGTGTGGCGCAGGTCGGCTCGCTCTTCTCCGCCGATGCATGGAATAACATCGGCTTTACCGCCGCCGAGGTAAAGAATCCCAAACGCGACGTGGCGCTTTCGATGGCCTTTGGCACGCTCACTGTCATCACCCTTTACTGCCTCGCGAATCTGGCCTATCTGTGCGTCCTCCCACTGACGCAAATTCAGAATGCGGCTGACGACCGCGTGGCCAGCGCGGCTCTGAATGCCATCTTCGGACCCATCGGCGCTTCGATCATGGCTGTGGCGATCACGATTTCCGGATTTGGGTGCAACAACGGTCTGATTCTGGCAGGATCGCGGGTCGCATACGCCATGTCAAGAGACGGACTTTTCTTTCGAGCCACAGGCAAGTTGAATAAGAGAGGGGTTCCCGGAACGGCGCTGTTGTATCAGGGCATTTGGATTATCGTGCTGATCTTGTTGCGAACAAGGCACGTTGATTCCGCCGGCGGCGTCAGCTACGGCAATCTGTACAGCGATTTGCTTGATTACGTTGTTTTTTCCGTTCTAATTTTCTACGTGTTGACGATTGCCGGCATTTTCATTTTGCGGGTGAAGCGAGCCGGCGCGGAACGTCCGTATCGCGCATTTGGCTATCCCTTCCTGCCATTGCTGTATATAGTGGCGGCGCTGGCGATCATGTTTGTGCTCCTGCTCTATAAGACGCAGACCACCTGGCCGGGCTTAGTCATCGTGCTTTTGGGCGTCCCCGTCTATCTGGTGTGGTCGCGTCGACGAGCAGGGACGGCAGGCGCTTCGTAAAGAACGGATCGTAGAATTGCTCCAGCCGACGTTCGCTATTCGGCCGGGTATCTGCTTTCTCGGATGAAGCGGGGGACGACACCCCCAAGAAGGAGGAGTTGCATGGGCAACCCCTTGTTTGCAAAAAAGCCGCTGAGCGCGTTGATGGCCGAGGCGAAAGAGGCGGGCGAACACAGCTTGAAACGGGCGCTCGGCCCATTTCAGCTCACGGCTCTAGGCGTCGGAGCCGTGATTGGCGCGGGGATTTTCGTGCTTTCAGGTTTGGGGGCGCACTATGCGGGACCGGCGTTGATGTTCTCATTTGTGCTGTCGGGCCTAGGTTGCGCGTTTGCCGCCCTATGCTATGCAGAATTTGCAGCGATGATCCCCCTGGCTGGGAGCGCGTATACATATGCCTATGCGACGCTAGGTGAACTCTTTGCCTGGATCATTGGGTGGGATTTAACACTCGAATACGCGATGGGCGCGAGTGCCGTGTCCTCTGGTTGGTCAAACCACTTCATCGAACTTCTGAACACCCTTCATCTTCGTATGCCACTTTGGTTGGCCTATGACCACTGGACCGGGCTGCGCACAGCAGAGAACATAGTGGCGCGCCAAATGGTTCGGGCGGCCGACACCACGCTATTGCCCGGAACACAGCCATTCTTGGAGAGAGTCACCGCCACCATGGCAACGCAGTCACCGGAACTCATACAACGAGCCCACGAGTTGGTGGGAGCGCCAAAGGTTTTTGGGGTCGAAGTCGGAATGAACCTTCCAGCATTCTTAATCGCCTTGATTATCACCGCGATTCTCGTGATTGGTATTCGGGAAAGCGCGCGTTTCAATGCCACAATTGTGGTCATCAAGGTTTCCGTGGTGCTGTTTGTCGTCGGGCTCGGTGCAAAGTACATTACCTTTTCTAATTGGGGAACGGACTGGCACGGTTTCGCTCCGTATGGACTGGGGGGGATCGGAGCCGGTGCAGCGTATATCTTCTTTGCCTATATCGGATTTGACGCGGTTTCGACCACAGCCCAAGAGGCAAAAAATCCGCAGCGGGATTTGCCGATCGGCATCATTGCCTCTTTGCTGATCTGCACTGTCCTTTATATCGCCGTGGCAGGGGTGTTGACCGGCATGGTGCATTGGCAGGATGTCAACATCGAAGCCCCCATCGCGAGAGCCTTTCTTGACCGTGGGCTCACGACGGCGTCCCATATCATCACTTTGGGGGCGCTCGCGGGACTCACCAGTGTCATGCTGGTGATGTTGCTTGGCCAGACGCGTGTTCTCTATTCGATGGCAAACGACGGTTTGTTGCCCAAGAAGTTTTTTGCCGCGATTCACCCCAAATTTCGGACTCCCTATAAAAATACCATTGCGGTCGGCCTGCTCGCGGCTATTGTTGGTAGCACAACGCCCATCGATGATATTGGAAGAATGGTAAACATAGGGACGTTGCTGGCATTTGTAATCGTTTGCATTGCGGTGATGGTGTTGCGCAGCACGAATCCGCAACAGCCGAGGCCATTCCGCACGCCACTGGTGCCGATTGTTCCCATCCTGGGCATCGGGTTCAATGGATATATGATGTATAAGTTAGGCTGGATCAACTGGGCCCGCCTTATCATCTGGCTTATCATCGGGCTCGTGGTATATTTTGGATATAGTCGGCACCACAGTCGAATCAGCAATCCGCAGGAATCGTAGGAATTTGCCGAAGAGGGGTCGATCTGGCTCGTCCGGCCCTTCTTCATTTTGGTTTATTCCATTCCACTCGGCTCCACGGGCTTCTTCAGGTAAAGTAGTTCTTCTGTCTGCGTCCCAATGACCGCTCTGCTGGCCAATCTACGGGAATTTTGGCGCCGTGTTTCGCGCCTAGATGTTGTCGCCCTGGGGCTTTTTGCCGCGGGCAGCGCAGCATTCTTTCTGGAACTCACCAACGGGCTCTTCAGCTTTCTGAAGTTTCTAGCCGTGCTGGCGGCCGTCTATCTGCTGGTCCGTTTCATCGGCTGGTGGCGAACGCGGCTACTTTGGAGCCTGCGGAATCGCCTGATCGTTGCTTATCTCTTTATTGCCGTGGTCCCCGTCCTGCTTCTCGTGGCGCTGGCGATATTCTCCGGCTTGATCCTCTACACTCAACTAGGCGGATATCTTCTTTACGACGAAATGCAGCACCGCGTAGAGACTATGCACGACGGCGCGGAGCAGATCGCGGCCGCATTGGGAAATCTACCCGCCGGAATTCCTCCGGCCGCAGCGGAAAAGATCGTCGGCGCGCAACAACATGCGGTCTACGATCCGAGCCTGCCGGGGCTGAGCATTGAATTTGTCGACGACCAGGGCTTTTTGCATGCGGTCGCTAAGCCCGGGGAGGACCATTTTGCAGGGCTGATCCAGAAAGGCGACAAACTCTCGCTCGTAGGGTTGCGCAGAGTATCCACTGCTCACGGCGTTCGCGTGGTGACTCTCTTCGTTCCCGTTACCCCCGAGTTCATCGCCACGCTGGCCCCAAATCTCGGACCCATCCAATTCGAACTGCTGGAGCCAGTCCAAGGAACACAGCAAAACACCGTGGTGTACACGCTGGGGAACACCGAGTATCGAGCTTCCAGCCACATTCCGGGGAGGCGCCGGTTCCTGCATCCCCCTGCCGGCTGGTGGGACCCGAGCGTACGTGGTGTTTCTAAGTTTGAAGCAGTTCTACTGAATAGTGACGGAACAGCAGGGCGAGCCCGCCCTGTACTGGCCATTTTCACTGCGCGGACTTCCAGGTTGAATGCACTGATGTTTTCCTCCGTCGGCGAATTGGGGCGCATCTATGTCATCGGCTTCACGTTGGTGTCCGTCGTTTTTCTCCTGCTGGAAATTCTTGCCCTGGTCACGGGGGTTGTCATGACGCGGCGAATCACCAGAGCCGTTAGCGATCTTTACCGCGCGACGCAATACGTGCAACAAGCAGATTTCACGCACCGCGTCAATATAGACCGCCGCGACCAGCTCGGCGTCCTGGGCGAATCGTTCAACCTGATGACCAGCTCGGTCAGCTCGTTGATCGAAGAGCAGAAGCAGCGGCAGCGCCTGGAGAACGAAATCTCCATCGCCCGCGAAGTGCAAAACCAGCTTTTTCCACGGAAGTTGCCTGCCATTCCCGGAGTGGAAATTGAGGCGATCTGCAAAGCGGCTCGCACGGTCAGCGGCGATTATTACGATTTCATTCAGCTCGGCCCCACGCAGTTGGCGATTGCCATTGCCGACATTTCCGGTAAGGGAATTTCTGCCGCGTTGCTGATGGCGAGCCTGCAGGCCGCGCTGCGGAGCCAGATGCTGGCGGGCGGCAGCGAGGTGTTAAGCACAGCCGAACTGGTTTCGCGGCTCAACAAACATCTCGTGCTGAATACGGGCGACGACCGCTTCGCGACGTTTTTCATTGCGATTTACGATTGTGAGACACGGAAATTGCGATACACGAACGCGGGGCATTTGCCATCGTTGCTGATCTGCAACGGCGAGGCAAAGCATCTGGATGTCGGCGGCATGGTCTTGGGCGTGATAGAAAATTACGAATACGAGGAAGGCTTGCTTTCTGTGTCGGCGGACTCACTGCTGGTGGGGTATAGCGACGGATTGGTGGAACCTGAAAACGTGTACGGCGAGGAGTTTGGGATCAAGCGCCTTGAGGATGCCGCGATCCGCGTCAAAGGCGCAGCGCCATTGATGGTTGCGGAATCGCTCATGGCCGCCGCGGAAGAGTGGGCGGGCACGCCGGAGCAGGCCGATGACATGACCGTGGTTGTGGCACGCTTGCGGTAGTTTGCGTCTCGCGGGTGGGCTATACTGGCCTGCTTTTGCTGAAAATCGCCAAGGGAGAGAAATGTCGCTACGCAATCGAGTGGCGTTGGTTACCGGTGGCAGCCGGGGAATCGGCCGGGGCATAGCGGTGCGCCTGGCGAAGGATGGCGCGCGCGTGGCCATAGCGTACCGTTCGAATAAGCCCGCAGCGCAGCAGACGCTTCGCCAATTGCAGGCGGAGGGCGCGGATTGCGTGGCCGTCGAAACCGACATTACCGATGCGGCGCGGGCGGACCAACTTGTGAAAACAGTCCTCGACCGGTTCGGCCGCCTCGATATCGTGGTGAACAACGTGGGAGATTTCCGCTGGGGGACGCTGGCCGAGTCTTCCATCGAGGATTGGGACCGCGTCTTTTCGTCAAATCTTTCCACGGTCTTCTACATCAGCCGCGCCGCGCTTCCGCACATGCGCAAGGGCCGCTGGGGCCGCATCATTAATCTTGGCGCGGTGGGAGCCGAAAGAGCTTTTGGCCAGGCAAAGATTTCGGCCTATGCGGCGGCGAAGGCGGCGGTTGTCGCGCTATCGCGTTCCCTGGCGCTCGAAGAAGCAAAGAACGGCATTACCGTGAATGTCGTGAATCCTTCCAGCATCGACGAAAAAGAATTAAGCCTCGACGAGGCCCGGCGCATGCGCGACGCTCGTTTCCCGATTGGGCGTCCACCGACGGTCGAGGACGTCGCCGCCACCGTGGCATTTTTTGCTTCCGAAGAGGCCGAGTATGTCACCGGCCAAGTCGTGAACGTGAGCGGCGGATGGATGCTCTGACCACCCCCTGAAATCGCCATGAAAGCTCTCACCGCTGCCGAGATGCGAGAGGTCGACCGTCTCACGACCGAGCGTTTCGGTATCCCCAGCTTGCAATTGATGGAAGCCGCTGGAAAACACGTCGCTGATGCCGTCCTGCGCGAGTTCGCCCCCGAGTTGCCGCAGCGCGTCACTATTCTGTGCGGCAAGGGCAATAACGGCGGCGACGGCCTCGTCGCGGCTCGATACTTGAAAGATGCAGGGATCGATCCACGTGTGTGCCTTTTTGGTGATCCACGCGAGTTGCGCGGAGATGCCGCAGCGAATTTTGCTCGCTGGACGGAAGCCGGAAATTCATTTCTCGCCATCGCAAGTGAAGCCGCGTGGGAAACCGCCTGGCCCATGCTGGCTGATTCGCAAGTCATCGTGGACGCTCTTCTGGGCACCGGGTTGCGGGGCCCAGCCACCGGGCTGGTAGCGCAGGCGATCCAGGACATCAATCGCTTGTCGGCAAATGGCACCGCAGCGAAGCCAGCACTCATACTTGCGGTGGATACTCCTTCGGGGTTGCCAAGCGACGGGCAGCTCGCTGAAGGTCCAGTTCTCCACGCCCATCGAACGGTCACGTTCACCGCTCCGAAAATAAGCCAGCTCATCTCTCGTGACGCAGGTGCAGCCGGAGCTCTTGAAGTTTGCGACATCGGCTCACCCGCGGCGCTTGTCGAGGAAGTGGGAAAGGGAAATCTGCGCTGGGCCGGGCCGGACGAATTTGCTGGCCTGCCGTTAGTTCGCTCGACCCAGTCGCATAAGGGCACCTACGGTCATGTGCTGCTCGTGGCGGGTTCGCTCGGAAAGAGCGGCGCGGCGGTCATGTCAGGTCAATCCGCTTTGCGTACGGGAGCAGGCCTCGTGACAATCGCCACGCCCGACGTTGTGCTCCCCATTGTGGCCGCAGCCCATCCGGAATACATGACAGAGCCTTTGGTGTCGACGGAGGCTGGCACCGCGTCTCTGCGGAATATAGTGGACAGTCCGCCATTTCCCACCTCAACGGCTCCTGCAGCCCTGGACAGCTTCATGAAAGGAACGAGGCTTCGCTTCGAGCGAATTCAAGAAGGCAAGACAGTTCTCGCTGTTGGTCCCGGTCTGGGGGTGCACGCGGAGACTCAAGATTTCATTCGCGCAATCGTGCGCCATACCTATCGTCCCGTCATTCTCGACGCCGACGGTCTCAACGCGTTCGCTGACCATGCCGATAAACTGAGCGACCGCAAAACCAAGTTTCTCGCTATCACCCCCCACCCCGGCGAAATGGCGCGACTGCTCGGCACCACGAGCGCGGGCATCCAAACCGATCGCGTCGGTGTGGCTCAAGATGCTGCCCACCGCTGGGATGTTCACGTCGTCCTGAAGGGCTATCGCACTGTTGTAGCATCGCCCGATGGAAAGATCTTCGTGAATACCACGGGGAACGCGGGACTCGCGAAAGGGGGAACCGGCGACGTGCTAACAGGGCTCCTCGCTGCGCTCATCAGCCAGTTTGGCATGGACGACGGGGCCCGCGTCCTGAGCTTGGGAGTCTACTTGCATGGCCTGGCTGCGGAAATCGCCTCGCGCAGGACCGATCTCTCCGGCCTACTTGCCTCCGAAGTGGCCGACGCCATTCCTCACGCCCGCGCGAAACTTCTCGAGGAGATTTGCAAGGGTGGCTGAGGAGATCATCACACATTCCGCCGAAGAGACCACTCGATGGGGCAGGGAATTTGCCGCGCGTCTGAAAGCCCCCATCCTTGTTCTGCTTTCCGGCGATCTGGGCAGCGGGAAAACAACCCTAACGAAAGGCATCGTGGCGGGTCTGGGCGCGGCCAGCGAAGATGAAGTCACCAGCCCCACGTTTACGCTGGTCCATGAATATGGAAAGGGTAAGAGGGTGTATCACGCGGACTTATACCGCATCGAAAGTTTCCACGATTTCGAAACGCTCGGCATGGAGGACCTCTTTGCGCACCCGGGAGTGGTCATTTTGGAGTGGTCGGAGCGCTTTCCCCTGAAATCACCCTGGCCGCAAGTCCGCGTCCGGCTGGAACACCTCGGCGGAGACGCCCGGCGGATTACGCTTCCCTGAGCCCGCCTGTTCTCGGCTCTCTCCCCTTACTCTCTCGCAACCCCGCGGCGGTCATTTCTTGCTCCCCCGCAAGACGGCTGATAGCTTGAAGAAAGCCCTTTCGGGCAATCTTCATGGCCAACGGAATACTTGCGTTAAGTTCGGGGAATGCTGGCGGGATCGAGCTCAAGAGCTACAACGTCAACCTTCCCATGGGGTCGCTGGCCATCGGCGTGGACAATATCCACCACGATGTGTACCTCAGCCCGAGGTTTCTTCAGATCGCCCGTGATTATCTTTTTGAAGTCTTTCGCCAGAATACCAGCGCCACCTATCTTCCCGGCATCGACCTCCGCACCAGCAAGGGTCCTGACAACGCTACTTTTCGCAAAACCCTGACCGAACTACTCCATAGTTCGCTGACTCAGGCGAAGTATCACAAAAACATAGAAATGGATCTCCTATTCCGGTTGGCGGTCTTGAAATACCTTACCCAGGAACTCGGCAATCAATTCGCCAACCTGATTTTGGAAGGTAAGGAATGGATCCGGCAGCGGGGTGAAAATTTTGACCGCACCCAGCAGGCCCACGTCATCAAAGCGCGTTTGGCGGAGCTGCAAACAGCGCGGCGGCGCATCCTCCGGATTGTGGGCCAGCAGGTTGCGCTGATTCTCTCCGACGTGGAAGAAAACGTCATCTCGAAGGCACGCCGCGCGCTTTTTGGCGAAGACTTCGCTCCCTTTTACGAACTCCTGAAAAACAAGCTGATCTTCCTGGATGGAGGCAAAGACGACCGCTTCTTTCTCGAGCACTACGTCCTGCTGGGCAATTATTCGCGGGATCCCGACCGCTTCGAAAACATGGATGCGATGTTCCAGGAATTCCTTCGCGGAGCCGGCGTGATCGTCGCTCAGGACCCCGCGCAAAATGAAGCCATTCAGGCCCACAACGCGCTGCTCGAACAGGCCAACGGGATGCGCGCTGAAATCGCCGGCCTCGAAGAACAGCGCGAAAGCCTCCGCAAGCGGCTGGATCGCGCCGGCGGCTTCCTGAACAAGTTCCGAAGTTCCGGCGCTCCAGCCGACCTCAAGGCCTCCTTAAACGACGTTGAGCTCCGGCTGAAGCACCAGCAATTCAAGCTCGAAGAAATCGCTCCGCAGATCGATGTGTCGAAGCAGAAGGTCGATTTCTTCCACAAGGATCATGAAAGCCGCCTGGGAAGTTATTTGAATGAACCGGAGAACGCCCGGCTGCTGTTTGATTCTTCCGCGGGGCCGGAGGCGGATTCCTCGGTGCGCGCCCGCGCATTCTCACAGCTTTTCGAGCGCCTCGAGCAGCAGGAAATTCTCTACCATGTGCTCGCCAGTTACGAAATTCGCGAGATCGTTTCGGAATATTGCCCGCCGGTCCACTTGCAGCAGTTGCGCAAGGCGTTGGTGTCAAAGGATGAACTGAAGCGCGTCCAGGACGTTTTGAAGCAAGTGCCTGCGAAGCGGCTTTCCTTGAAGCCCATCGAGGATCTTTCGCGCAAAATTCGTCGCTACTCGCACGAGGAAATGAACGCCGCGGTACTCCGGTTCGCCACGGATTTCTTCCGCTTGCGGCGCGATCTGCGCGATGCCGAGCACCTCACCACCTGCATGGAACGCATTAATCTGATTACCACGGAACAGACGCGCGAACTTTCCCGCATGAACAACCGCCTCTACGAATGCGTCATGCAGGACGAAGCCAAGCCCCAACAGGACCAGGTCGTATCGCACGTCATCATCAAGGCGGACGTGCGCGGTTCGATGAAAATGACGCAGGACCTCCTCTCCCGGGGCCTCAGCCCGGCCTCGCATTTCAGCTTGAACTTGCACGAGCCGGTAAAAAAACTGCTCGACCGCTTCAACGCGAAAAAAGTATTTATCGAGGGCGATGCCATCATCCTGGCTATTTTTGAAACTGAAGCCAACATCGCCTATACCAGAGCGGTGGCCAAAGCCTGCATCCTCTCGCGACAGATTCTGACCGTTTGCAATTCCTATAACGACCGTGCCGTGAGCTCGGATTTGCCGCCGCTCGAGCTCGGCATCGGTGCTGCCTTTCAGGGTTCCGCGCCCACGTATTGGACCGACGGCGACTCGCGCATCATGATTTCGAAGGCTCTCAATCTTTCCGACCGCTTATCCGGCTGCGGGAAACTTGCCAAGCGCCTGCTCGCGGGGCAGAAAACTTTGTTTTCCGTCTATCAATTCTTGACCGCCATGGAAGGAGCGTCGTCCGAGGAACTCGACGAGTTTCTGGTGCGGTACAACAGGAACGGCATCGAGTTGAACGAGGAAGGTTTCCAAAAACTCGGCGAGGAAATTTCCCTCGATTCCGTTGAGACTAAGCTCGAATTGCCCTGGGGCAAGGAAAACGTCATTCTTCACTACGGTGAAGTTCCCATGGGCGATTCCGTCGAGCTGTTGGTGTTGCGCAAAGGCCTCGCCCGGCATTTGCACCCTGATGGAACCATCGGCGGGCCATCCGAACATTCCTACTACGAAGTGTGCACCAGCCCGGCGTTGTACGATCTGGTCGCCGCTCTCATTCGCACCCAAGCCGCCGCAATTGAAACCCCTCACGCCTGACCCCTATACTTATTCCGGAAGCGAAAGGGGTCCGGTGATCTTCCCGGTCTTCAAAGCCGGCGATTCGGTCCTTCGCGGGTCGAATGGTGGGTTCGACTCCCACACGCTTCCGCCAAAGTCCTGTTGATTCAATTGCCCTTGCGGCGCTGCAAGCTAAAAACAACTCTGAATCGGTGTGGTTTTGGCCTCAAATTGGCCTCAAAACTAGTTGGGGAGGATCTCGTGCGTTTGACCAGAGAACAGAGTTACGCGCTTTTGGAAAAGCACGGCTGTTACGTCACCGAGGTTTGCGACAAGTGCGGACAGATTCTCGGTCCAGTGCGTTTCACTCGGCGCGACGATGCTGGCGTGTGGTGCTCGCGTGAATGTCGTGGCGACGCCGAGCGCCAAAAGATTCACAAAGGCGGCAGGCCGAAGAAGTACAAACACGACCGCGCGAGGAAGAATGCTCACGCGCAACAGCAAAGGGAGTTTCGCTTGCGGTCCAGCGTGACGAAAACCTGTCAGCAGCCCGATGCGAACAAAGGACTTACGGGCGCTATTTCGGCTTCTGGCTATGGGGATAGCATGAACACCGCATCCGTGTCATAGGGTGGCGCTTGGGCAAATCTAAACCTTTAGATTTCATCGAACACAGGTAGTAAAATCCCCGCACCTTGGATCGTGCGGGGTGTCGAGTGTCGCCACGAGATGCCGAGCTTATTCGAAACCACTGCGAAATTCTCAAGAAAATCATTAAAGCATCTTCGCTGGACTTCTCGACTGAGACAGGGCTGCTGAACGACCTCGACGCGATTGCAGAGCTCGCGAAAACGCGGCCAGATGAAGCCGCGTATCGTCTCCATTGGAAGACCGAGTACTTGAAGGGCGAGGCGATTCTTAGCGGCGAGCAGTACAAAAAGTTCTTGGATTCCACTGACAATAAGTGATTTGTCCCCGGGATTTTTGCTGCCCCCGTGGGGGGTAGCAACTACTGAACGCGCCTGCTCATCAGTGGGAGGGACGTAAGCAGGTGCGCAAGCGTATCGATTTCAGTGATTGTGATTTGCCCTTCTTTTCGCCTCATGGTTACGCTACGCCTGCCATTCTTCTCTTCTACTTCGATGGTGTCATAGAGGCTGGGCGCGAGGGCTGATACAATGACGCTCTCGGGAGACTGAAAGACAAAACCGCCCTCCTTCGGTCCCATTTCGAGATGACCACCGAACGTCAGATGAAAGAATTGTCCTGTGATCCCTAGCGCCACGCGATCTTTACCGGCGCACCATTTTTTGAGTTGATTGATCACGCGTTGCATTTCCTTCGCGCTGGGGCGGCGCTGTTTCATGGTAGGTAGCCTCTCTTTGTGTATTAGATGCAGAGAACGTTCTAAAAACAACACCTTCTGGAAAGCTAAAAACTCTCGCCAGGTCCCCACTGAATCAGTCGGCTGCGGATGCGTGCGAAGAACGGTTTCTGGAAAGCTCCTGGTGGGCGCGGTACGCTGTTCCGACTCCAACCCCAAGCTGCTTCGCTATTGCTGGCCAGGACGCGCCGTTTGCGCGCAGCAGGGCAACCCTTCGAGCATCCACGAAAACATGCGGCCGTCCGATCCGCTTCCCCTTAGCCTTCGCATTCCGCAATCCCGCCTTCACGCGCTCTACGATTAAGCTCCGTTCCAACTCAGCAACGGCGCCCAAGACGGTAAACACCATCTTGCCGGCCGGAGTGCTGGTGTCCATTTGTTCCGAGAAGGAAACGAACTCGATACCCTGCGCCTTGAAAGTTTCCAGAGCCCGGAGCAGGTGACTCACGGACCGAGCAAAACGGTCAAACTTCCACACCACAACGCAATCAAACCGGCGCCGGTGTGCGTCGGCCATCAGGCGGTCTAGCTCTGGCCGCTTCTCTTTCGAGCCGGAGATCCCAACGTCCACGTACTCACCTGCGAGCTGCCAGCCGCGCCGCTCGATGTACTCCTTCAACTCGCCCGTCTGCATCTCCGGGTCCTGCCCGTTGTTTGTGCTGACTCTGGCGTAGATTGCTGTCCTCATGTCCTAGACCTCCTCAACCTCGAATCGCTCAAATCGCCTCTAATTGCGAAATTCGCGCTCCCGACTCGCTATTTTCTTTGTTCGGTGCTGCGCTGCTGGCGGGCCCGCGTTTTTGCGAGGGCCGCAACAGTTCCGGGCTGTTTACCGTGCCCGCTCTCGAAACCACCATCGTCGTAGAGCCAAGAGATACTCCCTGGCGGCTGGCCCTTCCCGCCTCTGGGTTTGTACCGTGCGCGTGCGATTGCCAGATGTGTTTCGCAGTAGCGTACAGAGTGAGGGGCGAGGGGTTGCGGGCAAACAGCGCACTTACCCTCAGCAATGTTTTTCTCCTGGTATCGCATAGCAGCGGCAAGGTGCGCGGCGCCGGGAGCCAGCGACGTGAGAGGGACTAACTCCCCCTCGCTTCGCTGTTGGTCCCTAATCTGTTCCTTTGCCCAAAGCAGAACATCATCGGGATTTTCGAGCACTCTCTTCAGCATTTCACGGTCGGTTTGCCTAAACCACGCCGCGAGAGCGGCCTGCGACATTTGGTCGATAAGTCGGTCGAGGATGAGGTGCAATTCACTGCGGAGATTTGCTACATCGGCGAGTCGGGCCAGCTCGAAGCTGCCGAGATTCTTCTGCGAGCAGCCAAGCAAAAAGTTGAGTGGCACGGTGGTTGAGAGCGATTTTTTCTTACTCATCGTTCGTCTGATGGCGTCGGACATGGCTACCTCGCTGCTCTCCGACGCTGGTCTCTGCTTCGCTTGAGAACTTGTCGGATCGAAATGACCTTGCGGCACTCTCGTAGTTCTCTTGCGTTCGTTGCCTCCCAAACCCAACGATCAAAGCACGCCTCGGTTGCAATGCCTTCGGCCGCAAAAAATGCCCTGAGTTGCTCGGTGAATTCCCTGACTTTTGGAGAATATCGAATCCTCTCAGCCATAACATCCCTCCTCAGTTCGTCCAGACTTTGGCGTTGATGGGCCCTTCGCCCTCGCGTTGTGAGGGTGCGGGGTCGCTGATTTCTGCCGTCATGTAATTAAGCATCGACACGAGGCGGCGCCCGCGCTCCTGCAATTCCTTCACATAGGGCGCATAGTGAGCCTCGACGACGACCGCGCTGATCCCGAGCAACTTCGCCACGTCATACAAACTCGCGCCCTGTTCGAGCAAGCGAACGGCAAATGTGTCCCGGAATCGGTGAGCGTGCCCGCCGGCAATGCCGCACGCCTTCCACAAACGCCGAAGATTCTTGTCGAGGCCAACGATTGGGCAGCCCGTGTCCGTCGAGAAGAGATACGAAGAACTCCGCTGCGCTGCGGTTTCAACGGCCCGGTAAGTGTTTAGCGCTTCGAGCAGTTCCGTGTGAACTGGCAGGCGTAACACCTGGTTGTTTTTCCGAGCACGGACGTTCAGGTGTACGCCGTCCACGTCGGCTTTCTTCAAATCAATCACGTCGCCGATCCGCAGCCCGGTATGGAGGAAGAGCAAAACGGCTGCACGGAGGTAGGGCTTGTCGGTGAGGTACGGAGCCGTAAGCATTGCCGTGATCTCCTCCGCTGAGAAGGGCTGCGTGTTGCCCGCGACAGCGTTGCGATTTGTCGCCATGACTGGATTCTTTTGGAGGTATTCCCGCTCAACCGCGAAGGAAAAAATGCGGTGCAGCACGCGGAGATAGGCTCGCACCCCGCCGTCAGTCATGCGACGCTTGCGCGAGGGGTGAAGCTCCTGGCGGCGTATCTCCATGAATGCAGTCAACTGTGCTGGCGTCACATCGCAGAGGAAAATCAATCCACGCTTTTCGAGGAAGCTGCTCAGTTTGTCGAGGATGAACAGATAGTATTTCCGCGTGCTCGGGCGGACCTGACCGGAAATAGATTGCTCGAATTCTGTTGCGAATTCCGGCCAGGTGCGTTCCCTGAGCCGCCCGCCACTCAAGACGTCGAGTTCGATTCGGTGGGCTAACGCCTGAGCAACTTGCCGGTCGCCAGTACGAAGGGTACGGCGCTCATGGCGGCCCGGCAGGTTTATAGACACATGCCACACGCGCCCGCGTTTGTAGAGCTTCACCATAGTTACACTGCCTAGTTCTTTCGCTTCTTATCGATCGGCCACTCCGGCGGCCTGGGAGAAAAGCCGATTCGGGTAGCACAGTATTCGAGAATGCGAGCAAGGCCATTAGCCGCGTTTCCGTCGACCACCTCGTTTCCATGCTGCGAAGAATAGGTGAGGAGGAAGGCCGCTGCACGGATGCCGCGCTCATCGTTGAGCTGTGCGTGCTCGTCCATATCTTTTGGACCGTAGAAGTAATCGAACGCCTGCACGATCGAATACTTCGTCTCTTCGGGCGCTGCGGTAGAGACTTGAGACACTGATTTCGTTTTCTTTGACATCTGCTCCTCCTGGCCGCTGCCGACTCATCGGCACCCACAGCAACGGCGTGAAATAGTGGGTGGACGCCAGCGCCAGTCCGGGGAATGGACGACGCTGGCGTTTCGGCTACTCGACGACAAGAGAGACAGTGCGGGACGGTTTGGTGCTCGCCAACACCTTCTCGCAGTAGGATTCGCCATTGAGCTTGAGCCGGTCGGCCAAACGAATGACGACGTCCTTCCACGACACATTCTTTCGGAAGCTCTCTTTGAGCCTCGCTGTGTGGACGCCGTCCTCGATCGCTGCGCCTGCTTCGAGCTTCGCTCTCAGCTCTGTTTCTTTGGCTTCGAGTTTTTCCTGAGCCTCGCGCGCAAATCTCTTGAACAGGATGGCCTCTTCGAGATCCACCTGAGAGATTGCCGCTGGTGCTGGCTTGCTGAAGGGAATTACAGCCGCGGGTTGGGACTGCCCGATGGGATGGATTACACTCTGCGTAGCCATGTCGATCCTCCTAAACAGGATTGATTTGGTCAGGGGCGTGTCCGGTCTGAACACCGGGCGCGTCCCGACTTCTTACTTCCTTCCGTTCTTGCTCGGCCTGCCCATTTCCTTCCGGTAGAGTTCGCTTCTCACCTTCCGAAGCCGGGCAACATCCGATTCAGTCCAAAGCCTCACGGCACGGCCGTCGCGCAACTGCGTTTCGGGAGCATTGAGCTTTCCTTTTGCGATCCACGCCTGCAACGTCTGGCGTGTGATCTTCACCGCAGCAGCAGCTTGGCCTGTCGTGTAAGTCTTCGGACTCACAAGCGGAGTTTTCCACACACATTGACACTTGTCAAGACTTTTGTTATGGTGCAGGACTTATTGCTATGGACAAAGGACTGGAGCTCCGAAAAATCCTCCTGCGACTCGCAGACAATTTTGAGCGACGAGAAAGTCAGGCGGTGACATTCACAGGCGAGAACGCAGAAGAAAGCGCGTGGCTCGACCGCGAGTTTGCGAGGCTAGCAAGCGAGGGTTCCGTCTCGGCAACGTTCCCGGGGCCATCACCAGGATATAGATTCACGACTGTCGGCTATAACAGATACCTGCCACAAATTCAGGCTTGGCGTCTGCCGGCGAGAGACGTTCCGGGCTCTTGGCCACCTTCGGTCGATCTGGACATGGCGCTGCTTTACTCGATGATGGGTTTGCTCCGCAAATACCGCACGCTTCCGCCTACCCAAGTGAACACCTCAAGTTTTGAATCATTGCTTGGCGATGCCTACGCCCGTAGTGCGTACGACTTGCGTCATCGTTACGTGAATCGTCATCTCGAGTTCTTGGAACTATCGGGCTTAATCACCGTGCGAGCCAAGCTAGGAGATGAGGACTGGGCGGGCATCGCACTAACTCTCGGCGGGCAGAAATTTGTTCAACCTGCACTCGCCGAATTTGGACAGCAGCCGTTGTTGCCGGAAGTTATCAAGAACATCGAAGAGCAAATCCACACTCTGACGAAGCCACCAGAGGAAAAGGCCACATTGCTTTTCAGACTGCGCGAGGCGATCTCAAAGAACGCTCCCGACCTAGTTGTGAAATTCCTGGCCGAGCTGGCCTCGGCGACGTTGAAGCCAGGTCCGTAGCATGCGTGGGAAGCTAGACGCATTTGAGCGAAGGTTTTTGAGGAGCGCAAAAATGGGGCGACTACTAGACGCTGACGAAGTGGCGGAATGGAAAAGCGGCTGGGCTGCCGCACGACGTAAGCACACGGGCTACGTTCCGTGTTTCTACTGTGAGCCTGTCTGCGGATTCGACCGGCTGCACGGCCATGTCCAGACAACGCATCAGAAATCGCTCCCAGATTTCCGCCGCGATTTTGGCCTGAACCAAAATTCCAGGCTCGCGTCGGTTCGGTTCTCTGAACTGATGGCAGCAAAACGAGGCAGGGCGCTGGCGAGGAGCGGTCGCGCAACGCGATTCACGAAGGGAAAGAGGGGAAGGGCAGCCTCTCTTGTCGGGGTGACAGCGCGCAAGGTGATACCGACCACCATTGAGACACGCCGAAACATTTCAGCGGCACACCGGGGAAGAACGCAACCGAAATTGCGAAAGGCCGACCGTCTAGGCCGCACCATCCCAAGTTGGGCTGTCGTCGAGCCACGTTTGCGAGGATTGGAAACGCGAATGATCGCCGAAGTGCTATCGAAGAAGTACGGGATCGGAATTACTGCTGGTGCCGTTGTCGCTCGGCTCCGAACAATCGGGTTGACTCCGGGGAAGCCTGCCAGATTTGACCGCGGAAGAACGGTGACCGAGCAGAGGCTGATCTCTCATTGGGAAGATTTCCAGTTTGTGAGGGGCGGCAAACTTCTCAGCGCCTCTGCCGCGCGCGCGAAACGCGAATCAGAGCAGGAAGTTGGTGTCAAAGAGGCGTCGTCGTTATTAAAGGTTTCTGAGGCTTGGGTGTATGACCGTTGCAGGCCGACGTCGGGATCGCGAATCCCGCACAGGAAAGATGGGACTCGGCTTCTCTTTCGACGCGCTGAATTGCTGGAGTGGGCTGCGGTGATGCAGCACGGCAAGAGCAACTTACGTCCGCGTGGCCGTGCTCTTCGTGAGTTGGCGGGACGTCTCGATATCGGCGTCCACCGTTTAAGGGAATTGATCATCCAGGGGGGCGGACCTAGTAGCCGGAGGCGTCGTGGAGAACATCGCAAATTTGGTTGGCCACTTTCGTTGAAGCTCGCTGGCCGGCTACTTGATCTCGCCGAACCTCAACTGAAGAAAGAACTGCAAAGCGTGGGGGCCACGGACAAAGGAGGCAGTCCCGAAGTGCTCCTGCCGAGCGAAAAGCGTGCTATCCCGGGCGAGTACGATACGCTGATGGGGGATTGCGAGCGACTCATCGATTGGGCGAAGGCGCAAACCGGTCCAGTTACTATGGAGAGCGTAGGCGAATGGATGTGTGACCAGACGGGCCCTCGCGTCGTTGAGGTGCTGTTGTTCTGGCCTAAACTCCACGGCCAGTTGCCGGACATCTGCGAAAGGTATCGAACTCAGATTCGTGGAGAGTTGTCGCTTTCGGACCGCGTGAAGGAATGGCTCGCTGACGAGCATCACTGTTCAGTTCCCACCATCGAAAGGGCCGTTGCTGCAGGCCGAAGGTCTGCGGAGGCAACCGCATAACTCCAAAACTCCAAAAATAAGCCAGTTTTCCATCACAACCCCAAAAATCTAGAATTTTCCATCACAACCCAGAGTCCTGATGGCGAACTGCACCCAATTCACCATCACAACCGGGGGTTCTGAGGGTTGCGCGACCTAAGACACTGAAAGTGTAAGGGCAATGCGGCGAGACAACACGCCGACACACGCTCGATCTTCCTGCTCCGCGCACAGCGCGAAGGAGGTCCTTTATTGAAGGACCCTGTTCGGAATTTGTCCGCTGATTCGATTGAAGAGAAGCACGAGAAACAACGAAGCCAACGGGATCGCATCCTCGCATTGCTGCGGGTCAGCGGTTTAGCTGGCGTCACGAATCGCGAGCTGAACAAAGTTGGCTATCGGTATGGGGCTCGCCTGTGGGAGTTGAAAAAAGAGGGCTACGATATCCGCACTGAATCTCTCGGAGACGGTCTTTACAAATTCACGTTGCTCAACGGGCCTTTCCCACCGAAGCCGCAACCCGCCGGCGAATCCTCAACGGGAACACAACCGACTCTTCCGCTCTTCGCCAAGGTGCGCGAATGAATCCAGTCATGGAGTGGGTTTGGCAGCATTCCAGGACTCGGGGCTCCGAGAAAACGGTTTTGATGACACTGGCGGCGCGCGCCGAAGGATGCGTTGCGACCTGCACAGCAGAGTATCTAATCGAAAACGCGGGGGTTTCGCGAAGGCAATTATTCCGGTGCCTTGCGATGGCACAGGAAGAACTGAGAGAAATTGAAAGACTCTCGCAAGTTGGCAGCAACAAACGCCTTAGGGCTTTTCATTTCGCAAAACTCTCCTGTGCCATGGTTGGCGAGATTCTGAATCCGCTATGTCCAAGAAAACACAGCCATCTAACTGCTCCTGTGCCTGACCCAAGAAGGCGGGAAAAATTGGCACAGGACGGCGGCGGACTCTTCACGGCAATGCGAAGCAGCGGAGAAGCAATCTTGGAGTGCGAGGAGTGTCGGGGAAGCGGCACTCGCATGGTCGAGCGCACCGACGGGCTTCCCGGAAAATGGGCCGTCCGATGCACACACCCGATCGCGAGGATAGTTTCGCGGCAATGGCGTTTGGCCGTGCCCTACGAAGTGGAGAAGTTCGAGGAACGTCAGTATCGGAAATTGCTATCACCGCACGTCTCGTCTACGCAGAGGAGCATTTCCCCTCCTGCGCAGCAACAAAGTTTCGGGTGGAACCGCAGCGAACCGATCGAGATCCAGAAAGCACGACTGCGCCAGTGGGAGCGTGAACGCCTTGGAGCCGTGGGATGATTGTCACTTTTTCAATAGATCGCGCAGCTTCTTTTTTCTGGCCTCTTCGGGAGGAAATTTCCCCGGCTCTCTTAACCACTGTTTCAACTTCTTCAATTCGAGACAATGGACGGTTGGCTCTTCCCAAACCTCAACGGTCACCAATCCACTCTCTAGGACGTCCTCGCAGCTCCAGTCTGAGCGCTGTAACCGTTCCAGCCCGCGAAGCGCGGCCTCGTAGACGGATTCTGCGCGTAGCTTCACGCGATGCTCGACACCCTGCGCGTCGCAAACTCGCACAACACATTCTCGTTCTTCGGACATGGCGACTCTCGAAAAGGGATTCACTGGCGGGAAGAAGCGGGGAATCGATTCTACCGCCAGAGCAGTTCGATTGTCACCGCAGGGAGTCGCGCTGAGCATGAACATTTACTCGCTACGTCCGCAGGTTCGCGCGGCTCTTTGGCTTTGGTTGCTTTTGACTGGCTATGCGCAGGAAGGCCCGGCCGAGTGGGCGCTTGTCTCTCATGGGAATCCGCTCTGCGACACAGAGCTGGCTTTACATCTGCGCTGCCCGGAAGACACGGTGCGTCGCTGGCGCGAACGGCTAGAGGGTGCTGGCCTTATTCGCTGCACTCTTCTTGAGCCTCGATATCGGCGCATTGAATTGCGCAACCTGAACGCGACGCCGGAATCTGCGTACGTAAAACTGAAGACGGGCCTGGTGAACTGACGATGTTCCAAAAACCCCAGCGATCAGTGCCGGATGGCACGCTGAAAACAAAGGCGCGCCGACAAGCACTTGAAGCGTTCCGCAAAGATTTGTTTTTGGAAGGATGAACCCGAAGAGATGGCGTCGACGCCGCAACCCGACAGGTTGCTCCCGCGCAGTAAGCCGAGTATCTTTGCGGCGGTGCTGGGCGGCCGAGTCAACGAGCGAAAAGAGTGCTCGATGGCAAGGCGTAGATACCAGAAGGGCAGTGTCATCTTGCGGGGAAGCAACTGGTACGGGCGTTACCGGGAGAGTGTCATCGGTCCCGATGGCCGCGAGATTCGCATTCGGCGGTCGGTAATTCTGGGGTCGAAAAGGGAACTCCCGACAAAGAGGTTAGCTGAGCGGCGGCTGGAAGTATTCATCGCGCCGGTCAACTCGATTTCGTATCGCCCAGGGCGGGTGGCAACTCTCGAGGAATTCACGGAGAGATGGAAAATCGAAATCCTCTCAAAGCGAAAGCTCTCGACGATTCACGCTGCGGAATCTCACCTCCGCAACCAGATTCTTCCTCTCCTCGGCAAAATCAGACTCAGCGAATTAGGGACGGAAAATCAGCAGATGTTCGTGACACGGCTATCGGGAACGGTGTCGCGAAAGACTCTGCTGAATGTGCTCGGCACGCTTTCGTCCATGCTGAGAACCGCACAAAATTGGGGCTACGTTTCGCAGGGTGTCAGCTTCTCTAAGCTGGCGCTCCCGGAGCGCAGCGTCAAAGAGCAAGCGCGCCGTTTTACCGCGGAGCAGGTGCGCACGGTCATCGCGATAGCGAAGGGGCAGTATCGAGTTATGTTCGCGATCGCGGCAATGACCGGCCTCCGCGCTGGCGAGATTCTTGGCCTTCAGGCCAGGGATTTCGATTTCGAGGGGCGCCTGGTCCACGTCCGTAGGTCGGTGTGGCGTGGCAAGCCCCAGACGCCAAAGAGCGTCAACAGCGAAGCAGTTCTCCCGATCCCAGACCAACTCGTGGAAATCGTCAAGCCGCATATTGAGTCGCTGCAGAACTCAATGGGCTGGCTTTTCGTGAATAGCCGCGGGCATCTCTTCATCGCCGAGAATGTTGTACGGCAAGCTCTCGCACCGATTCTCGACGAGCTGAAGATCCCGCGTTGTGGCTTCCACGCTTTTCGCCACACTCACACCAGCCTGCTTCTCCAGAGCGGAGCGCCGGTGCCAGTAACACAGGCGCAACTGCGACACTCCGACCCTAGAATCACCATCGGAATCTACGGGCATGTTATCGGAGATGATCACAGAGGAGCAGTCGAGAGAGTAGCTTCCTTGTTGGACCCAAATGGACCCAACGCGAGGCCTCCGACTCAGTTGATTCAGTAACTTAGGGTAGAGCCTTCATGGGTTCGACTCCCACACGCTTCCGCCAAGTCCTTTCTTTACACAGTCTTAACTAGGGAAGTTGACTCCAATTCGGAGTCTGACTCCAATTAAGTGATGTTCTGGCCGATTCTCTGAGAAAACTTCTCAGATGTAACGCGCTCGGCATCGCCATAATCATTGACGTTGAACAATTCGTCTTTGCAGTACCCAATTCGCCGACCTGCGAGCAAACGATCCCAACGATGCGGTTAGCCGCGTCTACAGCGAAGCACTCGATGTGATTTGGGGACATCATCGAAACGGGCCAGCCCTTGCGAATGCATTGGATAAGAGATTCGGATATCGCCTTCAGGTCGAATTCGTCGATTGCCCATTCGATGTAGCCATGGACTGAGCAATCATGCGGTCCGAGGACAGCAGCGATTCACTCCACTATGTCCGTGATTCGCGAGAAGAACGATATTGGCTACCGCAAGCTTTTCCAGAAGCGGAAGATGTGGCGAGAATAAATGCGCTCAACAAGGAAGAGAAACCGCGGTTCTCCCGCCGTGCAAATCTACGCGCAAGCTGTTCCTGGCGTCAACTACGTCGGAAGCGATGAAATCAACAGTAGTTCCATTGGTTAAACGAATCAGTATTTCAAGGTCTTATCTCGGTACTATTTCTCAAGATCGCGGATGAAATACGGGACAGGGGAAGTATTTCATCCACAGCGCCGCGAAGGATGGCTTCGCGGGGCATACCGAATACAACGCAACTCGACTCGTCTTGGGCTATCGTAAACGCTTCCGCTTGTTTCATTTCGAGCAGGCCGTCGGCGCCGTCATCGCCCATGCCCGTCATGAGAATTCCGAGTGCACTGGCTCCCGCGGCTTGCGCAACGGAGCGAAACAACACATTGACGCTGGGTCGATGGCGCGAAACAAGCGGCCCGTCACGAACTTCGAGAAAATATTCAGGGCCGAGACGCCGGACAAGTGTGTGGCGATTTCCGGGAGCTATGTAGGCGCGGCCGGGAACAACTTTGTCGCCTTGCGAAGCTTCCCGGACTTCAATACGGCAAGCCCCATCGAGCCGGCGCGCGAAGGCGGAGGTAAATCCTTCCGGCATGTGTTGCACGACGACGATACCCGGACAATTAGGAGGCATCTGTTCAAGGATCTGCAGAAGCGCTTCGGTGCCACCTGTGGAGGCGCCGATGGCGACGATTTGGTCTCTCTGCTGCATCGTCGTGGGAAGCAGCGGTGGAGGAATGATGACGTCGGCGGTGTTGTTTCCCCGAGAAGGCGCATGACGGAGAGGAGAATTGCGCAGGCGCGCCGTGGCCGCGGCCCGCACGGCGTCCTCCAGCAGGACAGCGGACTCTTCCAGAAATCCGCGGATTCCAATCTTGGGCTTGGTGATGATGTCGACCGCGCCCATTTCGAGGGCGCGGATGGCTGCTTCCGTTCTCGGGCCAGTTAATCCAGAGCACACTACGACAGGAACGGGATTCTCCGACATGAGTTTTTGCAGAAAGGTCATGCCATCCATCCGCGGCATTTCCAGGTCGAGAAGAATTACGTCAGGAGGAAATCTCTTCATTTTCTCGATAGCGATGAGCGGGTCGGCAGCGACGGTGACCCGGAAGCCTCGTTTTTCGGAAAGTACCGACAGAAGAACCTGACGTACGGTCGCCGAATCATCGACGACGAGGACATTCAATGGGCGAGTATTGTCCCCTGAAGGATCGGATAAGCCATCGGCGAAATCTTGAAACTTTTGCGAGCTCACAATAGTTCCTTATGACCCAAATTGATGCCGTGCTTGAGAGTCACCGGTAACGGGACAGTCTCGTCAGCCTTGACTGCTACTGCCACGACGCTTGAGAATGCACAGAGCGTCGCCACGGGTGAGGGGAGATTTCCGTGGGCGGAAAACTTTTGGCGCAACAGACTCGAGCTTGTCTGTCACCCCGTGCAAGCTCTCGGCATGGCCCAGGAACAAGTACCCCTCGGGAGCCAGAAAGCTCCCGAGACGGTTGACGACCTCAAACTTTGTTTGCCATTCAAAATAGATGATCACATTGCGGCAGAAAATCAGGTCAAAGGGACCGCAAACCGGATAAGGCTCTTGATTGAGATTCATCCGCTGAAATCGGACGACTCGCCGAAGCTCATCGACGGCCTTGATCTTTCCTTTCTCCGGGCCGAAGCCCTTTAAGAGAAACCGGCGCTGATACTCGAGGGGCACTCCCTTGATTTTCGCGAGGGGCCAAATTCCGGCGGTGGCGCAAGCTAATACCTTGGTGGAAAGATCTG
>Ga0207137_1021_pt1 | contig 46201 bp, 44 predicted proteins | sample Alteio_BWMinHeat_9_FD_153572 | JGI IMG/M metagenome (GOLD analysis project Ga0207137, IMG submission 153572) | Enriched cells from forest soil in Barre Woods Harvard Forest LTER site, Petersham, Massachusetts, United States -... | ecosystem: Environmental > Terrestrial > Soil > Temperate forest >...
CGAGTATGATATCCTTCGTTTTGCCTTGTACAGCATAAATAGTTGCTGCATAACCATGTTCCCAATGCTGGAATTGCTTATTACCAGAGTCGAAAGTAAAAGATTTCTTGTTTGCCAGTTTCACAGTCACCTTGTTATTTTCAAAAGATGTTATAGTTGCTGACTCTGTACTCAACAATTCATTTTTTTTATCTGAGCGTGACCAACGAATCACATCACCCACCTGCAAATCACGTGATTCCTTTTGAAATACTTCAATACTACTCAACCGTTTTTTATCATATGTCGGTACTTGCCAACTAATTTGACGTTCGCTATGACCTTTGAGTGTTAATAATTGATGATTTTTGCTCATTGCAACAATGGTGCAATAATCACCTGATTTAATATGTGCTGATTCCCTTTGTCCGAAGCGCAGCACATCACCTATCTTTAAATGAGTAATATGAGAACGCTCCACCTGCGTCAGACTTTTCGGTGTCAAAATAAAAAAGGACTGGTCTTCGTTTTTTGCCAATGTTCCTTCCTTTTTTAACTGTTCACGTATCAGTGTATTCGCCAGTTTTCTGTCATCATGTCCTGGTGTGATCACCTGAATATTTTCACGCTCATCTTTCGGAAAGGAAAAATAATCCTTAACCAGCATACTCACCCGCTCATGTCGATTGACTATACGCAATTCTTCTTCTGAACGATTGTCATCACTTACTTCAAGTGGTACTTCGATAATGGAATCTTTCAAAGTCTGAAAGGCAGCTTTAAAATCATAACCAATCGTTTCTTTCACAGCGTGTTTTAAGAGTGGAGCGTTATCACTCTGACGACGAATATCAACAAGTGATTGTGTATTGACCTGTGTTTGCATCAACTCAAACGGCTTGCCTGATTCAATTGAAGGTAGTTGTCTTGTATCACCAGTCGGAATAATGCCACGGTATTCAAGTTGATGCGCGATGCGCAATACTTCCACCATTTTCCGGTTGGATACCATGGATGCTTCATCAATCACCAGAATTTGTTTGTCATGTTTAAGCTGTCTTGATTCAGCAAGTTCACGTTTCGCTGCGACAAGAAAGCTATCCAGTGTCTGCGCTGAGATTCCACGCGCTGTTAATTCTCTCACTGCCGTATGTGTGGGTGCGAGTCCTAGAAGTTCATAACCTTCTGCAGCGTAAAGATTTTTTGCAATCAACACATCAGCAACCGTTGCAAGCATGGTAGTTTTTCCCGTGCCCGGATGACCTTGCACTGCCATAACCCTGTCTTCACTCTGTGTAATAGCTCTTACCGCTGCAATTTGTTCTGGCTTTAACTTTGCAGGATCACAGTATTTTTCCAGCAGTTCATTACTCGCAATCGGTTGAAGTTTTCCTTTGTCCTGATGACAAAGTGCAATAATTTCTCTCTCTATTTTAACTGCATCGACTGTTGTCCAAAGTGTTCCATCATTGCGGTTACCTCGAAAAACAATACCAGCTTTTTCCATCGCAATGGTCACACCTGCTAATGCATCTGATGTGACCTCACCGAGTGCATGCTGCATGGCAGTCTGCATTAATTCTTTATGGGTAAATCCTGCCTCTCGTTCCGCGAGATGGTGTAATGCATATTGTATTGCATCAACTGCGGTACGCGAGAGTGCATCACGTCCATTTTTATCTGGTAATTGTGCTTCCAGAATCTCATATAGTGAATGCAGGTTTTTCTTTAATTCTTGTGCGCCGGATAAAATATTATGTGCTGTTAAGCGATCACCGGTTTTATTTGCAAGATGATAGGAAAGACTTTTATGATTATCGGTATAAATCCACGTTTCCTTTGGCTGCAAAACCATTTGATTAAAGCGCCGCTGATCAGTCTGAAAGGCCCTCGCTGGTAAGTCAGCAATTAAAACAGTAGGCTTTTCATGTGCAATATTATGTAGCGTTGCGGCATAACCATAATCGAGATGACGATGATTGGGCTTGTTTAAATCCAGAGTTACTGTCTTGCCATTCTGATGTTGAAGTTTGATATTTCGCTGATTAATGGTGGTAATGAACATGCGTTCGCCTTTCACCATCTCTTTTGATTTTAGGGAACGATTGACAACAAGCGTTTCATTGACAGAAAATTCTCGCTGCAGTTCATTAAATAATTCCACCTTGCCGGATGTGCCACCTGCAATTTTATCTGGCTGCCAGATGAGATGTTTTCCATTTTCTTTTTGCAGCACAACACGATTGGATATTTTTCCATGTCGTACCACTCGTAGATATTCTCCACGATTGACTTGGAGTGAAGAATAACTTTCATTAAATCGGACGAGCTGATTTTTTTGATAGGAAGCAGCAAGGACTCCTTTTCCTTCCGGCAAAAAAATCGGCATCAATATATTAACACTCACTGTCTTACCCAATTTTTTCTGAGATGATAATGCTTGATGGGCAAGTACGTTAAGCTCATTCACTGCTTGCTTATTGTGTGCAACCAACCATGATTGTTTTCTGTCATTATTATTCAATTTACTAAAATGATTTGCCATTGCATGATGCCTATCATCTTCATGCTCAACTTCCACCATGTGTCCACTCATTTTATCAACGACCGCTTGAATATTTCCTTCTTCAATATTTTTGATCAATGATTCATCGCTGGATTTTATCGAAATAGAAGGTATACCACGTTCACTAAGCTGATTAAGCGATACACCTACCTGCTGAGACAGTAGCGTTTTTTTATTGCCCAGTAAAATTAATTTACTGTCATTTTCCTTATTCCATTCAAACAGACGAGACTGTTGATGTGTTGAAAGGAGGTGAGCATTTTCAATCATCACCACATTCGGCAATTCATATTGTGTAAATTGCTTTTCACTGACTGCCGATAAAAATTGCATGACGCTATAATGCTTTGGTGTTGCATCAACAAACAGAGATTTAATACACTCCCAGAAAGATTGCGGTTCCAGCCTTGTTCTCGTGGCAAACTGCTTACTGCCTGCAAGACTGGGACTAAGAAGTGCAACATTTAAATTGGCTGATTTCGCCATTTTCATGACAGGCTCAACGAGTGCATCCCTTGCACCTTCACCTTCCACTAAAACAATCCTGTCATTACCAAAAACCGTTTGTAGATGTTCATGATGCGATAGTGGAATATCTAGTTGTTGCATTTTTTTTTCAAGATCAGGTGAATTAATTGCAGGCTTTGATGATTTATTTTCATCTACCTGCAAAAACAAGCTCTTTTCTTCATCCAGTGTTACCTTTGTCATCAATACGGTTTTACCACGATCATTAGGAAGTGAGACAAATTCACCAGAAGTCATCAATGTTTCTGCAGCAGACAAGAGTGATTCAACATTCAGGTTTTCTCGTATCGCATATTCAGACGATACGGTAACCACTTCTTCCAATGTAAAAGTCGACTGAAAAACTGATAATGCGTTTGCAGCTTGCTGGATGGCATTTACAGTATGCTCATCCGGCAATCGTTTTACAACAGACTGCTGTGATTTATCTTGAACACTTTTCTCAATAATCTTTTCACAATCAACTCCGAGATGCTTTGCTTCCTTCTCCCAATGTTCTTTCAGTTTCACTCTGTCTACATCTTCCTTCTCATCACGTGTATCCAGTGTGGCAAATGCTGCCGCTTTACCACCAGACAATCCTTTTTGAGAAAGTTGTTTTTCAATCTGTGCACGCCGTTTTGAGAATGACTGAATCGCTTTCCCCGAAACCCCTGCAATTTCAAAAATACCGGATTTGCTATCTGTTGTTATTTCATAACCCAATTCTCTGACGCGAAATGCAAGTTCAGTTTCATATAATTTGGAGTAATAACGGTTGTTGTGACGTACACGTTCAATGAAACCATTAACTTCACCTTGCGTCTTTTCATCATAACCACCTATTTTTGACGCAAGTGAGCGCCATTTTCCATCAGCACGTTCAGTCATGTTCATCACAACGCTATGGGTGTGTAATTGCGGGTCTTTCGCACGTGACAAGTCGTGATGATACAGTGCTGCAACAATATTTTTTGTGTTCTGATAAGCCATCCCATCCGGTGTCTGTATGCGAGCTTGCCCACAACTGCGCTCCACATGAGAGAGGGCGATCGATACAGCTTGTCTATGTGCATCCAGTAATCGTTTATCACCACCAATAAGTGCCAGTATTGAAACTGATTTTGGTGCACTAAACGTCAGATCCCAGCCAGGACGATGTTTTATTTCACCATCAACCATTTTTCCAAGCACCTCACCTGTTGGCAGAAAACCTTTTAATAAATCATTAAATTGCGTTTCATCCACCTGACCAGAAAGCTGCATTTTTTCCGCGCCTTTTCCCCACCATTCACTCTGTTCAATGCCTTCTTCTCGCGTGTAATAATTATCATGCTGACTATAATAATGACTGGCTTGACCAGAATTTTTAATAACACTGCTTGATAACATAATTAAATTCCTTACACGTCAAATGCATGATCCGAATAAACTACCTCTATTTCATCATTATCTTTTTCCGGTTTTCCCTCAAATGAGGACTCCACTGTTTTAAACTTTTGAATAGATGGTTTTCTAACTTGTTCAATTAACGTATCAACATTTTTCATACTGTTTGCATCAAAATCATCACGCGCCAAAAATCCGACATTTTTTCGTTTTCTTTTTTTGTAAACAAAATCCACGAGCGTTATGGGAAATTGTCCAGGCAAGCGAACATAAGCAAAGAGATTGGCAAGTGACATTATCTCGGAATAACTAACGACCTGTTTTCTGGTTTCAGCACGATTAATTGAAATACCATCGCGTATGGTATTTGCACCATAAGATGTTCCTTCACGTATTTCATCTACAAATGTTTCGCCAAAATTATTTGCTGCCCACTTCGCCATATCAGGATCAGGTTGTCTGAACATGAAACGTGTATTTAACAGTGCTGATATTTCACGGCCACCGTCATGCCCATACGACTTAGTCAGCTGCGCATAATTTTGAATGCCAACCACCACACAACCACCAAACTTTCTGGATTCAGATAACGTTTGAGTGAGATAGGGCAACTGCTGCAAACTGGCAAGCTCATCCAGAATGAGCCAGATACGCCTGTTTTCACACGGCGCCAAGCTCAAAAGGGAATTAACTGCAATATCCAACCAAGATGTAATCAGTGGTTTTAATGTTTCGTGTCTATCGCCTATGGATGTAATAAATAACCAGTTATGTGCATTGTCATCCTGTACCCATTTGCGTATTGAAAATGGATTCTTTCCTTCCCTGACATATTTCAGACTTTTTAGATAAGTAGCGAGAACTGCCTTGATAGAAATAGCCGTTTTTTCTATCTTGTCTGATACCAGTGTTTCCGCTTCTGTTCCCTTCAGATAGGTTTGCAATAAATTTAAATCTGCAGTCAGCAAATAACACAGAAGCTTCATGACACTTCTATCAGGATCATTACGCATCTCAAATGCTGCAGATGAAAAAATGGTACGTGCTGCAATTTCCCAAAAAGGATTTTGATTGGATGCAGACAGGGGAATTTGTGCTGCTGCCAAACTGTCAAAATCAGCAGCATCCCTGCATTCTGCCCAGAGATCCCATGACTTCCCTCTCGTATCCAATGGGTTTAGCAGGATATCCTGTTCTGGCAAATAGAATTCTTCCAGAAAACTGCAGCTCTTGTCGTAAATAATGGCTCTATCACCACGTGCACGAATCTGATCCAGTAATTCCTTGATCGCGTTTGATTTTCCAGATCCCGTGGTGCCATGAAACAAGAGATGCGCGGTCTCGGTATGTTTAATCAGTGGAAGTTTTGCAAGAGATAATCCGGAATCCTCTCCTTTTCTTTCAATCAGTTTCTTGGTGACATCTGCAGGTAATATTCTGTCACCTTTCAGTAAAATATTTTCTGTCTGCTTTTCACCCCGTTTACGCAGCCACCGTGAAATAATTGCTAGCGTTGACAGTCCAGCGAATAAACCAACGATAATCGATAAAATGGATTTGCGACTCACTTGTCTTACGATTTCATTCACAAAATCTGCATGGGCAATCTGCGTGTATTTAACCGTTATTTTACTGCCATCTGGCTGAATAAATTGTGTTGCTGCATGTTGATCAATGATAGGTAAAGTATTTGCCCAGATGTATTGACCAAACACATACCGTTCATATTCTGTTGTCAGTTTAAAAAGCATGCCGCCTGTGACCAGCAAAAAGACCAGTGCTGATAGCAACATAACTTTATCCATAATTTGTATGAACATACGCATGTTATGCAGCGTAATCTGGCCTCCGCGCGTAAAGTTTTTTACATCTGATGACTGATTACTCATGATTTCACCCCTTGATTTTACGTAGCATATTTGCTACCATATATAGATGAAATGGGAATTTATTTATTACAGTAAACGAGTTGAGCGAGATGTACTTTCCTTGCCAAAGGAACTTCTTGCTGAATATCACGCCATGCAAAAAATGATGGGTGAAAAAGGTCCAAACCTTGGCATGCCCTATACTCGGGCAATGGGAGAAGGTCTTTTTGAAATGCGTCTTAGCGATAAGGACGGCATTGCCCGTGTTTTTTACTGCACCATTGAAAAACATGAAATTGTGGTCTTGCACAGCTTTATCAAGAAAACAAGAGCAACACCTGATCGTGAACTGCAATTGGCTAGAAAACGTTTGAGAGAGGTAAAATAACATGGCTAAATTTTCTTTAGAAAAAGCGAGAAAATCGTCCAAAAAAGTAAATGCTGAAATAGAAAAACGGATTATGTCCGATCCTGAAACAAAAGCATTATATGAACGTAAATACCGCGAAATCGAGTTTGCATTACTCATGCGAAAAACACGGGAGAAAGCCAATCTAAGCCAGGAAGATGTAGCAGAACGTATGCATACAACACGCAGCGCTGTCTCACGTCTGGAATCTTGCGGCAAAGGGCGACATTCTCCTTCCCTTGAAACACTGCTGAAATATGCGCAGGCACTGGGATATTCCGTCAAGATTAATCTGGTTCCTGACAAAACACATAAATCAGAAACTAGATAAGGACTAAAAAAATTACTCATTCTTCGTCCCCTGTAAAAATTCTGGAGAAGTTTGACCGCTTATCATTTTCTCCATAACTGAACCCTTAGGGGCAACAAGACCGCCTATTACCTGTCCTTTAACTTTTTCATCTATTTTTTCCTTAAGTGGCTCTGCGTCATGCTTTAAATTTATTTCTTTTTCATCTAATTTCACATGATTTTCGTGCATCAGATGATTTACATTTTCTTTGATTCGCATATCGACGCTAAAATTGCCTTCATTATTTTCAGCATGTCGTAATTCGTTTTGCACGACTTGTTTATCATGTTGATATTGTTTATCAACATGTGATTGATGTTGAATATGCTGATTGTTGTGACTAAATGCTTGCTGCACGTTTTTTTCGCCATGCTTGATATGATGAACTTGATCAAATGAATTCACTTCAGCAGACATTTTTTCATTCAGAAACTGATTGGCATAACCTTGCAACAATGGTGTGTCGTGTACTGACATATTATCGATTGCACTTTTACTCATCGTACCCTGTCCATAGGGTGATGGCTGATGCCGCATCCACTGATAAAATTCCTGACTGTAATTGGTAGAAACCGAGGATGCATTTTCTGAAGAGGTGGACGCCATGGAAGAATAGCTTTCTGCTTTTGATAACTGACTAGCTGCTTCTGTGCGATAACTATCGCCTCGATCAAACGAAGCAGAAATTGAGCTTGCCATTCGCGCGCCTGAATCAGAACTATCGCGGAAATGCGATTCCACTGCTGCACGCTTTGCAGAATCTACATTTTCCGCAAAGTTTTTATCGACAGCAAATCGGTGCGCTTCATTGTATAAACTGCCAAAAGCAGAACGGCCACTCATTCCAGCACTGGCATGCATTCCTACACTTGAGCCGTTACCAAAAAAATCCAGGCCTGCTTTCACATCGGCATATACTTGACCCAATACTTGGGCTGCGCGTTCATGACTGATGTGATGATCTTTGGCAAAACTATCTACCAACTGTGAAACAGTGTGAGCTGATTTACTGAATCCGGTCGTCTCAGTGACGCTATGGGATTGTCCGCTGCTCGCAAAATGACTTTGCTGCTGAGAGAAATCATCTATATTACGTAATGCGTTGCTATATTGTTCACCAGCTGCATGATTTTTATTTAATGCTGCGCTAAGACTAGCTTGGGCCTGATGAGATGCAACCATACGAGTGCTGTTTGCCCAATTGATATGACTGCTCAAATTAGAAATCGCACCACGATTATCCAGCACTTCACTTCCATCCGGTGTGATAGATAAACTCGATCCTGTTCCTGTTTGTAGCGTTGCACCACCTGCTGCATAACGAACATTGGAATCCCAGTGATTAGCACTGGTGTTATTCATGCTGTGATTACCAAAATTGGCATTGCCCGCGCTGATATTTCCACCAACAGCTTCTGAGACCACATGACTGCCAGCATGTTGCGCCACTCCACCCATCAGTTGTCCCATACTCTGGATAGCACCTGGCAATCCCCGAAACAGCATGATTGCCCCACCGAGTGTTACAGGCCACATGAGATAACCAGCAACCGCCATGGCATCTGCATTCGCCTGAGTGATACCTGCAATGTTTACTATTGATAATCCTGCATCCGAGGGATTCGATGAGAGAAAAGCCGTTGATCGATTCTGCGCAAAAAAATTGGCGGCAAAATTAATGATGGCATACATGGGTGCAAGTGACTGCAAGACAAAAAGACCGCTGAGATAATTCCGTACAATCGCCCCGCCAAATGGAAAATAGCTAAGAAAATAAATAAAGATAAAGGAACTATAAACGATTGCTTCAATGATATTTTGAAAATACTGCATCCATACCGCTGCTTGACGGCCAGTCTGATCCATGGTCTCACGGGTTTGCATTTCTGATTTTGTATCTTCATAAGCCTGCAATGCAGCAGGAGCATTCGCATTGGCACCATAATGAGAAAGCGCACTGGACATGGCATTCGCCAATAAGTTTGTTTTAAGAATAATTTCACCCTGAACTGAAACATTTGTCAGGAAGCTATAACCATCCGAAAGATGCGACAAAAGAAGTGTTGCGACATTCTCATTACCATCAGATTTTTCATTAGTAAGTTTAAAATTATTTCCCAGTACCTGACCACCATACACCGTCGCTGCATTTTTTATTGTGGCAGCCCAAATCTTATCAAGCTCACCTGCACCAACATTGCAGATGGTTATTTTACCGTTCAGCAGAAATGCACGCGCCTGTGACGTATGGCCTTTAATAAAATCCCACGGATCATTCGCATGCACCAAATCCTGAACGGTATATTTTTTGAGAAGCAAATCATAAAATACGCATTGCTGCATGAACTCATTCAGTGTCTCGGAAAAATTCGCATCGGTAATCTGAAAATTTCGCGAAGCGGTAATAAGCTTAGCTCCCATCAGCATGCCTGTTTTGTTATACGTCATGTCATTCGGCATATGAAAAATAGTTTCTATCACTTCGGTAAAACCAATGCCAATACGTGAAGTGAGACTTGCAAAAATAGCAAGCGATAAAGGAACGTGATCAACTATCCGTGGTTTCAGATCAACACCCGTCCTGTCTTCAATGGCAACCGTACATTTCGGATAAAGCATGAGTGAGGTCACCAGCACATACATCCCAGCCCATTTAAGTAATACTCTGACATCACGTGATTTAGAAAATTCAAATGTCGCAAATAATCCGCCAAACATCACGGCGAGACTGGTAATCGATGCCATTAGCACCGGATTATTAAAGGCAGCAGCGACTGCATCAAATACATTTTTTATCAGATCACCACCACCAATAGTAAAGACACTTAATTCAATGGCCATATCTGCATCTCCTACTGCAATGATCTTGCCCATGTGAGAGAATTTCCGAGTTGCGCAGATAACTGTCCCGCGAGCATTTGTTCCAAAACTTGTGATTGCTCAATCAATTGGAAAGCCTGCGATATTTTATTTTGTGCATTCCGCTGTTCTGAACGCACATCACTCATGGCAGCATTAATGCCTTCATTAAACTCATTCATGATTTCTGATGGATATTGCAGTGAACGGCTAGAGGTACGAACCAGTTCAAGATTCTCCTGTAGATACTGAAATAAGATGTCGGTTGCAATCACATCTGCATAACTCTCTACATCCAGTATGTTGGGGTCTTTCTGATAAGCAGCCTGCACATTAAGAATTTTGTATATTGGAATACGTGTTGACTGTATTAATCCTTTTTCCTCATTCGTCAATGGTTCATCTGCAATAATTTTCTGGCCAATAGTGCGCAACAGTTTCGCAACACGTGAAACAAAAGCCGATTCAGGTTTGATAATCAGAATCTGTTTTTCAGGGGGCGGATTTAAACATTGAGTCGTTTCATCACATTTGTATATTTTTGTAGTGCCACCATACAGAATAGCCTTGAATAATGAATGATCGGTTGCGAGTGATTGCACAATTTCAAAATGACTAGTAGCGGATTTTCCAGAGCCTGTTTTTTTGATGATAATGGTACCGGAAAGTGACATTAACAATTCTGCAAATTGCCGATCCCCTGAAATTAAATTATTCGCCTGCAATGCTTTCCAAACAATGTTGCCATTATCCAGCACCAGATTTTTATACGCTGGATTTTGTAAACCTGCTTGCATGGTGGAATCAAAATTATAATTGAGATCATTTGACGTGCATCCTTGCCGCGCTTCAGCCCAATCCTTGAAAATACCCGTAGTGGAACCAATATCCTGACAAACCTGCTGCTGATTAGCACGAGTTTTTGGCCATAAACCACCGACTAGTTGTTCTGCTGTATCACAGGAATTGATATTCATCTGATTGGCCTTATTCGCAATATCTTGAATATCACTTAACACGTTTTTAATAAGAGGAGTAACTTCAGCAAGCGTTAACTTGAAGGCATAACCTTTTGCATTGTTCATCACATTCCGCATCATTTTTACAATTTCATCGTTATTCACGAATGAAAAACCACCCGCAAACATATCAATTCCGCCGCAACCCGAACGAAAGCTTGGCAAATCCACTTGCACCAGCTGGACATTCCTAACCGTATTTCTGGCATAGAGACTACCGCCACTATAATAACCTGCCTGCTGACCCTGAAAGGCATGTGGTGCTGTTGTATTACTCACCATGCCTAATCCATCAAAGAAATTATTTAGATCACCATTCACATCTGCGAATGCAACCATAGGAATCATGAAAAAAAAGATGAGTGATAATAATGTGAATGGCCTTGTTATATATTTCATGATGGATGAACCTCTAGCTTCATGATTTTATAAATGTTGTCACGCAGTTCTGTTTCACTGGTGAGACCATAGGCAACTGGATACGCCTTTTGCGTATAGGGATTGACCGCAAATAATGAAGGAGTCATGCTCACATGGAATTGTACTGCCTGACCTGAATCCGTTTTTGATGCGGGATATTCAGGTAATGCAATGCCATCCATGGTAATAGGGATGACGGTTATACTGTTATGTTCAGCAAAACTTTTTAAAATAGGAGCAAAACGTTTGCAGTAGGCACACGTACTGCGATAAAAGAAAAAAAGTCCCGTCTGTTTTGCAAATAGTTTTACCGATTTTTCTTTTTCACCCGATTCTTGCTCGTGATACACCTGCAATGCGACATTGTTTGTTGGATGTGACAGCGAATAATTAATTGCCGGATTTTTTAATAATACTTGCTGCCACAGCTCTGACACTTTTTCTGCACGATTGCTTAATTGCTCCTGCAAGATAATATACTTCCTAAGATTTTCTTTAGTGGGTTCTGCAATTACCTTATTTAATGCCGTCGTGATTTTTTTTCTTGCGCTAGCAACAATGACATCGGGATCATTTTGAATAATACTATTAACCGGCTTCTTTATTTTCTTTTGTTCTCGCGGATCATCATACCAATGCCATCCAACTGCATGCTCAGAATAATAATTCGCTGCAAAACAAATTGCATTATTTTCGCAGAGAGAAATCAACATCAGATTTGCCAAAACTCTCATGATTTTTTTACCCATTGGACAGTCCTGACACTTGCGATTGCTGCACGTGTTGCTGTATCAAATCCTGAATCTGTTTAAGGTCCGGATTTTTCACCTTCTTACTCACATCATTAATAAAATCCTGAAAATCCATTTTTGAAAAATCGAGGGTTTGTAATTGCTTTGGTGTAATGCCATCACACTTCGGTTCTTCGGGATCACCAAAATGAATATGAAGCTGACCGTTGCGTCCTTGTTCCTGAATAATTTTTGCTAGCTTTGAACCAAATACACAAAATACCTGTGAATACTCAAGGCAAATGTTTGCTACCTTATTAACACAATAGCGTCCCACTTTAATCGCGAGTTTATTTTCTCTATCTGCATGCAACTTTTTTGCAGCTTCTGGACAATGATCAAGTCCGATATCGTGCCCCCAACCTGTCTCCGTGCAGCAGTTACTGTAGCCAATCGGTTTCTCGCTGCACTCCGATGCATGTCCCGTGAAAATCGTTGTTGCACCTTGATCAAATTCACGGCCAGCTTCTATCGCACCTGATAACACTGAAACTGCATTACCAAAATCCTGACTTTGCTGATAATTTTTATCCGTGCAATTTCCATCCAGACAATATTCCTGACCGTTTCCACATACTACATCCGTGGTAGGAGAGCAGGATTTTGTAGGACAGCGATAAGTCTGGTGATAAAGAGAACATTGTCCATTTGTTTTATCCTCGCATTCTGAACCGATTTGTTCACATCCTTTTATCTGCAGGGGCTTACAGGTTCCTTCACCACTACCGTTACGACAGATGTAATCCCGTTTTTGTTCCCAGCAATCGCGTGTGACTGAAATGCCTTGTATGATTTGTGTTGAACCTTGAATATCACAGTTCTCTGATCTCAGTCTGCAACTTGCATCCGCTGCAATACTCGCACAATCATCCATCCAGTTGTCCCTGACTTCCGTCGTCACCACTTTTGAAGTCACATCCATTTTCAGGTCAAGATTATGTCCACCTGAAATATGGAAATTCAGATTCAATCCCGTACTACAGGATGGAAAGCTAATATTATCCAGATGTGCGCCGCCTCGACTGGAGATAATTTTTCCTGTTAACGTACGACAATCAATGCTAGCTGGAAGTCTTCCATCCATCGTGAAACTCGCATCATGCGGGCCCAAAAAATCCGTTCGACCATTCACTGCATTAACACTGACACCAGCATAATCATGGTCTTTTACAGCAAGATGAGCGGACAATAAATAATGCGTGATTTGCTCATGCGGAATAATATCTATATTTAATTTTCGTTTGCACGAAGGGAGAATCGCTTGTGGAGCTTCGCTGCACTGTTGTTCCTGATACTCTACTGTGCATATTTCTTTTGGCTTGCAATCAATATACTGGCTGGTCATGCCATGAACGATGTTGTATGCCTCATCCTGCAACAATGTTGAATGTTGCATATCAGAATCAGATGAATTAATCACATAACGTGGATGATTTTTGATTCCCTCTGAAATTTGCTTGCCTGACTCATTGTTTTTAATCTGATTTTTATCAGCATCCATTTGCATAGTATTTTTTTGTGTCGCCCCTTCGTAATATTTTTCTTGTTCGGGGTGATCTGTGTAATTTTTAAAAATATTCTTTGGATGAAACTGTTTGGCATAGTGATACGAATGCATTTTTCTACTTTGTCCATCCTGTCTTGCAAGATTCACGACAGCATCAAATTCAGGATTGACTGCAAAGGATTCATTTATCAATGCACTGATGAGACAGAAAATAACAAACTTACGCATGAGATGAATCCTGCAGCTTGGTAAGTGCTTCTCCTGCAATCTCGCTTCCTGATTCTCCACTATCACGTATCATTTTAAGTGCGGCAGATACAGTAATATCTCCTGTCATCACATCAAAACTTTTGTTACTGTTGCAGGATTCATTTTCAAAACACGTACTACCTTCTGGTACAACCACAACAGCAGGAACAGTCTTGATACTAAAACGTCTAAACCAGACTGGATTCAATTCAACGCCGTCACCGCCGGATGTTTTAACCAGCATTGCCATGCGCTGAAAGGTTTTCTGAAAGGAATTATCAATCAGTCCACGAATCACTACACTCGCATGAATCTTTTTAGCATCCCTAAGAATGGCTAGCAGACTTTGTTCCGGCATAGAAAAGGAAACAAAAATTAAAATGGACGGCATGTGCTTGCTTTCAGCATTTATATTTCCAGACTTTGCAAAAGCAAATGATGAGAAAGGAAACATACCTAGTAATATGCCAATAAAAAGGAAGCGTTTCATAACGCATTTTCCTTATATCTATCCTGATTCCACTCCTCCATATCTGCTTTTTTTTCCTTTTCAAAGGCAGTAATCATGTTACCCATAACACCAAAAACGCGGCTCACAAAAAATTCTTCCACCGCTGCCAATACAAAAACAAATGCAAGCAAGAATATGATTGCCGCTTTCCATGCTGGCATTTTTCCTATTTTCTCGCGTAGGTTCATCTCTATCTCCTTAATTCAGCACTAGATTAAAAATGCGATAAACAATATAAATGACATGCGTGCCTATCCAGACAAACAATAGACATCGCAATGCAAACCATGCACCAACCGTGGTCAGTAAAAATTTAAGATCAGGATGCGTGGTAATGCTTTCCAAAAAATCATCTACTGATACATTACGCATCGCCCATAATTCCTTTACTGTTTTCTTGCCATCTTGATTCATATTTTCTCCTTTCATAAGAATTTCACCCTGCACAACAATTTCTTTTTCGAAACACCAGATAACCAAAATCTTCTCCTGAATAAGGATATTCATGCAGTGATCCCCAGAGTGATGTCGTATGTCCGAATGGATGACAGCCATCTTCACCACCACTTGCTGTCGGAATGGGATTTACCATCTGATACCGGTAACGGGATTTTGGAATGATGGGTGATGGATACTTGTAACAAAGCTCGGGACTATTTAGAGCCACAGTGTCCCACACCAGTCCTTCTCTATGCATTTTGTATGTCATGCGCTCGGTCAGCAGCGTGCTTGCTTGAACACCACCAATATGTTCCTGCACGACACCATTCAGCGGATACATACTCCCCTGTGATCCTGCACACCAGAAGAGTGCATCGATGGGTAATCCTGCCAGTGTTGAAATGCTATCCGCACTGCATGCAGCCTGTGCTGCCATGTTTCCAAATAACAGTGCTTCAGGATTTAATAAAAAGGTAAGTTCATCATCATGCCAGGTCGGATCGAGTTCTGTGAGATAGGCAATATCAAGATCACCACTTTCCGCACACATGACATCAGTAAGGATATTGAGCCAGTATAACAACGGAAATTTGTACCAGTGCACATGATAAAAGCTGCCGCCCTGTGAAGGATCACTGGTATCCACTTCACCTTCTGCACCAAATTTACTTTTAGCAAGCTGCAGGCCACCAAGATTTACCATGCAATATGGATGGATGGTGACATCAACAAGAGCAAGCGGTTCCCAATAGCCAATCGCAATGCCAATGCGCACACCGGCTGGCACCATCGGACAAGTGCAAATAGGCATGGACGGATTTTTTGTATCAGGTTGACTACCACCAAAAACAGCAGCATTACCTATGCTAATCGGAAAAAGACAACTCCAGCAGACATCGGTGATGGGATTTGCAAATTTTCCATGACAAAGATTTCCAGCATAAGAACATGTCATAAAAAATACACTTATCAAGGATAATATGAAATGACACATCTTCATAATCTTGTCTCCGTGATACGTAGTCTCAAACCATTCTGTGTGACAGTCGCTGGCACATGGGTAATACCAAATCGTAGAGTGAGTGTTCCAGACTGATCAAAATAAATGGATTGGCTGAATTTTTTTTCCTGATTAATTACCGAACCATTTACCAAAATTAATTTATCTCGTCCTTTTAATTTCTTATCCAGTTCAATCACCCATTTCACCTGAGTTTCATCATCACCATCAAAAAAAATTAATGTTTTGGAAAGTGACATATATTCCAATGGATTAATGCGTGTTCCTGCTCTCGCAATTAATTTACCTTCATGAGTCGTGAGATCATGATCAAGTACAATAGACGGATCAAATTTCCAACTTTTTACCTCTTCTGCCCGTGAAATATTTTTTACTGCATGAGGCCGGTCACGATACTGAATTGCATGCTGTTGCATGTTAACCTGCACCTGTTGCCATTTCCCATTTTGTTGCATGCTCTCAATGCGCGATTGAATAAATTCAAGAAAATCCGTTTCAATGATGGTGTAAGTTTCTCCCATCACGCCACAATCTTTTGCATAAATGTCTTCTATCATCAGCATGCAAAATAACATGAGAAACAAGCACTTTAATTGAATAACCCATTTGGTATTCATGCAGATTCTCCTGACAAAGCACGCTGCATATTCTCATATGCTACTTTTACTTTTTGCCGGTAACGTTGATTGTAAATGGGTGTGGCAGAGTGATAATTTCCAATACCCTGCCAGCCTTCGCCTTTTGCTAATCCTTTTGCCAAAATCCAGGTCGCCGTGTGCACATTAACGCATGGATCAAATTGCAACCCTTCTCGAGTAATACCGTAAACTTTCAGCTGTTTAAGCCAGCTTGAATTCACCTGCATTACACCTAAATCAGCGGTGCCATTTTTATTTTTGATAGCAGCACCGTTCCACCCATTTTCAATTTTCATGACAGAAACTATCATGGTTGCAGGAACATGAAATGTTTTCGCTGCATGATTGATGCACTCGAGTGGCACGCCATGAAATATCATGCATTAATTCCTTTTTTTATTTGAGCTGCCACTTCTTGAGTGAGATCAATACTACCTGCAATGACTGCCTGTGATGGTACAAGCACAAGATGTTTTTCCGCTGCTATCTTAACCATCGTTTGATTAAGCACTTTTGCAAACATCGCCACTGTTTGTTTTTTTTCAGTCTCATTTAGTGATTGATGAGATGTTTCTTGAATAAAAGTATCTTCAAGGCCAGTGATGTTCACTGTTGCAATCATAAGAGGTGTTTTATAAATAAATGAAAGAATCAGAAATGTACCTATCATACCAAAAAAAATCTGGGACAAAGCTTGTAACAAAAATTCCCTGTTGATTACCTTAATTATATTTTTATGCATGATTAAATTGCCTTACAACCTGTTCGATGGCATCACTTAATGACACACCACGACTAGTCAAACGATTGACAGCATCAAACTCCTCACCTTTTGTGGAATATAAAATGCGTGCATAAGGGTCAAAGATAATCCGGTGTACAGATAATCCTTCCGGACTTTTAATGACGCACTCTGAATAATCTTTTGTAATCTTTAATGATTTAAGCAACCTCTCAGTAAAACCATCCACATCCATAATTTTTTCCTGCTTAAGTTTATTAATGGCTTCATCTGTCTGACCCAGAATAATTTTAAAATCAGAACAATCAAACGCTGCTTTTGACATGCGATTACCATGAAAATCTGAGATGGAATGCGCAATGGAGATAAAATTACCGCGATGCTTTGGCGCTGTTCGGTAGCCGGCTTCAATAAATTCAGCCTGGGATTTATCATTACTGTTTAACTGCTTCCACGCTTCATCAATGATGCAGCTTTTTATTTGCGATCTGTCACCGTGATACATGGCTTGCGAAATGAGAAATATCAGCATCTGCATAATGATGCGCTGCAAGTCTTTCTTACTATCCAGTGCAGCCAGTTCAAGTACAATAAAGGGATTGGTAAAATCTATCGTGCACTCTCCTTCAAAAAACCGTGCGTAACTTCCGTGAAGAGTGTAACTAAATAACAAGTGAGAAAGATTTTTTGCAACGGGAATCGTCTGTTCTGATAACCATTCTGCAATAGTGGTAATGGTGGTCTGATTGCCCTTTCTCTCCCACGCTCCCTTGATAGCTTTTTCCAGATAATTAACTTCTTCCTCTGCTGCACCTGTCACTGGTCTTGCCATACTGGCAAGTAACGGTTTTAATAATTCCATGGATTCATTAATATTGGTTATCGTTGTAAATGGATTTAAACAAATATTGGTGCTTTCACTAAATTCAATAAATTGTCCGCCTAATTCCCTGCAGGTTTTTTCATACGATTTACCGACATCAATTACCCAAGCACGACCTCCTGCACCTAAAATGGCATTGATATATTCATTGGTAAAAGCCGATTTTCCTTTTCGGGGTGCAGCAACAATCACAATATTAAAATTTCCCTCGTTATCAAATGGATTCCAGAGTGCAATTTGTCCGCGTCTACCTGGCAGCAATAAACTGGGTGATTTACTTCCTTTCCATTCTCCTTGTAAAGGTGCCACATTCACTGCATTAAACGCTGTCATGGTTTTTAAGCGACCAAAATATTTCATGTCATCAAACATGCCTTCTGTCATCATCATGGGAAGTGCAGCGAGCCAGGACTGTAATTGCAAGAACGATTCCTTTCTTAATTTCCAGCCATTAGCACGATACAGATCACGCAGACGACGTTCACAGAATTTTGCTTCTTCGGGTTTAGCAAATAAAATAACCTGATAAAATGTTTTGACCAGTGCATCCCCTTCGCTTAATCGCCCGCGTACAAATTCCCAGTCCTCATATTCCCTGTTGACCGAAGGCTTGAATTTTGCAAGAGGACTTTTTGCATTTGATTCACTCTGCATGGTTTTTAACTGACTACCTGCAAATGCCTTTTCTTGATTAGTTTTACGTAATGAAAAGCTCATCAGAAACGGGCAGGGAATTTGCAAGGTTGCATTAAATAATTGACCGAGATTCTCGGTGGTTTTCCATTGTGTTGCCTTTTGTGGATATTCACGAACAGATAGACAATGTGTTTCTATCATTTCATCTTTTGATGAAAACTGTAGAGCATCTGACTGAATTCGCATTCGCCATTCAGGATGAGTCAACTGTGTTGAGAGGCTATCAAATTCATTCCAGACAAAATCATGAGGATAAAGATTATTTGTCGGCGTAATGATATCAAAAAAAGTTGAGATGAATTGCTGTGCATTAAGGGTATGACTACCGATGTTGATAGATTTAAGCGAACTCTCAATATCATCGCGTAACCCAACAAGATCATGTGAATCCAGATTCTTTCTGGAAGACGATATCACAATAAACGTGCGAAAATTGCGTATGAGTAGTGACCCAAAATTACTTAAACTGGTATGCGCACCTTTTTTCAGATATTCCGTACGTTTTTTTGCAAGCCATAAAAATTTTTCGTTTTTTGAACGTGCTGCTTCAAACGCATCCAACATGGGTGCGATCTTGGGGGATGCCCACAATAAAAATTGCATGTCCACATTTGCAGGGAGAATATCTGTCACCACACTCGCCAGAATATTTTCTACTTCCTCGCTCGATCCTAGAAGTGGAGTCGTCTCCAGAATAAAACCTATACTTTTTTTATTGATAAAAAGTGATGTTTCAGTATCGAATGTTTCATACGGTAATAATCGTGACAGAAAATGATGGTCAAAAAGAGAAGTAACTTCTTTATGATTGATTGGTTTTTTCTTATCAAACATGTGTAACGCATCATCTCCAATAAGATGTGCAATTTTATGGCCTAGTTTTTCAGTTGCATCCAGCATTTTATTTAACATGTTTCTTCACTTATAGTTTTAATAGGTTGACCTATCCAGTGACCACTTTTCATGACGGCGTACATCATGCTGTCTTGATGATAGTTACCTTCAGTGTCTTCAAAAGGTGCTATCCATATTCGTTGTACTGCTTCACCATAGCGGATGGGCTGACCAGATTGAAAAGAAGTCATTGCAGAAAAAGTTTCGAACTCCGCATTATTCGAGCATCCTAAAACACATCTTGTTTGCATGCGGCCACGTATCTGACCGCTATCCACCATATGATTAATCTGATCGAGACTCTTGCAATTCACTCCTGCCTTATTTGGACAATCAAAATCGGAATTCATTGTTGAACAGGCAGTGAGTCCTCCGAATTCCATGAGTATCCATGTCATTATCATTAATCGTTTCATTGCATGCCTCCTGATTCTGTGTATCTAACCCATCCAGTGTTCTCTTCATTACGTTTTATCTTTTCAAGTTCACTTTCACTCAAAGTCAAACCGTTTGAAGTCTGGCTGGATGAAGCAGAAAAAAGCTCTGTTGATGATGATTTGTTTTCACTGTTTTCATTACTATCTTCATGTGCTCTACCATCCAGAAAAAAACCTTTTAAAAAAACCACATCAACCGGTTGACCTGCCGTCAACTGAATGACTGGATGATATTGTTCAGCACGTCTTATGTTATATTCCGCCAGTTTTTCCATTGCACTGGATGCACCTTGGGCTGCACCGTATTTAAAAATATCGCCATTATTCACCGTTTGTGTTGAGCCTAAAGGTGAGATGGAATTAGTGGTATAAGTCTGAGAAACCGCACTTCCAAGACCGGATAATGTTCCAGCAACTGCTGCGCGACTAAGCAATGCGCCTTCACGCCAGACCGGTGTTCCCCTTACTCCATTTTTTGCATCCATACCAAATACCGTCCCTTCCACGGGTTGCTCAACGATTTCACCATTAGGAAAAGTGCAGCTCATGCGTTCAAGTCGAATTTGTCCTCGCTCAGATGAAACATCACCAACAACTGCTGCCGTAACAACACAATTTTTCAAATGACTTTTTTTATGATTAGGCAATGTGCCATCTGCAATAATGCGGAACAGCATGGGTGAAGGATTGGATTGAGATTGCACACCAGCAGATGCATCTGCTGCGCCTAGCATAATAGCTTCTGCAAATGTGCCCGCTGAAACAAAACTGTCAGGATTTTTTTTAGGAAGGTAAGAAATATTTTTTAAATGAAGTTCATCATTATCTATTCCTGTCACTTCATTCTCTGCAATATCATGTTGTCTCGAAGACGCCGAATGTATTCTTGCACCCGATGTAGTTGAAAATACCTGACTGTTATTAGAACTATCATCTTGAATCAATTGCTTTAATTCACTTGCTTTTGATTTTAGTGCTTCCTGAAACAATTGATTTTGTTTTAAAATCGCCTGATATCGAGGATCAGATTCAATGGATTTTGAATGATCATCATTTTTTATTTTGGTCAGTTCATTTTTTAATTCTATTGTTTGATGCTCTTGGTCTTTCAGCTTATTTTGCATGCGCTCAATCCATAAAGATTCTGCATTCACTTGCTCAACTGGATTTGAAAATGAAGCAGCTTCCGCTTTTTTTATGCTTGAATCACTAACTGAATCACCGCTCATCAAGTAATAAACTCCTAATACAATCACCACTGCAACACCTGATACAATCAATAAATTACGATGCTGTTGTGATTTTGTTTCCTGAGAGGTGGGAATCATTTCATCAGTCATGACTGGTTACTCTGTAGAGATGAATAGTTGACCTGGCTGGAACAACAATGGTATCCAGACTGATTGCACGCGTTCCTTTTTTATAAAATTCACGCTCATCCAACTGTATGGGGAATGATTTTTTATTGGTTATTTTAATGACTTCACCACGCAGATTTAATCCTTCATAAATGGTTTTAATGGAGAGAGTTAATTGATTACCAATGTTATAAGTTGTTTTTCCATTGGTTTCACGAACCGCATATCCTTCTGGTGCCACGCCATTTTTCATGGCACGAATCAAATGATTGATGGTCAACTCATAAGAGGACGCCTGTTCAAACCTTGCTGCACGTATTTGTCCAACACCTTTTGGAACCAGCATCAATGTTTCTGATGGTGAATAAACAGGATTCAATAATAAAGTAAAATGACGACCCATTTCCGTATCAATTAATATGGTAAATGCACGATCACGATAAAGTGATGATGGTTGAATATAAATCTCACCATTTTTTTCATCATTCTCACGGGTATAAGCACCTTTTAACCCTTTTACACTTTTGATACGATCGCCTTGTACAAATATACGCGTGACATCAACAGAAGATATTTTTGCATTGGTCGTTTCATTATCCACTACACCTTTAATCTGTAAGGCAAACACATTGCTGGTCAGAAGAGATAGACATAAAACATTAAATAAAGACCATCTAATCATGTTTTATTTCCTCAAATGATTTCACTAGCAACCGACCTTCGTCATAACGATATGTCACAAGATATCGCACTCGTTTAGTTGGCAGTGATGTCTCTCCAACAAAAGATTTGATGTCACCTTCAATGATGGACTTGAAATGTTTGCTATCTACCTTCACGTTAACAGGAAAAAATGCCATGCTAATATGTTGGTCGATAACACGATCTGATTCTTTAACAAGCTCACTTTTTAATGCACTATAATATGTTGGATCGGTATAACGTAAAATAATGTCTCGCTGAATAGCTGCATTTCCTGCTGTAATATTAAGTCGCATGCTTGCAAAGAATGTTGTCATTTCTGATAAATATTGCGGTGATACATTCTGTGAAGACACCCAAAAAGTTTTTTCCACATTAGGCGGTATGAGAATAATTTTTTCCCTGCCTATCAGAAAAAATATAACAAGAATTTGCAACAGACATATCAACGTACAACCTGTGGCCAACATCATGTAACCGTTACGCTGGGCAAATAATTTTTCAATCCTGCTTCGTTCAATAGAAAATCGCATACGTTTTATCCTAGATATTCACGAACATAAGAAGGTGGTGTCACTTTAAATTGGATAATGTCTGGCAAATACCAGTATGCGAGATGGATTAAATAAAAATGTCCTTGCTCACCTTTGAATTTTTTAATGAGAGTTAATCCACCAATACCTAACATGAAACCTATTATCATTTGATTAAAAACAAAACCAATCAGAAGTATAGGTGCGATCAGTAGAATAAATTCATCAATGGTTAGGATGTAAATGCGAAATGGTTCATCCAACATTTTCGGAAGATAGTATCTGTCTTGGCCTGACATATTATCCTCCCGCCAGTTTCACAAGCGCGGTAATGAAAAGACAAATGCCTAGAACTGAAAAGAAGACCATAGGTTTTTTGGTATATGCAAAAGACGCTAAACTAATACCACCATCAATCCAGAGTAGCCAATGTTTGCCTGTTTTTTCCATTGTATCCTTTATGTCTTTATCCGTTCCTTCCAGTAAATCAGCTGCGAACACATGCTGGGAGATAAAAAATAATGCGCTAAACAACATCAGAGTCATGATTAATCTAAATCTCGAATCATTTAATAGTACAAGTTTGTTTAACAATTTGTTTTTCATGTCCTTTCCTTTTTTGTTGATGATGTGATGAAATTGGGTGATGTAAATGAAAATGCTGAGTGTAGTTAACTGTCGAACATGGATACTGGGTGTTACCACAAAGATAAAATTGTGAAGGATTGATTGTGGTAGCTGATCTTTCAGTTATACCAATTTTGTGAATTGGTTGATTGTAAATATAAACTGATTTATGACAACAGCCGCTTAAAGAAAGCCAGATCAATATCACAAGTGTGAATTTGTTTATTGCAAAGTTCGCTGGTGAAATAAAAAATTTCTTATCCCCATTATTCACAACTTGAAGGCACCAACTACAGGTTCTTTTATACAGGTAAATATAGGTATATATAGAGGGCAAGAGTGTTTCAGCGTAAGAGCAAGAGCGTTTCAGCGAACAATTCATTAAATTCCAAGAGTGTTTCAGCGTGAATAACTTTTTTATCCACAGGAAAATGTGAATGAGTTTCATAGGCTGACTACCTCATCATTTTTCTTCTGGCCAACGTGCGTTCGACTTTTCTTTAAAAGAATTCCATCATCCAGAATTTCAATATTCGCTCCCGTATACATAACCATGACAATATTGAGTGCTTTCAGAAATTCACGTTTGAAATCCCGCAATCCCTGACTCGTATTTGCATAATTTGAACCAAATTGATTGCCTAATAAATTCCACGAAATTAGCGTTGCTTTTTTGAGATACGAAAATCGATATGTCAACCACACATAAATATCTATCTGTAAAGGTGAGCGTCGTAGTGCTTGTAGCATGCGTAAATCTATAGGCACAGGTCGTTTGATTATTTCGTCAAAAAAGTCCTTTGCTAGCGTAATCGTTGATTGTTGTAAAATTTCACTGCCCTCTTGTTTAAGAGGGCTCCACCATAATTCAAATGAGCGTGCCACCATAAACTGATCGGCTTTACATACACCATCTTTATTGTTTTGATAAACACAAGAAATATGTGTTGAAAATAGCTTCAACATTTGCTCACGAAGCCGTGTAGCATCACCACGGATACCACCACTCTGTGATAATTTTAATGTTCTAAGGAAATCTGAAAAACTCTCGCCTAAATTCAACACTGGCGACCGTTTTACTTTTGCTTCACGCGTCATCCAAGCTAGAATCTGGCGAGGTAGCGATCCATAAGGCAACCCAAATTTTGGATTGCCTATCATGGTTAAAGTGAAATCACCATTTCTTCTTTCAAAGATATTACTACTAGGTTTACTATGCGGTAACGTTGCTATCACCATCGATCTCGCCATATACGCAAGCATGCCAGCGTCTTTGGCACTTTCGGCTTCGATCTCGAGAAACTCATTCACTAATTTCTCGATTCTTCGTGAGCCATTTTTCGATTTATGATTTTTATTACAACCCTGTAACTGCATAAGTATTCTCTCGTACTTAAAAGTTTTCCTTTCACTCTTCAATTTCAATCAATTCATCAGCTAAAAACTGAGCTTTGGTCTTGAATAATCCTTCCTTGATAAATTTAACGATCTGTTCATTAAGCGAACACCCTTCCACTGCGGCCAAAATTTTTAATTTCCGTCTCATTGACTCGGGCATCCTTACCAGTATTTTTGCTTTGTTATTCACCATATTCTTTTTGCTGCCCTCAATATCCATGAAGTGATATGTTTTTTAGCAATTATCCATATTGAGATAGTTGCTATAAGCTAACTAACTGATATCATGATTAGATAATATTATCTGATATTGGATAATGTCAATATACTTTATCTGTTTATGGATATTTTATTTTTGGAGGAAGCTTTATGAATACAGAACGCCTTGAAAGAGGAAAAAACAAAATCAATGAATTAATGGAAGGTGCAGATCAAGGGGTATTAAAAGGACTTGGAAAAACCGCTCCCGACCTTGCCAACTATGTCTTGGAATTTATATTTGGTGACCTTTACAGCAGAGATGGCTTAGATTTAAAAACCAAACAAATGCTAACAATTACTATTTTGGCTACCCTAGGCAATGCAAAACCTCAATTGGCATACCACATAAACTGTGGGCTCAATCTTGGCATAACACGTGAAAATATTATCGATGTTATGACTCATATTGCTGGATATGCGGGTTTTCCTGCTGCTTTAAATGGTGTCGCAACTGCTAAGGAAGTATTTGCAGAACGTGATCAAAAAGACTTGAATAAATAACTATTCTCATGCGAAAGATGGATAAAATCGCAACCGGATTAGGTAGTGTACTAGAGTGGTACGACTTCGCCCTCTATGGGTTTTTCGCACCACTCATCGCACAACTATACTTCCCCAGTGAACATCAATTAATTGGTTTATTAAAAGTATTTTCTATTTTTGCAGTTGGATTTATTGCACGTCCATTTGGTGCATTATTGTTTGGTGTCATTAGTGATAAATACGGTAGAACCGCATGCCTGAAAATTACACCTTTGTTAATTACAATACCTACTCTTCTATTCGCTTTATTACCAACTTATCAACAAATAGGTGCATTAGCGCCTTGCATGCTTATTCTTCTAAGAATTTTACAAGGAATGTGTATTGGTGGTGAATTCGCAAACAGCATTATTTACCTTTGTGAAACAACTCAATCAAAGCATATTTATTTTGTTGGCAGTATCGGATCATGCACTGGAAGCTTCGGTATATTTTTGGCATCCACTGTAGCTGCCGCATCGTACATAGCATTTCCAACTAACATATTATATTCCTGGGGATGGCGACTTCCATTTGCAATATCAGTAATATTTGGCATCGTTACATTTATAATACGAAAGAATATGTGTGAATCCCCTATCTATTCATTAACAAATGAAAATAAATTATTAGTAAATAATCCACTATTAGAATCATTTCGTGAACAATTCAAAGACTATATCATAGCCTTCGGTCTAACATTCCTTCCTGCTACTGCATTTTATTATGCTTTCGTCTTCCTTCCGAATGTCTTAAATATCTTATCAGGACACAACACAGGAAGTATTCTTGGAGATAATTCATTATGCCTTTTTGCTAGATTATTTATTATTCCAATTTTAGGAATAATTGCGGGAAAAATTGGTGGCATAAAAATTATGCGTCTTGCATGTATCTTATTTTTCGTATTTAGTTATCCATTATTTTATGGGATTCTATATTACAATAATTATGCTTGGTTATTCATGTTTGCATTTGCATTACTCACAACATTAAATGCAGCAACGACACCTGGATTACTAATCGAGCTACTAAAGCCGCAAACAAGATGTACTATATTTTCATTCACATTCAATGTTAGCTTCGGTCTCTTTGGTGGGATCGTTCCGTTGATTAGTTTATTACTAGTACAACAGCTTGATAGCAAAATAGCATCGGTATATTATTTAATGCTAGCTGCATTAATAACATTAATTGCAACTTTTTTCTTCAAAAAAAGCAGGGTTTATGACTAAAAAGAGTTACTCTCCTATCATAACAAATAATACCACCTCAACATTTTTTGATTATGTTGATTCCATCGATATACCACAAATTGATTACCTTGCCATTGGCGTACAAACGTTACGAACAAAAAAAAGTACCTCTATCATGTCACTACCTGAATGGCAAAAAACCTTTGTTTCAAATAATTATGCAGATTCCGATCCTCTTCGTCGTGCGGCATTATTTACAAAAAGAAATATAATTCCATTCAATGAGATTGATTACATCGATAATTTTGGAAAAGAAATCATGCATCAAAGATCATTGATGGGCATTAAAAATGGCATAGTACTCATGCAAAGACTGCCTAAACATAGTTACATGATAACTCTTGGGACGGGATATAGTAAATTTGATCCATATGATTTTATTAAGCGATATCACGATAAAATTGATTTTCTTAAAGCAGATTTAATCAATTTAATAAAAAAAGATGTAATTCATTTTCTTCCGGAAGAAGAGATCGCAAATAATACTACTCATCTTTCCATCGATGCCAAATAACTGGTGCAACTCCTTCAACGTCAACATCATACAGAACCGGCTCTGCTGTATTTTCGTTAGGATTTAAGCATGTTAGATTGTAACCACCTGAGCTATTCTTAATTAATCGTCTAAAAAAGCGCTCGCCATTTTTTAGGTAAACAATACAATCTTTATTAATACCATCATCAATATTGGTACTGAAACGCATCTTCCCAGCAACATAATCTCCAGGTCGATAAAAAGGTCTCATATCATCATTGGAAACAATTAAAATAACGGCGTTTGCATAACTCTCTTTAAATGAGTTGGCATCTTTAATCATGGCTATCTCATCATCTTCAATTGGCAAATCTTTATTTGAAGGTGTAGCGAAATAATGACTAACAGTTATTGTAGCCGTTGGTTCAAGACCATTACCTTCTAAAATCCAATCCTCACTAACGATAAGACCTTCACTACGATAAATTTCAACGCAACGTTCAGCGCCAGATTTTGTCAGGTTAGTGGTACCATTTTCCCATGATTTTAATGTGACTTCTGGTAAACCATATTTTTCTTGAAGATATGCACGACTCATTCTTAAAAGAGAACGAATATGTTTTAATCTTTTGCCAGGTGTATCAAATTCCACTGTGCTTTGTACAACAGTCATTCAGCTTATCCTGCCCCATTTGTGTCAATGCTCATCTTTAAAATCTCCTCGGATAAGCATATGGATGATATTATTAATTTATTATCCAATGGTAGATAATTGTGCCAGTTTTATCAAGTTAAAGCTTATTTATTGATTAGACTCAGTATTAAATAAATTTATAAAACAGTTCTATTTTTTTGATTGTTTTTTGATCTATTTTTTTGGATAAATTAGATAATCGATAAGCACTGATAATCATATATCTGTGTATTCCGGCTCTAACCGAACACCGATTCCGGCCACATCAGAATAAAATGATATTACGGAAGAAATAGCAATCACATGGCACATTAAAGGTATTCAAGGTGTTCGATCTGATTTAACAGATCAGCAAGTTAGTAACGTACTCATTCATTTGAAAAAAAATCACGATCCGTAGGAATAAATTAGGATAGCATCAAAACAGTAGCAGATATTTTATTCTCCTTGGGTACAGCACATGCTGAATACAAGAAGGTCTCCGCATGAATCAGTACAAGGTACGTTCAAACGTGAGACCTTGAGTTAGCCAAACTCCAGATAACAAGCCCTCGTTATTTCATGTCTGTCGAAACTGGTTCTAGCGAAATAACCAGACGTTGGCCTATCGCAGCGGCTGCACGTTCAAGTTGTCGAAGATTAGGCCAGTGATGTGGGTCTTCCAGACGGGAGACTGCCGGCCAGGAAGTATTAAGCACTCTCGCAATTTCTGCCGTTGTATGATCTCCCTTGGCCCATCGCATTAAAAGCGCGGCCTGTGCCCTTGCCGATGGGGCAATCAGTTTAGCCTCCTTGTAATAAGTAGGCATAGGTATTTTTATGCCCTCATCAACCCGACCTTCCAGAGTCAATGTTAAAACTTCAGATGCATTAAACATTGCTTCTTCCAGTGTTTCACCTTCCGTAATTGCTTCGGGCAAATTGGGAAAACGAACCATATAACGCTTTTCTGTTCGGTCATATTTAAAAATAGCAGGATATAATACGTTCATTTTAATTTTACCCCCGTTTGTTTCTCGATTGCTGCCAGTAATCCTTTACCAATATCTCTCTTGCCATGGACTGGAACTGTCGTTCTTAAGCTACCCTTTCCCATTCGATGATGGCTACCAGCAACTCTCAGTACTTGCCAGCCATGATGCTCCAATATCTTTATGATTTCTTTTCCTGTCATGCTAAAAGTATATCACAAAAGATATATCTATCAAGGTAAAATCGCTTTTTTCACTTTATCTTGGACTTTGGCTGCTTAGCATGGGATCTTGCCACCTTCTCGAACAGAATAAATTTAAAGCCGTGCCTCCTTTTAAAACCAAGCGTTCACTAAGATAAGGAACAGACATAAATTGATCCAGTGTTGTCAGTAGTCGATATATAAAGTGCCAAATTTTTTATCCTACATTGATTGCCTTATCTTCAAGCAACCACTCATCATAAGTTGCCACCTGAATTACAACCTCTGGCTTATCACGACGAATAAACGCTACTAGCTGATCCTGTATCAATGGATGCTCTATCCCATCACGAAAATAAATGTCGTTATAAATACCTCGCGAAGATTTTGCTAGATATTTCTCAAACTCAGCCGTGATAATTTTTATTTCTTTTTCTGACATGCGGTTAAAAATAGCTAGTAACTCTTTATGCTGAAAACGAGCATATTGCTCTTCCAGTTCCCGAGTCACTTTGCTACCAGGATCACTGAAGTCTAATACATTGGAAGTTTGCTTAGATCGTCTTGAGAGTGATTTCTCGCTCTCATGCCTCTCGCTCTTCCCCACCTTAGGTGACTGATAATCTTCTTTCAATGCTGTCAACAGATACTTCGCCAGATTATTAATCTTGCCGGTTTGATAACTGCTTGATGCCTCAATAATACTTATTTTTTCTCTGATATACTCATCGATATATTGCGCCAGCACATCAGCAATCTGTCGTTTAGATAACCCAAACTGAAGCTTCAAGACCTCCATCAATTCTGGCTTGACTTGTTCACCCTCAATCCCCTTGACTGTGTGAGATTTCTTAATCAGGAACTGGATCGATACCACTTTCTGCTTAGATCGTCTCAATTGCGGCTGGATGGTGATGGATGAGTAGGCATTTACTTCTTCTACTGCCTTATCCAATACCCGAGATTTGAAATCTCTGAATACCTTATACTTGCCGTCATCAATGCCCATTAACTTCCTGAATTTCTCAATCTCGAACCAAGGAGACTGACCAATGTCCTGATATCGGTTGCAATTCTCATATAAGGCTAAACCATAGCTAGACTGGAATTTTGCCTGCACTAACATATCCAACCTGCCGTATACAGATGGGCGATGTAATAGCTTTCTCATTTTATTACTGTATGAATATGTGCAGATTGGTCCATCTATACTGGCATCAGCAATAATTGAACTCGCACTCCATACCCCGTCAGAATCAACTCTGTCACCATCAACGAGATTCCACTCAAGCACGGTAGAAAGCAGTTTGACTAGCGACTTCTTGATGGTTTTATAATCCTTGCTATCGTACCCAATTAATTGACAAAGGGTGGCGACATGAATCTCATGGTCGTCTTTAACCATCAAATCCTGATAAGCGTTAAACAAGAGTGCGTTGGCAATCTTGCGTTGTAACAATGAAAGCTTATTGCTTGAGTGAATCACAGCAACATGCTTTTTCAGTTCGATCGCCTTCTTTGGCTCTTTCACACCCATCTCCTTTTCCCTTTGCATTCTTGCCCTGTAAACGTCACACCCTGATGATTTAACCCTAGCGTCATTACCCTGTAAACGTCGCACCCATGAATATTGGTTGTTCCAACCATGTTCCTCATGGAACATTTTTTAAGTAAACCTAACCTCTATTTGTCGCTTATTTAACATTAAATAAAACTCTTAATATTCAATCAGTTATTCAATTGTTAGGTTACCTAACTTTTTCAAGCACATAGCAATCTCTGCATGATTGCCGTCCTTAAAATACGGCTCTGCACACCATCAATTGCTGGGTATTTCTTTCTAACTTCGATCACTGCATCATCTAACTGCATTTTAAGATCACGGCCAATAACCACCGATTCCATCTTCTCGAAACCAGACATTTCGTCATTGATTTTGACCAAGTCAGCATATGTTTGCAGGTTTAGCAGATCGCCTATTGCTTCAGATACCCAACGACTTTTGCCTTTAAGGTCGTATCCTTCCCTAACCATGGTTTCCTTCAGCTCTTGCTGCATGCCTTGAGGCAATACAAAACTAATCTTCACTTTTGTCATGGCGTTCTCTTTATGCGTGTAACTCTTCGAGTTTCTTCAATAGTTTTTTGAAAGCATCTGCGACGGCCCGATGGTTAGACCAATCAATACTCTTAAACTGCTGCGAGATATGTGACATCGACTGATTCTGTAAAACCGAATCAAGAATAGTCTTGGCAACATTGATATTCTTGGTCACACCAAAGTTGATTGCTGTTGTCTGTCTGCCTCGCTTTTCAATAGCCTTCGGAGCAACTGGCTTAGTATTAACTTGAACGGATAAAAACTTAAGCTGCTTGAGTGTCGCGCCATTAATACACGCATTGATCACACCCTCTCGAGCATCTTTAGATTTAATCCCCGCGATCAAGGCAATCTTCTGGAGATTCTTGATTTTATTATCGTGGATAAGGCGTCTGATTTCATCATCTGCATCTAGGATAGCCTTATAATCCATGGCATGTGGTTTGGAGCATCCAATCAGATTACTCAGCTCCGTTACTGTAATGGACTCAGCTGGCGTCTTCTTTGCTTTCATGTGAGCAACTACAATTTTTTCAAGGTTCTTCAGACGTTCCCAGAGGGATAAATCGCTGCGCTCTATATTCTCAATCCATTGCAACAGGCTGACTTTCAACTCATCCGGTTTGCTATCTAAAATGCGTGCCTGAATATCTGTTCTGCCAGCTAGAATTGAGGCTAGGGTACGTCTCTCGCCAGCTATTAAACGATATTTATCACCATGCTTATAGACAGTGATGGGGTTAATGATACCTTGGCTTTTAATTGATTTGGCCAAGCTTTGTAAAGACTCTAACTCAACAACTTTACGTGTATGTTCGATATCGTTTGAAACGATACCATTACGTATATCTTCAAACCGCAGGGCAAGATCGCGTGGGTTATCTGGATCCGTTTCAACTTTACTAAGGGGCAAGACATCTACCCTGAGTTCCCCAGAATGATTCTGAGCGGACTCAATCGTTTCTTCCAAACCTTGTGCCAAGGCCAAACCTATCGTGAATGATTTTCTCTTAGACATGATTCATTACCCTCTCCATGATATAGCTGCAAGCAGCTTCATATTCCATACGTGCCACATTATTTTTTGGTAACTCAAAAATACTCTTTGGATTTGCTTCCTCTGTCAAAATTTCCGTATAGAGCGTTCGCTTTTTAATTGAAAGCGGCATGACATACTGAGCAGTGTTTTTCATCAATTTCAAGTTACTCAGAAACTCTTTATGGATTCTGACATCACGAATTTGGTTAGGTAATATACCAACAAGTTCAATTTGATTTTCTTTTGATCTACTATATGACTCTTGCTTCCAGAGTTGCAACATGCCGTAAATACCTTCAATTGAAAATTGCTCCATCTGCGCAGGTATCACGAGATGTGTTGCAGATTTAATAGCTGCAATGGTCAGTGGGCCTTTGGAAGGAGGCGTATCAATGATAATGACATCGTAGCTATCGCGAACATCCTTTAGATCAAGAAAGCGTTTTAATTGCAAATGCACTTTCTCTAAAACCTCATTCTTTGTTACGGCTTCAGCTTCTTGCAACTTCATTGAGTGCGCCGGTAATATTTCAAGGTTTGGAATTGCCGTAGGGTAGGGTACTACTTCCTCAGCATAGAAAATATTTGCTATGCCACTTCTACCACACCAATTTACGTCTTCTGAAGGGTTATATTCGGGGTGGAGTGGGGGTATTTTGCCGCCTTTATATGCAGGGTCATACTCCATTTTAATGTATCTTCCTGAGAAATTAGCTTGAGGATCCATATCAATAATTAACGTTTTTAAGTTCAGTACTAATGCAGAATATTCTGCAAGCATAATCGAATTGGTTGTTTTCCCTTCACCGCCTTTATGCGTAGCGTTGACGACTATTTTTGTCATATGTTACTTCCTTGATTAAAACGTTGTTGTTCTAAAGCATAACATATGCTTTTTCATAAGTTAAGAATCAGATTTATTTGAGATATTAAAAAACTAACAACAAACGTTTGTTTCTTTGTTTAGATGTGTTTAGTTAGTTCAGGATATATAAGTATTTGTATTTATTGAAATATATTGTGGTAGGTGTGACGTATACAGGCTCTGATGTGACGGTTACAGGGTAGCGGGTGACAGATACAGGGTGTAGATGTGACGGTTACAGGGTGATTCTGTTGGTAAGTGTGACAGATACAGGGAAGGTGTGACACTTACGGGTTAAGGATGGCAGGGACTATACTATCAGAAGTGAGCGTCAGTGATGTCATACATTGCTTTAGCCAGTTGTCACTTTCAAAAGACGATTGCAAGAAACTCCTGAATCGACGCATAATTCAAGTCCATTGAAGTGGCTTTATCTTGATACGCGACATGATTAGTTATGCAAACGAGTTTCAAAAAATAGACCGCTATAAAGAACTGAGTCGACAGATAGTGAGAGAGAAATTATCAGTAATCAATAATGATACGTTGAATAAATAATACGGATCGCACATGAATGTAATTTTGTTACTCGGAGCGGTGCTGGGATTGTCATCAATCATGATGGCAGCTTATGTCGATCATTCTTTGGCGCTGTACTTAAGTGGCAAATCTTTAAGAGGGCTGTTGACGGCGGTACGATACCATCAGCTTTACGCCGTTGTTATCTGCATGATTGGGTTAGCGTTGACATCGGAAAGTAATATTAGAATGAAGGCATGGCTGATTCGGTCAGCATATATATTTTCAATAGGTGTTTTCTCGTTTAGTTTTAGTATTTATTTTTCGATAATGTCTGGTATTGTCGGCATAAGTTATTTCACGCCTGTTGGCGGGATATTATTGATGATAGGTTGGGGTTGTTTAATACGAACTGCGTTATTGAAAATAACTTAAATGCACTATTCAAAAAAATATTTGCTATAATCATTGGCTTCATTTAATGATTAAAAGGATAGGATCATGCCAGCAGTAAAGAAAAAGAAAGTTACCGTATCTAAGGCCAAGAAAAAGCCGGTTGTCAAAAAAAAGAAAGCTGCTGTAAAAAGTAAAAAAACAGCGAAAAAAGTAACAAAACGTAAAGTAGCAAAGCGCGCTAAAAAGTAATTAAATAGATGACTGGAGGAATCGATTTGATTTCTTCATTTAATTCTGCTTCCTGTTGGAGGCAGAATTAAATTATCTGCCATGAAGGTAATACGTACTTAAACGTATTATTTTAAAAATTAGATTCAAAGCAGAATGTGCTGTAATGCTGATTTGATATCAGGAAAAGAAAATTGAAAACCATTATCAAGCAATAACGTTGGATAAACAAATTGACCATCGAGTAATAATTCTTTCGCCATCTCTCTAAAAATGAGTTTTAATAAAAATTGTGATGTTGGCGTAAAATCAGGTTTATGCAAAACATCTCCTATGGCACGCATCACATCATCAATTGTAATCCAGCTAAAAGGTTGATGTCCTGTTCCTATTTTACCGCCTAGATAAAAATAGAATGGTTTAATAATTTTTGGCAAAGCACCGTCTTGTTTGGCAAGGACAACAGCAAAACGCAAATTAACGACCCTGATATTTTTGTTACTTGCTAAATGTGTTGCCTTTTCCCATTCTTATCCAATACAAAATAAAAAATCGGGTGCATTATTCCAGTTAATGATAGTGCTCTCATCCATTTTCGGTGGAAGCCCCACAGGATTTTGTTGCTATAAACCATATATTCCAATTGCACTTGTATTAAAAAGTGGGAATGACAGCAACGTCCTGCGACAACCAGTGATTGACCAAGGCCTTACCAATTAGACCTGTTGCGCCTGCGATAATTCTTATTGAAGGTTGCATCGTCTTTTACCTAATTTGTGCAGACCATATCCTGTCCGCAGCAAACCGGTGATTTAATCATGCCGCAATCATTAGGACATTTTGCTACTTGTACCTTATTACCATTGTCTGTAATGATGGTGTCCTTTATTAATTCTGCTTCACATTTACTGCACGTTAAACCCTTTACGCCCATCCCGCATTGGCTGCACTTACATTCCATTGACGTATCTCCTGATTAATATTGATGATGCCAGTATAACAAAATAAACATGATTTCTTAGAGTGAGGAATAAAAAAAAGGACAGTTTTGGTGCTGTCCTTTTACATATCCATATTAAATTTGCGTCCATGCAAATACAAAACGAGGAGTGGTTGGTAGAATCCATTCTGTAACCGCTAGTCAATCCGTGACTAGATGGACATCTTATCGTTGTTATTTGATTAGCTACAATGGACAGATAACGATTTAGGAGTAGGGGAAAAAGCTTACATTTTTTAAATTGATTGGTATTGAATATGAGATGTACTTCTAAAGTTACTTAATTTAATACAGAATAAACTATCGAATTGATCATAATATAATCAAATATTTAACAATAGTCAATTTCCTACACAGCAAATAGACATCGCCTACATTAAATCCTCATTTTCTCTGCAAGTATGATCATGCAGTTATTCTGCATTCAGGTATCACGGAATCATACCCCTGTTATAAACCATGGAAAAGATAATTGATCAATGCACCATCTGATCAGTGACGGTCTTATATTTTTCATTTATATGACAGAGGAATAAAAAATGAGATTTTTAATAAAGAACTTGCAGAATAAAAGTATTAATGAATTACGTGATATTTTTTTAGCGATACCAAGAACTGATAATTGTATTTATTTGCAAGGAGATTTTCATTCAGGTAAAGATACTATTGCAAAAGCCTTAGTCTATCTGCCCAAAAATATTTCCACAGTTGTTTTTGAAGTGCAATATACTTATCGTCGTTATAGTCGTGATGAACGGATTGGTACGGAGGTGCAACAGCGCGGCCCTTATTCACAAAGTTATGTAGGTATTTATAAAACACATATCTGGTACACTAAAGAAATTGGAGAATCACTCGAGCATTATATTGCTTTACTCCCTCCCTCGATTGATTTTGTCTCTTTTCATTATCTTGAAGATAATCAAAATTATCGTCCTATCAAAAAGTCATCGGACATGCCAATACTTCATGTTTTACGTTCGCTGCCACCAACTGTTAATCATTTAAATTTGAATGACTTTCCTTTTATGTACGCTTATCCACAGGAAATACCATTACCAGCATATTTAATGGTAAGTGAATTATTAAAAGATATCCCTGATACCGTAAAATATCTTAAAGCTAAAATTTCATATACGAATATGTATGAGATGATGCATCTAAATGATGATTACAAAACTATTCTTTCTAGCATCAATCCTGAAGTTGTGGAATTAGATCTTGCTAATTCTGATCTTTATAAATTAAGTATAGATTGTTTTAATATTTTCTTTGATAATCTACCTAAACATTTAAAAGCACTTCGCCTTGATTATAACAAACTTTATAAAAAACCATACTATGAATTAAGTCACTTTTTATCGTTAATTTCACCAACGCTTGAGTCTCTAAGTTTATGCGGCAATCAGTTGTCTACTTTAGGCGCCATGGAATTAGTTAGTATTTTATCGCAACTATCTGATAGCAACTTAATTGAACTTGATATTGGTGAAAATGGTCTACAGTTATTGGAAATTAATGAATTTGAAGCCATCCTTCAAAACTTACCAAAAACCATTACTACGCTAAGAGTTTGTGAAATAATACAAGCCAATCACATACAAATATTACCTGTAGAGTTAAGCGCCCGACTTCTTTATCTTCCGCCTCAGATTAAAATCCTGAGTTTTAGTCATAGCAGCTTCTCTGGTTTCTCTGTGAAAGATTTTGTTGAGGTACTAGCTAATTTACTAGAAACAATAGAGGGGATTGACTTAAGCGGCCATGATTTAACGGGTATAGTGTTATCTGATCTCATTTATCTTTTCTCACATTTACCGTGCCATATCAAAATACTCAAACTCAACCATTGTCGGCTAGGTTATTTAGAGATGGGTGACTTGAAAACCATTCTGACATCAATAGCTCCTTGGATAAAAGAGCTTCATGTTATTAATAACGGCTTGGATAGATTACCTTATTGGGAAATGCGCGAAGTGTTAGCTTGTTTTCCTAATACAATTAAAACTCTCATCACAGGAAGCAATGAATTTGCATCGCGAAATGATGGAGTACTGGTTCCCTTTAACAGTTTGTCCGAAGTCAGTTTTTTCAAGCCCCAAAAACGACTATATCATCAAAAAGAATTTGCTAGGGTGCGTTTAATCATGATGCAGCTTATTGATTTCAGAGGGTTGAGTCTGGATATTGTTCTGCAAATTCTTGCGTATGTGATAAATGGCCATCCTGCTGAATTAAGTCGCATGCGTCGTTCAATCACTACCTTAATCATTTCTTGTAAACCACCACGGGAAATTACTCTTCATGATCAGAATCAATGCATAAGTGCCGTTGAACAACGTATTGCAAAATGGCAGCTTCATGATAGCTGTTTGGATCTAAGCCGTTGCGGTTTGAATCGTCTTCAGAATGCGGAAATTCGGAAACAGATTTATGCTAAGATTAGCGCCATTCCAATAACAACCCTCAAGTTGCGCGGAAATGGTTTTTTATACGATGACAAAAGAAAGAAAGTGTTTATCGAAGTGATGAAGGATATTCCGGGCAATATCGAATGTCTTGATTTGAGTGACAATGGTTTTGAGTATAAAACGGCTGGCGAACTGGAAGAATTATTTTTTTATCTGCCTGCCCATATTAAAAAGGTGAGATTGGGTAATGAGTCGCCTATAAGTCACACCCTGCAAATTGCTAGACACCAGTGGCCAGAAAGTTACCTTGAATTTATCACCGGTGATACCATCAGCGAATTGCAACAGGCACGTAAGATACTGAATGATTACACCAAAGGCGACTCAGCCTTTTGGCGATTTATTTATGGGCATTGGGAAAGACACCATATTGAAGTTGTCGCCCGCTTAGTTCGCCAGATTGACGATGGCTTAATCACTAACATGGAAGATTTGAGTTATGAGCTGGGGCAGATTAAACTGATCAATGAAGTAGGCTCACTGGCAAGGCGATTCAGCTTCCTTACTTCCCAACAACCTGTTCCTGAAAGGGCATTGATGATAGGGGATAGGCGTGAAGATGATGATACCATTGAATTAAAAATAGGTCGTTCAAAAATCATATAAAATAAATTTTAGTGGAGTAATGAGGATGATGCATTATAACGACTATTATGAAGTGTTGGGAATACAACGTGATGCATCACTGAGCGAAATTAAGGAAGCCTATCATCAGCGTGCGCTTGAGACTCACCCTGATAAAGTATCTGGAAAGGAAGATGAATTTAAGTTAGTTAATGATGCGTATGCAATATTAAGTGAGGAACAGCCTCTTAGTGATTCATGTAATCTGCATGACAATCCACATACTCTTAATCATTATGAATTTAATAACTTCCTGTATGGAGTTAAAGATAGAGAAAGCGATAGATACTTGACTCCAGGATTTTTATCAGCTGGAAATAAAAAACATATCTGGAACCAGGTGGATTACACCCTAGGTTTGTTCCAACAAGAAAAAGATAGATTACGGTTGTTGGCTAGGCGTCATAAAATATCAAAGGAAGATGAAAAACTGCTAGCCAAGTTAATTCTCAATGAAAAAAAGCTTTGCGATTTATATGGTGTTTTTGAAGGGGGGGAAAAGGTAAAGTTTCTTTATGATTTGTGCCTTGAGCCTGATGTTTTTTCGCGAACTGACGATCCACGATGCAGGGAAATGACTGAAATTGAAAATTTAATAGGTGGACTGGAACGTTTAAGAGAGCACATCAGGATTCATCCTGACATTGATATTGCGGGAAGTATTTTTTCCTTAAAAAAGGCAGATTTATTAAACCGTGATAATTTTGAAAAGCTGATAAATGGGATAAATGACTCCTTTTCCGATATTACAAGCGTAATATGGAAACTAGAGGAAACTGAATCTAATCTTCTTAACCAGACAAATTTTGATTTACTGGTAGCGAATAGACAGTATTCACTTCCTATCAGGAGAGGCATGAATTGTCTGGATGCTGAGGTTTTAACGCAATCCATTTTTAATAATTTGGTGAATTGTGGGAAGGGAGCAGAGACTTTTGGTTCTGCTGTGCGATGGTTTATCAAATTAAATTGCTTGAATGATACGAACTGGCTAATGCTCATTAATATTGCGAAAGGAAAAGCTTATAACTGTCTTTTACTTGAACGCACCCGTGAGATAGAAAAAAATAAATTTTTAACACCAGAAAAAGGAGAGCTTTTGCAATGGAAAGGTGAAGATACATTCCATACACTTAATTTGCGAATAGATAAAATGTTTGCTCATGGGGTATTTTTGCTTGGTGATGATATGGTTGATACAAGCAAAGCAGAAGCCGCTATGCAACTTGCTCTTGAGTTAAAACAGAAATTAAAAATATTTTTTGAAACACCGCTTGAGCAACGCCCTTCACAACAGGAATTTAATGCTGAATTCATGGATCTGCTTAAATCCAAAGACGACTTAATGGGTGAACATAGAGCAAAATGGAAAATCATTGTTGCTAATGTTGCAGTTGGATTTGCCGCTACTTTGACCGCAGTAGGATTGTTGGCATTAGGCGTTTATTATGCGTATAGCAGAGAACTTCTTTTTTCTAAAACTAAACGAGAGAGATTACGTGATGATGTTAGGCAGGAAGCTGTTCAACTAGGAATGGTGTTAACCAACTACAACTAACTCGAACTACCACTTCTTGGCACCTGTGGAGAATAATTGCTGCCGATTATATCTCTTATTTCGTCTAATAATTTTCTGATTTCATTTATTTGATTTAACTCAATATTATTAGTGTTCTTATCAACAGAATTATATAGATCATTCATGTAAGATGTCCATCTAGACACAAAGTTGCTCCAGATAGTCCAGTTATGATCTGGTTTAGATTTTAAAGTAACTAATGAATGCTGCAAGTGATTAATCATTTTAGGATAAGTATCTAAAATTTCTGGCACAAATTCATGATTCTTTATTTTGTCTTTAACTTTATTAATATGAGCCGATATAAGCTGTGATATCTTATTGTGAGAAGATAATAATACATTGTTTGTTTCAATTAATATTGGGATGTATTCCGTTTTGAGAAGCAACAGACTATTTGATTTTGAATGTTCCAATTTTTTGCTAAAATTATTTATAGTAGTTTCATTAAAATTGTACATATCTTCTATCTCATTCAAATAATGAATTTCTTCCGCAATTAATTGATCTGACGAGTGTTCCAAATCAAAGGTTAATAACATTGCGAGATGGCGATCTTCATCATTTTTCTGATTCTCTAATGACATTCTTGCTGATTCGATTATTTTTTTACACTTATCTTTATTTTCTTTACTATCAATGAGCCCTTCTTTCTGAGAATGCGTTTTTTTATAATTATCAATGAATTTTAGTAATTTTATTTTTAGATTAGTAGTTTCATTACGATATCTTTCTAATTTTTGACGCCACTCATCATAGTCTCCTTCATCTTTTTCACATTTTCGTTTGTATTCTATATTGTCTTTTTCATGTTTTCTTTTATACTCTATGCTTTTATCTTGATATTCATTCATCATCATTAAAAATTCATTATCTTTTCCGTAAGCAATATATATTTTATTCAACATTTCCATTGTTTTTTTGAATGCTAGATCAGCCTGCTGGTTTAATCCATCAATGTTCCTTTTTTTTGATGTTGTTATATCTCTCATAAATATCTTCCAAAAATGAATGTATTATCAATTGATCTCATAATTTTGTTCTTAATGTTGGCTTATCAGGATTTTCATTATTATCTGTTTTTTTTGTGTTTTTTTGTTGTTGTACACTAGCTGGTTTATTTAAAACTCTATCTTTCGATTCCTTCTTAGTATCAATTTCGTCTTGTTTAATATTCATTTTACCGGGTGGAACTTTCTTAAATATAGTGGTTGTACTTAATGATTCTGTAGGAGTATCACTTAATGAAAATTCTTTTTCGTATTCATCGTCATCGTCTACGGTTGAAGGTTTGTATGATTTCATTTCGTCTATAGATTCGTCAATGTTGTTATTTGATTTAGCAGAGATTGCGCTTAAATTAAATTCTTTTTCGTATTCGTCATCTTCATCTGAATTTGATAATTTTGATTCATTAGAATTATCATCAGAAATTAATGTGTTGGAAGACATATTTAGTTCTCGTAATTGATGAACCTTAATAGATATTTCAAGCTCAGCTATTTTTGATGATATATCATTCATAATATTTTCTATTTTAATTTCATATTCATTTTGTATGACATTATATGCATCAATTGAGTTTTTATATTTATCGAATTGAGCTGTTGATATACTATTATTTAAATCAATAGACATTTCATTTTTTACATCAAGCAACGTATTTTTATACTTATTAGAAATAAAATATTTACATTTTTCAGCATATTTATTTTCGCCGTCAATATGAATTAATATATCTTCTAAATTTTTATTATGATTATCTATAATTTTAATAGCTTTAATCATATTGCTGTCGTTTTTTACCTGATTAGTAGCTTTGTTGATTTCGTCTTGATTTTTAATAGTACCAAAAGTTTTATGAATGTACTCTTCAATCAAATGGTCATAGTTTATAGATGTAATACGATTATCGATCATAAATGAACGTAATTCATTTAAATCTATGTTATGAAGTTTCCCATTTAATATAACCGGGACTAGTTTATCAAAATGTATCGCATTTAATTCAGCAATTAATTTGTGATTTTCATTTTCAAGAATAGTTTTTTGTTTCTTCAATAAATCTAAGTACAAATCAATTTTTTCTATAATTATAGGAATGTCTTTTAATTTTTCTTCAATTACATTTTTCTTTTCATTTAATTGCATCAAAATTTCTTCTTCGTGTTTTTTTACATCTAACTCCAATTGATGAAGTATATTTTCGATCCAGACCTTTCGTTCATTTTCAGTTTTCCAGTTTCGTTCTTCATCTTCCATCTTCCGTTCTTGTTCTATTTCAATCATGTTTATCATGGAATATTCTTCTAGTTTCCGATATATTTCAGCATGTAGTTGTGTCTCTGCTTCCATTTTTCTTATTAACTTGCTAGTTGCGGTAGTAAAAGCAGGATTTAAATATGCCAATTCAATTTCCTCTTTAATTGTAAGAATTCTTTTAAGACTTGAGATGTTATCGCTGACTTGCATCATCAGGCACCTTCCCAAATATTCAAAGTATTTAACGGTATGTATACTTATTATAAAACCTATTTAAAAAGAATTTTTTTATAGTAGGAGGATTTGACTAGAATGACCTTGCAACCTATTCATTGAATTGGTTTATTCATAAATAAAAAATATTATTATGATCTTTTTGATGTACATTCATTGTCTAATACAATGTCGGTATATTTTGGTTTATCTTATAAAACACAGGGTATTAATGATTGATAAATCATGTAGTTATGCAACTAGTAGCATTTGTATTTATTAGTAGGTTGTTTTTAAACAAAAAACTATTTACAATCCCGCCTTCATTCTATCATTTTCACAATTACATTAAATCATCTAGTTAGAAGGAGTTACTTATGTTTAGAAAAACAAAAACGACTAATACTAATAAAGATAAGAGTAAAGATAAGAGTAAAGATAAGAGTAAAGATAACAATATAGATAAAAAAAACGTGGATGTATCTAATCGTAAAACAACAGGATCAATTCAGTCACAAACTTCAATAACAACTTCACTTCAGGTAAAAAAATCTAATGTTCTGAATACGCCGAATTACTTAAGTGATGTTAAAAACATTCTGATGTCTTTATCTCGTTTGGAATTGATAAATCCAAAAGATATGCTGCAAGCAAATATTATGCGACAAAATATAGATGACTATATAAATAGTGTAGATGCTTACTATGAATTTCATGATTTTAATTTAATCTCTTCGAATAAAAGAATACAAGAGCTTTTGGCTGAAAATGAAAGATTAATGAAGGAATTAAACTCCATACATTTTGATAAACCTATTAGAGTTTACTTTTCAGAATTACCCAAACAGGCTTCAAGTAAGAATAATACCAGCATTAAAAGCAACAACAGCATCAATAATATTAATCCTCAAAATAACAACACAATTTCATCCATCATTGAGAATGTTCAGGATGTAACATTTTCTAACATCGAAGTAAAAGTAATCGAATTATGTCAAAAAATAAAATTACTTGCAGCGCAAGATAATAAATCTAACTCTTATATCTCTTCAGTGCATAAGTTTACTGAGTCTCTACTAGAAACAATAAAAGGAAATATGGCAGGATTTACTTTAATTGCAGAAATATATCCAATGTACGCTGATATTTTGAATATGTCTGCAGCAGTAGATGTGTTTATATTAGAATTACTTAGATTTATGAATGATAAAAGCCCAAAAGATCTCGGTACAACTTATTACACAGAATTTTCAACACAACTTAATACAATTAATGCGTGTCTAGAACGATTGAAAAAATTCAAGACGAGCATCACTGATAAAATGAGTCCTATACTTAAACTTTTCCAGCCATCCATTATAGATTTAAAAAATCAGATAGGATTAAGAAAGATAGAATTAGAAACTTTGCAAAATGTGTCAACAGATTATGCATATAAAGAAGCATTTGATTTAATGAAATCTTCACACCTTATTTTATCTGCTTTAGTTGGAACATCTGAAATAATGTATAGAGATATCCTTAAACACCCTCGTTTTGATTTAGATAATGATATTAAAGTTTTTGAGGAAAAATTAAATATTCCAAATCAAAAATTACAAGCTATATTAAGAGTTCATGCGAGAAAAACACAGGGCTTCCATTCTCCCGTTAATTCCGATATTAGTCTGCAACCGCAAAAACAAATTACTTCATCGCCGTCCATTAAAATCTCAATTTAATTAATTGTTATTAATTATAAAATTATACAAAAAGACCGTAATAATTATTACGGCCTTTTTTATTTATTGTAGTAAATATTAAATGATATTTACTATATATTCTCTTGTCTCAGTGGGAGATGTAATAGTTTAGGCATACGTTTACATATTAATTTCACTTGCAATTTATTCCTAATTAAGTAAACTGCGAAGCAGTTTAGGGTGGTAGTCATTACTAATATATTTTCTATATATGATGAAGCAACACAACTAGTTTGGTAGCTTAAAAATATTACTTAAAAAATGAGGTCAAAAAAATGAGTGAGTTCGAAATAAAATATTTACAAAGCCAATTAAATAATCAAGAAAAGTGCATAGATTCTTTAAATGAAACTATACGTAAACTAACAGACAAGTATTATAAAGCCACAATGTGGCTAATGTTGCTAACATACGGAGTGTTTTTTTCTTTACTAACACTTCATGATCATCGACATGATATAAACTTAATACAAACAAATCAAAAGCAAGAAAAACATAATCTCTGATAGTTATTAAGTGAAACAGCTAATATTACTACTTATTCAAAATAATCATAATCATTTTATGATTAATCATACATAGCTTTTATATTTGTAGAATTGTACTACTGATCGTTAGTGTTTATGATGCACGTTATCTCGGCGCTATTGAGATTTACTCCAATATTCTGAAATCTACCCCTTTCATTTCGAATGCATTTTTTAAAAGAATAATTATTGAACTGGTCTTTTGTAAATCTAAACTAATTTCTAGAAAGGATTTAGAGAACGTATGGTTAGCTTGTGAGTACTGATAATGGTCATTATCAGTTCTGGCTGCTTTTGCGTTATGTAATTACACGTATAATACATTTGATGTAAAGCCAAAGATCATTGTTTCCAGTTTTTAAAATCTATTTTGACACGCGTTTGTGGTTTATCAGAAAAAAATTTCTTAATTTCATCTTCTTTTCCCCAAGAGTCTTTTATTTTAAATACCTTTACGCCAATATCTCTATTTCCCCAAGAAAGAAAATGTTCGCTATTTGTTACAATATCCGCATTAGCTTTGCAAAAAACTGATATTCCTAGCAGAGCAAATATAACTGTGTCAGGCATTCTTACACTATTATTTTTCCTATCTAACAGCAAAGGATATTTACCATCTGTTGAACTTAATAATTCATAGTGTAAAGGAACTGGTTCGGCATGAGCGTGACTGCAACGAAATATATGGTAAATAATATCGGCAAAATCAGGATCTTGAATAAATTCGCCATAACCATCATCAATTTTAAGATAAGTGAATCTTGTGTCTTCTAGATTTAACCCTCCACCAATAAATCTTTCAACTAACCACCAATATTGTCTGATGCATTCTTTATAGCATTTTTTTCCTCCTTTCTGGAAAAGTTTTTTTGCTGTTCCCTCAATAGCTATTGTAGCGTGAAGCAAAGAATCTTCTTTATCTCCCCGATCAAATGCATCTAGTGCTGTTAATATATGACGTTCTAATTTCATATTGTTATTTCTACCATTCCTTTTAAGATGTTCGTTGCCGCGTTATCTGAAAAACGCTCACCTGCTTCAATGTATTCCATCACCGTGTTAACTTGCTTCCAGCGACCTGCGCGCATGATGGTTTTGATGGATGCATGTGCTGATGCCGCACTGGTTGCAAGTCCGCGACGTAAACTGTGTGGTGTAATGTTATCTGCATGAGGAAAATTAGCGAGTAGAGCTGAACGATGAATAATATGATTAATGGATAATGCAGTCAGTGGCGCATTGCCAATCGTATTACTTTTTATAACACGCCGAAAAATTGCTCCTGTTTTAATGCAGGATTTTACTAACCAATTTTCCAATGCCTTGACAGGACATAACACATCATTTCCATACGGAATAGCACAATATTGTCCGGCATGCGTTTGATCGGTCTTGGATGAAGGCAACAGGATTTCAATCCCTTCTTTTAGCCAGGTGATGTGTTCATAGTGAATATTA
>Ga0207137_1017_pt2 | contig 46126 bp, 38 predicted proteins | sample Alteio_BWMinHeat_9_FD_153572 | JGI IMG/M metagenome (GOLD analysis project Ga0207137, IMG submission 153572) | Enriched cells from forest soil in Barre Woods Harvard Forest LTER site, Petersham, Massachusetts, United States -... | ecosystem: Environmental > Terrestrial > Soil > Temperate forest >...
CGGCTCTATCGTGAAGATCATGCCGGGTTCCAGCTTATCCAGGGTGCCGGGGCGGCCATAGTGCAGGATCTGCGGTTCTTCATGGAAAACCCTGCCTATGCCGTGGCCGCAAAATTCGCGCACAACGCTGTAGCCGGCTTTTTCGGCATGTTGCTGAATGATGTAGCCGATGTCGCCCAGGTGGTTGCCCGGCTTGACCTTGGAGATGCCCAGCCACATGCACTCGTAGGTAATGTCGCTCAGGCGCTTGGCCAGAATGGACGGCTCGCCGATGAAAAACATGCGGCTATTGTCGCCGTGGTAACCATCCTTGATGACGGTGATATCCAGGTTGACCACGTCGCCGTTCTTCAGTACCTTGTCGCCCGGTATGCCATGGCAGATCACGTCGTTGACCGAGGTGCAGATTGCCTTGGGGTAGGGGGTGTAGCCGGGCGGGCAATAGTTCAGCGGCGCAGGGATGGTGCCTTGCACATTGGTCATGTATTCATGGCACAGCCGATCCAATTCGCCCGTGGTGACGCCGGCTTTGACGAAAGGTGTGATGTAGTCGAGCACTTCGGAACCCAGACGGCCGGCGATGCGCATGCCCGCGATGTCTTCTGCTGTCTTGATAGAAATATTTGGCATACTGATTGGTAGTTAAAGCTATATAGGAGAGTCAAGGATAGATTATAGTCCAGGCCTGCCAGGGGCGTGTTGACATATGTGTTGGGTGTGCGAATGGGCCTAAACAGACGCAGGACTAGGCGCAGCACTGTCCGCGCAGGCAATAATTCTAAGGCTATTGAATTTCCTTCCATTTTCGTAGTAGAATAGATGGTTAGCTTGAATGATTTTCTTGCTAATGATTTAAATTGAAGTAAAAACATCTGTCAATACACACGAATCTGGTCGAAAAGGGTGTCTGGGCTGAGTGGATATATTCCGCCGGCTGGGATCACTGACCGGGTTCAAGACCTAACCCTGGAGTTATTATGTCCGTAACAATGCGTGAAATGCTGGAAGCCGGTGTGCACTTTGGCCACCAAACCCGTTTTTGGAATCCTAAGATGGCGCCGTTCATCTTTGGTCACCGCAACAAAATTCATATCGTCAACCTGGAAAAGACCCTGGGCATGTACCAGGAGGCGATGAAATACATCCGTCAATTGGCGTCCAACCGCGGCACTATCCTGTTCGTCGGCACCAAGCGTCAAGCGCGCGAAATCATCGCTGCTGAAGCACAACGTGCAGGCATGCCTTTCGTTGATCAGCGTTGGTTGGGCGGCATGTTGACTAACTTCAAGACAGTCAAGACTTCGATCAAGCGCTTGAAAGACATGGAAGCGTCTATTGAAGATGGTTCCGTAGAAAAGCTGAGCAAAAAAGAAGCTCTGATGTTCCAACGTGAAATCGTCAAGCTGCAAAAAGCAATCGGCGGCATCAAGGACATGGGCGGTATTCCTGACGCGATCTTCGTAGTTGACGTCGGCTACCACAAAGGTTCCATCACTGAAGCCGCAAAACTGGGTATCCCTGTGATCGGTGTTGTCGATACCAACCACTCCCCAGAAGGCGTAACTTATGTTATTCCTGGTAACGACGATTCTTCCAAGGCTATCGCTCTGTACGCTCGCGGCGTTGCGGATGCAATCCTGGAAGGCCGTGCAAATGCAGTCAACGAAGTGATCGAAGCGATTAAGCCCGACGCAGACGAATTCGTTGAAGTGGACGACCAGGCTTAATGGCAGGGTGTTCTGCTGAATAGTTGCAGACAAACCAAAGGGGCAACGTTGTTGTCCCTTTTTTTAAACAGATTTTGATAATCAGCGCTTTGCGGCGCTGATTGTAACTATGTAACCAGGAGAAAAACATGGCGGCGATTACAGCAGCGATGGTAGGTGAATTGCGTGCAAAGACAGATGCACCGATGATGGAATGCAAAAAAGCCCTGACCGAGGCTGAAGGCAATATGGAGCGTGCAGAAGAGTTGCTGCGCGTGAAGTTGGGCAGCAAGGCATCCAAGGCTGCTTCCCGTATTACCGCAGAAGGCGTGGTCGCTGCTTACATCTCCGGCAATGTCGGCGCCCTGATCGAAGTTAACTGCGAAACAGACTTCGTGACCAAGAATGACGACTTCATCGCTTTGGCCAATACTTGCGCCAAGCTGGTGGCGGAAAACAATCCTGCCGACGTGGCAGCCTTGTCCGCATTGCCTCTGGAAGGCGGCACCGTAGAGACAGTGCGCGCAGCCCTGATCGGCCGCATCGGCGAAAACATGTCTATCCGTCGTTTCACCCGTTTCGAAACCGGCTCCAAGCTGACTTCCTACCTGCACGGTACACGCATCGGCGTCATGGTTGAGTTTGACGCCGCTGAAGAGCAAGTAGGCAAAGACGTTGCGATGCACATCGCTGCGATGAAGCCTGTTTCTTTGTCCGCAGACCAGGTTCCTGCCGATCTGATCGAGAAAGAGCGCTCTGTTGCTTCGCAAAAAGCAGCTGAATCCGGCAAGCCTGCAGATATCACGGCTAAAATGGTCGAGGGTTCCGTGCAGAAGTTCCTGAAAGAAGTATCGCTCTTGAACCAGACTTTCGTGAAAAACGACAAGCAAACTGTTGAGCAGATGCTGAAAGCGGCCGGCGCTTCGGTTAAATCCTTCACCATGTTTGTGGTGGGCGAAGGCATCGAGAAAAAGCAAGACGACTTCGCGGCTGAAGTGGCCGCGCAGGTTGCGGCAGCAAAACAGGCGTAAGCAAGAATGCGGGCCGAAAGGCCCGTTTTTTTTACGATCGTTTTTTTAGTGCTGATAGTTAGTGCTGATAGAAAATTATTTACTTATATACCAAAAGGAGCCCAGACCGTGACCAAACCTGCTTACAAGCGTGTACTCTTGAAGCTCTCCGGCGAAGCTTTGATGGGTGACGACCCTTTCGGCATCAATCGTGCGACCATAGAACGCATGGTGGCGGACGTTGCCGAGGTGGCTAAGCTGGGCGTAGAACTGGCAATCGTGATTGGCGGCGGCAATATTTTCCGCGGCGTAGCGCCCGGAGCGCAGGGCATGGATAGGGCGACCGCCGACTACATGGGTATGCTCGCCACGGTCATGAATTCGCTGGCTCTGGCTGATGCTATGCGGCAAATCGGCATTACGGCCCGCGTCATGTCCGCGATTGCGATAGACCAGGTGGTTGAGCCCTACGTCAGGCCCAAGGCCTTGCAATACCTGGAAGAGGGTAAGGTTGTCGTCTTTGCTGCCGGCACCGGCAATCCCTTCTTTACGACCGACACGGCGGCTGCCTTGCGCGGCTCTGAAATCGGTGCAGAAATCGTCTTGAAGGCAACCAAGGTGGATGGCGTCTATACGGCCGACCCCAAGAAAGATCCGTCGGCAACGCGCTACACGACCATCTCTTTCGACGAGGCGATCGCCCGTCATCTGCAAGTGATGGATGCTACCGCGTTTGCACTGTGCCGCGACCAAAAATTGCCGATCAAGGTATTTTCCATCATCAAGCCGGGTGCATTGAAGAGCGTAATTTTAGGGGAAGACGAGGGCACCCTAGTCCACGTATAATTGATCGTTTGTCATATTGTTGATGGTCCGTGATCGAGCCAGGCTGATTGCACGTGCACGGCATCCTGCGGGATGCCTGAAGTAAAGCGCGTGCGATGCCATTTGATTAATGCGGCCAAATGATGTTCAGGAGGACGGAATGACTGTAGTAGATGTAAAGAAAAACGCTGACCAAAGAATGCAGAAGTCGATAGAGACGCTGAAGGCGAACCTGTCCAAGGTTCGTACCGGGCGCGCCCATACCGGCATACTTGACCATGTCCAGGTCGATTATTATGGTACAGCAACGCACATTTCCCAGGTCGCCAACGTGACCCTGATCGACGCCCGCACCATCGGCGTGCAGCCGTGGGAAAAGAAAATGATCGCGGTTATCGAAAAGGCAATTCGCGAATCCGACCTGGGCTTGAACCCCGCGACGCAGGGCGACATCATCCGTGTGCCGACCCCGCCCTTGACCGAAGAGCGCCGCAAGGAAATGGTCAAGCTGGTCAAGAACGAAGGCGAAGATGCCAAGATCGCAATCCGCAACATTCGCCGCGATGCGAACGAATCGCTGAAAAAGTTGGTGAAAGACAAGGCTTGCTCCGAAGACGATGAGCGTCGCGCGCAAGACGAGGTGCAAAAGTTGACTGACAAATTCGTTAGCGAAGTGGATAAATTGCTCGCTGATAAAGAAAAAGAAGTGTTGACCGTATAAAACCGGTTCCAAGAACGCGTTGCAGTTCAGTAAACTTTTTTTTCCACCAATCTGAAACACCATGTCCCACGCCAGCTCCACGAAAGAGATACCGGCGGTTAGCGCCGTTCCTAAACATATCGCCATCATCATGGATGGGAACGGCCGTTGGGCCACCAAGCGTTTTTTGCCTCGCGTCGCCGGTCATGCGAAAGGTGTGGAGGCGGTGCGCGGCATCGTCGAAGCCTGTGTGCTGAGAGGAGTGCAATATCTCACGCTGTTTGCCTTCAGTTCTGAAAACTGGCGGCGTCCCGAGGAGGAAGTATCTTTGCTGATGCGCCTGTTCGTGACGGCGCTGGAAAAAGAAGTGGCAAAGATGCACGCCAATGACATACGCCTGAAAGTGGTGGGTGACTTGAGCCGCTTTGATCAAAAGCTGCAGAGCATGATCAAAGCCGCGGAAACGAAGACGGCCAACAATCAACGCCTGACGGTGACGATCTGCGCCAACTATGGCGGTCGTTGGGACATAGTGCAGGCGGTCAATCGCATGCAGCTAGAGGGCAAGCTCGATGGTGCTGTCAGCGAAGACGGCTTGGCTGAGTATCTGTCCATGGCTTACGCGCCCGAGCCCGATCTGTTTATTCGTACCGGCGGCGAAACCCGTATTTCCAACTTCCTGCTGTGGCAATTGGCCTACAGCGAATTGTATTTTGCCGATACCTTTTGGCCGGATTTTGACGCCGCAGCCCTGGACGCGGCCATTTCTTCCTATCAATCCCGAGAGCGGCGTTTTGGTCGAACCAGTGCGCAACTGACGGATCAGGATACGTAAGCGCAGCTTGCAAGCGCATTGCGACTACTTACATAAAAATTAAGGCGAATGGATGCTTAAAACTCGCATCGCAACGGCCCTCGCATTATTGGCGGTTTTGTTGCCTATTTTGTACGTGGGGAATTTCGCGGCGTTCACGCTGGTGATCATCGGCTTCTTTGGCGCTGCGCTCTGGGAAAGCCTGCGTTTGTTCAAGAATCCCGCGCCTGTGGTGGTGGCGCTGATCTGGACTGCACTGTTTGCTTATGTCACGCTGACCGGGGCCGCCATTTCGCAACCCCTCTTATTTATCTTGTGCGTGGCTTTTTGGCTGATGCGCATGTTGCCCTCGCTCGCCATTGGCTTGCCGCAGTTTGGTGGCGCTGCCAATTCTCTGCTGAGCGGCATGTACAGCGCGAGCATCTTCGGTTGTTTCATCGCGATTGCTTCGCTGTTCAAACACTCTGCCTTGTTCTTGTTGTCGGCCATGGTCGTGGTTTGGGTGGCCGACATCGGCGCTTACTTCAGCGGCAAAGCTTTCGGCAAGCACAAGCTGGCGCCCAGCATTTCGCCCGGCAAATCCTGGGAGGGGGCCATCGGCGGATGGATAGCCGTATTGCTGATCGCGGCGGGGGCGACAAACGTGGCGGCCTTGTCCGATACTTTTCCAGTCAAATTGCTGTTAAAGGCAGGTTGGCCCGGCCTGTTCCTGGTCATGACGCTGTTGTGCGCGGCCAGCGTAGCCGGCGATCTGTTTGAGTCGCTATTGAAACGCCGCGCCGGCGTAAAAGACAGCAGTTCTTTGCTGCCTGGACACGGCGGCGTATTGGATCGTATCGACGCCTTGATACCGGTGTTGCCGGTCGCGGCGCTTCTGGATTATTGGTGGTCTTTGGCATGAACAAGCAGCAAGTCAGCATACTCGGAGCGACCGGCTCCATCGGCGTTTCCACCCTGGACGTGATTGCGCGGCATCCAGAGCGCTATGGCGTTTATGCATTGACTGCCCATACGCAAGTGCAGAAATTGGCGCAGCAATGCGAACAATTTTTGCCGCAAGTCGCCGTGGTGGGAAGCGCCCAGGCAGCCGCAGAATTGCAGGCAATCTTGCGCGCCAAGAAGATTGCGGTACAGGTTGAGTATGGTCCGGAGGCACTGTGCGATGTCGCCTCGGCTGCCGGGTGCGACATCGTGATGGCTGCCATCGTCGGCGCCGCCGGTCTTGCTTCCTCGCTAGCCGCAGCACGCGCCGGCAAAAAAGTGTTGTTGGCCAACAAGGAAGCCTTGGTGATGTCGGGCCAATTGTTCATGAATGCCGTGCGTGACAGCGGCGCCAGCCTGCTGCCCATAGACAGCGAACACAATGCCATCTTCCAATGCCTGCCGCGCGATGGCAGTGGCCGGGCCGGGCAGCAGGGCGTCAGCAAGATTATCCTGACCGCGTCGGGCGGGCCCTTCCTGTACCGCGACGTGGCGACCCTCGATAGCGTTACGCCGGAACAGGCGATTGCGCACCCCAACTGGGTGATGGGCAAGAAAATCTCCATCGATTCCGCCACGATGATGAACAAGGGACTGGAAGTCATCGAGGCGCACTGGCTGTTTGCGACGCCGGCGGAGCGCATCGAAGTGGTGATCCATCCGCAGAGCGTGATCCATTCCATGGTGTCCTACGCCGACGGTTCGGTACTGGCGCAACTGGGTAACCCGGATATGCGCACGCCTATCGCCTATGGCCTGGCATTCCCGGACCGGATAGAGTCCGGAGTGGAAGCGCTAGACCTGACCAAGATTGCCAGGCTGAACTTCGAAGCGCCGGATTTTCAGCGCTTCCCTTGCCTGGGCTTGGCCTATGCGGCCTTGAAAGCCGGTCAATCGGCACCAACAATTTTGAACGCGAGCAATGAAGTCGCTGTCCAAGCGTTTTTGGATGGAAGAATAGGCTTCAGAATGATAGACCAGATTATCGCCCGCACCCTGGATAAGCTGCCCGTGACGGACTTGCCCGATCTGGATGCCATTTTTGAACAGGACAGGCGCGCGCGGGCGGTAGCAGAGGCATTGATACCATCATGAGTGCATTGCCGACGCTGTTGCAAACCGTCCTGGCGTTTCTGTTGGCGCTGGGTTCGCTGATCATCATTCACGAACTCGGCCATTACGTCGTGGCGCGCTGGTGCGGTGTCAAAGTGCTGCGCTTTTCCGTCGGCATGGGCAAGGTGGTGTATTCGCGCAAGGTGGGCCCCGATCAGACCGAGTGGGCCATCTCCATGCTGCCTCTGGGCGGCTACGTCAAGATGCTCGACGCCAGGGAGCAAGAACTAGGACATCTGCCGGAACAAGAGCTGGCGCGCGAATTCGGCCACCAATCCGTGTGGAAGCGTATGGCGATTGTGGCTGCCGGCCCGGTCGCCAATTTTTTATTGGCGATCGCCTTATTTACCGGCTTATTCATGGCCGGCATACCCGAGCCCTCGGGCAGGATACGCGTGGTCTCAGAACAATCGGCCGCGTATAAAGCCGGATTGCGTCGTGACGACCTGGTTACCGCAGTCAATGCGCAACCGGTGCAAGGCTGGTCGGAACTGCGTTTGCATATATTGCAACTGGCGCTGGACAAACAGCCCGCACACCTGGCCGTAGAGCGCGCCAACCCGGACCGCGCCGGCAGCTTCAGCAAGCTCGAAATCGACCTTCCGCTGGGCCAGCTATCGCCCCAGGATCTCGAATCGGATTTCCTTTCCGTTCTGGGTATGTCGGTTGCGTCTCCCAAGCCCGAACTTGCAGACGTCTTGCCTGACGGTGCGGGTATGCGCGCCGGCCTGCGCAGCGGCGATCTGGTGCTGGCGGTCAATGGCAAGGCGGTGCTCGACGCCCAGGATTTTGTGGAACTGGTGCGCGCCGCCCCCGGGATCGCCTTGAATGTGCAAGTACAGCGCGCCGGCGAAATTCTGGCTATTCAAGCCGTGCCGGAAGCCAAACAAGTTAATGGCATCGCAATCGGGCGTCTCGAAGTGCAGATGCCGGCTTTGCAGATGCATACGGTACAGAGCCGGCCTTTGCCAGCCTTGCTTAAGGGAGCGAACAAAACCTGGGAAACCAGCGTACTGACCCTGAAGATGCTGGGCAAGATGGTCACCGGCGATGTGTCCTGGAGAAATATTACCGGCCCCATCACCATCGCCGATTATGCGGGCAAGACCTCGCGCACTAGCGCCCTCAGTTATATTAACTTCATCGCCTTGATCAGCATTAGCTTGGGAGTAATGAATTTGCTACCTATTCCTGTGCTGGATGGCGGGCATTTGTTGTATTATTCGCTGGAAGTTTTGACAGGTAAACCCGTCTCGGAGCGGTTTGGCGAAATTGCGCAACGTGCCGGAGTCGCCCTCTTGGTGACTCTGATGGCCGTTGCTTTTTTTAATGACATCGTACGACTGATGTCATAATGTCCGGCTGTACTGGCTTGGCAAGAATTTTTCCCAGAAGAAATATTTAGTTAAGAATAACCAATGAAATTACATATCGAGAACTTCGAGCACTTTACTTTGCCGAATTTAAGGCGACACGTATTGGCACTAGCCGCATTTGCAGTATGTTCTGGTAGCGCAATAGCAATTGAACCTTTTACCGTGAAAGATATTCGGGTTGAAGGCATACAGCGAACCGAAGCCGGTACTGTATTCAGCTACCTGCCGGTACGCGTTGGCGAAACCTTTGACGACGCAAAAAGTACGACTGCGATCAAGTCTCTGTATGCAACCGGTTTCTTTAAGGACGTCCAGATCGAAGTGCAAGACGGGGTCTTGATCATTTTGCTGGAAGAAAGGCCGACCATCGCCGGTGTGGAGTTTGTCGGCACCAAGGAATTTGAAAAAGATAATCTGATCAAGGCCTTGAAAGATATCGGTATCGGCGATTCCCGTATTTTTGACAAGGCCACCGTCGACCGGGCCGAACAGGAACTGAAGCGCCAGTATCTGTCGCACGGCCTGTACGGCGTGCAAGTGACCACGACCGTTACGCCGATAGAGCGCAACCGCGTTAACGTGACGTTTACTGTCGACGAAGGCGAAGTGGCGCGCATCGCGCAGATCAATATCATCGGCAACAAGGATTTTTCCGATAAAGAGCTGCACGAGATGTTGTCGCTGACGACCCCTGGCTGGTTTACCTGGTACACCAAGGCCGACCAGTATTCCAAGCAAAAGCTGTCGGGTGATATAGAAACACTGAAGTCTTTCTACCAAAACCGGGGCTATCTGGAAATGCAGGTGGAGTCGACCCAGATTTCGATCACACCGGACAAGAAAGATATCTACATCACGATCAATATCGTGGAAGGCGACAAGTACACCGTATCCGACGTCAAGCTTGAAGGCGAGATGTTCGGCCGCGAGGACGAGTTGGCGTCCCTGGTGTCCTTGAAGAAAGGCGACACCTATAATGCTGCGCGCCTGACCGACAGCACCAAGCGCATGTCTGAGCGCATGGGTAATTTCGGTTATGCCTTCGCCAACGTGAATGCCAACCCTATCCTGAACAAGGAAAAGAAAGAGGTTGCTTTCACCATATTTGTCGATCCCGGCAAGCGCGTTTACGTGCGCCACATCAATCTGGCCGGCAATACGCGCACTCGAGACGAGGTGATACGCCGCGAATTCCGTCAATTTGAAAGTTCCTGGTACGACGGCGAGAAGATCAAGTTGTCGCGCGATCGCGTGGATCGCCTGGGCTACTTCAAGGAAGTGACTGTGGAAACGCCCGAGGTCAGCACCAGTACCGACCAGGTCGACGTGAACCTGACCGTGACCGAGAGGCCAACCGGCAATATCCTGGTAGGCGCCGGTTACTCCAATGCGGAAAAAGTGACACTGACCGGTTCCATCCAGCAGGCCAACGCTTTCGGCAGCGGCAATACGATAGGCCTGGATGTCAATACCAGCCGGCTCAATCGCACGGTGGCTTTGTCGCATACCAATCCGTATTTTACCGACGACGGCGTCAGCAAGAGCGTAGAGCTGTACCTGCGTACCACGCGCCCGTACATCGGCAGCATTGGCGACTACAAAATTCAGACAAACGGCGCAAAGGTTAGTTTCGGCGTGCCTTTCTCCGAGCTTGATACCGTGTTTTTTGGCATAGGTGCAGAGCGTACCGACGTACAGACCTACTTCGGCAGTCCGCCTCGCTATGAGGATTACGTGGCGAAGTACGGCAATGGCGTCAAAGACCCGACGTCTCCGCTATATGGTTTGCAAGCCGATGGCAGCCCCGCCAGCGCCGTTACTAACTCCTTCCCGCTGACTGCCGCCTGGCAGCGCGACAGCCGTGACAGCGCCTTGTCTCCGACCGCCGGTCGTTATCAGCGTGCCAACATGGAATTGTCCGCCGTGGGCAGCGTCAAGTATTACAGGGCATCGTATCAAGCCCAGCTGTTCAAGCCTTTGTCGCGTACTTTTACCCTGGCATTGAACGGTGAATTTGACTACGGGCATGGCTTGGGCGGTAATCCTTACCCCTTGTTCAAGAACTATTTTGCAGGCGGTATCGGTACGGTGCGCGGGTATGAACCTTCCACTCTGGGTACCAAAGCGCCTAATGGCGATGCCTTGGGTGGTGCCGTCAGGACCTTTGCTAATGTAGAATTGCAGATGCCCTTCCCGGGTTCGGGCAATGACCGCAGCTTGCGCTGGTTCACCTTCTTTGATGCGGGCAACGTATTTGACGAAGGGCAAAAGATTCGCCCCGTGGATATGCGTACTGCGGCAGGTATAGGTATCAGCTGGATTTCGCCTGTGGGTCCGCTAAAATTGAGTTTCGGCAAGCCTTTGAATGCTAAACCTGAGGATAAGAAGCAATCCTTCCAATTCCAATTGGGTAATGGTTTCTGAGAAAATGGCTGTGTCTTTTTTTGTGAGTGTTACGGAGAATATGTTGAAACAAATTACAACCCAGACCAAACTGTTGCAGGGCTTGATGTTATGTGCCGCTTGCTTCGGTATGCTAGGTCAAGCACACGCCGAAGATTCCAAGGTTGCGTTTATCAATTCTCAGCGCGTGATGCGCGAATCCGCGCCGGCCAAGGCGGCAGAAGCCAAGATGGAGCAGGATTTTTCCAAGCGCGGCAAGGAATTGCAGGAGCTGTCGGTCAAGATCAAATCCATGGCCGAGAAACTGGATAAGGACGCGCCCGTGCTTTCCGAATCCGATCGCTTGAAGCGTCAGCGTGAACTGGCCGAAATCGACAAGGATTTCAAGCGCAAGCAGAGCGCCTTTAACGAAGACCTGAACCAGCGCAAGAATGACGAGATTGCCGCCTTGAGCAGCCGCGTCGAAACCGTGGTGAAACAGATTGCGGAATCGGATAAATACGACATCGTATTGCAGGACGCAGTCTATATTAGTCCACGCGTCGATATTACAGAAAAAGTACTCAAAGCCCTGTCTGCCCCTGCCAAGTAAAGTCATGACCGCCACCAGCATTCGGCTAGGGGAGTTGGTCGATCGCTTCGGTGGTCAATTGATCGGCTCCCCCGATGTACAGGTCCTGGGCATTGCTCCCTTGAGCGATGCCGGCTCCGAGCATCTTAGTTTTCTCTCCAATTCCAAATTGCGCGCGCAGGCAGAGTCTACGCTGGCCGCTGCGCTGATCCTGTCGCCGGCCGATCATGCGCAGATAGGCACGACGTATGCCGGAGCGCGCATCGTCGCTGACAATCCCTATGCCTATTTTGCCCGCGCGGCGCAGTACTTTGCTGCGCTGCAGGCTGTGCCAGCCGCCGTCGGCATTCATCCGAGCGCAGTGGTCAGCCCACTGGCAGTAGTGGCCGCCAGCGCCAGCATAGGGCCCTTGGTCAGCATAGAGGCCGAAGCGGTGATCGGCGAGCACGCCGTGATCGGCGCCGGCTGCCAGATTGGTCGCGGAGTAGCCATAGGCGACGCCACCCGATTGCACGCCAACGTGACTATCTATGATTATTGCGTGATAGGCCAGCGCGTCATCCTGCATTCCGGGGCCGTGATCGGCGCTGACGGTTTCGGATTCGCGAACGAACGCGGACAATGGATCAAGATACCGCAAACCGGCCGCGTGCTGATCGGTGACGACGTGGAAGTCGGGGCCAATACCAGTATAGATCGCGGCGCCTTGGCCGACACCGTCATCGAAGAGGGTGTCAAGCTCGATAACCAGATCCAGATCGGCCATAACTGCCATATAGGCGCGCACACGGCGATGGCCGGCTGCGTCGGCGTGGCGGGCAGCGCCAGGATAGGCAAGCACTGTACTTTTGGCGGCGCCGCCATGGTCCTGGGGCACCTGACCATCGTCGACAATGTGCACATTTCTTCCGGCAGCATGGTGTCCCGTTCCATACTGGAGGCCGGTCAATATACAGGTTTCTATCCCTTGGCAAAAAATGCCGATTGGGAAAAGTCTGCCGCCATCGTGCGTAACCTGGCCACGATGCGTGAAAAAATCCGGCAGCTCGAAAAAATACTTAAATCGCTCACAGAAAAGTAATAATGAATACCCTAGACATCAACCAAATCAAGCAATATCTTCCGCACCGCTACCCCATGTTGCTGGTCGACCGTGTGCTCGACTGGGAAAGCGGCAAGCGTATTACGGCAATCAAGAACGTCACCGCCAACGAGGAATACTTCAACGGCCACTTCCCCAACAAGCCAGTGATGCCTGGCGTGCTGCAGATAGAGGCGCTGGCCCAGACTGCTGCAATCCTGTCGTTTCTGACCATGGGCCAGAAGCCCGATGAAAATACCCTGGTGTATTTTGTCGGCATAGACGGCGTGCGCTTCAAGCGGCCTGTTGAGCCGGGCGACCAGTTGAAGATGGACGTGGAAATCCTGCGCGTGGCGCGCGGCATCTGGAAATACCACGCCAAGGCGACGGTTGAAGGGCAAACCGTTGTGGAAGCCGAATTGATGTGCACCTTGCGTACGGCAAGCGAAGCGCCTGCCGCCGGCCCCGCCCCCGCGCCCGCAGAGGAATAGGCATGGCTATCCATCCCACCGCTGTCGTCGACAGCCGCGCCCAACTGGACAGTTCTGTCGAGGTAGGTCCATATAGCGTGATCGGCCCCAACGTCAACATCGCCGCCGGAACGCGTATTGGTCCGCACGTGGTGATAGACGGACATACCACGATAGGCCGCGACAACACGTTTTTCCAGTTCTCCTCGATAGGCGGTGCCCCGCAAGACAAAAAGTATGCGGGCGAGCCGACCCAACTGGTGATAGGCGATCGCAACACGGTACGCGAATTTTGCACCTTCAACCTGGGTACCGCGCAAGATGAAGGAGTGACCAGCGTGGGCAACGACAATTGGATCATGGCCTATGTGCATCTGGCGCACGACTGCCGCATCGGCAACAACGCGATCCTCGCCAACAATGCGCAACTGGCCGGACACGTCCATATAGGCGACTGGGTGATATTGGGCGGCTTTACCAATATCCATCAATTTTGCAAAGTGGGTTCGCATGCAATGACCGGGATGAGTACCAGCCTGACGCAAGACGTGCCGCCGTTTGTGATGTTGGCCGGCAACCCGGCCGCCACGCATGGCATCAATGCCGAGGGCTTGAGGCGCCGCGGCTTTAGCCGCGAGCAGATCGCCGCCATACGGCAGGCCTATAAGACGATCTACAAGTCGGGCTTGACGCTGGAAGAGGCAAAGACTGCGCTGGACCGGGAGTTGGCCGCGCTGCCCGTCGAGGACGCGCAATATGTGCAAATGATGCGCGGATTCCTGGATCTGACTACTCGCGGCATCGTCCGTTAGCGTGCCGTCTTGACTCATCGACCTATCATTTCCATGGTGGCCGGCGAAGCCTCCGGCGACTTGCTGGCCGGCAGGCTGTTATCCGGCTTGCGGCCCCGGCTGCCCGAGTCCTTGATGCACGGGATAGGCGGCCCCAAAATGGCGGAACACGGTTTTGTGAACGACTGGCCGATGGACAAGCTATCGGTCCGCGGCTTGTTTGAAGTGCTGGCGCATTACCGCGAAATTTCGGGCATCCGCAAGCAATTGCGCCAGCGCTTGCTGGAAGAAAAGCCGGACGTGTTTATCGGCGTGGATGCACCCGACTTTAATCTTGATCTGGAAATACAATTAAAGCAGGCCGGCATTCCGACCATGCACTACATCAGTCCCTCGATCTGGGCCTGGCGCGGCGGACGCATCAAGAAGATCGCTCAGGCGGTGTCGCACATGCTGGTAGTGTTTCCGTTTGAAGAGCAGATCTATCGCGACGCCGGTATTCCCGCAACGTATGTGGGACACCCGCTGGCCGAGGTGATCCCCTTGCAGCCCGAGGTTGCGGCTGCACGCGCGGAACTGGGTTTGCCCTTGGATGCAACTATCATCACTGTCATGCCCGGCAGCCGCATGTCGGAACTCAAATACAATACCGAAGCGTTTATCGGTGCGGCAAAGATACTGTGCGAGCGCGACCCCAAGGTGCAAATCGTGGTGCCCATGGCGGGCACAAACCAGCGCAGCTACTTCATCAAACTCGTAGTGGAGGCCGGTCTGGACAATGTGCCGCTGTTGCTGATCGACGGACAGTCGCACACCGCCATTGCAGCTGCGGATGCGGTGCTCGTCGCTTCCGGCACGGCCACGCTGGAGGTTGCGCTGTTCAAGAAACCCATGGTGATCGCCTACAAAATGATGGAGGCATCCTGGCAGCTAATGCGCCATATGGGCTATCAGCCCTGGTACGGTCTGCCTAATATCCTCGCGCGCGAGTTCGTGGTGCCTGAATTGTTTCAGCACAAAGCGACGCCGCAGGCCATGGCCGACGCATTGTGGAAGCAAGTGAACGACGCCGCCTTACAAGGCTCGCTCAAACAACGGTTTACCGATATGCATCACAGCCTGTTGCGCGACTCTGCCAACGTCTCGGCGCAAGCCGTATTAGAATTGATATCCAAACACCGCTGAGCCGCGCAGTAGCTGCAGGCGGGGTTTTTAGTTTCGTTTTCTATTCTCGTTATCTACTCTCTTATCCGGTTCGTCCGATTCCAAGCATGTACGTCGACTCCCACTGCCATATTGATTTTCCGGAACTCTCCGCGCGCTTGCCTGAAATATTGGCAAAAATGCAAGAAAATCATGTTAGCCACGCGCTCTGCGTTTCGGTAGATTTGCCGGACTTTCCGCGCGTCTTAAAGCTGGCCGAGGAATATCCGAATATCTATGCCTCGGTAGGCGTACATCCCGATTATCCGGATACTGAGGAGCCCAGCGCCGAGCAATTGGCGCAGCTATCGCAGCATCCCAAGATCGTTGCGATAGGCGAGACCGGATTGGACTATTTCCGCCTGCAAGGCGATCTGGAATGGCAGCGGGAGCGCTTCCGCCAGCACATCAGGGCCTCGCGGATGACGGGAAAACCTCTGATCATCCATACGCGTTCAGCCTCGGAAGACACCATACGCATCATGCGCGAAGAGGGGGCCGGTACCGACAAGGGCGGGGCGGCCGGCGTCATGCATTGCTTTACCGAGTCCCTGGAAGTGGCGCAGGCCGCGATAGAGATGGGGTTTTATATTTCCTTCTCCGGCATCGTGACTTTTAAGAGCGCGAAAGACTTGCAGGCAGTAGCGCGTGCCTTGCCACTGGAGCGCATCATGATCGAAACCGATTCTCCGTATCTGGCGCCGGTGCCCCACCGCGGAAAAATGAATGAACCCGGTTTTGTCAGGCACGTCGCCGAATATCTGGCGGACCTCAAGGGAGTGCCGCTCAAACAGCTTGAGCAAGCCACCACGGAAAATTTCTTTAGCCTGTTCAACATTGCAGCAAATTCATGAACTGCGTCGCTTTTCTTCGTTGGCGTTTGCTGGTCCTGTTGCTGTCTGCTACCTATTGCTGGCCGGCCTCCGCGGGGGCCTACGACGACTTTCTGCTGGCCGTCAAGTTCGACGATGTCGACGTCGTGAGAACCCTCCTGCAACGCGGCTTTGATCCTAACACGGCGGAAGAGGCGCGCGGCGAAACCGGCATCATGATGGCGCTACGCGACAACTCCATGAAGGTGTTCGACGTTTTGCTTGCGGCCGGAGACCTTAAATTGGAGGCGCGCGCCAGGAATGGCGACACCGCACTGATGATCGCCAGTTTCATGGGAAACCTGGAGGCGGTCAGAAGGCTGATAGATGCCGGCGCTGAGGTGAATCAGCCCGGTTGGACAGCGCTGCACTATGCGGCGACAAATGGCGACACCGACGTAATTTCCTTATTGCTGGAAAATTATGCCTATATCGATGCCGCGTCGCCCAATAAGACCACACCTCTAATGATGGCCGTGCGCTCGGGGAAAATCTATGCCGTCAAATTACTGCTGGACGAAGGTGCCGACCTGGCCTTGAAGAATGAGCAAGGCATGAGCGCGCTGGATTTTGCGCGGCACTATGAACACGCCGATATCGTCGAGGGACTGGAATTCCGTATCCGGCAAAAAGAGCAAAAGGCGCAGGAGCGCCGCTAGGGCCTGTTAACATTCAATTTGGGAGATGCGTTCAAGCCATAACGCGGACTGGCAAGGCGCGCGACGCAGTTCATAGTGGGCTATGAACAAGAAGTGCAACGCAGTCCAGCACGCGTTATGGCTTGAACCCGGAGGGAATGGGTCTAAACAGGCGCAGGGCGTTGTTGCAACCCGCTGGCAGTGCTGGCACTGCGGCGCGTGCTGCGCCTAGCCCCGCACCTGTTTAGACCCATTCGCACACCCAAATTGAATGTTAACAGGCCCTAGGGGAATCCGATTTTGTCATGCCCTTGTCACGGTCCCGCGAAATACCTCAGGTATCATATTGCCAGTACGTTGGCGCCGTGCTAAAGTTCGCGCTTCGCCTTAATGGAGCACATTCTGTGGATAGTTATAGTAGTCGATCTCGTATCGGCCACATACTGGCAGAGTAGGCGCAGGCATCCTGCTGCTACCTGCCGACATGGCGGGTAGTGGTGTCAATCAGCTGCAAAGCTGCATTTCTCTACTTACCCAATTAATTTCTAGCGTGTGTAATTACTGATCGTGCCGATTCGAAGCCGCCGTGCGGCTGACAAGAAACGCGAAAACCTTCCCGGCTGGGCGGGTTTTTCATTATGCAACGCTTAAAGATCGTCCGCATCGTCGGAGCCGAAGTGCTAGCTGGCGCCAGTGCATGGTAGGCAAGGGAGGTTAATGATTTTCGTAGCCAAATTTTTTCAAATGAGCTTCGCTCGTGCGGCGCGGCTCCTATGTTGCACAATTCCCAACAAGGGAGTTGCTCATGTTTGAACTTTTCAATCCGCAAAAGAACTGGGATTCTCTGCATTACAAGGGGCCTAACCGCTGGGACTGGGCGCTTTTGCCGTTAGTGCTGGCACTGTTGTTCCTGTTCGCCTATGCAGCGATGCAGATGAGCCGACCATTTCTGGTGGGTGAAGTGCTGGAAGTGTCGCTGGACCCAATTTACTTGCCGTATTATTTGCTGCGCACTATCTTGCGCATGTTTACTGCGCTGGGGTTTTCCTTGCTGTTCAGCATGGTCTTTGCTGCAGTCGCAGTGAAATACGCTGCGGCCGAAAAGGTGATGATCCCGGCACTGGACATCTTGCAGTCGTTGCCCATTCTGGCCTATCAGGCCATCGCGGTTGCGCCATTTATTGCTTTGTTTCCCGGCAATTTGCTGGGCGTGGAAGCGGCTGCCATTTTTGCAATTTTTGGATCGCAAGCCTGGAATATGGCGTTTAGCCTGTATCAATCCATGCGCACCGTGCCGCCGGAATTACATGAGGCGGCACGCGTGTTCCGGCTATCCGGATGGCAGCGCTTCTGGCGCCTGGAATTTCCGTTTGCGATGCCCGGCTTGCTATGGAATATGATGATGTCGATGTCCGGCGGTTGGTTCTTCCTGGTGGCTGCCGAGGCGATTTCGGTGGCTGGCCAGGATATCAAATTGCCCGGCATAGGCTCGTATATCGCTGTTGCGATTGAGGCCAAGAATAGCCAGGCCATCGTGTGGGCCATCGCTGCGATGCTGACCGGGATTTTGCTCTACGACCAATTGTTTTTCCGGCCTTTGCTGGCATGGGCCGACAAATTCCGCTTCGAAGAATCGCAAGGGGAAACTACGCAAGACTCCTGGCTGCTGCATTGGATGCGCAATAGTATTTGGTTCCGTGGCTTGACCGATAAATTATGGGCGCAATTGGGGCGGGCTCTGGGCTGGTTCAGTGTGAGCGATGATGGAATATCCGCCAAGGCCAAGGCTCGCATCCTTCATCCCTTATGGGTGCGAGCCTGGGGTTGGCTATTGGGATCGGCATGCTTGCTGGCACTGTATTGGTTAGTAGCCTTTGTTCATAGCGAGGTTGGTTGGGCAGAAGTTGGCCACGTGGTAGTGCTGGGCTTTATTACTTTGCTGCGCGTCATGCTGCTCATCGCGCTGGCGTCGGTAGTCTGGGTGCCGATCGCGGTGTGGATAGGCTTGCGCCCGCAATTCTCGCAAAAGGTGCAGGCCGTGGCCCAGTTTTTGGCGGCGTTTCCGGTCAATCTGATGTTCCCGCTGGTGGCCTTTGCGATGGTTACCTTTAAGCTGAGCCCGAATATCTGGCTCAGCCCCTTGATGGTGTTCGGCACGCAGTGGTATATCCTGTTCAATGTGGTGGCGGGCGCTTCTACCATACCGAACGAGTTGCGCCTGGCCGCTGACAACCTGGGCTTGAAGGGTTGGCTGAAATGGAAGCGCGTGTATTTGCCGGCTGTGTTCCCCAGCTATGTTACCGGCGCGATCACCGCCAGCGGCGGCTCCTGGAACGCCAGCATCGTGGCGGAATATGTTACCTGGGGCAAGACGACCTTGATCGCCGACGGTCTGGGCAGTTACATCAAGCAAATGACCGAATCGGGGGACTTTCACCGATTGGCGCTGGGTACCGGCGTGATGTGCATATTTGTCATAGTGTTGAATCGCTTTTTCTGGCGCAAGCTCTATCTGCTTGCCGAAGATCGCAGCAGTGAGGATGTTTGATGAACAAGAATAATTTGATAGACCTGAAGGACGTTGCAAAATCGTTTCGCGCCGCGGATGGCACAGCGCGCAGCGTGCTGGAAAAGGTCGATTTTCAATTGAAGGACGGCGAGATTGTTGCCTTGTTGGGTAAGTCGGGTTCGGGAAAATCCACCCTGTTGCGTATCATGGCAGGTTTGATTCCGGCCGACAAAGGCAAAGTCGACTATCGGGATCGTCCGATTCACGGCCCGGTGGCCGGCATCGCGATGGTTTTCCAGTCGTTTGCCCTGTTTCCCTGGCTGACCGTGCAGCAAAACGTGGAACTTGGGCTGGAAGCCCAGGGCGTCCCTGCAGCGGAGCGCGAGACCAGGGCTGATGCGGTGCTGGAGTTGATCGGTTTGGCCGGTTTCGGCGGTGCTTTGCCGCGCGAACTGTCGGGCGGCATGAAGCAGCGCGTGGGGATTGCCCGGGCGCTGGTCACCAATCCCGACGTATTGCTGATGGATGAGGCGTTTTCCGCGCTGGACGTGCTGACTGGTGAGACTCTGCGCAACGATATGCTGGAACTGTGGGACGAGAACCGCATCCCCACCAAGGGTATCCTGATCGTGTCGCACAATATCGAAGAAGCGGTCATGATGGCGGACCGTATCATCATCTTGTCCAGCGACCCCGGCCGCATCCGCTGTGAGGTCAAGATCGACCTGCCTCGACCGCGCAGCGTGGAATCCGCCGAGGTTAGAAGCCTGATCGACGAAGTATACGGCTTGATGACCATGCGTCCGATTCAAGAGGTTGCCGCCGGTATTCTGGCAACCAAAGAACCCGACTATCGCTTGCCGGAAACCGACGTCAGCCGTATTGAGGCAGTGCTTGACTTGCTGGCGGACGCACCGTTTAACGGCCGCGCGGACTTGCCGCAATTGACGGAGGAAGCAGAACTCTCCGACGAAGAATTGTTCCCGACCTACGAGGCCTTGGGCATGCTCGGCCTGGCACTGATAGAGAAAGGCGACATCGGCCTGACTCCGTTGGGACGGCGCTACGTTGAAGCCGATCAGGCGGAAAAACAGGAGATTTTTGGTCAACAACTGTTGACCCACGTTCCGCTGGCGGCACATATCCGCAATAGTCTGGAACAAGAGGCCAACGGCACCTTGCCTGAGATCCGCTTCCTGGAATTGCTGGAAGAAACTCTGGACGCTGACACCGCCAAGCGCGTACTGGAGGTTGCGGTCGAGTGGGGGCGGTATGGCGAGATGTATGAATACGATTACCACACTGGCCGTTTGACCTTGCCTGAGCCCGAACCCGAGCAAAGCTAAGCAAGCCAGCATTCCACCTCTGTCGCGGCAGGGCAAACCAGGGAAAGTTGCAGCTTGCCGCTAGGCGGCCTGCAGCTTTCCTTGTTTGCCACTAGCGCCTCCTTTTCCAGTGTCTACTTCGGTCACCGTTGCGCGCGCCGTAGTCTGTGCTTTTATCCTCCCATTGCCAACACTTCAACGCTACGTTTGCAGCTGTAGGCGCATGCCTACGTGCGCGAGGGCAATCGGCGCAATTGTCGCCGCGTTCGCACGCGATTAAGCTAGCCACAGGGCAATTAATTGAACCCGCCATCGTGTCGCTCATGATGCATGGAAGTCAATAAATTGCCTGTCCAATGATGGCGTCAAAGGGCTGTCGATAGTGCTTCGCTTATCTTAATAAAACATGCTTCCGCAACATTTAAGCTGTGCTTGTTAAGTGATAAGCTGAAATCACGGGAGCGCTTTGAAGTGCCGGCTGTCATCGTATGCCCGCTATCCCAGTGTCGGCTGCCAGATGCAAGATAGAGAGGAGATTGACATGAAATTGAGAAGCTTGATCGTGGCAGGCGTGTGCGTTATTGCCGGATGTTCGACACAGATGCCACCGGACGCGTCGACAAAAAAAGTCGAGCAGGCAAAAAAGCCGGTGCCGACGAAAGAAGTGCCGCAGGCTGAGAGCAGATCGCTGGCGCTGACTCTGGAGGGGTATAAGCGCGTCCTGGCCCGTCGGATTTGCGAGGCCAATTCTCCCAAGGTGTATACGGACCGCCCCCAGGCTTTGCTGCGCTCGGTGATTGTCATCAAGTATCAAGTCAGCGCTGACGGCAAGCTGTTGCACGCCGAATTCTTGCGCAGCAACCGGGATAAGGCGACCGAAGCTACCGCCATGAACAGTTTATATACGTCTGCGCCTTTCCCCAAACCGCTGCCCCATCTCCTGCGCGACGGCAAGCTGGAAATTTCTGAAACCTGGCTATTTAATGACGACGGACGTTTTCAGCTCAGAACCACAGCCTTGCCGCAAGTGGGAGACGAGTAGCCAGCGGCAGGGTGGGGCGATAGTTTAGCGCTGGTAGGCGTGATCGTTTCTGTCGCGGACATCTTTCTCCGTTTTATTTGGGTGGGGCTGCACATCTCTGTGCGGCTCTATGGGGGCCTGCGGCTCCAGCCTTCTTGGCGGCAGCTGCATTTGCACCTCCGCTGGCATAGGATGCGGAGCACGCACCGGGCTTTCCTGTACCGGCGCGGCGGGCGGGCGTCGCATTTCATACGGCACCTGGGGCTGTTGCGGCGCTTGTTGAGCCGGGTGCTGCGGTGCCGGCGGACGCGCAACGGTGCCAAATTCTCTGGAAGGGCTAACGGGGCCGTGGATTGCTTGCTGCTCGATGCGCGGCGCAGCTACTGGCGGTAACGGCCCGGAACCCGGAGCCGGTGCGCTGATTGCGGGGGCGGTGCGTGCGAAAGAGGGGGCCGCCGACGGCGGGACGTTTTGATTGCCGACGGGAGACGGTGCAGGCGCAACGTGCGGCTCTACGGCATTCAATAAGTTGCGGCGTTCAGGTGCGCTGGTTCCGTTTAATACTCTGACTGAAGGCGCGCTAGGGATTTGCGCTACGGCGCGGCGCGCCTGGTTGCTTGCGCCCATATTTTGCGCGCCTGGAACTGTCGGCGGAGGCGTAGTGGCGACAACCTGGCGTTGCAGGCTTTGCTGGGCGCCGGCCGGAACGGGGATCGGCCTGGCAGGGCCGATGACGCTTTCCCTGGTTGGCGTCAGTTGCGGGGCGCTCGTCGCAACGGCTGCGTTTGCCATTTGTTGCGGCTTAAGCACTTGGGCGACTTGGGCTACGGACTGGCCTTTGACAAATGCCGCGGTAGGTACTGCCGTTACAGCATTCGGTACGTTCTGATTGGCATAGACGTTTTGTGTGACGTTGTTTACCGTCGTATTGTTGACTACTATCGTGCGGTTGATATTGGTAATGTAATGCGGGCTGGCTCCATAGCCCGGGCGATAATGCTCGCCCGGCGCCAACGGGAACCAGGCCACGCCCGACAGCGCTGCGCCCCCGACGCTCACACTAAAGCTGCTGCCGCGCGAGCCGCCACCTACGAAAGCGACCAGCGCGGGAGCATACACGGGAACCGCGTTGATCAGCGGCGGCCCCGGCACCCAGACCCAGCTGGGCCCTAACCGCGCCCAGCGGCCATAGTGGAAGGGGGCAAAACCCCAAGGCGAATCGTCTACCCAGGTCCAGCCCCAGGGGGAAATCCAGCACCAGTGTCCGCTACGATACGGCGCCCAATCCACTGCTACACCGCGCGGTATCCAGACGGCGCCGTATTGCGAACTGCTGTCCCAGGTTCCGTAGGCATCCAGTTGCTCATAGCCGATGACTTCTCGGGAGACGTAGCGCGCTGAAGTCGATGCATCCTCAATGCGGTCACGCTCGTGTGCCCAGGCATCCAGGCTGTCGTAAGGCGGTGCAGTGCCTATGGTCAGTTGCGAAAGGTCCGTGCCGGAGAAGCGCATTTCCTCATTGCCGCGCAAGCTGACGCTGTCATTGTCGCCGTAAACGATGCCGTTGCCCCGTCGCACAGTGACCATGCTGGAGCTGCCGTCGGCAGCCACACTGAGCCGGTATTCGCCGGGTTCTTGCACGGAAAAAGCCAGATTCGGCGTGTCAATTTCAATATTCTGGTTGCCAGGCAACGTGCGTATGCGCAGGCTCATGTCGCCCTGGCTGAGTTTCAATTGCAATGTGTCATCGTTCAGGTTCAAGATGTTGACGCTAGTGGCGCCGCCCAAGCGCACGGCGCTTGAGCCTACATGCAATTCCGCACGTGCTTCGCTGGCGACCCACAGGCTGTCGCCGGTGGTCAGCGGGCGGTTCATTTGCGCATAAGCCCATTGCTCGCTGCCTGCCGGCGCGAAGGATACGTCGCCACTCAGATAGCTCAGGCGAGCTACTCGCCCGGGCGGGTCGTTCTGTGCCAAGACCGGGCTGGCAAGGACGCCCACCACCAGAAAGGCACAACAGGCTTGCAGCGCTTTTGACGGCCATGTAGATATTGTCATTTTGTCTCCCTTCCGAAGGAGATCATCCTCGGTTTGGTGAATGGATAGTTTGCGAGGCTAGTTCTATGTTAGTTCGTTGCCGACTGTGTTGACGTTACGAAGATGTAAATGCATGGTGCTTTGTTACCGAGGTTCGCCGTCAGACCTGACAGGGCCTTACAGTCCACTAGTTGTTAAACGATGCAGTAAAGGAAAGGTTGACCGGACTCCCGCCAAGAGGCTTGAAATCATGAAGCCGGGGGCGATGTACAAGAGGTGTTGATTTTGGTACACTATGGCCCGTATGCGTTAAAAAGGTCGCTGGATGGCGGCCTTTTTCTTTGGTGGCTCGCCGTGTGTCTGTCAAAGAGCAAAAATGCCGTCCGGCGGCCCGGTATCAAGCAGCGTAATCCTTTAAAATACGTCATTGAACAAATTTGCATACGGCTGTGCCGCATTTACATTTACATGGCGGCCGCACAAGCCTGCAACAGACCAAACAGACCAATCAGGATATTCGCTATGAGCATGTCATCCACCCTGGAAATTGTTGAAGAATTCCGTGCCGGCCGTATGGTCATCCTGGTCGATGAAGAAGACCGTGAAAACGAGGGAGACCTCGTGTTGGCGGCTGAATTCGTCACGCCGGAAGCGATCAACTTCATGGCCAAATTCGGCCGCGGCCTGATTTGCCTGACCTTGACCGAAGAGCGCTGTGATCAATTGAACCTGGCGATGATGACCAGCCGCAACGGCACTTCCTACGGCACCAATTTCACGGTTTCGATAGAGGCGGCCGAGGGTGTAACTACCGGCATTTCGGCAGCAGACCGTGCCCGTACCATACAAGTGGCGGTGAGCCAGAACGCCACGGCCGGCGATATCGTGCAGCCGGGCCACGTTTTCCCCCTGAAGGCCCAAAAGGGCGGAGTGCTGGTGCGTGCCGGCCATACCGAGGCAGGATGTGATCTGGCGGATCTGGCCGGCCTGACGCCGGCATCGGTGATCTGCGAAATCATGAAAGATGACGGCACCATGGCACGTCTGCCGGACCTCATGGAGTTCGCCAAGGAACACGGTTTGAAGATAGGCACGATTGCCGACCTGATCCACTACCGCAGTCAGACCGAGAGCATAGTAGAGCGTGTAGCCGAGCGCGAGATGCAGACCATACACGGCGATTTCAAAGCGGTGGTCTATCGCGATAAACCGACCGGATCGGCCCACCTGGCGCTGGTACACGGCAATATTGCGCATGACAGGGAGGCTTTGGTGCGCGTACATCAGCCGGTTTCCATCCTGGATTTGCTCGAGAGCCAGGTGACCACGCATTCCTGGAACATTGCAGCAGCCATGGCGGCTATCAAGGCTGCCGAGAGCGGCGTGATCGTTTTGCTCAATTGCGAAGAATCCGCCGAGCAGATGTTCGACCAATTTAAGTCGCTGGATACGCCGGATGCCCGTCCGCAGGGACGTGCCGCGCGCATGGACCTGCGCAACTACGGCATAGGTGCGCAAATCCTGAAAGATGTGGGAGTCTGCAGGATGAAATTGCTGGCTAACCCCAGAAAAATGCCGTCCATGACCGGGTTTGACCTCGAGGTGGTCGGTTATTTTGATAAGCCTTGCACCGAATAGTCCCCCTTGGGTGGTTGCCGCAAGGGCCAAGAACATTTAAATAATATGGAGCGCGTAAGCGAGAGCAAGATGACAATTGGACATTACGAATCGAATCTGGACGGTGCCGGCGTACGCATAGGCATAGTGCAAGCCCGTTTCAACACCCAGGTAGGCAATGGGCTGCTGGCGGCCTGCCTCGCGGAATTGGCTAAGTTGGGCGTACTTAATGAGGATATACTGCATGTGATGGTGCCGGGTGCGCTGGAAGTGCCGTTGGCCCTGCAAAAATTAGCCGAAACCCACCAGTTCGACGCCTTGATTGCGCTGGGTGCTGTGATACGTGGCGAAACCTACCACTTTGAGCTGGTGTCGAATGAATCAGGTGCCGGCATTACGCGCGTGGGCCTGGACTTCGGTATTCCTATCGCCAACGCCATCCTGACCACCGAAAACGATGAACAGGCAGAAGTGCGTATGGCAGAAAAAGGGGCAGACGCCGCCCGTGTTGCCGTTGAGATGGCGAACCTGACCCTGGCGCTCGAAGAGCTGGCCGAATCGACAGAAGACGTCAACTACGACGCTTGAACACTGAGAAAATTATGAACACCAAAACCCCACATGCCAATCCTAGCAAAAGCCGTTCGCCACGCCACCGCGCGCGCGAGTTTGCGTTGCAGGGCTTGTACCAATGGCTGCTCAATAACGAGGATTCCGGCGCGATTGAAGCGCATATCCGCGAAGCACACGGTTTCGACAAGGCAGACCGTGAACATTTCGACGCCTTGCTGCACGGCAGTATCAATCAATCCCTGCAATTGCGGGACGACATCGCACCGTTGATCGACCGCAAAATTTCAGAATTGTCGCCCGTCGAGCACGCAGCCTTGCTGATCGGTGCGTACGAATTGAAAAACCACGTGGAAATTCCGTATCGCGTGATCATCAATGAGGCGGTCGAACTGACCAAATCCTTTGGCGGCCTGGATGGCCACAAATACGTGAACGGCGTGCTGGATAAGCTGGCTGCAAAATTGCGCAGCACGGAAGTCGCAGCGGGCCGATAGGTTTTCTGCCTTTAGCTGTTTGCGACGCAGCCGTCTGTTCCGGGCAGGAGCAGGCGGCTTTTTTATTGGCATCTCCCTTTCCCTTTTTGACACAGCAACCAATATGGATAGAAATCTGGCGTCGCGTCTGCAAAATATTGCCCCTTTTCACGTCATGGAGCTGGCAAAAATGGCAGCGGAGTTAGAAGCCCAGGGCAGGCACATCATACACATGGGCATAGGCGAACCGGATTTCACGGCGCCGCAGCCTGTGATTGATGCCGCCGCCCGGGCCATGGCAGATGGCCGCTTGCAATACACGTCCGCACTGGGCGTGCCTGCCTTGCGCAGGGCGATTGCCGAACACTATCGGCACGCGCACGGCCTGGATATCCCTCCCTCGCGCATCATTGTCACGGCTGGCGCGTCCGCCGCCTTGTTGTTGGCGTGTGCAGCCTTGGTGGAGCCTGGCGCGCAAGTGCTGATGCCTGATCCGTGCTATCCGTGCAATCGCCATCTTGTCGCCGCTTTCGAAGGGCGCGCGGCCCTGATCGCCAGCGGACCGGAGTACCGCTTCCAACTGACACAACAGATGGTGGCTGAGCACTGGACTGCAGCCACGCGAGGTGTATTGCTGGCTTCGCCTTCCAATCCTACCGGCACCTCCATTGCGCCAGAAGAGTTGGCAAAGATCATCGCCACCGTGAAAGCAAAAGGGGGATTCACGATAGTCGACGAAATCTATCAGGGCTTGAGCTACGATGCACAGCCGGTCTCGGCGCTGGCGCTGGACCAGGACGTCGTGGTCATCAACAGCTTTAGCAAATACTACAATATGACGGGATGGCGCTTAGGCTGGCTGGTGGTGCCCGAGCGCATAGTGCCACAGATAGAGAAGCTGGCTCAAAACCTGTTTATTTGCCCGTCGTCGGTCGCTCAGTATGCGGCGATTGCCTGTTTTTCTGAAGCGGCAACGGCCATCTATGAACAGCGCAAACAAGAATTCAAGCGCAGGCGCGACTACCTGGTGCCGGCTTTACAGCAATTGGGTTTTGGCGTGCCTGTAATGCCGGACGGCGCCTTTTATATCTACGCCGATTGCTCTCGCTTTACCCCGGATGCCGACCGCTTTACGCGCGAACTCCTGCACGAGGCTGGCGTAGTGATTGTACCGGGCCTGGATTTCGGGCCCGCCACCGCGCAACAATTTCTGAGGATTTCTTATGCGACATCCATGGAAAACCTGCGCGAAGCCGTGGCAAGAATCGGCAGCTTCCTGCAGGTGCGGGGTTTTAGCGGACGTTAATGTCCTGCGCAAAAAAATATCGCCGGAGGTCAGTTCAATTCCGGCGGTAGCGGTTTTTGCAGACGAAGATCAGAGCTTGGCTACTTGATCCGGAGCCGCACGCGGTTCCGCCGCGGGGGCGGATTTGGCCTCGGTAATTACTTCCTGCTTGCGCGTTTCCTGCGGTTTGGCTACTACCGGCGCAGCAGGGGGACTGATGGTCGGCACATGTTTGCCGATGGCCACGTCTTTGAGGCGCTTGTATTCGGCCAGTACGCGAGAACCATAGCCGGAATCGGTGTCAAATGCCGCGGCGCCCACATACAGTTTCAATCCTGCTTCTACTGAACCGCCGCGCGACACGTAATCCTTCAATATCAATGCGCCTACCTTGATATTTGCTACAGGATTCAGCGCAGCCTTCACGCCGCCCATTTCTTCAAATTTTTCCTGGTGCACTTTGGACATCACCTGCATCAAGCCTTGTGCTCCCACTGGGCTTTCTGCGAACGGATTCAGACCGGATTCAATCGCCATCACCGACAGGATCAGCAGGGGATCAAGTTTGATTTCCTGTGCGGTGAGGTAGGCGGCTGACACCAGCATGTCGGTGGCATCGTTAGCCACGCGATAGCGTTTTGCCAGCCAGTTGGTCACCCATTGCTGCTGGCGTTGAGTGCCCAGTATCTTGGTTTCTTCTTCGGTCGGCGCGACTTTTTTGCCCGCATCGGCGGGGGCCGGCATCAGCATGGCCAAGCTTGGTGGGGCCACGGTTTCGTCGTCTGCTGCTTCTTCCTCGATAGCGAAAGGGGACAAATTTCTGAATTCTTCCGCCAGATCGGGTTTGATGAACATAGTCGCCAAAGCGCTGATCGCCGCGATGCCCAGTACCATCAGTAGATGGTGGGCGACGGTCATAAAGCCGCTTTTGGTGTCGCGCACGAAAATTGCGATTGCGCTGGTCTTGCCGCCAGGCGATAGACTGCCTTGCTGTGTTGCTAAAATAATTCGTTGAATCATGATACCTCCTGATCGTTCGCGGAACGTCAAGCCCCCTTTGCACGAATACAAATGCAGATGCAGGAGCGCCGCGAATCAGTACATCGTCCGTGTTCGCATGGTGCGACCAGCAGACGCCGGAGCTATTTGCCTTGCCGTCTGGTGGACGCCGTATCGGTCTCTCCAGGGGCAAACAGCTTTTTTTCGGGATAAGGCAGACGCCTTGCGAAAACAATCCTTACAATGTTGTATGGGGCCCGATCCCCGTGAATGATGTTACCGTGTGGCGTTACTTTCTTTGTTCGAAAGCCTCGGAAGTGATTCACTTCTTCATCAAGTTGGGCGAATTGTAGGGTCGGTTTTATATCCAGTCAACACTATAAAATCAGTTTAATATAACTTTTGGATCTTATTTTTCCTGCTGCGTTGCAGCAAAATTCAATAAAATCAAATACTTGCCGAATTTATCTCCAGAAATAAATTCATACTTTAAAAACGCAAAAAAATATGAAATATACGGATTTGAGAGATTTCATTTCTCAACTGCAACAAAAAAATGAATTAAAACAAGTGCTTACGCCAGTTTCTCCCATTTTGGAAATGACGGAAATTTGCGACCGGACTTTGCGTGCTGAGGGGCCGGCTCTGTTATTCACCAATGCGAGTGGCTATACCATGCCTGTCCTGGCCAATCTGTTCGGTACCCCACGCAGGGTGGCAATGGGGATGGGGGCGCAAGATGTCAGCGAGTTACGCAAGATAGGCCAGGTATTGTCTTCGTTGAAAGAACCGGAGCCCCCCAAGGGCTTCAGGGATGTTCTGGGACTGGGCTCCCTGGTAAAGGCCGTGTGGGACATGGCGCCCAAAGAGCTGCGCGCCGCACCCTGTCAGGAGATCGTCTGGGAAGGGCAGGATGTCGACTTGGCGCGCCTGCCTATACAGCATTGCTGGCCAGGTGATGTCGCACCCTTGATTACCTGGGGTTTGGTGATCACTAAAGGACCGTTTAAAAAGCGCCAGAATCTCGGCATATACCGTCAACAAGTGCTGGGACCGAACAAGGTCATCATGCGCTGGCTCGCGCATCGCGGCGGCGCGCTGGATTTTCGCGAACATGGCATCGTCAATAAGGGAAAACCTTACCCGGTCGCGGTGGCTCTGGGGGCCGATCCTGCCACTATCCTGGGAGCGGTTACTCCGGTGCCCGACAGTTTGTCCGAATACCAGTTCGCCGGCCTGCTGCGCGGCAGCCGTACTGAGCTGGTCAAGGCCATCGGTAGCGAATTGCGGGTACCGGCATCGGCCGAGATCGTATTGGAAGGGCATATCTATCCCGATGAAAACCACTCCAGCGGTTACGAGCACGCGCTCGAAGGGCCTTATGGCGACCATACCGGCTATTACAATGAGCAAGACTGGTTCCCGGTATTCACCATAGATCGCATCACGATGCGGCGCGACCCCATCTACCATTCGACTTACACAGGCAAACCGCCGGATGAGCCGGCGGTGCTGGGCGTGGCTTTGAACGAGGTTTTCATTCCTTTGCTGCAAAAGCAATTTTCGGAAATTACCGATTTCTACCTGCCGCCCGAAGGCTGCAGCTACCGGATGGCGGTCGTGCAAATGAAGAAAGCCTATGCCGGGCACGCCAAACGCGTGATGTTCGGCGTGTGGAGTTTCTTGCGCCAATTCATGTATACCAAGTTTATCGTCGTGGTCGATGAAGACGTGAATATCCGCGACTGGAAAGAGGTGATCTGGGCTATCACCACACGCGTTGATCCAGTGCGCGACACCACCCTGGTGGACAATACCCCGATCGATTATCTTGACTTTGCCTCGCCTGTCAGCGGCCTGGGCAGCAAGATGGGCATTGATGCGACCAACAAATGGCCAGGCGAAACCAGCCGCGAATGGGGGCGCACCATAGAGATGACGCCCGAGGTAAAGAAAAAGGTGGACCAGATCTGGCAAGAATTGGGTCTGTGATCGGCCCGAAACGGGGCGCCCAGAACTGAATCGGGCACTCCCGGAAGGATAAAAATATTGCAGCCCGCTGACACGAGCGGCCCGCATTGCGCTATAATGCGCGCTGGCGGGCCCCTGCGCATTGCGGCATGGCCAATCTGGTCAGGTCGGGAACGAAGCAGCCACAGTCATTTCCCGCAAGTGCCGCAGACAAGGCTCGCCTACTTTCTCACTATCATTCGATAGTCCTCGCTTTAGACCTCGCCTTCCCCGATAGTTTTCCCCAAGTGTCCATAGTGTCGCCTTGTCGATCGTGCATGTGCAGATATATTGCGATTGTCTGGGCGCATTCATTCATCGGTATTTTGTCCTTCAGGCCAGGCGCGATCGATAATGTGCTGGGCGGCTACAGAGTCCGGCGACAGACCGAGCGTGCCGTACACGCGGCCGTTGGCGGCGTCGCTACGGCTGGCGATGAACAATTCGGCTTGTTGCGCGGGCGCGAATCGCTGCATCAGATGGGCCTGTAATGCCAGCACCAGTTGTTGCGCCAGGCTGCGCGCTTGCAGCTCGCGCTCCTCAGACGCGGCGGCCAGGCGCCTGGCCAGGCCAGCACCCATGTCGCGCACTGTTCCAGACGGGGATTGCTGCAATTGTGCCAGCAATAGCTGCATGCCCTCAGGGTCGCGCTCGATTGCCCGCAATACGTCCAGACACATCACATTGCCTGAACCCTCCCAGATCGAGTTGACGGGCGCCTCTCTATATAGGCGGGCCATGGGGCCGCTCTCCACATAACCGTTGCCGCCCCAGACTTCCATGCACTCTCCGGTGAATTCCAATGCGCGCTTGCAGATCCAGAACTTGGCGGCCGGCGTTACGATACGCTTCCAGGCGCGCTGCAGGGGATCGTCGGCGTACTCCACGGCATTTGCGAGGTGCAGCATCAGCAAGCTTGCGGCCTCGCTTTCCAGTGCCAGGTCGGCCAGGACATTGCGCATGATGGGTTGCTCCACCAACAAGCGGCCGAAGGCCATGCGATGGCGCGCATGGTGGATGGCCTGGCTGAGTGCCTGGCGCATCAGAGCGGCGCTGCCGATGATGCAATCGAGGCGCGTGAGATTAGCCATTTCTATGATGGTGGGGATGCCGCGGCCTTCTTCGCCTACCATCACTGCGTAGGCGTCCTGGAACTCGACTTCGCTGCTGGAGTTGGATTTGTTGCCCAGCTTGTCTTTCAAGCGTTGGATCAGTATGGCATTCTTGCTGCCGTCGGGGCGCCAGCGCGGCACGAAAAAACAGGACAGGCCCGCGTCGGTGCGGGCCAGTACCAGATGGGCATCGCACATGGGGGCGGAGAAGAACCACTTGTGGCCGGTCAGCAGGTATGCTGCGCCTCGCCCTGGGCCGGCCAGCGGACGGGCGACGGTGGCGTTGCTGCGTACATCGGAGCCGCCTTGTTTTTCCGTCATTCCCATGCCGATCAGGATGGAATGTTTATGTGCGATGGGCAGGTCGCGCGGGTCATGGCGACGCGAGAACAGCTTGTCCTTGAGTGCGGCAAATAGCTGCGGTTCGTTTTGCAATACCGGTATCGCCGCAAATGTCATTGTGGTCGGACATAGTGAGCCGGATTCGACTTGCGCCTGCAAATAATAGCCGGCCGCACGCGCCACTTGCGCCCCTGGCCTGGATTCCATCCAGGGCAGGGCATGCAGGCCCTCGCGACGCAGCATTCCGAGCAGGGTGTGCCAGCTGGGATGGAAGTCCACCACGTCTATGCGGCGGCCAAAGCGATCGTGTGTGTGTAATTCCGGCAGATGGCGGTTGGCCAATTCGCCCAGTTGCAGTACTTCGGGCTTGCCTAGCTCGGCGCCGAAGCGGAACAGGTCCGCAGTGTGCCAGCCGGCTTGGTAGCGCGCTACGCCGGCAGACAAGACCGTGTCGCAACCGAAAATATTGTAGTCTTGCAGCTCGGGCACCTGGTTGCTGACTTCGTGGGTTTGCCATGGCATGACGGCCTCCGCCTGATTTGAGATGGACGATGGCTCTAGTGTATTCCTGTTGAAGAATAGGTGGGGCAAATGCAGACTTGCGTTCCAGCTTCAAGCGCCCCCTACGTAGAGAGGGGGCGCTGAGCGGCATACTTAGTCGTAGGTCGCGCTTAGGGTGACGCCGCTAAACGGCTGTTTGGCGTTGAGTACGATGTAGTACCAGTGGCCGGCGGTGGGAGCGAGCAGGCTGATGCTCTCCCGGTTGCCGGGATTGATGGACGCTGCGTCATAGGATGACGTTGTCGGATAGCGGTCCATGGCGATATACATATCCTCGTCGCCGGTGCCGCCGGAAGTATATATCCTTAGGTTTTTCGCGCCATTCGGCAGCATGATGTAGGCGTAGGCCTGGCCGGACGAAGTCCATCCGGTGATCGAGCAATTTTTGCCGAGATAGGAAGAGGACGGGCAAGCAGGCAGCGCAGGGCCGTCGGGTAGTGGTGGATCGCCGGCCGTAGTCGCAGCTTGTACCCAGCTGGCAAACTCGGCATCGTAGTGGGTGCCTATATTGACCATCATGTTTTCGTAGCCGCTGTAGTCGCCCACGCGGAACTTGGGCAGGATGGCGTCGATGTCGCTGCGATGGCGCTCAAACATGAAACGCGTTGCCATGTACCCCCAGTTGTAGGCACGGGGTACATAGTTGGCCATCGAATAGGTATTGCCGTAGATCTCGCTTAATTTGTAAGCGCCGGTGCGGGCCAGATCGATGGAGGCTTGATTGTCATTCTTCTTCGAAATGTATTCCGCCAGGCCCTCTAGCCACCACACGGTCGGTTGCTGGGTCTCGAGAGCGAAGTCGCCATACATGTCAAACCGGCCGTCAAGGTAGTGGACGTATTCATGCTTCAAGTTCCACACTTCAAATACCGGGCGCAGCCAAGACGCTTCATGCGCGATAAAACGAGCCTGGTTACCGGGAACGTTGGGTTCTCCTTCCAGATACATGCCGCCGTTGTTGGTGTTGATGCCGTAGATCACCGAGGCATATTTGTTGTAGTTGGTATAGTCACTAAATACCACGACTTCCAGGGACGTGTTGTTGTCGTCGGCGACGGGCGTACGGTTGGTCTGCAGCATGTCGTGGAAGTAGCCTTCCTCCGTTTGCAGGAGCGTGCAGGAAGTCTGCATTTGAGCGATCGTTAATTCCTGGGAGCGGATGCGGATGGTCGGGCTGCAAGTATATTTGTTGTTCAATAGTGCATCGGCCAACTTGGTTTCAAAGCCACAGGTACCATAATTAGCGCAGTTGGCGTTATCGTAGTACTTGACCGCCGACGCAGCAGCCAGCCATAGATCATTGTCGGCACCCGTCATGCTACTGGTAGACAATACCTGCTGGACCATGGGGGCGACGCCGGGCTTGAGTGAGGGATACTGCATGAAGCGGAAAGCCTCGTTTGCCGTATCCGTGAGTTGATAAGCGGTTTCCGTGCCCATCAATGCAGCCTTGTCATTGACGATAAAATTATCCAGCGCAGTCGGATAACTAAGGTCGTTTTGCAACAAAGGCAGGCCGTCAGCACGGGAGTGCGCATAGAAAAGAACCGTTAGCGCGCCTGTAAATCCATCAGCGGCACTTTGCTGGCGCAAACCTTGCGCTGCGTTAGGATTGGACGGCGTGTTGGTATAACGCGCCACAATATTCTTTACGCTGGGCAGGTAATATGCTTCGTCATGCATATTCGTAATCAAACGTAGTGTTTCGCCCGCGGTGCTGGGGCCGGCTGCGTTGGACTGGAACAGTGTGGTGTTGTCGACCAATTGCTTGATGGCTGGACGCAATAGTGCAACCAGGCTGGGTGACGGTGCCGGAATCGTGCCGTCCGACAGGTAGTAACCGGCGCGCAAGTAGATCAGCAGATTTACCAAGGCGATGTTGGTGGCGTTGTAGCTGGACGCTTCTTGCACGAAGCGATTGGCGACGGCTGTGAAATTGCCGGCCGAGTACACGGTGGCGGCTTGCGTTGCGTTTAGCGAAAACAAGCCGTAATGGCACTCGTAATCCGGCAGATTGACGATATAGTCGGCCAGTGCGCTGCCGCTATAGCTCGCCAATTTGTTCATGTCCTGGCAGTCCGGCGTGGTGGTCAGCAATTTGGCCGATCGTTGCGCGGGATTGTTGCGGCTTTGCGGCGGCATCAAGTCGGTGCGCGGCTTATGCGTGGGGGGGAGGTTGAATTTTTGTTGCGCCAGCGATGGCGGCAGCGCTTGCCGCGCTCGTGGCATGGGCGCTTTTGATTCAGGTTTTGCTGCGACATGGTTGTCGCCTGCATAAGCTGACGGTGCCAGACATAGGGCTGTTAGCGTTGTCAGCAATAGAGTCTTCTTGGCAAATAGCATGGGTAAGTCTCCTGTCGAATAACAAACGGCGCGCCTGCCTGCGGAGTGCGGCGAATTCGCGCCACGTTGGGACGCAGCTTTAATTGAGTAGTTTGAGCGGGCGCTGTATCCTTTTTGCCAATGGATTTTCATGAAAAAACGACAAATTCCATTGAATTAATATATTAGTCGTATATTGTAAAAATACTAGAAAGATATTTGTAAGTAGTTGCTACAAGCAATGATTTGCCTAAAAAATAACGAATGTACGCCGATATCTGCGGCAAGGTGGGGCGTGCCTCCCTTTATCCTGGCAATGATGACGGAGATTTTTTTGAGTGGGGTGCATGCAGTTCGCCAGACCGGTGTAATGCTGACTCTGAGATGCTGCGGACTGGCAATATTGCTTAATAGGCTTCGCACGATGAATAGGGTAAAATCGCGGGATGTCATATCAAGTCCTCGCCCGAAAATATCGCCCCAAAAGCTTTGAAACGCTGGTCGGGCAAGAGCACGTCGTCCGTGCCTTAAGCCACGCTCTGGATCAGCAGCGTTTGCACCACGCGTATTTGTTTACAGGAACCCGCGGGGTAGGCAAGACTACCTTGTCGCGTATTCTGGCCAAATCGTTCAATTGCCAGGGTGTCGACGGCAACGGCGGCATCACGTCCCAGCCTTGCGGCGCGTGCGAAGCATGCGTAGCAATCGATGCCGGCCGTTTTGTCGATTACATAGAAATGGATGCGGCCTCCAATCGTGGCGTTGACGAAATGGCGCAATTGCTGGAGCAGGCGGTGTATGCGCCGTCCAATGCGCGCTTCAAGGTCTATATGATCGACGAAGTCCACATGTTGACCAACCACGCCTTCAATTCCATGTTGAAGACGTTGGAAGAGCCTCCCGAGCACGTTAAATTCATTCTCGCCACCACCGACCCGCAAAAAATCCCGGTCACGGTACTATCGCGTTGCCTGCAATTCAACCTCAAGCAAATGCCGCCCGGCCATATCGTCGGCCATTTGGAAAATATTTTGAGCCAGGAGCAGATCGCTTTCGATGTGCCGGCTTTGCGCCTGTTGGCGCAGGGTGCGCACGGTTCCATGCGCGACGCCTTGTCGCTGACCGATCAGGCGATCGCCTATGCGGCCGGCAGGGTGACGCTGGACGCTGTGCAGGGCATGCTGGGCGCACTCGACCAATCGTATTTGCTGCGCCTGCTGGATGCGCTCGCGATCAAGGATGGCGCGGCCCTGCTCGCCGTGGCCGACGAGATGGCAGGCCGCAGCCTGTCGTATAAAACTGCCCTGCAAGACCTTGGCACGCTCTTGCATCAGATGGCGATTGCCCAGATGGTGCCGGCCGCAGTGGCAGATGATTTGCCTGCGCGCGAGGAAGTGCTGCGCTTGTCGGCCCAGTTCGATCCCGAAGAAGTGCAATTGTTTTACCAGATTGCGGTGCACGGGCGCAACGAGCTGGCCCTGGCACCCGACGAATACGCAGGATTCACTATGACCTTGCTGCGTATGCTTGCCTTCCGTCCTACCGAAGAGGGCGGACAGAGCAGGCGCAGCGCAGCCGGCGCGCCGCCTCCGGTCAAGCCGCACGCGCCGGTTCAGCCTGCGCGCAGCCCGGCAGTCCAAGCGGCAACGCGTGCCGTCCAACCGGCCGCCGGACCTGCGACGGCTCCTGCAAGCAGCGCTGCCTTGTCACCTCAGGCCGCACCTGTACCCGTTGCGTCGTCGGAGCAAGTGCAGGCACAAGCCTCTGCAAGTCCGGCAATAAGCCCGGCGATGGCGGCGCTGGCCGCCGCGCGCGCCGCCAGCGGAAAATCCGTCGGTCCCAAAGGTGCGACCGGCGCGGTAATGACTCCACAGGCGGCGGTGGCCGCCCCTGTTGCAAGTCCGGCCGCGATCGTTCCGCCAGTGCAGCCAGTGCCGCCAGTGCAGAAGCCGGCTCCTGTTACTCCCAAGCCCGTTGCTGACCGTTTGGATGACATGCCGCCGCCTTGGGACGACGACATGATGATGAGCACCAACGCAGGCGCCTCGGCCTCATTCGACGAAGTCAATGCCGCCTCCGCCTGGCAAGATGAAGTTGCGCCGCCGCCCGTAATGGCAGTCAAGGCGAGGGGTGCGGCGATGGAGCCTGCAGCAGTAGAGCCGGAGGTTGTGACTCTGTCGGAACCTCCGATGCAGCATCTGGAGGCGCCGGCGGCGCCTGTGGCCGTATCCCGTGCTGCCGCCGCTTTCCGTCCTGTCCCGGAACTGGCCTGGGACGGCCACTGGCCTAATCTGGCGGCCTCGCTGGCCGTGCGCGGGGTGGCGCAGCAATTGGCGCAGCAAAGTGAGATGGAGCGTTGCGACATCAACGGCAATGCAGCGATTTTTCATTTGCGTGTGCCTTTGCCCACTTTATTGTCCGCCGGCAGTGCCGATAAGCTGGTCGCCGCATTGAGTGAGCGTTTTGCAGCTGCCGACTATACCGTGCGGGTCGAGACGACGATAGGGGCGGTAGAGCAGACCGCTAATGCGCAAGCGATCGCCGAACGCGCTGCGCGTCAGTTGCTGGCGGAAAAATCCATACAAAACGATTCCTTCGTGCAGACTTTAATGCGAGAATTCGGCGCCACGATCGTTACCGGCAGCATAAAGCCTTTAAATTAATAGCTTAGAGCAGGAGAATTTCTATGATGAAAAATCAATTGGCAGGTTTGATGAAGCAAGCCCAGGCCATGCAGGACAACATGAAAAAAGCGCAGGACCAGTTGGCCCAGATCGAAGTGGAAGGTCAATCCGGCGCCGGCATGGTGAAAATCGTCATGACCTGCAAGAATGAAGTCAAGCGCGTCACCATCGATCCTTCGCTATTGGGCGACGACAAGGATATGCTGGAAGATCTGGTCGCGGCGGCTTTTAACGATGCAGTCCGCAAGGCAGAAGCCACGTCTCAGGAAAAAATGTCTGCACTGACTTCTGGCATGCCTTTGCCACCGGGCTTTAAACTGCCATTTTGAACTTGTCTTATGCTGTGGTGCGGGTGCAGTCGGCCTGCGCCTCGGCGACCAGGTTTCTCGCCCCGCCCGTGGCGCATCGCGTTCCTTTCCTCATCCGGTCATCCAGTGAAACCCCATACCAGTCTTGAACTCTTGACCGACGCTTTGCGCCGCTTGCCGGGAGTCGGGCCGAAGTCGGCCCAACGCATGGCTTACCATATGCTGCAGCATGATCGTGAAGGGGCGGCGCTGCTGGGGCAAGCGTTTACACGAGCAGTCGAAAAAATACAACATTGCGCGCTCTGCAACACTTTTACCGAATCCAGTATTTGCGACACTTGTGCCGATGGCGCGCGCGACCCGGCTTTATTGTGCGTGGTGGAAACCCCTTCCGATCAGTTGATGATAGAGCAGACCCTGACTTACAAGGGGCTGTATTTTGTGTTGATGGGCCGATTATCTCCGCTGGACGGAGTCGGCCCCAAAGATATCCATCTGGAGAAATTGATCGCGCGTGCCAGTGACGGCATCGTCAGTGAAGTGGTATTGGCGACCAATTTCACCAACGAAGGCGAGGCAACTGCCCACTATATCGGCGAGACTCTCAGGGCGCGCGGTCTTCAGGTCAGCCGCCTGGCGCGCGGCGTACCGGTGGGGGGCGAGTTGGAACACGTTGATGCCGGAACCATCGCGCGCGCGATCCTTGACCGACGCACGACCTAAGGAAATTGTCGGCCGTTTCGGCGGTTGGAAATTTGCGCAATAGTTAGGAGCGAGACCATGCAAAAGACGCAGCCCGGCCCGCTGGCGGGCATCAAGGTACTGGAGCTGGGTACCTTGATCGCCGGACCGTTTTGTTCGCGTATGCTGGCCGAATTCGGTGCCGATGTGATCAAGATAGAGTCGCCGGAAGGCGGCGATCCCATCCGTCATTGGCGGGTATTGAAGGATGGTACGTCGCTATGGTGGAGCGTGCAGGCGCGCAACAAGAAGAGCCTTACGCTGAATCTGAAAGAACCGGAAGCGCAAGATATTGCAAGGCGCCTTGCGCTGGACGCCGACATCATCATAGAAAATTACCGGCCCGGCGTATTGGAGAAATGGCAGCTCGGCTACGAGCAGCTAAAGTGCCTCAATCCTGCCGTCATCATGGTGCGCCTGTCCGGCTACGGGCAGACGGGCCCGATGCGCGATTTGCCGGGCTTTGGCGCGATCGGGGAATCCATGGGCGGCCTGCGCTACGTATCCGGCCATCCTGACCGTCCTCCGGTGCGCGTCGGTATTTCTATAGGCGATTCAGTCGCCGCATTGCATGGCGTGATCGGCGCCATGATGGCCTTGCGCCACCGCGATCTGACCGGTGGCCGGTGGAATGGCAAGAGCGGCGGCGATTGCCTGGCCGGCCAGGGACAAATGGTCGACGTCGCCTTGTATGAGTCGGTATTCAATCTGATGGAGTCGCTGGTGCCGGAATTTGACCATGCCGGCGTGGTGCGAGAGCGGACGGGCGGGGCTTTGCCCGGCATTGTGCCGTCCAATACTTATACGACCGGGGACGGCCAAAACATCGTCATTGCCGGTAACGGCGACGCTATTTTTCGCCGCCTTATGCTGGCGATCAAGCGGGCCGACCTGGCCGATGATCCGGCGCTCGCACGCAATGACGGCCGGGTTCCGCGTACCGCCGAGATAGACCAGGCGATTCAGGAGTGGTGCCTGACGCAGGACATCGCAAGTGCCTTGCTGGAGCTCCAGGCAGCAGACGTGCCGGTCAGTAAAATCTACTCAGTGCGCGATATGATGAGCGATCCGCAGTTCCTGGCGCGCGGCATGTTCGAGCAACACGCATTCGACGACGGTACGCCGGTCAAGCTGCCGGCGATCAGCCCGAAGCTGTCGGAAACGCCCGGTCACACCAAATGGCTGGGGCCCAGGCTGGGGCAGCACAATGCTGAAGTGCTGCAGGGCCTGGGCTATAGCGAAATTGAGATAGCGGAACTGGCAAAAAGAAAAATTATTTAAAAGGTCTAAAGGGTCTAAAGGGTCTTTAAATAGTCGCGTATACCTGCCAACAGCATTTCTACCGACATTGCCGTCAGTATCAGGCCCATCAGTCTTTCAAAGGCAATCATCGCGCGTTCCCCCAATACCCTTTGCATGCGTTCTGCGCTTAGTAGCACGACCAGCCAGACCAGGGCTACCGCCACCAGAGCGATCACATGCACGGCAACGTCGAGCGTGCTGCTGGAGGAAAACAATAATACCGTCGCCAGCGCGGACGGCCCGGCCAATGCCGGGATCGCCAGCGGCACGATAAAGGGTTCGTGGTCTCCTTCTATATCGCCGAAGATGCCGCCCTGTTGGGGGAAGACCATGCGTAGTGCGATCAGGAACAAGATCACGCCGCCGCCTATGCGCAGTGAGACGTCGCTCAATTGCAGCGCGGTCAGGAAATGTTTGCCGAAAAACATAAATAACAGCAACAAACCAAACGCGATCGCACATTCGCGTACGACGACGCGCCAACGGCGTTCCGGTGCTACGTGGGACAAGGCGCTGACGAAGATAGGGACGTTGCCGAAAGGATCGGTGACCAAGGTGAGCAGGATAAAGGATTGGAAAAAGTCGTGGGTCATGAGGCGGGCGTTGATTTATTTGTTTGTTTGGGAGGGCAGAAGACATCGTAGGGGATAGCTTGCAGGCAAACAAGTAAATTTTAGAGCGACGGCACTAGTTTCTTGTTTCCAAAACCAACGAGAACTCCCCCCTGGCACAGGCAATCACGGTAGTATTACGGACGCAAACGGCCTGGGGTGGTCTTATTTTTTGCGGTAACGCTCCTTGGGCGCTTAATTGAAATTTATGCATCATGACTGAAAAAATAGAACGTCCCGATACGCCCTGTGTCGCTGTATGTTCGACTACCTTTGACGATGTTTGCCGGGGTTGCGGGCGCACCGTGTCCGAAGTGGCGGAGTGGGTTTTTATGTCGCCAGACCAGAAAGAGAAAGTGTGGGAGCGCATTCTCGCCGAAGGTTACCCGCGGCGAAATCGCTGATTGCGCGGTATCTTTGGTCGTTCAGCCAAACAAATAAGAAACCAGACGGAGACCAGCATGGCAGAACCTAAGAAGAAGTCGCGCCGCCGTTTCATCCTGGGTGGCTTGAGCGTCGCCGGCGCACTTGTGGTGGGCTGGGGCATGCTGCCGCCGCGTCAACGCCTGAACGCGTCGCGGCCCTTGCCTGTAGAAAATGGTGAAGTTGCCCTGAATGGCTGGATAAAAATCGGCGCCGACGGCATCGTCAGCGTCGTCATGCATAAGAGCGAAATGGGGCAAGGCATACACGCGGCCTTGCAAATGCTGGTCGCGGAAGAGATGGACTTGCCCATGAGTATGGTCAGGCCCATGCACGCGTCCATGGACAAGATTTACGGCAACGTGGCCGTCTTCCCTGAATCCCTGCCGTTCCACCCGGACAATCAAGGCAAGATCAAACAAGGTGCGCAATGGATGGTAGCCAAACTGGCGCGCGAACTCGGAGTGCAGATGACGGGGGGCTCCTCCAGCATCAAAGATGCCTGGGGTCCGATGCGCGAAGCCGGGGCTATCGCACGTTCCATGTTGCTTGTCGCTGCGGCGAAGGAGTGGGGGGCGTCGCCGGATCAGTGCCGCACGCGGGATGGAGCAGTGCATCATGCGGACGGTAGGCGGCTGGGGTATGGAGACTTGGCCGCCAAGGCCGCGTACGCCGAACCGCAAGAACTGCGCCTGAAGGATCCTGGTGATTTCAAATTGATCGGCAAATCCCAGCCGCGCACGGATACCATTTTTAAAGTCAATGGTGAGGCAAAATATGGCATCGATGCACGGCCGGCGGATTTACTGTACGCGGCCGTCAGGATGTGTCCGCAAATCGGAGGCACGTTAAAGAAATTTGATGCCGATGCCGTCAAGTCTATGCGTGATGTGGTCCAGGTAGTCGATTGCAACGGAGCCGGGGGCGTGCCCGCCGTTGCCGTGCTGGCTAATTCGTATTGGTCTGCCAAACTGGCCATGGAGGCGCTGCCGGTGGAGTGGAACCCCGGCGCGCACGCAGGCCTGTCCAGCATGGAAATAGATAATGGCCTCAGACGTCAGCTCGATAGCGAAGAGGGGTTTGCTTACTATACGTCGGGCGACGTCTCTTCTGTCGATGGCCAGTTCAAGATCGTGGAAGCAGAATACCGCGCGCCTTTCCTGGCACATGCTGCGATGGAACCCATCAATTGCACGGCACAATTGGTCGACGGAAAATTACATATCTGGACTTCTACCCAGGCACCGACTTTCGCGGTCGAAGCTGCGGCCAAGACCGCCAAATTGAAGATCGAGGATGTGACGCTGCACATGAGCTATCTGGGTGGAGGGTTCGGGCGCAGGTTGGAGGTCGACATGGTGGCGCAAGCGACGGCGATCGCAATGCAAGCCAAGGGCAGGCCGGTCCAGGTGATATGGAGCCGCGAAGACGATTTTGCGCACGATATGTACCGGCCGGCTGCCTTGGCCCGGTTTACGGCAAAACTGGATAAGGACAACCGGGTAGTCAGCTACGTCAATAAATCGGCGTCTGGTTCGGTTACTCACCAATTTTTGCAACGCAATCTGGGCCTGCCACCCGCCGGGCCCGATAAGGCCACGGCCGAGGGCGAGTTTGATCTGCCCTACGAATTTCCACATCAGCACATTGCGCACGTGATCGTCGAAAGCGCTGTTCCGCTAGGCAATTGGCGGTCGGTAGGGCATTCGCACAACGCCTTTTTTAAGGAAAGTTTCATCGACGAATTGGCCGTTGCGGCCGGTAAGGATACGGTGGAGTTTCGTCGCAGCCTGCTGACACGGCATCCGCGCCATCTGGCGGTATTGAATGCTGCCGTCGAAAAGGCCGGGAGGCCCGAGGCCGGGCGAGCACTCGGAGTCGCGCTCCACCAGTCATTCGGCAGTATCGTGGCGCAAGTGGCGGAGGTGTCCTTGCAGGGCAAGGAAATCCGGGTGCATAAAGTGACCTGTGCGATCGACTGTGGACTGGCGGTCAATCCCAATATTATCGCGCAGCAAATGGAGTCCGCCGTTGTTTTTGGGCTTTGTGCAGCCTTGCACGGCGAAATTACCTTGCAAGACGGCAGGGTGCAACAATCCAACTTTCATGACTATCCGGTACTGCGGATGCTTCAGGCGCCGCAGGTTGACACCATCATTATGCCCAGTGCGCTGCCGCCGGCAGGGGTGGGGGAGCCGGCAACGCCGCCGATTGCGCCGGCCGTCGCCAATGCTCTATTTAGCCTCACCGGCCAGCGTCTGCGTAGCTTGCCATTACGTCTGGGATGATTAGCTTTTTTTGTTGGTTATGTAGCATCTTTGGAATATTCTTGGTGTAGTATGCAAGGCGACGGTGCGGGGCAGCAGGTGGGGCGGCATTGTCCGGTAACAGATGTAAAGGCGGGTAAAGAGTCGCCCGCAAAGCTTGACAGCGCTCGGCACGACGTACGATTCATGTTAACATTTTATGGTTGATAAATTCGCCATACAACGACGATAGAGTCGCTTCCTTCACTTTTTTTACTGTAATGATGAATCAATATATGCTTCGCACTTGCGGCCCCAGGCCTGCGCCACACCGTAGCCGGGGTTTTACTCTTATCGAGATCATGGTGGTGGTGGTTATCATGGGTATCCTCGCTGCCTTGGTGGTGCCCAAGCTGCTGGGGCGCACCGATGATGCCCGCATTACCGCGGCCAAATCGGATATTGCGACCTTGGTGAGTGCGTTAAAACTCTACAAGCTGGACAATCAGCGCTATCCGACCACTGAGCAGGGCTTGCAAGCCCTGGTTGCCAAGCCCACCGTAGGGCCGCCGTCCAACGGATGGAGGACGGGCGGCTATATCGATAAATTACCCAAGGACCCTTGGGGGAATCCCTACCAGTATTTGTCTCCGGGCGTGAAGGGCGAAATTGAGGTCTTTTCATTTGGCGCGGACGGGCAGCCCGGAGGAACCGGCAACGATGCCGACATAGGATCCTGGGACCTTTGAACCCGATTGCTTGCGGCATGAAGCGTAGTGGAATAGGCGCAATGAACGGGCAGCGCGGGTTCACCTTGCTGGAATTGCTGGTCGTGCTGGTGATCGTCGGCATCATGTTGGGCGTGATCTCATTCAACGCCGTGCCTGACGCGCGCCAGCGTTTGAAAAATGACGCGGAAAGGATTGCCTTGTTGTTACAGCTTGCGCGTGAGGAAGCCGTGGTGAGAAACCGCCCCGTCGCATTTGAGGCCGGGCAAACCAGCTATCATTTCCTGGTGCGCGGTGACCGCACTTGGGAGCCCCTGCGCGACGTGGATATGTTGCGCGAGCGGGAATTTGCGCAGGTGCCCTTGCAATTGACCATCGCTCCGGCGTCGGGCACAGATGCCGAGGGTGTGCGTATCGTTTTTGGACGCGAGCCGGTGGATAAGCCGTTTGTCTTGACCTTGCGCACGGGTGAGGCCAGCGTTGAAATACATGCCGACGGCATAGGCCACTTCACAGTGGAATGACGATGTTGCCTCACTCTCACACCAATCGCGCCGCGCCGCGTCTGCATGCCGCCGGATTTACCTTGCTGGAAGTCCTCGTGGCGCTGGTGATCGTCGGGACTGCGCTGGGAGCCAGTATGCGCGCCGTAGGCAGTTTGACCCAAAATAGCGGTGATCTGCGCGCGTCGATGATGGCTAACTGGTCGGCGGAAAACCGCCTGGCGCAGATACGGCTCGGGCGCGAGTGGCCTGTTCTGGGCGAAAATTCCTTTGAATGTCCGCAGGGCGATCTCAATCTGATCTGCCAACAACAAGTGCTGGCCACCCCCAATCCTAATTTTCGCAGAGTCGAGGTATCTGTTGTCGAAGCGTCGCACCCGGAGCGACGCATCGTCAAACTGACCCAACTGGTGCCCAATGGGAAGTAAGCAAATCATGGCGCGGTCGGCGCGCGGCTTCACCCTGATTGAATTGCTGGTGGCGATCACCATCCTGGCCATCGTTGCAGTGCTGGGCTGGCGCGGGCTGGATAGCATAGTGCGGGCCCGTGTCAGCTTAAATGCCGACCTGGAGCAAACGCGCGGCACCCAGATCAGCTTCGCCCAGCTGGAAAATGACAGCGAACACCTGGCCAGCCAGGATTTATTACCCAATCACGAGACGCTGCACGCTGGCCAGCAACGACTGGTCATGATACGCACTGTGTTTGACGACGGGCAGCCTACCCGCTTGAGAGTGGTTGCCTATAAAGTGCAGGACGGCGTCTTGAGCCGGCGCGAATCTTTGGCCACACGTGATTTGCAAGTTCTGGATGCCATGTGGCAAGGTGCTTTGAACGATGCCGATCAGTTGCAGGCAGTTACCCTTCAATCGGGTGTCGACGCGTTCGATATGCGCACTTGGACCTTTGAGGACAATGCCTGGCGAGTTGCGGGCGACGACGTCGCGGTTGCAGGTGCAGGTGCACAAGCCAATGGCAAGACTGTGGTTTCCAAGAGGGGCCTGGAAATCTCGTTGCAGTTGCACGGCCAGGAGCGCCCGTTGTTAAAATTGTTTTTGCTGGGGGCGCTGTGATATCCCGTTCAGCCTCTATGTCGCGTGCCGGAAAAATTCGCAACCAACGCGGCGTCGCCGTGGTCATGGCCTTGTTGTTGACGACGCTTGCGATTACGATAGTCGCCAGCCTTTTCTGGCAGCAGCAGGTGCAGGTGCGCTCGATAGAAAACCAGCGTCTGCAACTGCAGAAAAAATGGGTGATGCGTGGCGCACTGGATTGGGCGCGGCTGATACTGCGCACTTCCAAGGCGGATAATTTGAAAGAACCTTGGGCCGCCAACCTGGAAGAAACCCGCCTCGATCAATATGTGGAAAACGGTCGTGCCGACACGGAGGAGAGCGATGCCAGCTTGTCGGGACACATTGTAGACGCGCAATCGCGCTTCAACCTGAACAATCTTGCCACCAATGGCGTAGTCAATCCGCGTGAAAGGGCCGCGTTCGGAAAACTGCTCGGTAATTTGCACATGGATGAAGAATTGGCGGTCGCGGCAGCCGACAATGTGGCGGCCACCCAGGCCAAACCTGCGCCAAAAGTCGGCGGGTCCGCCAGCCAGGCGGCCGCAGCCGGACCGGTGAATTCCGCAGTGCCTGCTGGTACGGCCGACGGCACCGTACCGGACTTGCCCGCCGGGGTAACGCCTGACGTAAAATTCTTGCGTTTTGCCTTGCCGGACGATCTGCTGTCGGTAGCAGGATTTACTCCGGTCATGCTAGAGAAGCTGCGTGATTTTGTGGTGGTGTTGCCGCGAAGTACGAAGATTAATATCAATACTGCGGCGGC
>Ga0207137_1023_pt1 | contig 45447 bp, 43 predicted proteins | sample Alteio_BWMinHeat_9_FD_153572 | JGI IMG/M metagenome (GOLD analysis project Ga0207137, IMG submission 153572) | Enriched cells from forest soil in Barre Woods Harvard Forest LTER site, Petersham, Massachusetts, United States -... | ecosystem: Environmental > Terrestrial > Soil > Temperate forest >...
CTGCACTTTGGCAAACGCGCCGAAGCCAGTGCGCAACAATCTGCATGACTTCGCCAAGGTCCTCTTTCTCACGCGTGAACACCTGATGATCGCTTCCCGGCAAATTCATAATCTCGAGATTATGTTCAGCATGGACTGCGGCGGATTTCTTCAGGTGTTGGTACGAACAAATTGGATCCTGCGCGGGACACAGAATCAACACGGTGCCGTGGTATTCAATGAACCGAGCTTCGGCCCGCTGAATCGCCGTCAGTAGCTGCTGGGTAAAGCTGGCGGTCAACTGTGGAAAGTTGGGTGGTGAGTTGGACAGCTGGGTAATTCGCGGACTCAACACTTGTGGTAGTCGGATCAGCGGTAACGTGTCAGCAAGGAGCTTAATAACGAAGCGAGCAAATGGCGATACTGGATGAATCAGCTCAAGGCAGGGCGCACTCAATATGGCTGCGCGGCAATAGGCGCCGTAGTGTTTGGTGAACTCCATCACCACAAGAGCACCAACGCCGTGTCCCAAAATGATCGGAGTGCGGCCATTTTCCTGATGTTTGACCCAAGCCGCGACTTGTAGGAGGTCCCGCACCAAGATATGGAAACTTGGCGCATGGCCAAGGCGTCGCCCGGAATGACCATGGCCGCGCATGTCAAAGGCATAAACCGAAAATCCCAGATCCGTTAGCACTGTGGCGAACTGACTGTAGAAAGCAGCTTGTTCGCCAAGATCGTGAACGATAATAATGGATGGCTGGTCCGATGCGGGGATGCGCCAGGACCGCAATTGCAAAGTCGTACCACTGTGATCGACAGTCAGCATGTTGCTCTGACTTTGGACACCAAATGCATTGGCAGCATCCGAAGCGGGAACCTCGGCCTCGCCCTTCAGCGAGGTCTCCCCCTTCGTGTCCTCTGAGTCGTCTGATTTCTTCGACACCTAAGGCTGCCCCACAGTGATTTTAGCGGCTCGAATTCTAGTGCTGGCTCTCGTTGCTAATGGCCGGATATTGGTAAGGAATATTATAGCCGCGCGGCATTGCCGACGCCAGCTCGAAAGGCAGCGGTCGGAAAGAGTTGCTTAGGCGCAAGGCATGGAACTACAGTGGAGGCTTAGCAGGGATTTTTCCGAGTGAACGGCTCGGTAGTGCCATGGGGGCGTCCTGGTTTCGACGGGTGTGACAGCCGTAATTGAGAGCATGCCTGGGGTGGTAACGTGACCCAGTCAAAATGCGTTACAACGCTTAATCGGCAACGATTACGCACTCGCAGCTTAATTAAGCTGCCGTCAAACTTAGGGGTGTCGATCCCGTAAGGTAGGCGCAATTAATTCGACTTGGTTGTCGGTTCTTACGTCGGGAGAGCCGCCAATGACGACAATCCGGCTGCGCTCAGCCAAGCCTGTCCGTGGGCTCGGAGGGGAAGAGGATAATTTACGGACTAAGCATGTAGCGCTCTTTGCGTCTCACATTCGGACGCGGGTTCGATTCCCGCCGCCTCCACCATTTGTCAAGCTGGTCGAACCGGATGGTTGGCCTAGGTAAACAATTAATAGCAAACCGAAAATCGAAGAGCCGACTATCCAGCCTTTTTCCATTTCTTAAATCCATCTACGATAAACATTCGCAGCAACACCTGATAAGGAATTCCCCGCTCTTCGGCAGATTCTTTGATTTCTATGACCAACTCCGGATCGAGGGCAACAGACGTAGGAACTTTGCGGCCACCCTTACGCCGCTTTAGTGATGCAAGGATCTTTTTCTCGTCAAATTCTGAGGGCGTGTCATACGCCTTGTCACTCTTTACGTAGGCTTTCTTCATACAGAGTCCTTTCTTTCTTGTGCATTGGTAGCGTGGCGATAATTCTGACCCTGCCTTCTCTGATGGCGAAGACGGTATGAAGCAATCGAGATTTAGAAGTTTTCCCCAGTAAACCAAATCTCGGCTCGTCAACTACGGGTTGAACCTGAATCCCGAGCGGAACTTTATCTTCATCATAGAAAACTTCTTCCGCTTCGTGAACCTCAACATCGTGCTTTGATTTCGATTTTGTTCGATTGCCTGCATCCCACTCAAAAACAAATTTTTCGCAAGCAAAGAGCCAATCGATCAACCATTGTAGGAATTCAAACTTCGCCATCAAATTAGTATAGTGTCTAACACTATAGATTGCAAGTTATATTCGTGCCCTACTCGCATCGTTGTCTGCGGCCAGATCAAGAACTACTCTGCAACGAAATATTGCTGACCACGCAGGCTTTTCGTTTGTACGTAAACAGATCTATATGTTTGCTCGCCTGCACTTGTAGACCATTGACCGTCTCGGTAGCGCATGCTAGGTCCCTAGGTCTAATGAAGATACTTGCACATCGTGGCCTTTGGCGGACACCCGCCGAGCACAACACGCTAGCATCTCTAAGCCAAGCCTTTCGGCTGGGATTTGGAGTTGAGACGGATATCCGAGATCAGGGCGGCAAGATCGTCGTGGCCCACGATCCGCCAGTCGGGTCGACGTTGCCGCTCGCGGAGTTGCTTGATGCTCATGCTTCGCTAGCTCCGCATGTTTGCTTAGCTCTGAACATCAAAAGTGATGGCCTCGATGGCCTGCTGGAGCGCGAGTTATCCCGCTTTCCGAGTGCCGACTACTTCACATTCGATGCCTCCGTACCGGACTCGATAAGGTATCTGCGGCGCGGCATGGCGGTGTTCACGCGACATAGCGACGTTGAGCCCGAGCCAGCATGCTACCGGGAGTCTGCGGGCGTCTGGCTGGATGAGCTTACTCGCCCTTGGATCGAGCCAGATATCATCGCGCGACACCTAAGCGCTGATAAACGTGTCTGCATCGTTTCTCCCGAACTACACGGGCGCCCGCATCTCGCGATGTGGGCCCGGCTCAAAGCTGAACTTCGCCACAGTCCTACTTCAGGATTGTTGCTATGCACCGACCATCCCAGGGAGGCGGAGGAGTTTTTCCATGCCTAAGATAAAAGCCGTACTATTCGACATGGACGGTGTGCTGATCGATGCGCGCGAATGGCACTACGAGGCTCTGAACAAGGCGCTAGCGTTGTTCGGTATCGAGATTTCCCGGTTCGACCATCTCGAGACCTATGACGGTCTGCCGACAAAGAAGAAGCTGGCGCTACTGTCGAGGGAAAAGGGTCTGCCGGAGAAGCTGCACCCATTCATCGCCGAGATGAAGCAGATCTATACGACGGAATATACGTTTTCTCTCTGCAAGCCGACCTTCGCACACCAGATGGCGTTGTCGCGTCTGCGCGCGGAAGGCTATCGCCTTGCCGTCTGTTCCAATTCGATCAGAGAGACCGTCCGCCTAATGATGGAGCGCTCCGACCTTCTCGGGTATCTGGAGTTCTTTCTTTCGAACGAAGACGTAAAGTTGGCAAAGCCGCACCCGGAGATTTACTCCGAGGCCATGCGTCGCCTTGGTGTTGAGCCGCAGGAGTGCCTGATTATCGAGGACAACCCGCACGGAATAGAGGCAGCCATTGCGAGCGGCGGGCATGTGATGCAGGTCCGCTCGCCACAGTACTTGATCTATGACCGCATCGCTGCGGCGATTGCCAAAGCTGAGCGAGGATTGTCGTGATCAACCTACTAGTGCCAATGGCAGGTACGTCGAAGTTCTTTGCCGATGCACCATTCCCGAAGCCTCTCTATGAGGTGAATGGCAAGCTGATGATCCAATATGTGATCTCGAGCCTGCGCGCCATTGCGGGCGCAAAGCGCTTCCTGTTCGTCGTCAACGACGTCGACTGTGCGCGGTTTCACTTGGACGATACGCTCCGTCTGCTTACTGACGACAGAGCCGTGGTGACCGTGCAGCAAGGACCTGGCAAGGGCGCAGCTTGCTCGTGCCTCTGGTGCATCGATCATATTGATTCTGATGACGAGCTCCTCATTTCCAACTCTGATCAGCTCGTCGACATCGACCTAAACGTCGCGCTCGATGCCTTCCGCGGCGCCGATGCACGCGCCGGAGTCGTGACGTTCGACTCAGTCCACCCAAAATGGTCCTATGTCTCGCTCGACAATGAGGGCCGCGTCACGGAAGCTGCCGAGAAGAGACCGATTAGCCGCAATGCGATCGCCGGCCTCTACTACTTCCGGCACGGGCGGGACTTTGTCCGTGCCGCTTGCAAGTCCATCCGTAAGGATTCCAACGTTCAAGGGCTCTATTTTGTCGCGCCGACTTTGAACGAGCTGCTCCTTGAGGGGCTGCGGGTCACCGCCTATAAGATTGAGACCAAACACTACCATTCGTTCTACTCGACAGAAAAAATCGAGCATTTCGAGCGCAATTACGAGAATAATCGGAAGTGATGATATGCAGATCGCGAAGCTCGAAGAGATGGTCAAAGGTTGGTTCGTCGGTGACTTCTCGCCAGCAGTCTTGCGGACGGCTGACGTCGAGGTCGCGGTCAAGACCTACCGCCAGGCCGATCGTGAAGACTGGCACTACCACAAGGTGGCCACGGAAGTGACCTGCGTCGTGTCGGGCGAGATCGAGATGTGCGAGCGGCGTATAGGCCCTGGCAACATCATCGTCTTGAGCCCTGGCGAAGGGACAAGTTTCCTGGCCGTTACCGACGCTGTCACCGTGGTCGTGAAACATCCTGGCGCCAAGAATGACAAGTTCCTCCGAGGCGAATGAGGTCTAAACATGCTGAATATCGTGATTCCAATGGCGGGGCGCGGCAGCCGGTTTCGTGACGCGGGCTATACCGTGCCAAAGCCCCTAGTCGAGATTCATGGCCGACCAATGATCGAGGTCGTGATGAACAATCTCAGGCCTAGCCGGCCGCACCGATTCATCTTTCTTTGTCTCGCCGAGCATTTGCGCGAGCTCGGCGTCCGGGAGTTGCTGGGTCGTATCGCGCCCGGGTCGCTTGTCGTGCCGGTGGACGCCATTACGCAAGGCGCCGCATGCACGGTACTTCTTGCGCGTGAGTATCTAGCCAACGATCAACCTCTGATGATTGCGAATAGCGACCAGTGGGTTGATTGCTCAATCGACGCCTATCTGGAAGCCATGGATCAAGAGGGCACGGATGGGTTGATCATGACCATGCCGGCATCCGATCCGAAATGGTCCTATGTGCGGCTCGATGCAGCCGGTCGAATCACCGAGGTCGTCGAGAAGAAAGTGGTCTCCAAGGAAGCCACTGTGGGCATCTATAATTTTAGACGCGGCTCCGACTATGTCGAGGGTGCCGAGGCCATGATCGACCGCGATCTGCGCGTCAATGGCGAGTTCTACGTCGCGCCAGTCTACAATGAGCTCATCGCCCGAGGCGCAAAGCTCGCCTACTATAATGTAGGATCAGCGATGCACGGTCTCGGAATTCCGGCGGACCTAGATCAGTTTCTTGCCGATCCGGCATCGCACCGCGCTGCTTGCGCCAATGCGATGGGAGGTCGTTGATGAGCCTGACCTTCGATCTCGTGGTGCCACTCTACAATGAAGAGCGCAATGTCGCCGCCCTGGTTGGTGGCATAGCCGAGTGCGGCCTCTCGCAGCGTGGGCTTCAGCAAGTCGTGCTGCTCGACAATGGCTCCACAGATGGGACATTGGCTGTGATCCAAGACTTGGCTCGCACGTATTCCTGGATCAAGGTCGTGCATCTCGCCAAAAATCTCAACTATGGCGGCGGCGTCTACGAGGGCTTCCGTCATACGCGCGCGCCATTCGTGGGCTATGTACCCGGCGACAATCAAGTTCATGCCGACGACATCAGCAGGGTTTGGGACCGTTTGCGGGAAGTTCAGGCGGCACTACCGTCCGCGGAGCGCTCAAAGATTTTCGTCAAGGGTCGACGCACGACTCGGCATGATGGGTTCAGCACCCGCCTTACCAGCGTCATCTATACCGTAGCCGCCAACGTGCTGTTGGGACTGCGGGCGCGTGACGTCAATGGTCTCCCCAAGATATTTGGGCGTGAACTCCTTGACCGGTTGCCAGAGGAGAGAATGGTGACGTTTACGTTCGATGCGCAGCTGCTCGCGGTCGCGCGCGCAGGTCTTTGGACGGTCGAAGAAGTTCCTGTGACGTTTCATGCGCGACGAGCTGGTGTATCGAGTTGGTCGAGCAAACGTCTCAGCACCTATAAGCAGACGGCGAAGCAGGTTTGGCGCCTGCGGTCTCTCCGCCTGGCGTCTCCCAAGCCGCTGGCCTTGAGTGGCACCAAGGAAAGGCAAGGGGTCTAAGCAATGGATTCGAGGGATTCGAGGGATTCGAGGGATTCGAGGGCTTCGTGGGCTTCGTGTCAGAAGAGGCTTCTGCTAGCGCTTGTCACATGTTTGGTGGTGTTAGGTGCTGGTGTGAGCCGTCACGGCTATGGCCAGGCCGGACAGCCTCAGACCGCAACGGTACAGCCACGTAGTCTACTGCCTTTCGAGGCCTGGCGAGCGGAGGGGAGTAAGAAACGCGATGTCGCTACTGTATTCACGTTCTTCGGCGGTAATTTCGGCCGCTTCAAATCTTTGCCGCTCGAAGATACCCCTATTCCAGCTCTTCTTGTGCTGTCATTGGTGTTGGTCGCTGGTGCAACTCTCATTCGCCGCCGCAGCCTATTGATCACCGCCGGTGTGACGGTGATGGCACTCTCGGTACTTATGTCTGTGCGTCTCTCTCAAGGGTGGGACGAGGTCTATATCAACCTTCGCCACGCACGAGTCTTCGCTGATACCTGGCGTTTTAGCTTCAACTACAAGGAAATGGCCGAAGCCACGGTCGATTTTTTGCCGTTTTTTCTAGTCGGCGTCGCCGGCAAGTTCGGTGCCCCGCTGGAGGAAGCGGCCATTGCGATGAGCTGCTTTGGGAATGCACTTGTCATGATAGGTGGCGGCCTGCTGGCAAAACATATCTCCGGCTCGCGAGGGGTGGGGATTTGGACTGGCGCGGCACTGGCACTGTTTCCGTGCGTTCTATGGGTGGGAGCGACCGGCTTTATGGCGACGGTCTTTGCCGGTTTCATCCTACTTGTACTCTACAGCTATCTCGCCGATTGGCCCGGTCCAAGGGCGAAGTGGGCTCTGCTAGGGATTCTGCCTCTGATTCGAGTCGAGGGGATCCTTCTGGCAGCGTTCATTTGGTTGATTGATGCAGGTATGAGAGCGGTAAGGCAGAAGCGTGACAAGGCGTTGTTAATCAGTCTTTTTTACGATGGAGTTCTGGCAGCTGGCCCCTTCTTCATCTTGAGCGCATGGCGGTTGATGGTCTTTGGGAGAATTCTCCCAACACCGGTGACTTTCAAGAATACCGGCGGCGATCCGACCTACTTCTGGGGCGGGATGCACCAATTCAAAGATTCGATTCTGCTCTTTGGCCTACCCCTTTGGCTGCTCGTGCTCGTCCCAGTGCTCGGCTTCGGGGTTTTTCGGGGATGGATCCAGAGTCGCGTGCCTTGGGTGCTGCTCGCGCTAGTGGCTTTCACCAGTGTGTACTTCAGCGGCGGTGGCGATTGGTTTCCACTGGTTTGGAATAGGTACATGATGCCGTGCACGCTGACACTGGTAGCTACCGGGGTCGCAGGCGCGTGGGTTGTTGCTAGCCGATTGAGTCGCGGTAGAGCTCACTACACCTGGCTCTTGCTAGCTGTTGTATTCGGACCTTTGTTGCCGGCGATTTGGTTTGGCGATCGTGCGGTCGCTTACCGGGACCTCCTTCCTGAGCTGGAGAATCGCGACAATCGCTGGGACCGGGTTTCCCATTTGGCGAGGTTCGGCGATTTTCTCAAACGCACTACGCCCGAAGGGATCAGGGTTGCGAGCCCCGAGATGTCAACCTTGATGTACTTTGCCGAGCGTGAAGTCTTTGACCTCATGGGCATCGCCAATCGAGGCATCGCCGAGTCTCCCCTTGCGCCACTTTATCCCGGCGACGTCGTGCACCGGCGGCGCAACCCTGACGTTATCAGAGAGTTCTTGCCGGAAGTTATCGCTTTGTATGAAATGGTCGGCTCCCCCCTGACAGATCACATGAAACAAAATGTTAATGACGTAGCAAACCATGTTGGCGGAATCGGGTTCAATCAGTCGATGGTGGACATCGCTTACTTTCGGGCCGGGTCGTATGACCATCTTTTCAGTCTGGGATACCGCTACATGGTCGCTAGCATGCCAGACATCACATACAACTACATGGTTCACAGCTCGATCTATGACCGTCACGTGCAAGCGCTGACTAAGCTCGGCTTCAAGCCTATGGGGTCGGCGACGATCGACTATCGCGTGAATCCCGACATCGTTGCTCGATTTAGCGCCGATGGCAGTGAGTTGCGTGTGAAGTCTCACTGACGAAGGTGATGGACTCTCGGCGACCGTTTGAGGCTCATGGCCGAGACTTTGATAGAAGTTCTACTTCTTTTCGTCGACCCGTAGGTAACGCAAACGGACTGTTCCACTTGTATTAGTGTGAGCGTCCTTGAGCTTCAATTCCGAAGCGTAGTTGGAAAATCCCAGAGTTTTGCCGTGGAAATACATGCAATCAAGTTCGTGCGAAACTTCAATGCCGTTGCCACTACAACTAAGTATGCGTGCCTGGCCGCCTGTCGGCTTGGTGGTGTCACCGTCAATTAAATCATTTACCTTGGAAACGCTGCAGTTGATTGACGGCGTCAAGGGAAACTGTAGCTCTTCACTAGATAGCTTTTCGGTCTTCAACCTGCCGTTGTCGGTATCGAGTTCCCAGGTGCAAGTGCTTGCCAACACCGACGGCGTAAAAACGATAAAAATTGCGGCTAGCCCATATCCCATTCTCGAAACTTTCATAGCGACCTCAATTCAGTTCTGAGTTTGTCGCCCCACAGCTTGGTTTTGAGATCGTATTACAGCTAGCACCCACGGGAGCTACGGCTCGAGAGGTGGACTAGGCGAAGCGGGTGGTGCTAATGGCGTCGGAAAATTGCAATTATCCGCTCGGCCTTGATTGGCCTGACAGCCTGTTGGACAGTGTGCAACAAAAGACGCTTTGCCGCCGATACACTGAAAGAGTGTATTCGGATCGAGTCCGAGTTCGCCACCACACACGGCGCCAGTGTTAGAGACGCAGGCTACGTCAGTAGCAACACATTGATCCGCGACGCCGACAGCATTAGCTTGGCAGCCATTCGCACAGGTTTCTAATTTGACAAGGTGACCGTTTGCACAGGAAAAAAGCGACTTGGGATCTTGACCGAAGGATTTCCCACAGCTTGGTACCGTTGACGCAGCACAGGAAATCACAGTGGGAGTGCCACCCGCTATGCAATTGTCAGGTGCACCGGGATTTACTTTGCAACCATCCTGACAGCGCTGCAACAGTTGTGTGGAGCCATTGACGCATTGGAAAAGCGCATTGGGGTCGAGTCTCAACACACTGCCGCAGACACCGCCGGACCCGAAGGTGCAAGGTGGTACGCCGGGAGTAGGTGGCAGCTGCTTGCAATTGTCGGCGATCCCCTGATTAGCCTGGCAACCATCGGCACACTTTGCCAGGAAGGATGGCTTGCCATTGACACACTGGAACAAGGTGTTTGGATCAAGTCCAAGCTGACTGCCGCAGACACCGCCAAGTTGGGAAGTACAAGCCGTAGGCGTTGACGTTCCGCCACCGGCGCCAGAAGGAAGTCCGGTCGCTTTTGGGCATATTTGCGCGGCGCAGCTGGCAAAGGTCGATTTGTTTTTGACGTTACAATCCCAGAGTTTGGCATGGTTTTGCTGTCGCTCGGCATCGGATGCGCCGGGTTGACAAACAAATCCCGGGTTCTTTTCCTGGAGAATGTCTTCGTTGACAAACCGCGCTGCCTCGGCGGCTTCGTTCAACATGCGCGATTCAATCGATGACGTTCGACTGTTATTGCTCACGCCAAAATTTCTGAAATCCCAGATACCGGTCGCCACGGCCTGTGGTGGCACACCATTGGTGAATTGATTTGAGCCATTGCCAGCGCCCATATATCCAGTAATGCCATCTGCTGGCACATACATGACACCCACGCCCTGACTGACAGCAAGCATGGCGGCGTTGTCCTGAATCGCCGTGGCACCCACATGGCACGACAAGCAATCAGTGTTGTTTACCGAGTTGCGAGGGTTGGCGTCATTAAATTTGCCTGGGTTATCAATTTTGAAAGACGTGGCAAAATCCTGCGGGGTTGCCGGAGGCGCCCCGCCGAGGAGCCGCGAGTTTGACACACCGGATTTATTTTTCGGATCTGGCACAAAGCCGCCACTGCCGTTGAATCGTACTGACATTTGTGGACTGCCACCGGTGATCGAAATCGGTTGCCAAACGCCGTTTGTGACGGTGCCTTGGTAGAAGATCCATGGGAGTGGTGGCGAATTTAGCTGCATCGTTGTAACGACGGTAAGGCCGCCCTGGGTGTAAGTCTTGATGAGCTTGTCGATCAATCTAGCCACTGGACCTTGGGTCCCGCCGTTGTTGTTTTGCGCCGCGAGTTCCGCAACAAGTCCCGGATGGATGCTAAGCGGTTGGCCGTCGGTACTGCCTTTGGTTGCCGCAGCCGCGGCTTTAATTGCGCCCAAATCCTGTAGTAGTCCTTGAAAGGTAACGCTCGCAGGCAGTGACGGGTGGCGAACATCGATCTCAGAGCTTTTGCCATTGACGGCAAGGTGACCCAAATTGAATAGCAAGTGGGCGGCGGTATCGAAGGCAAGATTGCCATTGAATGGCTGCACGATCAGACGGAATTCCACATTACAGGTGTTGACATCTTGTTCTGCACACGGATCCGCCCGCAGGCCCATGACGCGCCAATTGGCCTGAGTGAGTACTGGGTTAGATGGCTGCAGTGAAATAACCTGTTCGATGCTCGCCGTGCTGCTCGCAAGCGCCAACGAGCTTGAGTCGCTGTCAGCTGTATCGCCTGCGGATTGGCCGGTAAAAAAAGGCGCGCTGGTGATGGTACCTTGCGTTTTGCCTTGGCCGAAATCAAGCATAGCTTGAAAGGCAGTCTGTGCGGGCCAAAGCAATTTGCCCTGCGCGTCGGTTGCCGTGCTTATCACGATTTCTGGATAAGGAAAGCCATTGGCATCCGTCGGAAACAGAATGGACAGATCGTTGACATCGAAAGCAGGCGCAGCTCCGGTGACGTCACGCAACTGGCTTGAGTCCGATTTCAGCGTCTTGCAACCATCGGTTGCAACCAACGAAGCCAGAACGCAGAAGCTGGCTATAAGACTGCCACGTCGAAGTAGATTCGATAAAATCATTTTCCACCTTTTGAGCTGTGTATGTACACAATCCGGTCGTCAATTTATTGATTAATAGTGTAACAGCTAGCTGGTATGCAGACTACGGAGAATCACGACTACCGAGGAAACGCCGGCCGCGGATGATTGCCAGGCCTAATCGCTTTAGGTACTTTTGACCGCGAAGTCCAACCAGCCGATTTATAACGTCAATGAAAAAGGGAGCTCAAAATATGCGGATCTCAGCCCATCCTCCGTTGATTCAGTTTCTTTTTCTGTTGCTTTTGTCGGGGTCCGGCGTCAACGGTCCGTTTCTCTTTGCGGGCGCTGGACCGTTGAGCATCGAGGATGGCCTCCTCGCTAACGCGCGGACGATACTTGAGGAAATTCGAACCCACGAAGCCGGCAAGGACGCCACTTGCTGGACGACTGTGCGAACCATGGAGAATTTCTATTCCCATAAGATGCTTGACGAGGCCGCCGTTTTGACACTGATCGAAGGTCGCAAGCAGCTGGTTTTTGAGATTTGGCAAAACTCAATTCCGCGTACAGCTCTTGCGACGACCCTAAGGCAAGGAGACTTGGCGCCCGCCACCGCAAGGCTGCGGGCGCTGAAGCGGCAGACCCTGCTCGACAACCCGATCAAAATGAATATGGGCCATGACTACGATCGGGTGACGGAAAACTGGCGGGTCATTTCGTCCCTCATCGGCGAGCGCCTGGCGGGTGTTGGTCGGTTTGCTGCGATTGGCGGCGGCGTGGCAAGCGGTGGAATTTTGCCGCTCGACGACGGGGCGAGGGCGGAACTCGGCGGACTCTCAACTCAGTTGACGGTCATGTTGCTCGATAGCGCCCGGAGCGCAGCTGATGCGGCTGATCACGCCAGTGTCACGTCGGCTGACATGCTAAAAGCAATTTCCACCGTACAAAATCGCCTTGGCATTTCAGGCGGCAGTACCCTAGGCGACGCAACAACTGTGCCCAACAAAAGGCCTGACACCAAACAACCACCAAAGCCCGCTCAACATAACGCTGAGCTCAGAGAACTAACCTTGGCAAATATGGACGGCAAGATCTCGGCCCTGAAAGTCTACAACGGCTCCTTTTGGCAAGACGCCAGCAAGCCTAAAGACCTCGCCTCGCTCTTCAACCAAATCGCAAGCGTCCCCGTAACGCCAGAAGCAGCCGATAAGATTGCGGCGACGCTCAAGCAGTTCGCTGCCATCCCCGGATATGGTGTCGACACGCATGAAGCGATGACTTACAGAGCTGCCAACCTCTTTGGTTATATTAGCGATCTCGGTAAGTGGGCAAAAGAGCAATCTGCGCGTGGCTTGTCGACCACCTATCTTCAGCTTTCCGACATTGCCAATTTCACCGCCGATGTTTTCCCGCACCAACTGCTGGCCAATGGTGACATCAAGCTCCAACTCATCGCCCCGCCCGTTATCCGCATCGATCAAGTGCGAAAGTTTGAGCATTTACTCGGTGACGTTGTGATGACGTCGACTGATTTGGACGCCTTTCGCGACGTTATTTTGCACTGGCAGATCCTGCGGGATGTCTGGCAGGACCAAGCAATGCGGCCGCTTGACCCATTTGGTGCTGAGTTGCTGTCCGAGCGGGTGTCGGAGTTGGCCGTGTTGATGCTTCGCCTAGGTGAGCGCCAAGCGCGCCACGTTGGCGAAAAAAGCGTGAATGGCGCAGTGATGGACTTCGTCATGAAGCAGGAGATCTTTCTCGCGCCGGGCGTTACGCAAACGGACGAGTGGGTCAAACGCGACCCGAAAGTAGAATCCCAGATTTTCGCGGCTTTCGGCAAGCGTGATCCATTTCGCGATGACACCGCTCGGGCGGGGTTCTCTGCGACAACCTGCGGCGTGAAAGTGCGATCCGACGCACCCAATTTGCAGAATTTCATGGGGTCAGGAGTTGCTGTCGGTGACCTTGAAGGTACCGGCCTGCTCGACGTATTCGTCGCTGGTGATGGCTGCAACCGACTCTACAAGAACCTGGGAAAAGGCAAGTTTCAGGACGTCACCGCGACCTACGGTCTCGACGACTCCGAGTATGACAGTCGCCAAGCCCTCTTTGCGGATCTCGACAATGACGGTACAAAATATCTCTTCGTCGTGCACAGCAATTCACCAAGCCGATTGTTCCATTTTGGCAACGATCGCCGCTTCCACGACGTCTCCGCTGAGTCCGGGATAAAGACTGCACTGACGGCGCATGCGGCATTCTTTTTCGATTACAATAACGACGGGCTGCTTGATCTGTTTGTCGGACACTATGGTCCAAAGGTTGCCGGCCAAGACCCAACTATTGATGGCCGCAATGGCACCGGCAATCAGTTGTACAAAAATCTCGGCCACGGACACTTTGTCGACGTCTCCGCTGAAGCCGGTATCGTCGGGTCAAGTTGGACCTTGGCGGCCGCTGCCTTTGACTTCAATCACGACGGCTGCCAGGATATCTTTGTCGCGAATGACTGGGGCAAGAGTCAGCTGTACATCAACGACTGCAAAGGCCATTTTAGCGAAAAAAGCGACCTTTTGGGCATTGAAGAGCGGGGCTCCGGCATGAACGCCAGTTTCATCGACGTCAACAGCGACGGTTATCTCGGTATTTATCTTTCGGTCATCGATATGTTTTCCAAAAGTTTGCATTTTGTTTTGCCACGGCCGGGTTCCCTGCTTGGACTTAACGACCATGTCATCAAGACCGCGTCTTATTTCTCAGGCAACAAACTCCTCGCGAACGATCACGGCAAGAGATTGATTCCGACTGAAACCAAGCATTTTGACGGCGCCGACAAAGGCTGGGCCTGGAGCGCCGCCTTCTTTGATTATGCCAACAAAGGCGCGGAAGACTTGTATCTCGCTAATGGTTGGATTCCGGACTCCTTAGCGGGTAAGCAAAGCAACAAATTCTTCGTCAATGAGCACGGCAAATTTATCGACATGTCCGCTCGAACACCGATTGGGGGGTTTCCTGGCTATAGTCGTGCGGTCGCGGCTGTCGATTTGACCGGTGACGGCAAGAGCGACCTGCTCGTCACGGGCCTTGGTATGCGCTCGAACGCTGGCGTGGTCGAGCCGACCTTGCATTATCTGCGGAATTTATCGACGAGTGGCAATCATTGGCTCAAAATCCGTCCCCGAGGTGTTCGCAACAACCGGGACGGCGTTGGCGCGGAGATTAGCGTTTTCACTCCAGACGGCAAGCGTCAGACGAAGTTGGTCTCGAGTGGCATTAACTATTTGGCTCAAGAAGGCACGACCCAAACTTTCGGTATTGGCAAAAATTCAAAGGTAAGCAAGATCGAGGTGCGCTGGCCTGGCAGGAAAAATCCACAAGTGGTTACCGGCAAATTTCCCATCGACCACACCGTCGAGGTGCGCGAGGACGCCAGTCACGAGCCAAATGGTTGACTTAGAAGGTTCGCAATTGCTCGCTTAGCTTTTCCGGGTCTGAGGTAGGCAAGTTGCAGCGGCTCTGGCGACAAAGGTAGACCGTGCTTCGGCCTTGGTTGCTGATTTTCCCTACCAACAGCGGTAAACGCGATGATTTGCCAGCAATCAGCTCACTTTCACTGGTTAGTAACTGAATCTTATTGGGTGTGTAAACTCGCCTAAGGCAATCAAGTATCTTGCTGAGGGACTGCGAATCGGTCCCGCCTATCACAACGACGGTGAGCGGACCCTGTCGCCAATTGAGCAAACTGATTAGCAGAGTCGGTGCTAACGCGGGTGAATTTTGCAACACTCCGGCAAATGCTGTAGCTCCTTTTCTCAAAATTTTCTCGTAACGCTCGCTGCCGGTGAGCGTCAAAAATCGAACCGCATTGGCCAATGCCACCGCGTTTGCGGCGGGCATCTCCCCATCGATTACCGGCTTGAGTCTCGGCACTGTTGCGGGCCCGACCGGCGCCGCTGTGTTCTGAAAGTAGCCGCCACCATTCGCGTCGGCAAAGAGTTCGTCCTGCCGTTTCTGCCACCTTTCCGCGCGCTCCAACCAAATATTTTCGCCGGTTGCCTGAAAAATATCTAACAGTGCCGCAACATAGTAGGCGTAGTCTTCGAGGAAACCTTCGCCGTCTGCCTGACCAATGGCGAATTGGCGAAACAATTTGCCGTTCCGAGTTAGCATTTCCTCGACACCGTTCGCTGCCGCTTTTGCGGTGTCCAAGTAAGATGGGGAGTTTAAGACGAAAGAGGCCTGCACCAAAGCTGAAATGATGGCGCCGTTCCAGGCTGTGATTATTTTTTTGTCAATCGGCAGCCGTCCGCGCTGCTCCCTGGCATTGAACAAGGCCGTGCGCGCAGAAGCCAAGGTTGCAGATGGATCACTACCGAGGATCGTTCGCTTGCTGGCTGCTGCCGCTGAAGCATCATCCCAAAAGGGAACTGTCGGCTGCTCTGAGGCTAGGTGGTAGTAAGTCGCAGTCATCGCGGCGGCAGGCGGCGGCAAAATTTTCTGCAAGGCCGATTGCGTCCAGCCGTAATAAGCGAGTCCTTTGGCTGTCGCGCCGAGGTTCGGCAGATCAGCGCCAACCGCTGCATAGAAAGCACCTCCTGGCGCTTTCAGATCCCGGTCGACGAACGTAAGCGTCGTGCGCACGACTTCCGCAAACTCTTCTCTACCGGTGAGTTGATAGGCGTCGAGAAATGCCGGCACGAGCACTGCATTGTCGATTAAGAGTTTTTCAAAATGTGGATCTCCCCAGCCGCGACTGGCCGCATAACGGTGGAAGCCACCGCCAATTTGATCGCGAATGGCACCCCGAGCTAGACCGCTGAGCGTCAGTAAGGCAGCGCGCAGTAGCGGCTTGTCCCCGGTCTGAGCGGCGCGCTGCAAGAGCACGCGCAAGGGCACGTCGTTCAGTAGCTTGTGGTCCCTGCGGAGCCCGCCATACACACCGTCAAATTCAGCGAGGGTTTTCCGTTTGACTTGGTCGACAAGTCGGACCAGTTGCTTCGTGTCGAGGGAATCCGCGTTGCGTTTCGACTGAATTAATTGGGAATCAGTGGTCGCAAGCCGGTCGATGGAGCGCCTGATTTTGTCCGGGGCATTATGGTAGAGCTCGCTAAGCTCCTTGAGCAGGGACCTAAATCCGAGACTGGCGCCGCCACTTTGGTCGTCAATGGGTAGGTAGGACGTAGCGTAAAAGGCCTTCGCCTGATCGTTCAACCAAAGATTCATTGGCCAACCTGTTGTGCCGCTGAGAGCCTGTAAGTAAGGCAAATAGGTGGAATCAATGTCTGGTCTTTCTTCGCGGTCGACAAGAACGGCGACGTAGTTGGCGTTAATGAACGTCGCAATGCTTAAGTCTTCGAACGCTTCCCGGTGCATGATTTCGCACCATTCGCAGCCGGCAAAGCCAACACTGAGAAATACGGGATGATTTTGAGTCTTAGCCGCAGCAAAAGCTTTGGCTCCCCAAGGGACCCATTGAACCGGATCATGCGCATGCTCGCGCAGGTACGGACTACTGGCGTCAATCAATTCGTTGCTGTAGATCGGTCGGTGATCGGCATCCAGATGCCGTGGCAGGTAAGCCGGAGCCTCTGCTTGTGGCGCTGCAGCCTGCATCTGCCCGGCGAAAGCTAAAAAGAGTGCGGTGGCAAGCCTAACGCGCCACGGCTGAACTGCAGGCAAAAGCAGCGGTCGTCGCATCGATCACCAGTGAAGTCGACCAGGTTGATATTATTGCAGCCAATCAAGGAACAACTGGACTACGGTTGACCCATTGGCTATTTTTCGGCCATAACCAGCTGCACCATCCAATGAGACCTTAGCAGTCACGCAAGAATTTGGGGAGCGAAAGTGACAAGTCGTTTCATCGTCCGATCTTTACCAGGGCTAACAGCAATTTTGTCGATTGTCGTCAGCGCAGCAACCTGGGTCACTGTTGCCATTGCCGCCATGACGATTGTCGCTGTTTCTGGCGCCGCTCAGTCCTACTTACAGCAAAGCCAGCCTGCAAACGATCCGAAGGATATCAACACCTGGCGGCAAGGCGAGACTCGAAATGGCTTGAAGCCGTATCCGCCTGCACCGCCGGGAACACCCAACCCGCCCGGTGGGCTTTGGCAATACGGTGGCGGCAGTGACAGCTCTTTTGCGCCACCCACTCTCGGCGAGCCTTTCGCGAAATTTCGGGAAAAAATGGCGGCGCAAAGAGCCAAAATTGACGCCCAGGCACAAGCGGTCCTAAACGCGCGGTACGACCTCCGCTGCAACACGGACTCAAGCGCGAAAATGTCGCGGGGAAAGCCGCTTGCTACCGGGCCAACCGCGCTTTTGCCCAAAAGTGTCAAGACCTGGGATGAGTTTCTGGCAAGAACTCCCGACAAAATTCGCGATGCAGCCGAGTTCCCTTATTTGCCCCTTGACCATCCGCTGCATTCGACTGCCCACATGGTGTTTCCCAAACAGTGGACCAAGGTTCATCCTGAACACGAAAGATTTGATGTCGGTTTTGATATTCCCGAATGCTTCTTACCGGAATTTCCACCAGCGCTCTACTTAACGACTCACCTCGAAATGGGTGACGTGTCGCGCGGCGTTGAGATCAACTACGGCAATTACTTTGACATGTTCAACGGGATCTTGACGTCAGAACAGTTGGACGGTTTGCGTCTCATGGTCACGCCATTTCAAACAACTTGGTTTAACACAACATACCATCGGGTCACTCGCGAACCTTCCGCTGGTGTTAGTTGCTTTAGCTGTCACGTCAACGGCCACACCAATGGTGCCATTGAATTAGCGCCAGATGCTCGTCCAAATTACACTCGCCTACGTGTCACGACGCCGAGCCTTCGTGGCAACTATGCGCAGCTAATCCTGTCTTCAAAAAGATCGATTCACACGATGGAGCATTTTGCCGAAGTTGAAGAGTATTTCGATGGCGACACGGGCGTGTTGGCGGCGATCGGCGGCCGAACGTTGCAGAAGCCGCAAACGAATCACATGGGTGACCTCAATTCCATTATCGATTTTCCGCCCGCGCCCAAACTCGATGCGCTCAACCGATTGATTGCCAGCAAAGCGACTCCCCAGGAGCTGCATGGGCAGGAATTGTTCAATGGCAAAGCCCTATGCAACCAGTGCCATCAGCCGACGCAACAATTTACCGACAATTCGATGCATGACTTGCAAGTGGAGCGCTTTTACAAGGGGCGACCCGAAGGACCGATCAAGACCTTCCCCTTGCGTGGATTGAAAGATCATCCGCCGTATCTGCACGATGGTCGGTTGCTGACGATTGAGGACACGGTACTGTTTTTTGATATCATATTGGAGTTGCATCTTAATGCTGGCGAACGTGAAGATCTGGCTGCGTATCTAAAGGCTTTGTAGAGTCGGATCCTTCTCCAGAGCCTTTTTGGGAAGGTGGCGAATAAGTCGGAAAAAATGTTTGTATATCAGACAATTTATTTTATGAACGTGGTATGAATCCAATTGTCCGGCGCGCCGATATTAGCGATATCCCTCTTCTCGTCGACCTAACCGACGAAATCCAAGCATTGCACGCCAAAGCGCATCCTAATCTCTTCATTTACCCTCAGGACCGTTCCGTTTTGAGTCGGCACTTTGCGGAAGTCATGGCCTCAGACGCTAATCACATACTTCTTCTTGAAGTGGACGGGCGTGTTGATGGGCATTTGTATGCCGAAATTAGGCGAATTCCGGCGACTCCGTTTGGTTATCCGAATGCCTGCCTTTTCATCCACCAACTTGGTGTTCGCGCTGGCGCGCGGAGCCGCGGTCTTGGTCAAAAACTTTTGGCCGCGGCTTCTGATATAGCTCGGAGCAATGGCCTGAGCGAGATCAGACTGGATTATTGGTCCTTTAACGAACCAGCGCGGCGCTTTTATGCCAAGAATGGCTTTCGGGTGTTTCGCGAGTTTGTATCCAAGAGATTAGCGAGCGAATGACTTGTGTCTTGGATTGGCAGTTGCCGGGTGTGAGGAGAAGTTCAAAGAACTCTTGTTTGACACTTTAGGTCATGGCGGTGGACAATTCATTCACCGCATTGGTCTGGCAAGATTGCTGTTCCGATTTGGTGCTGGCCCACGGGCGTGGTCGGCACGGCTTGGCGCTTCTAGCTATGATCTCTTGCACCTCAGTGCCGAAAAGCTGATGCGTGGAGGCGCTACTTTTATCATTGATTGCGATATAAGGCCGAAGGCCAAGATCATACGTGAACTGAGAACGCTGGTAGCCACACACGGCTATGAAGCTCTGCACATCATCCTTAAAGCATCTCCAGACGTGGCGATTCAACGCTGGAATCAGAGACTAGCGGATGGCTCGCGGCATCCAGGTCATCTCGATGACGCATTTCGTAGCGAATTCCGGCGTCTTGTCAATTCTTCTAGCTTTGGTCCAATTGACCTTCCTGGTCAGACGTATACGTTCTCTACCGACAAAGAGGATCCATTTCCGAAAGTCGAAGCGCTACTGTCCGTCGATCGGTAAGGTATTTACGGTGTCTTCAAGTAAGTGAAATCTGGCTAGGAGAGTCCATGAAATCTAACTTCGTTGCCGCAGCCTCAACGTTCCTGCTTTCGATTTCTCTCATGGGCGCAGCATCCGAGCATCAAGATCCCCTTGCCGTGCTCACACCGCTCAAAGGGAAATGGTTGGCGCAGCCTGCAGACGGCACCAAGCCAATTGAAGTGACTTACGCCTACGCGTCGAAGAATACGGTGTTGACCGAATATTTCGGCAAAGAGCTGACAGTCTTTTACCGCGACGGTGAGCAGGTGCTGTTGACACACTTCTGCAACGTCGGTAATCAACCGCGTCTCAAGTTGAATGCTGACCACATCGCCGACACGCTGACCTTTGAGTATCTCGACGCGACGAACTTGAGTCATCCAGACGCTGCGCATGTCAATGCGGTAACCTATCATTTCCGCTCGGCGGACCTGGTAGATGCAACCTGGACGTGGACGAAGGGCGGCGTACTTAGTTCGGAACGATACTTGTTGAAGCGTCTGCCTGAGGTAGCTGCAGATTCACGTGACCGATAAATCGCCGCCCCCCCCCCTGAGGCTTCGCTGCTCAAAGTATTGTAGAATGACGATAATGCAGGAGCAGATATTCAATGCTTGCCAAAGCGAGGGATTCAAGTGCTGCGTAACGATGCAATAAAAGCGAAGCTTGCAGAAGTCGCAGCGCTGCGAACGAGCAAGAATAACGAAGCAGCATTGGAGATTCTAGAAACATTATTGCAATCGCACCCAGACGATCCCGACATTAACTATCAAATGGCTTGGACTTGCGACGCCATGGGCAAGGAGTCCGATGCTGCTCCTTACTATGAAAAAGCCATCGCTAAGGGCCTTGCCACCGACCGAGTCGGCGCAATGCTTGGTTTAGGTAGTACCTACCGTTGCCTCGGACAATACGAAAAGTCTCTGAGAGCGTTCGATCAAGCGATCCTGGAATTTCCACATGACCGTGCATTAAAGGTCTTTCGTGCTCTGACACTTTACAATCTCGGCAGACCAGAGGAATCCGTCAGTCAGCTATTGGTTCAGCTTCTCGACACCACGAGCGACAATTCTATCAGGTCGTATGATCGGGCTCTTAGATTCTATTCGGACAAGCTCAACGAGGTATGGACCTGACGGCTTCGTTTCTCTATTTATTGAAGTATAACGATGTTACAGGCCAACGTGATCGTCTTGCCCCCCGTCGTTATTTCCGAGTGCGGCGCTGGATCTTCGGGAGACGTCATGGTCCAAGTCATCGGTACGGCGCCTGGATCACTAGGGGTGAAGGTGACTGTGCCGCTGCCGTCGTCGTTATTGGTGAGCGGCGCGTTGACGATGACAACGCGCTTCCCGGCGCTATTGGTGTAGAGGACAACTGCGCCTTGACCGGCGGACCCGTCGCCAATGAACAGCGCCCACTGTTGCTTATTGCTGGCGGCGGCGCCTTTGGGCGTGCAGTTTTGTAGTTCGGTCAAAGTAGCCGACGTAGCTGCAGTGGCTGGAGCAGTCTGAGCGTCTGCGACATTGGAGAGCGCGCCTCGGCCTTTGCAGCTGAGAATGCTGCCTGCAGCTAGTACAAGTAGAACGATATTTCGGGTTTGCATGGGCGTCCTTTTATTGCTTCGACGATAATGTGATTGCTTTAACATCAGTAAAACACAACGCTATACTGGAATCAACGGACTAAGTCTGATTCCACGAAGGCACTTTGGGCAGGGACGTGCGGTCAGCTTGGTGCAACAGACGTCGTCGGACAACCCATCAGAATTGAAATGAGACATGCCTAGAAGAGCGACTAAATCTGGTCTAGGAGCGGATCACACAACGGTTGCCGCGGTTGCAACCGCAATCGCCAGTTCTCAAAGCCTTAAAGAGCTTGCGAATGTTTCTCGATTAGAGGTCGCCCCGCTATTGCGCGCGGATGAATTCGTCTTGGGTGTGTCGACGCCTGAGTTTAATCGGCCTGCTTTGATTCGAATTGGCGTCCAGGACAGCTGGGCTCAGCGTTACAATAGAGAGTTTCACGTTCTAAATCCGGCTATAGCTGGTCTCAAACGCCACTTAAGAATTGGCAAGCCCTTTGCGGGAAAATTCGCCGATCTTTGTCCGCGACCGCTTTTTGAATCCCGATTCTACAAAGACTATATGAAACCGCAAAAGCACCTTTACTCTTTGCTCGGCGCGATGTGTCTAGGTGATGTGGGTGCGCCGTCGCCGACTTTGAACCTTTTGGCTATTCGGTACGAAGGTCAAAGTGATTTCACCGATCAAGAGGTGGCAATCTTCGAAATTCTGCTGCCGGCATTCGCTTGGGCAATCCACCGGGCTAAGCGCTCAGCCGATGATTGGGCGAAGGACGTGATCAAATCAGCGTATGATCTGCCTAATAAACTCGCGCATGTTGCGGTGCTGCTGACCAATGGGATGAGCAACAAGGAAATTGCGAATGCACTGGGGCTATCTCTGGGGACGGTTAAGCAATACGTATTTCAAATATTTGCTAGCACCGGTGCTGGTTCGAGGTCCGACCTGTGTCGGATGATTTTGAGCTAGGCCTCTACCTCTGCCAGTCGCAAAACGTGATTGCGTTCCCAGCTGCCATGCGCAAATTCTTCGGCCTGTGGCAAATCTTTCAGCTCAAACCATTGACCAGATGCATATTCAGGCCCAAGCTTCGGCATGCCCCTTACGTCAGCGGTGTAATTAAAGAGTATGTGCCAATCCCGAGTAACAAAGGAATCGATGCCAGAGAAGTGCGGTTTGCAGGATTCAAAGCCCAGAGATTGACAAATTCTCTTGGCGCACTCATCGGGGTGCTCACCGTAGTTGAGCGTCGGTGCTGGGATCCACCAGCCGGACCGGTTGGGATTCGGAGAGTCCCGGTAGCGCACTAAGTATACTTTCGACTTCTGCTTCGGCAGTAAGTAAGTGATCAATTTCGTCGGTTTTTGATCAGACATTGAATCCCTCCGATAGTGGCTCGGATGAAATTATCAGAGCTCTGGAGTCATTGTTAGTTAACCAAAGTTAGCTAATCGGCCCGCCCCATGTCACAGCGCTAGCGACAGAGCAATTGCTGGATCTGGCGAGAGATGGCCGGCGTCGGGAATGGACACCAGATCAATTGTTGTCGTCGAATCCGCATCGACCCGCCAGTGATCGGCCTTTCTGGTTGGATAAGCCCAGACGTCGTAGATTTCCCAAAGTCGCAGGCCAACGTAGCTGCCGAACGCTGCTTTAGAAGCCAGTTGCTCGCCGCTGCAGTCGGGCTGCGTGCGACTTGGAACAGCTGCGCCGACAAAGCCGCCTTTGCGGGTGCTTCCGACAACGCGAATTTCATCCATCAGGGTTTGGCCGCAAAAAGCGGTGGTTAGGGCGATTCCCAAAGCAACCGGCTCACCAATGGAAAAAATTGCGCCGATTCGGTGCTGCGAACGGTGCTGCACGTGCTGGCCGATGCCGAAGCCGATGAAAGTGCTGAGCGCGCCAGACCCAATGTAGCGACCATTGGATATTTCAGCGGCTGTTGCCGGAGTCTTTGCTGGCGCCGACTCGGGCTCTGGTCCTGAGCTTTGCGCTGGCGCGGCGGCAAGTAGCAATGGGACGTCGTTGGCAAGACAGGAATCCGGGCAGCTCCAGAGTAACGCTACAGGAGTGGCGCAAGCCCAAAGCCATTTTATTCGCAGGTAGCGGCAAAGTGGAATGAAGTCTCCTTAATAAGGGCCGGTGACGCTGAATGAGGCTGCGGCGAGTGGGCTAGGCACTTGAGTGACGGTAAGACCCTTGTCATGCGATGTGATTACCGAGACTCTATCACCAGAATTAAGCAAGATGCTGGTTGAGCCAGCGTTTGTACAAGTTGAGGTCAAGTTACTTGACGGGTAGTTACACGAAAGGGCAAATACCGGGCCACCACCAACTTGGATCCCGCTGCAACAACCACCCGTTGACCATGACGGCGCCTGACCACGGTGCTGGACGGAATAATTGAGTTGGTAAATGCCACCTTGCGTCGCGGTAAAAGTGCTGCCCGCGAATTCAGATGAGCGGTCATAGTGAACGCGGGTGAGCGCGACTGTGGTGAGCGCAAGGAGCGGCGGAATAACTTGACCGGACACTGCTGTCGCCCATACTGCTGTTGACTTCGTCCCGGATTCACAAGGTGAAATGCCTGCCGGAAAAAAGTGTGTTTGCATCGCTAGAAAACTCAGCGGCAAATTGGCATTGAGAGCGTCGGTATTAAAATCCGTTGCGACATTGGTCGTCACCGCCGCGCCAGACTTTAATTGCCCAACTTCGACGACGAGTTGCGGATCATTGGCGTTGCAGGTCGCCCGTACCGTCCACTTCCCGAACTTTGTGCCCGTGCTGGCGATGAAAACGTTGCCTTGTTTGTCCAAGACGTTGACCAACGCTCCAGTACACTTCGCTGCACCGCCTAGACTCGCAACAGTGTTGGCGCAAGCAATGCGGTTGAGTACGGTGCGCCGTATCGATTCGAGATCACCGCGGTCGGCAATCGATGCGGTCGCTCGCGTGCTGTTCTTAAAGTAGGTAGCTGTCAGCGCGCCGAGGATGCCAAGGATCCCGGTCGCTACTATGACGGAAATGAGGCCATTGCCTGCTTGTCGTTGGTGGCTTAACTGTCTACGCATTGGGAAATGTTACCATGAATTCCGCCTGCCATGACGTCTTCGACTTGACCACCGGTAGGTTTCAGCGTGAGGCGTAAGAGACACTCTCCTGATTTTGCCTGGCTGACTGGCGGGGCGATTCCAGCTTGACTTTTATCTATCATGTGACTAAATAGTCACTTGATGGGTGGTTATGGATGGAGTCTTCAAAGCACTGGCAGACCCGAATCGCAGGAAGATGCTCGACCTTGTTCGGGACCATCCTGGGATCAACGTCAACGCGCTAACTGAGCACTTCAAATTCTCCCGCTATGCCACCATGAAGCATCTGCGAATTTTGGCAGAAGCCAAGCTGATCTTGGCCAAGAAAGAGTGGAAGGAAAAGCGGCTCTATCTCAACGCGGTACCGATTCAACAAATTTACGACAGGTGGATTAGCAACTACGCCGGAAAATGGGCGTCATCTTTAACCAACTTGAAGGACAACATCGAAAGGAAGAAACCGTGAACAGTTTTCAGATCGATCAGGAAATCAAAATCAAAGCAAGCGCGGACAAAGTGTTCGCACATTTGACGGGTGACGTCAGCCCCTGGTGGGATCACAGCTTCAGCGAAAAGCCAAAAGCGATCGTGCTGGAACCCAAAGTTGGCGGCAGGTTCTTTGAAGATTTTGGCAATGGCAACGGTGTCATCTATTGCACGGTAATGCACATTGTAAAGAACAAAAAGCTTGTGCTGCAGGGCGCAATGGGGATGGCCGGCGCGGTTTTTGGCAACATTAGCTTCGATCTAGACGAACAAGATGGTGCGACTGTGCTGAAGCTTTCCCACCATGCGTTTGGCGAAGTGACCGAGGACCACAAGAAGAACTACGCCGGCGGCTGGCAAGCGTTGCTCGGCGCGCGCCTCAAAGGTCTGATCGAAACTGGTAAGGTTTGAGTCGCTAATCACAAGAGAAAGGTTGGGTTCCATGAGTCAAAGCCGCCCCGATATTCGCTATATCATCATTCACCGTCCAGGTCCAAAGTGGGTCGAAGGTGTCGATTTCCGAGATCAGCCAGGCGTGATGCAGCACGTCGAGTATTTCCAAAAGGTTCGCTCTGAAGGGAAACTCGCCTTTGGTGGTCCCTTTCTCGACAACTCCGGCGGCATGATGATCCCTGCCGCAGGACTTGACGAAGAGCAGGTCACCCGCATTGCTGCCGCAGATCCGACCGTCAAGAATGGCCTCGTGACTTTCGAAATCAGGCCGTGGCTGGTCGCTATGCAAGGGTAGTGTCGACAAAATCCGCAGTTGCCTTTGCGAGCTCAAGCAATACTTCCCCTGACGTTCGACCGGAAGATTTCAGCACGGCAAAGGAATGGTCGGAACCTGCAAGAATTTGCATCCGCGCGAGCGGTTGCAAATTCTTGACGAGTGGTTCCATCAACGTCAAGTCCGCCAAGGCGTCGCGCGTTCCTTGCAGAAACAGCATGGGGACCTTTACGGCAGCCAAGTGGGCGGCGCGTTGAACAGCAGGTGTATTTGGCTGGTGCAGTGGAAACCCAAACGCGACAAATCCTCGCACCATCGGCAATGCCGATTCGGCGAGTGCGGTACTGCTCATCCTCGCGCCGAAGGATTTGCCACCGGCAAACAGCGGCAAATCGGGCGCAATGCTGCCGGCAACCTTAGCAGCTGCGACGATCGTCGTAACGGCAAGTTTGGGCGGATCTGGCCTTTTTTTCCCCAATTCCATATAGGGAAATTGAAAGCGTAGAGTTGCGATAGCTGCTGCGGCCAATTGGTTGGCCAGTTGCTCCATAAAAGGATGCCGCATGCCGGCCCCTGCGCCATGCGCCAAGAGTAGCAAAGCCTTCGATGTCTTCGGGCGAAGGCAGAGGCCCGATACTGTCAGCGACGACGAAACCTCGATCGTCAGGTCGCTGCAAACGTTGTGGTTCACGGCTTTTTTCATGGAACTATCGGACCCATTCGACCGCTGACGGCGCCGTGCTGGCGAAGGGTTAACTCTTTGCCTGCTTGGACTTCGGCTCAAGGGCTTTGAGGATTTCTAACGTGCTAGCTTGCAGCCTCGTGTATGCGGAAAGATACATTTGCTCATTCTCACGTAATACCGACAAATCCTGGGCGATGCCAAGTAGAACTTGGCGATGCTGCGGGGCTTCGGTCGCGAGATTTTGTAAAACGTCGATGACACCCGTTACCAGCGAATGATTCACTTTGGCGCCTTGTTGTTGTTCCTGATAGGAGGCGCGGGTGCGGTCGTAGAGCTCCTTCGCTGTTGGCAAGTCAGCTAGAATCGTTTGGCCGCGTGTTGCCAATTCGCTCAAACGGTCATTTGAAGTTTTCAATCGCTTCGCCAGTGTATCACCAATACCTTGGTAAACCGCTGTCGCGAACGTTTCATTATTCATCATCAGTGTCATAATAGCTTGACGTGGCAGCAGCGCTAATTCGCACTTTTCGCTATAGACTCTGACCGTGGTCCCGGACGGTCGGCCTTGAAGAGCAGTACGCTCGCCCAGCGCTTCCCCCTCGCCCAACACAGAAATAGGCGCATCAACACCATCAACGTAAATCGCCACCTCGCCGGCCAAGACTAGGTAAATGCCAAGAGCAAGTTCGCCTTTGAGCAGAACTGCTTCACCTCTGGATTTGGTTACCAACTTCGATGCTTTGGCTAGCTCAGCCACCGGCAACGGTTGAGCGAAGCGAAACAGCGATGCATTCGATAGATTTAGCGCTGCACCCATAGAAATTACTCCAGAAATATTGGCCCGCAGTACGCGACTGACAAGTTAATATCTCCATATACTTTTCTTCGACGACAATCCGGTATTCTTCAGTCAAATCTTCTTTACCGAAGATAGCTCTGTATAATCCAATTGTTAGGAACAAGCCGGACCATTCTTTGCAACCATTGCAGACTCATTGGCGACCGTAACGTTGCGAATTAGTAGGCTCGGGCTCGTCATCGGGACGCATGTTCAAATCCACTTCAGGGATTTATTTGCCGCCACGGTCACCGCTCGATTTCGTTACGCCTTTCGCAAAATCCAGGAATTCGCTCGGCAGCTCGGTGGTAAAGCGCAAGTCTTTCCGCAAGATCGGGTGGTGAAATGCCAGCGTTTGAGCGTGCAGTGCTAAACGTTTAAACGGCCAAGCTGGGTGCGCGGCCTTTTCTGGTTGATAGCGCGTGTCCCCTAGTACGGGATGGCCCATCTCGGCAAAATGCACGCGGATTTGATTGCGTCGACCGGTTTCCAAACGGACGCTTACTAATGTCGCGTCAGCGTAGCGCTTTTCCGTTTGGAAATGCGTGACGGCAAGTTCGCCGGGCGCTGTGCCGTTGCGAGTCGACGACCGATTTGTTGATTTTTGGTTCAGCGCCTTGTCGGTGACCAGGTGGCTGCGAATGACACCTTGGTCGCGGACGACTTGCCCGGCAACAATAGCAGCATAAATCCGTTCCGGTTTGTGCGCCGCGAATTGGGCTATGAGCGCTTTGGCCACGGGCGGGGTGCGACCGAATACCAAAATGCCGGAGGTGTCGCGGTCCAATCGGTGGACAATAGACAGGGACCGATGCTTCTGCGCACCCTTGCCTAAGTGTAAAGCTAAGCGCTCGACCAAAGTGTTCTTCTCTTGGTGCGACGTCGGTACCGTGAGGATACCTGCAGCTTTGGTGACTACGACTAGATGCTGGTCGACATAGAGTACGGTGAAGCCTGTGGTGGCGCGTTCAACGGGTTGCTCTCGGTAGCGTCGCTGCGGGTCGTAGACAATCCGCAACTGATCACCGTGCTTCAGCAGATGGCCTGCTTGCAAGCAGACGTGATCATTTATCTGCACGCGACCGTGACCAATCAGGCCCCGAACCCGAGTTCGGGAAAAACTCGTCAACTTGGCAACCAAGACATCCAAGCGACCGGCATCGGCCAGTGCCACTTCAAAATGAATCGACTTGAGAATCGACTTTGGCATCGACTTATGGGGCACGGCATCCGTCCAATTGACCCGTTTTGTAGGTCGCAGATTAGCACCCGCACCCAGCTTGGACAATCGCCCTATCGTTGGTTGATTCACCAGAACTAGTCGATCTACCAAGGTCAGAAAGCGTCAAGCCTTAGGCAAAAATTGCCGATCCGCTGAGACCTTCATCAGACGGAGATTGGCAGCATGCGAGATAAATTACGAGATAAATTGGCGTATGAAACCTTGGTTATTGGTCTTGCAACACTTACTCTTATGGCCTGCGGCATGTCCAAGAAGTCCCCGACCAATACCGAGAACGCCAAGTTTGGCTTGGACGGCGATTTTGGCAGTGAAAAGACGATGGACAATCCTCCATTCTATGAAGACAACCCGACCTACGTCAGCGACAAAGTTGTCGACTGGCAAGTATCAACGCCCGAAGCTCAAAAAGTCGACCCAGCGCTGCTTGATGCAGCTGCGACGCAGGTCGGAAGTCTGGCGCAAAATTTCAGTTTCCTAGTGATTCGCAATGGCAAGCTCATCAAGGAAAGTTATTTCAACGGTAGTGCGGCCAATCAAAGCAATAACATCCATTCTGCGTCGAAAGGGATGATCGGGGCTTTAGTCGGCATTGCGATCGACGAAGGCGTCATCCAAGGCGTCAATGGCCGCTTGGTCGACGTCTTGCCGCGCAAAAAAATCACCGATGCGACGAAGAAGACAATTACAACCCAAGACCTTTTGACCATGTCAGGTGGTTGGAAGTGGACGGAGGATTCTACGGAATATACCATCCAAGACAGCAAGGATTGGTCGCAAGCGATTTTGGATTTGCCGTTGAAAGGACAGCCGGGGAAAAAATTCAACTACTGCACTGGGCAAACACATTTGCTTTCAACAGTATTGACTGAAATGACCGGCGGGTCGACGAGCGCCTATGCAACAGAGAAGCTGTTTGGGCCACTCGGCATTGGCTTTGAACATTGGGGACAGGACCCGCAAGGCGTAAATTCGGGCGGCTACAACCTCTATATGACACCCAGAGCTCTGGCGCGTTTTGCCTGGATGATGGCTGAGGGTGGCGAATTTGCCGGCAAACAGATTGTGCCTGAGAGCTGGGTTGCGACTTCGTGGGAATCTGCGCAAAAAGTCGACAATCAATACACCTACGGGTATTTGTGGTGGTTAATCAATATTGGTGGCCATGACGTCAAGAAGCTTTGGGGCTACGGCGGGCAATTTGCTCTAGTCATTCCCGACTTCAATGCGCTGGTCGTAATTACGGCCAATACAGCGCGAGATTTTTCTGAAATGGATGCCGATCAGTTCTTGGCGGACTACATCATGCCGGCGATGCATTAGGCTTTTGTTCTATGGAACGTCCTCAAAAACTCCGAGTGGGCGGTTCTTGCGGACTTTGTCCCAGGCAAAACACCGCCCGTTCATCGAGATATAGACGCCCTGTGGCAGTGCTTGGACAAAGGCGAGAGCGGCGCCCAAGTTAAATAGTCCGTCGGAACTGCCAAACGTAAATGGAATCATCGCGCCGGTCAGAACAACCGTCTTGTTCATTTTACTTAGGTCCCCAGCACCAAGTACCTTCGCCGTCTCGACCATGGTGTCAGTACCGTGCGTGATGACAATTTGCTTCTCGGTCGTCTTGCGGCAATTTTCCAAAATAGTTTGGCGATCCGCATCGGTCATGTCGAGGCTATCGATCATCATCAAAGTGCGGACAGAGGCCTCAACTTTGCAGCGTCCAAGACTAAGGAGCTCCGCCAGGTGCGTGTCTTTGAAAAAAAGCGAGCCATCGATCTCGTTGTATTCTTTGTCGAAAGTGCCGCCGGTGACGAAGATTCTGATGCTCATGCGTTGCGACCTTTGCCGAGAATTTCCTGCAGTTTAGCGGACGCAACCTTCTGTCACAAGCGGCCTTTAGCGCTTGACCTATTGAAGCAGAACTCTAACACTGGGCTCGCCTTGGAACCAGCTAGCCACAAATACCGCCGCGCCTATATTGAGATAAGCAATGTCTGCAATTTGCAATGCTCGTTTTGTCCAGAAGTGGAGCGGCCGAAGCAAGTCCTGAGCCCAGAGGCCTTTTGCCGCATTGCCGATCAACTACCCGGATTGGTCGACGAGGTGTGTTTGCACCTAATGGGTGAGCCTCTTGGACATCCACAGTTGGCGGCGATTGTCACGGCCTGTGCCGAGCGCAACTTACCGATCAATTTGACGACCAATGGGATGCTCTTGCATGGGGCAAGGCTGGACTTGGTGCTTTTGCCGATTGTCCGGCAATTGAATATCTCGGTGCACAGCTTTGAGGCTAATTTCGGCGTCAAAGACGTTGAGCTCTACATGCAGAGAGTCATTCGTTGCTGCCGTGCCGCACTCGCCTCAAGACCGGACCTTTACATCAACTTGCGGCTGTGGGATTTAGGCGAGCCCACGCATCTTTCCAGTACCAATGTGGCAATCAGGGAGTGTCTTGAGCGGGAGTTTGCCGTTGATCTGGTGGCGCTAAAAGTTGACTTGCGACGACGCAAGAATTGCGCCCTTGCCGGCCGGATCTATTTGCACTTTGATTCACGGTTTGATTGGCCATCGCCGCAGCTGCCGCAGCGGTCGACGACTGGATTTTGTCACGCGTTAACAGGGCATTTTGGTATTCATGCGGACGGGACGGTGGTGCCGTGCTGCCTCGATAAGGAGGCGCGACTAGCTTTGGGAAATCTGCAGGAAGCGCCGCTCGAGAAGTTGTTGACTGGAGAGCGAGCTACACGGATGCGAGCTGGGTTCGCACGCGGTGAGTTAGTCGAAGATCTGTGCCAAAAGTGCACGTTTGTCAGCCGCTTTGATCGCAAGGCGAAGCGGTTGCAGAATATTGCCGTGAGCAGTATTGGGGGCGTGCAAAAAAGCGCTAACGCCGCGGGAATGGCAACGGTGGGGGCTAAGATCAGGGCTAAGACTATGGCTAGGATTATGGCGAAGTCGACGTCGACGTAGTCATAGCCTTGATCTTAGCCTAACCCTTTGCCCTGGCCCTAGTCGAGTCACCGAGTCGACGATGTAAGGCTTTATTTTTAATTGTCTTTATTTTCCATGACTCCGTAATAAACTGGAAATAATCGGACCCGTATCGACAATCTCTCCTGCATCGCATTGTCCGCTTGCGGTTTTGCCAGCAAATGGTAATTCTGGTGTCACTGGTTGCCACGGTCCTTCGTTTGAGCAGGCCGCCCTCAGGGGGTCTTCCTGCAGCATGCTTGTTCGCAATAGAGCAAACCGGCGTGGTCGCGTAAAGCAAGCGCGAACGAATGGCGTTACGGGGCTGCGGGCTCGACGCGACAATTTGTCGTGACAGGATTGCTTTGGCGAAATGGCGTGAAGTACGTCGCTGAAGCCTGCCCATTGGTGAGCGTCTGGGAGCGTTTGGCAAAATTATTGAGGTGAAGCTTTGAGACGAAGGCGTCGTAAACGCCGCCGTACTGGCGGTGGACCTGCTGGGAATGATCAATCGCTGAGAAACGGCGCGGCAGGATTGACTGGCTCTTTGCTTGGTGATGTCGAGCCCGAGGTTCGCCAGCGCGGCGAGGTCTACTTTCGTCAGGGGCGCGTGCTGGTACCAAAGATTACGCCTGAGCGCTTCAGCGCCGAGGTGCGTGGCAAGGGCGGCAATTACGTTGTGACCATGGATTTGGCTTTTGACGACAAGCGTGGGCGAACGACCGTCAGTGCCATCTGCAGCTGTCCCTACTTTGCCGAAGGGCGCGGGGCATGCAAACATATTTGGGCCGCCCTGTGTTTCGCTGATGGCATGCCCGAGTGCGAATTCAAAGCTCCGACTGGGCATCCGGTCGGACTCCGTACCCGTATGGGACCGATCACGAGCAGATTACCGGCGCCGGCTGTGGTCAGCGTCGACCCAAATGCCGCCGGACGCATTCGCGCCTTTTCCGCGGCTGGTGGCATCGCGGGTCCAGCTCGCAAGCCAGAGCCGCGCAATCATCGGGCGGCGAACGATCAAGTCTCATGGCGTGAGGCGCTTAAATTGGTCGCGAACGCGCAGCGTGAGATTGGTGATGCGGAGCAAAAACGTACCGCTCCGACGCCTGCTACCGATGTGCACTATATTATCGATACATCGGCCACCCGAAAGTCCGGGCTACTGACGTTGCAGATTTTCCGTCTCACCAATGTTGGTGAGGGCGGGGCGCGGCATTTATTTGGGGCACCGGTCGATCCACAGGCGATTGAGCAGATCAGTCAGGGACCAGACCGCGATCTTTTGTCTTGGTTTTTCGGCGTGGCGAATACCGCGACAGTGCGTAATGGATCTTGGGCCGAAGGTGGTTTGGTTCTGCGCATGCGCGCCAATTCCTTTGTCATCGCCGACGCGTTGCGGGCGCAGGTCGTTGAACACATGGCGGCTACCGGACGATTCGGTTGGTTGGCGGTCGATGAGGCGAAACTCGAAGAAGGCACGCCGATTGACATCGACCATTTCCGGCCGGTCACGTGGGACATGGGCGATCCCTGGATTTTCCGTCTGGCAGTCATCGTTCGCAAGCGGGACCATGCCTGGGATGTGCGCGGTCAATTTCGCCGGGGCGGCATCACGGTGCCACAAAGCGATACCGTCGCGGCGTTCGCCGATGGGTTGGTGATTTTCAAAGACCGGGTTGTGCGCGCGGATATTCCTGATGTGCGGGTGTGCGGTTGGCTCAATACTCTTTACCAAATTGGATCGGTTAAAGTTGACAAGGCTGATCAAGCGCCGTTTCTCCGGACGCTTGTCGGCTTGCCGAGCGCGCCGCCGATTGATTTGCCGCATGGCACGGGCTGGACCATAGTCACGGGCGAACCACGAGCGCGCTTGATATTCCAAGCGATGCCGACCGTCGATCTGCCGGCCGTTTTGATGGCCAACTACGAATTCGATTACGAAACGCCAAATTTCCCACCCAGCAATGGTCTGCCTAATGCCGGACAACGGCGCGCTCCGCACCGCGGTCGGAGTCCAGTTGTGCCGCGGCCAACGGAGCCAATTGCCGAGGCCAAGGATCCGGGCGGCGCGGAAGTTGCGGACCTTGTTGAAGCAGAAGAATCCCCAGAATCTATTGAATCTGTTGAATCAGTTGATAGTGCTGAGTCCGCTAACGCCACGGACACTGATGCCGCTGCGGAGAACGCTGAAGCAGCAAAATCACCACCTGACAATGTGCGCTCAATTGCCGCCGACCGCGAGGCCAGGCAACCCGTGGTAGCGGAGCAACGCCGATTTGTGGTGCGCCGCGACCGCGACCGCGAAACGGCGATGGTCACGGACCTCTGTTCGCACTCGGGCGTACATCCGTCGGCGGGTCGGAGCGTTGCTGGTGCGGACGTATTTGTTGATGCCGCAACGCTGACTGAGTTGATCACTGCCATCGCGTCGCGTGGGTGGTCTATTGAAGCTGAAGGTCGCCGCGTGCGCGCTGGCCGGAGCTTCAATGTTGACGTCAAATCCGGCGTTGATTGGCTGAATTTAAAGGCGAGTTTTGACTTTGGCGACGGTGTCGCGGTTGAGTTGCCGAAAATCCTTGAGGCCGTGCGTCGCGGTGATGGTCGCGTCCAGCTCGGTGACGGTACCGTCGGACTCCTGCCGGAAGCGTGGCTGAAGAAGCTCGATCCGATCTTGAGAATGGGCGAAGATGGCGGCGAAGGCGATGGACTACGCTACCGCGCCAGCCAAGCCGCATTTCTTGACGTCTTGGTATCAGATGCCAAGGAAGCAACCCTTGATGCTTCCTTTACCGCGTTCCGGGAAAAGCTCGCGGCCTTTTCCGGAGTCAATGCTTCAGAACCTGACAGCGCCTTTGTCGGCGAATTGCGCCCTTATCAAAAACAGGGCCTAGGCTGGCTCGAATTCCTCGATGAATTTAATTTCGGCGGCTGTTTAGCCGACGACATGGGACTTGGCAAGACTGTGCAAGTGCTGGCTTACCTACACAAACACCGTCGCGCGGCAAAAAAGCGTCGGAAGAAACTGCCGCCTACCTTGATCGTCGCGCCGACCAGTTTGATCTACAATTGGGCCGATGAGTCCAAACGCTTTGTTCCAGACTTGAAGGTCTGTGCCCACCTTGGTGCGGCGAGACACCGAACCCAAGAGGAATTGCTGGCGTACGATCTGATCATTACCTCCTACGGAACGATGCGCAGCGATATCGAAATGCTCGCGGGCTTGGCCTTTGACTATGTTGTGTTGGACGAAGCGCAAGCCATCAAAAACGAATCCACGCAATCAGCCAAAGCGGCGAGACTGCTGAAGGCCCACCGCCGTTTGGCAATGTCGGGTACGCCGGTGGAAAATCGACTGGCGGAGCTTGGCTCAATTTTCCGGTTCCTTAATCCAGGCATGTTGGATAGCGGCGCCGGATTTGCCGAACTATTCACCGGGTCAGGCAAGCTCACTCCCGGCAAACTTGAGACATTGGCGCGGGTACTGCGCCCGTTCATATTGCGGCGTACCAAGGATCAGGTTCTGCCTGATTTGCCGGGCAAGACCGAGAGCACTGTCTATTGCGTCCTGGAAGACGAACAGCGCCGCGAGTACGACGAGTTGGCGGCGCACTTCCGTGATTCGTTGACCAAGAAGGTCAAGAGTGTTGGCCTCGGCAAGTCGCAGATGCAAGTGCTCGAAGCCTTATTGCGCCTCAGACAAATGGCGTGCCATCCGGGTCTCATCGACGAAAAACGGGTTGGCGAACCAAGCGCCAAGCTTGATTTACTGGAAGAACGTTTGGAAGAAGCGCTGAATTCCGGGCGGAAAGCCCTGGTGTTTAGCCAGTTCACTTCAATGCTGGCGATTGTGCGGGCGCGGCTCGATGAAAAGGGAATCGTCTACGAATACCTCGATGGCTCAACGCGTGATCGACCGGAGCGCGTCGAGCATTTCCAGACCGACGAAAAGGTGCGAGTCTTCCTCATCAGCCTGAAGGCGGGCGGCGTTGGGCTCAACCTGACTGCAGCGGATTATTGCTTTATCTTAGATCCCTGGTGGAACCCAGCCAGCGAAGCGCAAGCGATTGATCGCGCGCACCGGATTGGCCAAAAGAACCACGTCTTCGCTTACCGCCTCATCGCTAAGGGCACCGTCGAAGAGAAGATCCTCGATTTGCAGGCATCGAAACGCAAGTTGGTCGAAGGCATCATCGCCGACGACGGCGATGTACTGAGCGACATGAGTGCGAAAGACCTGGAGTTTCTACTTACCTAGTGGGAAGAGATCCCTTACGGTGCTCGGGATAGATTCTGGCGCTGCGCGCCAGAATCTACTTATTAAGACCTTGGGCGCTAAGGTACGCCAATATTTTGGCCTTCTGGTCGTCGCTGAGCTCTTTGTCCACTGGCGGCATAACTTGGTCGATGTCGGTCGACGCGACGCGTGTCGCAATTGCATCGCTGTTAGCTTGAATGACGTCTTCATGGCCAGCAAACTTCAGCATAGAAGGGCGGCCGCTGTCACCGTGGCACTTGGAACATTTGGCGGCAACAATTGGGCTGATGTCGTCGTAGGTCACCGCTGCCGCTGCCAAAGGGGGGGGCGGCTGCACTTTGCCAAGGTAGGTTAGCAGCGTCGTCTTTTCGCCGTCAGTCAAGGCCGGGGCGTGGTGTTGCAAGGGCATTTGGGTTTTGTCCGTGGCGACGATGCGCTTACTGGCATCAGCGCCGACAGCTTTGAAATTAGCCTCATTGGTCACGAAGGCGGTCTTGTCATCGGCACCAGAGTGACAAGGACTACACTTTTGCACCAAAATTGGGCTGATATCCGCGAACGTCGGCGCGGGAGTATTCGGCGCTGCTGGGCCATTGGCTGCACCCTTGTCTTTGTGACCGCAACCGGCCAACGCCAGCGTTGCGCAAATCGCGAAGACTGCAGAGGTAGTAATTTGGGTCTGCATTTCTGGCTCCAGGGAAAAAAGTTAAAACTAGGTGGCCGAGCACAAGAACTCTTACTTACCAAAATAGCGGCGCGCTGGGTAGCGCGCCAAAGTGGCACCTGCGTGTTGCCAACCTGGCACTGGTGCCGCAGTTGTTAAGCGATTAAGTATGTAATAACAGTGCTTTGGCGGCCTTGCCGCCGAAAAAACTTCCGCGTCTTCCGTCCTTCCGCTGTGTTTCCACGGTGATGCGGTTCAGAGTACCCATTTTTTACCGCGGAACGTCAACGGAAGGGCGGAGTGCGCGGAAGGTCTTCCGTGCGGCCCAAATGGTAGCCTAAACCCTGCATACCGACGCATCCTGAGAGTCCGGTGCAGCCACCACTCCAGCCTTCCCGTTCTTGCCAACGGGTATCGTCGCTAGATAAGCCAAGCAATCCGCCCTCTGCAAAGCACGGAATTCAATCTGCATCGCTCGCGCACTCGTTAAGTATTGGCTCAACGTCCGCAAAAACGTCGGTAGATTTCTTGTTTGTTGGCGGTCATGCAGAAGGATGATGCTTCCCGAAGGTGCGCTGACCAAGGAAGCAACCGCGGCATTCGCCCGCCAAGGCCAAACCGAATCGTAAAAACGTTTTTGCCAATGAATGAGCGGGAGGCCCAACTCCCACAGGACTGGCGCAAGGTGTGGTGTGCGCACCCCAGCTGGCGAACGAAATCCGACGGTGCCATGGCCAAGCTCGCCATTTAGACGACGCTCAGCTTCGCCGATCCAATGGCGCAGCACTTTGCGGCTGCCGAAGAATGCGCCGTAGCGGTGATCTAGGGAATGATTGCCGACACTGTGGCCTGCTGCTGTGATCGCCTTCAGGAGTGCGGGATGACGAATAGCTGCATCAGCAACCACAAAGAAGGTTGCCCGCACACCAAACTGCTCTAATACAGCCAAAACCGCCGGCGTCCCAACAGGATCTGGTCCATCATCAAAGGTCAAGTAGAGCACTCGCCGTGCAGACAATTCATTCGAAGTAGACGGCGGTAACTTTCGTAGGCAAGGCCAAGCAAATCGATTTTGAGTGTCCACTATAGGCATGCGGTCGCTCGCAGGACTATGCAGGACGAAGCACCGTCCGGTTTGATTAAATTCAGTTGTGCAGGGTTCCCTACCGCGTTGGCCTTCGCGACCTCTGCTGCGGCGTTGGCGCCGTAAAAATCCAAAATCGGTGGGTTTGGCTGGCGGGCGGATGGCCTTGGACTGCGGTCGCAAGTGATCGTATCGATGCACAGGCGTGCGGGTTGACCGAAGTGAGTGTCAGCAAATTCTGGTCTCGCCAAAATTACTGCGCCTGCTCCGGTCCCGGGCGTGGCCGCGGTCCCGTAAATCACCTGGAGAACTTCCGCCACTTGCGCGTCAACGGACTCGACGCCAATGCAAATGCAGGCGTCGCAGTCCCGACTCGCGAGAAAGTCGCTGCCCATGCTCAGGGCATCTTCGCCGCCAAAGTAGTGGGTACTAGTCGTGACGCCGGGCCCATGAATCTTCAACTGCATGGACAAAAATCCGAGCGTGGCATTATGCAACGCGCTTTGAAAGAGAAACGGCCTAGCCAAATTTCGGCGCTTGAGCGTGCAGAGAAATTCGCTGGTGACTTCTATTTCACCGTGGTCGACGCCAATAATGAGGCCAAATTCCGGAACCGCGTCGCGGGCTGTCAGTGGCAAGGCCGCGATGGCTTTGCTTGCCGCAGCATAGGCCAATAGCATTGGCGTTGTGGCTTTGCGAAAATCAGGGTGGTCTCGCCAAGTCGCCGTGTCGGCGTAGGTCGCAACCGCGGACGCAAGTATCGTCGGTGTCATTGGCTTTATAGGTGTCACCGGCGAACGCCTCCCATGCCCAAGACAACGGCCGCATTGACGCCACCGAAGCCGAGTGTGGACTTGAGCACTCGCTTTGGCTGGCGGCGGACCGTTGACTTGGCGATATTAAGGCGCAGGTCGGGCGCGACGTTTTTCGTATTAAAGCTCGGCAAAATCACGCCGTGCTGCATGGCCGCAAAGGCCAACGCCGTTTCCAATAGTCCCGAAGCACCGAGCGCGTGCCCATGAATTGCTTTGGTTGAGCTGACGATTGGTTGGTTTTCTAGGATGTCGCCAAAGAGTACGCGCGCCGCTGTTGCTTCCGCAGCGTCGTTGGCAAGAGTGCCGGTTCCGTGTGCGTAGAGCCAATCTATGGCTGCGGGGCTGGTATTGGCACTCGCCAATGCCCGTTGCATGGCCCGGTAGATGCCACGTCCTTCCGGTTCAGGGCGAGTCATGTCAAAGGCATCGAGCATGGTTGCGCCGCCAAGCAGGTAACCGACCTTCGCGTTTGGCGACGCGGCCGCATTTCCTCTCTCTTGGCGTTCAAGGACAAGGAAAACACCAGCCTCGCTGAGGTTGATTCCGGATCTATCGGTATCAAACGGCGCGGCTATTTCTGGAGATGTCAAACTAAAGCAACCAAAGCCGCGCATTGTCATCTGTGTCAGGGTCTCGGCACCACCAACCAAACAGCGGCGAACTTTGCCGGATTTTATCCAGCGGTGCGCCAAGACGAGAGCTTGGGTGCCAGCTGCGCAAGCGGAGGTGAGTACTTGCAGCGGACCGCGCCAGCCAGTGTTGGCGATGACGGCATCGAGGCAGCGACCGAGGTGTTGATCGCGGAAGCTTTGGGCAAATTGCGTGGCGGTGATCTCGCTGTCAATATAGAGCGGCAGGTCGCGCTCCCAGTTGGCCATTGCCCCGGTAGTTGTGGCGAAGATGATACCGGTGTCGTCGGTCAGCGCTTGGTTGCCCGACGTCTGCATGGCCTGCATAAAGGCGAATGCCGTTAGCAACTCGAGCTTGGCAGCTGGCGATGCGTCGAGCCGGTCGCCGGCAAACGCATGCCGCGTAAATGCGTCACTTGCCACCGCCTGCTCCGCGGCGCGTAGTACAGCCGCGGGAATGCGGCCACTAAAGCCGCCAAATTCCGCATCAGCGGCGAGGCCACTGCGACCTTGCAAGCAAGCGCCAAGCAGCGGTCCTAAGCCTAGTCCCAAGCAACTTATGATGCCGATACCGGTGACGCAGGCCGCGTCAGCCGAGATTTCATTTTGCTCTTCGACCTTATCCATTGTGGTCCATCGTGATCCGTCGTTATCCGTAGGTGATCGTCATGCTCAGGTCGCAAAGCGACCAAGGGTCCCCACGGCCTGGCGCGACGGGGGGCATCCCGAGCCAACAAGTACTCAGATTTCTGGTGCGGATTTCTGGATCTCTGAACTTCTCATCGGCGACAAATAAATGGGCGAATGCGACTCTACGAATTCCGCGATGGTGCCGAGCGATTGAAAAACCGCCTGCCCTTGCGTCTTGTCGGTAATGCGCACCTGAAACTCATGTTCAATAGCGACGACGATTTCGAGGATGTCTACCGAATCAAGCCCGAGGCCGCCACGTCCGAGCGTCATCTTTTCGTCGACACTGGTGCGATCGACGGCGCGAACTTTGACGGCATTGAACACCGTGTCGATGACTTTCGAAAGCACTTGCGAGCTGGGCATTTTTCCCTCACTATCTGAATATGTTAGGCACCAGAATATTGCAGAAATATCCGACAATCTACTGCACATTGCGTCTCCCATGCATTAGCGTTTTAGCGGTCAGCCTGGTGTCATTCGGATCGCTGATGCTGCATTGCTCCCCGCAGCTCGTTGCCGCTCCAGCCGTTCAAGTCGCCAAGGAACCCGCCCTAGCAACGCAGATGTATAGCTATTATCAGGGCCTTAAGGACTTCAGCGCGGACTTCCAGCAGACCAAAACGCTGAAAGTTGAGGATGTCGAACTGAAGTCGAGCGGTACGCTCAAAGTCAGCTTGGGTCGTGCCCTACTTTGGGACATCAAGTCACCTGGACGTTTGTCGGTCTTTTTTGACCAATCGCTGTTGCGCATACGGTCGGGCGAAGGTGCCACGGCAACGACTGCAACCTACGACTTGAAGACTGGCAACTACTCGGAAAAAATTACCGCGAACATGCGCGAGCTGACGGCTCTCTTGGCGATGGACAAGGCGGCGATGGCGGATCAATATACGGTCACCGCTGACGGCCAACAGTTGAATTTACAGCCAAAGAAAATTCGTCAGTTCTTGCAAGTGTCCATGCGGGTGGCCAAGGCTGGTTGGATCGCTAGCATCAAAATTGCCGAAGTCTCAAGCGATCAAATGTTGATCGAGTTCGCGGCGCCGCAAAAAACCGACACGAAGTGGATTGAGACTTGGACCAACATGCCCAACCACAGTGGCTGAGAACCGACGGCGAAGGGTTCATGCCACAGGGTTTGAGTGCTCTGGTCGGCAAGCTCAACACTTTTCCGATTGCCCGTTGGAATTTTTTGATTTTTGAACCACAGGCCCCGCTCGGGGGCAGTGCGAGTTTTACGGCAGGTGACCAAGAGTTTCTGGGCAATGCCTGCGTGACTCTCAAACGCGAGTTTCCAGAGCCTTACCAGTTTCAGTGCCATTTGACGTCCAACGCCCCCAAGGCTTTGCTGGCCGATTGGGCGCGTGACCTGCCGCTGCGCCAACCTATGCAGCCGGTGCCCGAAACCCTGCAAGCAATCAACGTCACCTTAAGCAAAGCGGCACTGCCGATGGACTCCGACGTCCGCGCCTTGCTGCGCGCTGACCCCTTCAGCACTTATCAGGATCTCCTTGGGCGCATCGAAGCGCAAAAACTCATGAAACTACAAGTGCGCAATGACTTCCTGGTTGATCCGACCTCAGGACGGGTCATGGTACCAATGCTCCTGAGTCACGATCCGCTAGCAACGGCGGCCACTGCGCGCATCAAAGATGCGGTCGAAGCGCTGTGCAAACCCGCAGGAGTCTGCGACCGTGTGGGCTTTTTGGGCGGACACTTCGCGACGCTAGAAAACAAAACACAGATCATTGACGACCTTTCGTCGGTGTCGTGGTCGAGTCTGGCGGCGCTGCTGGTGGCTTTGACGATTCTGGTGTGGCTGCGGCAAATTCGTTTGCTCGCCATCATTGCACCAGTAACAATCGGCGCGGCCCTCGCTGCCCTGGCCGTGGTCGCGAAAGATGGCTGGATTCATGGGTTGACGCTCTCATTTGGCTCAGCTCTGGTGGGTCTAAGCGTCGATTACGGTGTGCTTGCTGCCTTTCACCCGCGGCGGCCAGCGGTTTGGCGGTCCAATTGCATGGGGCTGCTGACTACACTGCTGGTGCTCGGCGTTTTGTCTTTCACGGCGATTCCAGTGCTGCGTCAACTGATGTGGTTTGCCGGGTTTGGACTACTTTTTGCCTTTGCCGGACTTTACTTGATGCACCGATTTTTGCCGACGATGTTGGTGGCAAATCCACTCAAGCTGCCGAAGTTTGAATCGGCTTGGCCAGCGCGCTGTCTCGGCTTAGTCGTTCTTACTGGTGCCATTGGACTCTTTGCCGAGACCTATGATTTCAACGTGCAAAAACTCAACTACGCCAGCAAGAAAACCCAAGTTCTTTACCAGTGGTTTCGCACGACGACGAAGCTAACCAGTCTGTTCCTATTTCACGACGTTGTGGATCGGCAGACCGGCGGCGAGAGTCACGCTGATTCGTCCCTTCTGGACGATTTGAATGCGGAGAAGGACTGGTCCAATGCTAATGCTGTTCGACTTGAGACCGCCGCCAATTACTTGCCGAGTCTAGCGCGGCAGCAAGCCAACCGTTCGACCTGGTTCACGCCGAATTGTGAGTACCGGTTCGCCGCCAGTTTGAATGCGACGCAGCAACGTTTTTTTGCACCGTTTCTGCAAGCAGACCCCTGCGAGGCGGTACATGTTCAGACTTTGGTCAACCAGGAACCACCGGCTTACCTTCGACATCTTGGCAATGGTCACGCATGGCTAACGATTTTTTTCCCGGAGACTGCCGTAGAAGATTCAGCGGTACGGCGAAAATATCCTGAGGCTTTTTCCTTGGTCGACATTGGTAACAAGTTTCCAGCTCTCTTCAAGTCGGAGTTGGTTTGGATGACACCACTAACACTACTGTTGATCGCGGCGGTATTAGCCCTTTATTACCGCAGCTTGCTCTTGGCGGTAACGGCGATTTTGCCTTTTTTTGCGGGCGTGGGTGCCATCGTTCTGGGGTCCGTGGTGACCCGCGAACCCTTCAACTTCGTGACCATGGTAGCGCTACTGATGTTGGCGGGGTTCAGCGTCGACTATGGCATCTTTGCCGTGGATCAGTGGCGGGGCTTGGGCCCGGAGCCAGGTCGAACGCAAAGTGCGTTGATTTTTTGTTGCCTGTCGTCGACACTTGGCGTGCTCCCAATGGCAATTGCCGCGCATCCAGTACTGCATACGCTGGGAGTGTCCCTCTGTCTTGGGCTCATCGGTGCCCTAACGAGTAGTTTCTTGGTGATACCTGCGTTTCTTAATTGGCAAAAAGCCGCCTTCGGCCGTCGGCGAGAGCCGCATGCTTAAATTCGCGCGGGCGCTCCAGTCCGTCGGCATTTTGATCCTGCTGTTCGCCACCTGGATCATTAGCATCTACCACCTGAGTGTCTTTCGGGCTCCTATGCCCGAGCACTTGCTGGTCAGGCAAGAACGCTTGAATCAGAGCTACTTCTTGTCTCGCCAGACTGCTGGCGTCAATCAACTGGTGTTGTTCGGCGATCCTTACGAGCGTGGACTGGCGGCGGGTAGGTTGACTTCGGGACTTATGCACCGGGAAGAAGATGCTCTCGTTGCCGAGATGAACAAGTTCTTCCCCAATCCCGTGACGCGCTGGGCCTTGATGGTCGGTGCGATGCGCTGGTTTTATGGTATTGATCCGTACCTCTACCCCTGGGCTACCGAGGAAATGTATGGCGTCGCGGCTTCTGCGACGCCGGACTACAATTTTTTGGCCGATCCCTTTACCCGTCAAGTCGCTTATCATGGTGTGCATGAAGTCGGGCAGATGTTCGTCGATTTCGAAAAGCAGGATTTTGGCTGCACGTTCGTTGGTGTGCCGTTTCGCGGCAGCTGGCTCGTTGGACGCAATTTCGATTTTGAGGCAGTGCGCCTTCTTGATACCGAAAAAATAGCGAAGTGGATCTTTCCCGACACCGGACATGCGTACTTGGCGGTTACTTGGGCCGGTATGGTGGGGACGGTGACTGGCGTCAATGACCATGGAGTGTATGTTTCCATCAATGCGGCGGGAACCACCGATTTTAGTCGTTACGGCACCCCTACCACGCTAGTCGCATTGAAAGTCTTGCAAGAGGCCGACACCGCCAAGGCAGCAGTCAAAATAATTGAAGATGCGCAGGTGTTTATTACCGACCTCTTCACCGTCGTGGACCCCGCTGGTGGCGGCTTTTACGTTGTGGAAAAGACGCCGCAACGCTTCCATACAACATTCTACGCACACGCCGATGCCGTCACCAATCACCTGACTTCCGCAGAGTTTCAATCAGACCGCATCAACCAGTTCCGCATGCAAGAGCAGACGACCGTGGCGCGTCAGAATCGTGCGCGGGAGCTAGTCGCTACTTGGCATCCGGCTATCGGCGCAACAAGTGCGACAGGCGCCCAAGCCATGGCGGAAATTCTTCGAGACAAGCGCGGCGTCGGCGGCAAATTGTTGCATTATGGCAACCGCAGCGCACTCGACGCGCTCATTGCCACCCACTCCATCATTTATGATGGAGCCGACCAAGAATTTTGGATTAGCCAAGGACCGGCCCTGAGTGGTGGCTATTCCGGCTTTGACTTGCGTCGGTCATTTCAGGAGCGGCGGCCGGTTTTCACCGAGTCGTTACCGGAGGACATGAGCGTACCACCAAATTTGTTTGTGAAATATCAGACGGCGATGAAAGCTCTGAAGATCGCCCGCACTGCACTCAAGGCAGGAAAGTGTGAAGTCGCTGGATCAAATTTGGAAGCCATAGCGGCTTCCCCTGCTAGCGATCACTACGAATACTTGATGACCCAGGGCGACTTCTACCAGGCCTGTCAGCAAAATATGAGTTTGGCCAAGGTCTTTTGGCGCCGTTCATTGGCTGGGATACCCGCTTACCATAAGCATGAGCGCTACCTGCAAGAGGCATTGCGTTGAACAGGTTTGTCACGGAGTTCATGACGGCTCTGGTGAGTCTCGGCACCTTCGGTTGTGTCACCGCTCCCCCGGCAGAAGTCGCAGCCAAACTGGTGCCAAATGGCGTCTACCAGCACGACGTCGCGGTCGAACTTCACAACCTCGATGTTCAACATTATCAGGGCGTCATGCGAGTAGCGGCTGGGCATGTTAGTTTGGCAATGTTGACGCCACTCGGGACAACGCTACTGCGAATTACCGACAGCACCAGTCGGAATAGTCCTGAGATTCAGGTCTATTCGGCAGACTTGCTGCCGCAGACTGCGCGCATTCGCGAGGGCTACTTGGACCTCAAGCCGGCGTTGCTTAATTTTGCTACGAAACAAGTTGAGCTGTTTGGGCATTTAGCGGATGTGCAGTATGAAAACTTTGACGAGCAAGGTGTGCCACGCACCACGACGGTGAGTGGCACTGGGTTTCACATAACTGTTACTGTGAGTCACTATGCGCCTTCGTAATCTTTTTGATGGTCTTGCGATTCTGGTGTCGGTCGGACTGTGCGGCGAAATTCTCTTTCGCCGTTGGGTCTGGGGACAAGTGCCGACCCAAATTGGGGCGCTGTGGATTTATGGCCTCATCGCGCTGAACGTTGTGGTGGGGGTGGCCGTCGTGCAGCGACTGCGGCGCGCAGTCGCGAGGTCGACCGGTCGAGTCATGCAGACCATGCAGACCACGGAGGAGCGGAAGTACGGAGAAGCGGAAAGAACCCATTAAGCTGCGGGGGACTCTTTGTCTTCGGTTGTCTTTGGCATCATTGCCTTCTCGAATATTTGCCGCTCGGCCAGCGATTGGCACCGCGAATAGCAGTGCTTCCAGATATGTTCGAGGGTGAGCCCGTAGCGTTGGAAGTTTCCCTTAATTGCCTCTGGATTATTGACCTTCCGGTACAGCACGTCGAGCATTTGCACCATCAGACAGAATTCCGAAAAACGGCGTTTTAGTAGCAGATTATAGTGCACCATGCCGATTAATGCGTCCAGGTTGGCATCGACGCTCGCTTCTCCGTCTAGTGTCTTGA
>Ga0207137_1024_pt2 | contig 43238 bp, 46 predicted proteins | sample Alteio_BWMinHeat_9_FD_153572 | JGI IMG/M metagenome (GOLD analysis project Ga0207137, IMG submission 153572) | Enriched cells from forest soil in Barre Woods Harvard Forest LTER site, Petersham, Massachusetts, United States -... | ecosystem: Environmental > Terrestrial > Soil > Temperate forest >...
ACCTGAGCCTGTCCGGCCTGCCTGTCAGCAGCGTGGTCAGCGACGGTGGCGCTATGCACACCGTCGCTGACCACGCTGCTGACAGGCAGGCCGGACAGGCTCAGGTGCAGGCTTTCCGAGCCGCCGAGGTCGGTCAGGGCGGCGCTCAACCCGGCCAAGTGCACCACTCCGCCCTCTTGGCCGTGATTCAGCTGCACGGCTTGGGTCAGGTTGATGTCTTAAGGAAGATAAGGGATTGAATATGTGATTTCGGTCAGATAGAATCAATAACAGCAAAAGCGAAGAAAAAATTTCGAAGGATCTTTCGGTGGAGCGATCTCCGACGGTGCGGAGTGTGCAGCGTAACTTGGATCCTAAGTCTGTTTCGGATACCAACGCAACTATTCAAATTTCAGTAAATTTCCGTATGATTAAAACGATATCTGCCGCGATAAAGATCGCCTTCATTATCCTGGCATTTGCGCTGCCGCAATCAAGTAACGCACAATGTGATGGAATGGCTGATCGAATAAATGAGATGCTGAAATATTCAGTGAGCGATCAGGACGAAGAGCGTAATTTCGCTGCTTGCAAGGTTTGGCCAACTGATGCTACCAAAAGCATTGTGCTATTGGCGCGCTTTCAAAAACCGCATGATAATGGCGAGTACGCCCGTGCGTGGGAGTTGTTTAAAAAAGGGGCCCTCTTAAGCGCGCCCGAAGCTGATGGGTTGTACGACCTGGATGTGCTGGTAGTAAAGTCGGATAGTGGTGAAATTATTCAGCACCTACTTCAATTGGGAGCATTGCCAGCCGATTCCACCAGACTCGAATCATTAACCGTTGACACTGCTAGATATACCGTGGCACCGAATGTGAGAGCCTTTGGCGCAAAAGCTGATTTTGCTCACAACGGAGGTACAAATTTACACTTTCAGACAATTAACCTATATGTGGCGGCGGGAAGTACGCTCAAGCAGGTCCTGGGCAATTTAATTCTGGTTGAAGAACACAACGACCGAGTTGACGATTGCAACAGTTCGTCTAGTGAAGCAAAAAGAACGCTCGCGATCGCAAACACAGATAGCAACGGTTACGCCGATTTGATTTTGCGAGAAAAGGTGATCCATCGCGAGAGCAAAATGGTGAAGGGTAAATGTGTGGAAAATGAAACTCCATCGTCGCGCCAATACGTTCTTCAATTTGATGGAAACGTTTACGCGGTGCCAAAATCACTTCAATACCGTTGAGAGTTTGATGACCTTTCCCAGCACAAGGGCGACCAGATGGCAGATTAAGACGGAAAGATGGAGAAGACGCAAGGGGGTAGGACGGAGCACTAAAGGAGTGTGTCCAGGTTGGGTCCGCTAGCACAGAGTGGGCACGCCCCGGATTTCCGAGGATCGAGTTCGGTCGAGACTTCTAACCAAGCGGAATGGTATAGAGAAAAAAAATTTGGAAAATAGCATCAGAGGCACGAAGCCATTTTCACAATACGATACTACAGGATGGATGTCTCCATATGGTCGCACTAAAGAGCCCACATGCTGAAAATCGAGAAATTAGATCAAAAATATGAATAAATTTTGCATTCTTTCTTTAGCTTTGATCTTTCCATTTAGTGCTGCATTTGCTGATACAGGGATTCCAACTGAAGCGGTTTTTGCAATCAAAATGGAATTTCCCGATATCGAGATACGTGAATTCGCCATTGGTGAGATTCGATCACATGGGGTAAATGACATTGCGGTTGTATTCAACAGAATAGGAAAGCCAACAGTCAACTGGATTGCGTTACTAAGCAAAGAAAAAAACGGAAGTTATCGCATAGATCACACAACCAAAGAGATTAATCCAGGCGGAGGGAACGACGATTTCAGTGTAGAGATAAGAAATAGCGCCCTATTTGTACGTACGTCTTTTCCGGGGCAGAGCATCGCGGAGGCTGACGAATACCAATTCAAGTACCGAGGCGGTATTTTTCGCCTCATTGGTGTAAAGATGAATTTGTTTTCGCATGCAGCCGATGACAGCAGTTATAGATATACGTTGAGCACCAATCTCCTGACTGGGGAAAAAAACGAATTCATAGAAGATGATATCGACGGGAAGAGGAAGAGACGCGAAGTTAAATCGCTTGTACCGATACGGCCGCCGATAAAGTTGGAAGACTTTGACTTTGTAGTTGGCCTTCGCGCAGAGCTCAGGCCGACTGTCGGAAGAGACTTTGAGATTCGATAGGAGTAAGGATCTTCTCTTGCAAAGCCGGACTTGGGATCGGGGACGGGCGATGGGCTTTTCGATTTTTCGGTTTCTTTGCGGCTGCTGCTTCGGTCATGGAATTTACCGTTCGGCTTCACGCTATCCTTCCATGCATTTATACCAATTCACAAGTTATAACAAAATTGTTGACATAAAAGAATACTATCCGTAACATTGCGTAACATTTGTTTCGATATCAATAGCATCAGATGCCGAAAATAGAAGGTGATAGTGTTTTTTGGCGCTTGATCTCTGATACGGACGAAACAAAAATAATTTTGGGCGACGCTCAGGCTTAAAGCGGTTGAGCCATAGGTAGGTTACGCCCTGATGTCAGAAGAACAGTTGCTGAGCCCCGTTGCTGAGCCCTGCTGCTGATCCGGAGTGATTCCCTTCCTGCTTATTGCGTCGCAGCGATGGCATTGCTTTTTAGGGAATGTGGATAATGGGTTCGGATGTTGCCTTGCATTTGATGGAGCAATTGCTGTGGGGGGCGCTGCTGATTTGCGCTCCTATTCTGCTGTCCACGCTAGTGGTGGGGCTTGCTGTCAGCGTTTTGCAGGTCGTTACGCAAATCCAGGACATGTCCCTGACCTTTATTCCCAAGCTGATAGCCACCGTGCTGGCCTTGACGGTGTTTGGCTCGTGGATGTTGCGTAAGCTCTTGATCTTCTCCAAAGAGCTGATTGCGAATATTCCCAATTATTTCTGATTTACCCAATGATTTTAACTTCTTCAATCACTTGGGTGACGGCGGTACTGCTCTGCTCGCTAAGGCTGTCGGCATTGTTGCTGATGACGCCGATCTGGCAGGCGATGAATTTGCCGGTACGGGTGCGCGTGCTGCTGGTGCTGACCCTCGCAGTGTCGCTGGTGGCCGGCATGCGGCTTTCCCCGGTGCATGCGCCGACCGACTTGTTCGCACTGCTAAAAGCTGGGGCTGGCGAGGTGCTGGTTGGCGGCTTGATGTCGTTTGGAATATTTGTGGCGTTTGGTGCGTTCTCGTTTGCCGGCAATGTGTTGGATTTGCAAATCGGCTTCAATATCGCCAATATTTTTGACCCCCTTACACGCAGCCATTCGCCGCTAATCGCCGCCTTGTTCGGCATGGTGGCGCTGGCGCTTTTTTTTACGATGGACGCGCACCACATGCTGCTGCGCGGCCTGGCTTATTCGCTAGAGCAGGTGCCGCTTGGGCAGATGCTGGAGTTGCCCGGTCCGGCTGTGCTGGCCCGCCAGTTTGGCACGGTGTTCAGTTTGGGGCTGATGCTGGCGGCGCCGCCGCTATTTTGCCTGTTCCTGGTAGAAATTTGCCTGGCAGTCTTGTCGCGTAACTTGCCGCAATTGAATATTTTCCTGTTTAGCGTGCCGGTCAAGATTGCCGTCGGCATGGCCGTATTGGCCTATGTCAGCGGACATTTTGGATCGGTTACGGCCAAGGTATTTGGCACCATGTTCGGATTCTGGGAGGACGTGCTGTAAATGTCTGAATCAGATACGGATAAAAGCCAGGACGCAACCCCACACAAACTGCGCGAAGCGCAAAAACGCGGGGAGGTCGCCAAGAGCACCGAAGCTAACTTTGCGGCGATCATGGCAGCCTTGGTCGCTATTTGCTTTGCGGTTGGCCCCGGCATTGCAAAGCGCGAATTGGGTGTGGCGCAAAACGTGATGAAAGACGCGGCCCGTTCAGACTGGTCCAGCAGCGGCACGCTGCACTGGATGTTGCAAGCAGTGTTCGACAGCATTGAAGCTCTTGCGCCTTTGCTGGCGGCGATTGTTTGCGTGGCGGTGCTGGCGAATGTCTTTCAGGTGGGCGGTGTGTTCAGCTTTGATCCCGTTACCCCGGACTTTAAACGGATAAATCCCGCTACCGGCCTGCAACGCCTGTTTTCCAAGCGCGTGCTCTACGATGCACTGCGCAGCCTGATCAAGTTGTCGCTTCTCGCTTGGGTTGCCTGGAGCGCGTTAATGCATGCGCTGCCGGACATGCTGAAGCTAAATTATATCGATGCCCGTGGTCACGCGGCCGTTGCCCTGGGTGCGGTCGGGCCCTTGTTGTTCAAGCTGCTGCTTGCCCTGGTGTTGATAGCATTGGTCGATTTGCTTTATACGCGCTGGGACTATTCCAAAAAGATGCGCATGAGCCATCGCGACATCCAGGACGAGCACAAGCAAAGAGAAGGCGATCCGCGCATCCGGCAAAGGATACGCCAGCTGCGCAACGAGCTGCTGAAGCAGTCGCAGGCGGTAGGCAAGCTTCCGGAGGCGGACGTCTTGATTACCAATCCTACCCATATCGCAATCGCGCTGTCCTACAAGCACGGGGAAATGCCCGCACCCAAATTGCTGGCCAAGGGTAAGGGCCAGTTGGCCGCCAAGATGCGTTCGGCCGCCCGGCAGCACAATATACCTGTGGTGGAAAATCCGCCGCTGGCGCGCGAATTGTATAAACGCACGCAGTCCGATCAATTTGTGCCAGAAGATCTGTACCCCAAGGTCGCCAGGATCCTGATCTGGGTGTACGCGATGCGCAAGACGGCAAGCCGCAAAACGCCGGCAACGGCTAAAGCGAGGTTTGCATGAATGCGATGAGACGCGTGCTGCAAGCCAATACCGACATCGCCATGGTCTTGCTGGTGCTGGGCGTGCTGTTTATGCTGTTTGCGCCGATTCCGTCGGAAATGCTGGATTTTTTGATTCTGGCCAATTTCAGTTTCGCGCTGTTGATGTTGTTGCTGACCTTTTATATGGAAAAACCGGTTGAATTTTCGACCTTTCCATCCATGTTGCTAGTGGCTACCTTGTTCCGGCTGGCGCTCAATATCTCAGCCACACGGCTGATTCTGCGCGACGCGGATGCGGGGCGGGTGATCGGCGCAATAGGGTCTTACATGGTCGGCGGCAATTATGTGATCGGCCTGATCGTGTTCCTGATCCTGGTGGTAGTGCAATATGTGGTGGTGACCAGTGGCGCGCAGCGAGTGTCCGAGGTGGCGGCCCGTTTTACGCTGGATAGCATGCCTGGCCAGCAGATGAGTATCGATGCCGACTTGAATATGGGCTTTATCGACCAGGACGAGGCGCAGCGGCGACGCAAGAACATCAGTAAGGAAGCGGCCTTCTATGGTGCGATGGACGGCGCCAGCAAGTTTGTCAAGGGCGACGCGATAGCGGGCATCATCATCATGCTCATCAATTGTGTGGGCGGACTGGTGATTGGCGTCATGCAAATGGGTATGCGCTGGGACCAGGCACTGAAGAGTTACACGCTATTGACGATAGGCGATGGCATTGTGACGCAGGTGCCGGCACTGGTCATCTCGGTGGGCACCGGATTGATCGTCACCCGTTCCGCGTCCGACGACAGCCTGGGTACCGCCGCATTCAGGCAGATCACTTCCTTCCCCAAGACTCTGTGGCTGGTGGCGGCCGCCTTGTGCGGGTTGACGGTCTTACCCGGCATTCCGGCTTGGCCGGCGTTGATTCTGATCGCATTTTATGTCGCCATCGTGTTGTTGCAGCGCGGCCCGACTACGCCAGAAGAGGGCGCGGATACAGATGATGCAGAGGCATCGGCCAAAGATGCTGGCAAGTCGGCCGGGCGCGAGCAGGATGCCTATGGCTTGCTACCGGTGGAGGCTGCCGAAGTGTTGCTGGGTATAGACCTGGTGCCTATGTTGGATAGCGAGCGCGCCATTTTGATGGAACGCATCGCAGTATTCCGCAAACAATATGCGCTGGAGTCCGGCCTGGTTGTGCCAAATGTGCGCTTCCGCGAGGGGGCGAAAGTGGCGGCCAGCGCTTACGAAATCGCCATTTTCGGCGTGACCGTGGCGGGGGGGAGCATATTGCGCGACAAACTCCTGGCGATCAGGCCACCCGGCGACGCTATCAAGTTGCCTGGCATAGAGACCAAGGAACCGACTTTCGGATTACCTGCCTTGTGGATAGAAGAATCGCAACGGGACGCCGCCAAAGCTGCGAAATTCACGCTGGTGGACCCGGCCACGGTATTCATGACCCACCTGTGCGAAGTGTTGCGCCAACAGTCTGCCACACTATTGACGCGCCAGGAAACCGAGCGTCTTTTGAAGCGCGTGCGCGAGAGCCAACCGGGATTGGTGGAGGAGGTTGTACCTACCGTATTGGGTGTGGGCGAGATACAAAAAGTGCTGCAAAATCTGTTGAGGGAAAAAGTCTCCATCCGCAATCTGGATGCAGTGCTTGAAACCATCGTTGACCAAGCAAAGATCAACAAGGATCCAGCCTACCTGACCGAGCTGGTACGGCAACGCCTGGGGGCGATGATATGCCAATCCCTGGTCTCGGACGGCAACGTCCTGCAAGTGATGACGCTGGATCCTTCGATCGAACATAATTTGCTGCAAAACATCCGCGCCGTAGAGTCCGGCGGCGCCATGGTGGTGGAGCCCAAGTTTGCCGAGCAGGTGATTACCGGCGTGGCGCAGCATGCCGACAAGATGGCGAAGAAGAATTTGATGCCGGTACTGCTGTGCGCACCCGAGCTGCGGCGCCATATCCGCGTGCTGTCCGAACGCATGGTGCCGCAACTGCGCGTGCTGTCCTTGGCGGAAGTGCCGAGTACGCTGGAATTGCGCGCCTTTGCGACGCTTTCTTTATAAGCGAGGGCAAGCGCATGAAGATCAACAATTACAAGACTGCCTGCGGCAACGTGCCGCAAGCTGCATATGACGAGGGAAAGCATGGCTAATGCCTTGATTACTGCCATACAGAGCATGCAAAACGACCTGCATTACATGGACATGGTCAGCCAAAACATGGTGAATGCCACCACGCCTGGCTACAAACGCGCGATCCCGACTACGAAGCCGCTGGCGCAACTGTTCGAAAAGGCCATGCGCACGGCGCAACCGGCAGAGGCGGCGGATGCCGGCAAGCAGATCAGCGAGCTGGTGCCGGCCATGGGGAGCGTGCTGGATATGTCGGCCGGCCCGGTCAAGCAAACGGGCAAGCCCTGGGACCTGGCCATTTCCGGCGACGGATATTTTGAGCTTGCCGCGCCAGACGGCCCGGCCTATAGCCGCGCCGGGGATTTTCATCTGGATGGCAACGGACGTTTGCTGTCTTCCCAAGGCTATGCCGTACAGGGGCAGGGAGGCGATATCGTCGTGCGCGGTAGCGAGGTGAGCGTAGATCACCTCGGGCGTGTGTTGCAAGGCGGGGATGTCGTGGCCCAGGTCAAGATCATGCAATTTGCCGATCCTAAGGGCCTGCTGAAGACGGCCACCGGCCTGCTGCGTGCCGCTGATCCCAAGAACAGCGTCACCGAGGCCAAGTCTGAAGTGCAAGTCGGTTACCTGGAAAACTCCAATGTGACGCCGATGCGTGAAATGATCGCCATGATGGAAACGACGCGCCATTTTGAGTCGGCGCAGAAGCTGTTTCAGGGCTATGACGACATGTTAAATACGGCGATACAAAAGCTGGGCGAATTCTAATTCTGTCTCACGGATAAAGGGATAACCATGAATAATTCTTTGTATATTGCCGCCACCGGCATGCAGGCACAGCAGCTCAGCATCGATACCATCGCCAACAACCTGGCCAATGTCAATACGACCGCTTTCAAGAAAGGCCGCGTCAACTTCCAGGAAATGATGCATGTCGACGCCGCCCAAAATGCCGTGGGAGCGACGGGCGGCATGACTACCGCATTGCAAAGCATGGGCATCAGCATCGAAAATGTCGCCAAGGATTTTAGTGCCGGTTCGCTCACGCAGACTAATTCTCCCATGGACATTGCCATCAGCGGCAATGGCTTTATTGAGGTGACTCTAGCCGATGGCAGCCACGGCTACAGCCGCGGCGGCACTTTACAAGTCAGCAAAGACGGCTATCTGGCTACCAGCAGCGGCCATGTTCTGAAGCCGACGATCCATATCCCGTCGACTGCGGCTGCGATCGTCGTCCAGGCCGACGGCAAAGTAATGGTACAAAATGCCGGGCAGGACCAGTTGACTGAAGCGGGACAACTGGAGTTGGTCAATTTTTCCAATTCAGCTGCTCTGAAGATGGTGGGCAGCGGCATTTACCAGCCTACTGAAGCCTCGGGCGACGCAGTCTACGGCAAACCGGGGACCGAGGGTCTGGGCAGCATCACTCAGAACGCATTGGAGAGTTCCAATGTGTCGCTGGTAGATGAGATGGTCACGCTCATGATCGCACAGCGCGCCTATGAGATGAGCTCGAAGATCGTGCAGGCGTCCGACGAAATGATGTCTTTGACGAATAATCTGCGCCGCTAAGCAATCATGCCGAAGATGTATTTTATCCCCCGCCTGGTGGCTGGATTGACGTTGCTTGCTTCTTCACAGGCTATGGCAGTGCTGCAGGTTACGCTTAAGGCCGAGGCACTGGTGCACGGCCCCCGGGTGACGTTGGGGGATGTCGCGGTACTCAGCGATACCGTAGATGCGGATGCAGGCAACGGCGCCTCCGCAGAACGCGCGCTGGCGGCGATAGAGCTGGGCGGCGCGCCGCTGGCCGGCTATACCTATCGGTATACGCGCAAAGAGGTCGAAAGGCTGGTGCGTGCCGCCAACGCCGGGCAGCCGCTCAGCTGGAACGGTGCATCCACAGTGCGCGTGGAGCGCGCGGCAAAGTCCTTCGATCTCGTCCAAATTGCTGCTATAGCGCGGGACTATCTTTGTCAAACGCTGCGGCCGCTTGTCGTGCACTATGACGTACAGCTCGTCGAAACGCTGCCCGACTTGCTGCTTTCCGAAGGCAAGGTCGAACTCCGGCCGCGGGCAATGACGTCGGAACAAGCCTTGCATAAGCATGTAACGATCTGGGTCGACGTGCTGATTGACGGCACGATGGTGCGCTCGGTTGCCGTACCGTTTGATGTCAAGGCGTATGCTGAAGTACTGGTGGCAAAACAGGAGCTCTTCAAAGGAACCTCGCCTTCCTGCGATGTCTTGCAGGTGCAGGAGGTGGACGTCACCGCGTTGGACGGACCGGCGATGGCAGCAGATTGTACACAGATGGCCGGGCAACTAAAGAGGAGCTTGACGGCCGGCACGCCGCTGTTGAAAGCATTCCTGCAAGCGCCGGTCGCCGTCGCACAAGGCGACAGCATCAGCCTGCAGTTGGTTTCCGGTGCGTTGATACTGGAATCGCGCGCGGTCGCTCTGGTCGACGGGGCTGTTGGTCAGCGCATTAGTGTCAGGCCCTCGGCCGGTACCGATACAGTGATCGCCGAAGTCGTCGCGCCCGGCATCGTTAAAATTACAGGAAAATGAATCTGATGAGAAGCTACTACAGACGTTGGAAATCGCTTGTCGCGCTGACTCTGACCGTGTTGATGGGGGCGGCGCAGGCGGAAAATCTTTACAGCGAAAGCACCTATAGGTCGCTTGCTTCCGATAAGCGTGCGCATCTTCCGGGTGACGTGCTGACCGTGCTGATCTACGAAAATTCCAGCGCCACGACCAGTGCGGATACACAGTTGCAGCGCAAAAACGACGTCGGCGTCCAAGTTGGGCTGGATCAAAAGAACCATCAAGCCCAAGTGGGTGTCAACAACGACTTTGATGGCGGCGGCACGGTGCAGCGCACCGGAAAATTGCTGGCGCAAATGACAGTGACGGTAGCCAGGATCGCTAACAATGGCGACCTGTGGGTGAAGGGCGAGCAAGTGCTGGAGATCAATTCGGACCAGCAAAAAATTGCCGTAGAGGGAAGAGTCAGGCCACTCGACATTTCTGACACCAACACCATATTGTCTTACCGACTAGCCGACGCCAAGATTAGCTATCTGGGCGACGGCGACCTGGCTAACCGTCAACGCCCTGGGTTCTGGTCGCGTCTTTTTGTTTGGGCGGGGTTCTGATGCAGCTGTCTACTTTTGTATTTTCGCGAATTTTACCGGCATTGCTGCTTTGCCTGGGAGCCGGTGCGGCGCAGGCCGACATGGTGAGACTGAAAGACCTCGGCAAGTTTGCCGGTTGGCGCGAAAATGCCTTGGTGGGTTATGGCCTGGTCACCGGCCTGGCCAACACCGGGGACTCTCCCGGCAACAAAGCTACCCGTCAATCCATCGCCAATGTGCTGGCCCAATTTGACGTAGTGGTGCAGCCGGATCTGGTATTGAGTCGCAATGCCGCGGCGGTGATGGTAACGGCAAGATTGCCGGCCACGGCGCGCGAGGGCGACACGATGGATGTGACCGTCACCTCAATAGGGGACGCGCGTAGCCTGGTGGGCGGCACGCTATTGACTGCACCCTTGAAAGCGCCTAACGGCAAGGTATATGCCCTGGCTCAGGGAGCCCTGTTTGTCGGCGGCTACAAATACGACCTGAATGGCAACGTCGCGCAAAAGAACCACCCGACAGTGGGCTCCATTCCTGCCGGCGCGACGGTGGAAATAGGAGTCAAGGCAAACATACTACAGTCCGATAACACCATGGTGTTTACGCTGAGTGATGCTGACTTTACGACGTCGTCGCGCATCGCCGCAGCGATCAACGCCGCTTTCGGGCAGCCGCTGGCCAAGCCTCAGGATGCTGAGGGAGTGGAGATACGGGTACCAGACACCGGACGGGAATTTTTAGTGGATTTTGTCGCCAAAATAGAAAAACTTAGCGTGGAGCCGGATAACCGTGCCCGTGTGGTGGTCGACGAAAGAACCGGTACCATTGTGTCGGGCGGCGATGTCAGAATTGCCAAGGTGGTGATCTCCCACGGCGATCTGAAGCTTTCCATCATCACGGACAACACGGTTTCACAACCTATCCTGGTGCGCCAGACTGGCCCGAATGTACGTACCGAGCTGGTGTCTAATTCGCGCATCAATGTCGCCGAAAAAGAAGAGACAGGGTATGTCAGCGCATCGAACAATACCGTGGCGGACCTGATCCAGGCGTTGACTCGCATTAAGACAAATACCCGCGACATTATTTCCATCTTGCGGGCGGTCAAAGCGGCCGGAGCGTTGCGGGCCGATCTGGTGATCCAATGAACACGCCTATTAATTTAGTCACCCTGCTGACCCCGACACATCTGGTTTCAGCAACCTTCACTAACACTGACTTTACAGGAGCCATCGTTGATATTTGGTCAAACTGAAGCGGTTACCCTCGGCATGTTAAGAACAGCCCTGGATGCCGCCAGCATGCGGCATCAGGCGATTGCCAACAATATTGCCAATGTCAACACTGCCGGCTATAGGCCTGCCAGCGTCGATTTTGAACAGCAGATGGATACCCTGCGGGAGACATTGGCGCAGGGCGGCGTTGTTACGCCCGACATGTTAAGCGGCATCCACCCGGTGCTCCAGCGTGCAGCGCCGCTGGCAGACGCCGACCGGACGGCGTTGCTGGATACCGAAGTCGCCAACATGACACAAAACACAGTGCAGTATGAAGCCTTGTTGAAAGCACTGGGCAAGCATATGTCCATCCTCAGTTCAGCTATCGCGGAAGGGAAACGCTAATGGATTACCGCAACGCATTTGCCATCAGTGCTACGGGCATGAATGTAGAAAAACTTCGCCTCGATACGTCCGCCAGCAACCTAGCTAATCTGCACAGCAGCAAGGGTGTAGACGGAAAGCTGTACCGGCCCCTGCAGGTCAAGGTGACAGAAGCCGGCGTTGATTTTGCGGTCGATTTTGAACGCATGGCGGGGGCGCAGCTGCACGGCGCTCAAGTCGCCAGCGTAGAAGAGAGCGATGTTGCACCCCGCATGGTCTATGAACCAGGAAATCCAGACGCCGACGACAAGGGCTATGTGGCGCTGCCCGGCGTCAATCACGTGACGGAAATGGTCAATATCGCCACCGCGTTACGGGCCTATGAAGCCAATGTGGTGGCGATGAACGCCGCCAAGACGATGGCCCTGAAAGCCCTTGATCTCGGAGGTGGCCAATGACCATCGATGCATTGAATTTTTTGCCGCCCATATCCATGCCCACGCTGACGCCGGACGCCGTGCAGGTAGCCGCGCCTTCACGGCAGTTTGCAAACTGGTTTTCCGATCAGCTAACTCAGGTCAACCAGCAATTGATCAACGCCGACCAGGGGGTACAGCAATTGGCCGCGGGCGACGCAAGCAACCTGCATCAGGTGATGATCAACCTAGAGCAGGCAAAGCTCTCGATGCAGCTTGTGATGCAGGTAAGGAACCACTTGTTGGATGCCTATCACGAACTTTTACAGATGCAAGTTTAAAGGTAGCATAAATTGACCGATTTTACTGATTTCTGGCAGCGCTTCGACCGTCGCGCACGGTTTGGCTTGACCCTGGGCGCGGCTGTCATTGTTGTGGCTACAGCGGTGCTGGGTGCTTGGGCCTTTCGCACCGACTATCAAGTGTTGTTTGCCGATCTGGCGCCGCAAGACGCTGCAACTATGACGGCGGAGCTGGACCAGATGAAGATAGCCTATCGCTTGAGTGGGGGAGGCAATACCATCCTGGTGCCGGCAGATATGGTGTACAAAACCCGGCTCAAGCTGGCCGGGAAAGAGTTGCCTTTGCGCGGAGCAGTGGGCTTTGAGCTGTTTAACAACAGCGAAGTCGGTATGACCGAGTTTGCGCAAAAGATCAACTATCAGCGCGCGTTACAGGGTGAACTGACTCGCACCATCCAGTCATTGGACGAGATCCAGTCTGTCCGGGTTCACTTGGTGCTGGCAGAGCAAGCCCTGTTCAAGAAATCGGGTACCCAGCCCAAGGCATCCATCACCATCGCAGTTAAGCCTGGAAAAATGCTGGACCCTGCCCAGATACAGGGGATCCAACGATTGGTGGGCGCCGCCGTTCCCGATATTAAACCGTATGACGTGACTATCCTGGACCAGCACGGTGTTGCGTTGACCCGCAAAAATAGCGGGCAGGGCGAAGAAACCGGCGGCGCCGTGGACGGCCTTGACGAAAAACGCGCCATCGAGAGTTATCTGAACAAAAAAGTGGTCGAAGTACTAGACCGCACTTTCGGTGCCGGGCAAGGCATTGCCAGCGTTGATGTAACGCTGAACCACGAACATAAGAAAACCACTACCGAAAGCCCACTGGTTTCGAACTCCGTCGATGATAATCTCCCTACCGGAGTAGTGCTGAGAGAGAAGCAAAGCACGCGCGAGTCCAGCCATGGCGGCGAGTCGTCCCGTGCTGCGACCGGAGGAGGAGATGCCAGCTTGCTTAATCGGGAAGTGGAATATCAAGTGGGGCGCCGAGTGGAGCAGGTAGTGTCTGCGGCGGGCGCGATCCAGCATGTCAAGATTGCGGTGGTGGTACGCGCGTCTTTGGATCCGGCGCAGCTGGAGCGCCTCAAGGACGTGGTTGCCATGGCGGCCGGCATCAGCAAGGAACGTGGAGACGCGGTGGCAGTGTATTCGGTGGATCAGATGTCAACGATCCCTGCTAGCGACGCCGTCATCCCTGCTGCCAAGGCGGAACCGGAGGCTGAGGCAGAAACCGGCCCGGGCCCGAAGACAGCCAGCGCAAAGTCCGTAGCCGGCAAGAGCGATTTCTGGCAGCTGCTGCTGGCCGGCGCGCTGGCGGTGGCGCTGCTGCTGTTCTGGAGAATGACCGCTCCGCGCCCGCAGGCCAGGCCCCTGAGCGAGCAGGAAAGAAAGAAAATGCTGGCACAAGTCAACGACTGGTTGCACGACGCCCAGCACCAATCCATGGAGCATAACTGATGCCAGGACATCGACGATCTGCGCTGTTGTTGCATGGCCTGAACGAATTGGACAGGCGATGGATACTCGCGCGCCTGCCCGAGCGGCATCAGGAGATCTTGGGTGAGCATCTAAATGAACTCAAAGAACTAGGCATTCCGGCTGAACGCTTACAGCCCGACCCGGCATCATCGTCGCGACAAGCGGTGGCGGATGAGCCCCTGCAACTGGCATCTGCCGCACAGATGCAGACGATGTTGCATAAAGAACCGGGATGGCTGGTGCACCAGGTGCTGGCGCTGGAGCAGTGGCCCTGGGCCGAAGACTTCCTGGCTTTACTGGGTTCGGCCAGAAGCGAGCAGTTGCGCGCTTTGCAATTGCCGGAACTGAGCGGGATGACCAGGCAGACTTTGCGAACGCAGTTGAATCGGCGGCTGGCGCAAGTGCAGCCGCTGCAACAAGCGAGCCCGGCTGGTCGCCCAGCGCAAAGGCAGTGGTTGAACATGTTACCGGAGCAAATGCGGAAATGGCTATGAATTTCCGCTGTGCGTTTTTGCCAGTTGCACCCCCCTCTTCGCTTCAGGGGTGTAGAGCTGGCGCATGTTTCGAAAGAAGATGGTGATGCAGCGCTATCTGGACGCCGTCAAGTCAGCGGATCTGGTCCGCAGGATTGGGTACGTACGTCACCTTGCGGGGCTCAGCATTGAGTCGACTGGGCCAGACGTGCTGGTGGGAGAAATATGCGAAATACGGCCGCGCAGGAGCGGCCGTAGTTTGCGGGCGGAAGTAGTTGGCTTGAGCGATGGTCGCGTGATGTTAATGCCGTACGGCGAGGTACATGGCATAGGCGTCGGTAGCGAAGTGGTCGCAACCGGCCAAATGCCGCGCATCGCCGTAGGTGTGGGATTGTTGGGGCGCGTCATCGATGCCTTTGGCGAGCCTCTAGACGGTGGCGCGCCTATCGCCACGGCCGAATTTCGACCGCTGAAGGCGGCCCCTTTGAATCCCCTGTCACGTCCGCGGATCGTAGAAATCCTGGAGACTGGTGTGCGTTGCATAGACAGCATGCTGACCTTGGGCCGTGGACAGAGGGTGGGTATTTTTGCAGGGAGCGGTGTAGGCAAGAGTACGCTGCTCGGAATGATCGCGCGCAACACCTTGGCCGAGGTCAACGTTATTGCTCTTATAGGCGAACGAGGCAGAGAAGTGCGCGAATTTATTGATAAGCATTTGGGCGAGGAAGGGCTCAAGCGCTCGGTAGTGGTAGTGGCCACATCCGATCAACCGGCCTTGGCACGCGCCAGGGCCGCCTACGCAGCCACCGCCATTGCCGAATATTTTCGTGACGACGGCAAACAAGTCATGCTGACCATGGATTCGGTCACCCGATTTGCAATGGCGAAACGCGAAATAGGATTGTCCATCGGCGAACCGCCCACGGCACGCGGCTATACTCCGTCAGTCTTTGCGGAATTGCCGGAATTGTGTGAGCGCTGTGGGACAGCGGCATCAGGTGGGGCGATTACGGCGTTGTATACAGTCTTGGTGGAGGGAGACGATTTCAATGAACCTGTGTCCGATATGTTAAGGGCGACGCTGGACGGCCATATCATGTTGTCGCGCAGGCTGGCGCAGCAGGGGCATTACCCGGCCATCGACGTGCTGCACAGCGTGAGCCGGTTGCTGGGCGACCTGGTGTCGCGAGACGATCAAAACCTGGTGCACGACACGCTGGAATGCCTGACGAGCTATGAACGGAACCGGCAACTGATAGACATGGGTGCCTACCGGGCCGGCAGCAGTCCGGAGATAGACAACGCCATCGCATTGTCGCCGTCGTTGACCCAATTTTTGCGCCAGCGCGAGGAACAGGGAATGGCACGCGCCGACGCCGTCGAACAGTTGCGCTCCATCATGGCTGCAACCAAAGACTCCAGGATCGCGGGCTTAGAGAAAGGTGGCCAGCCATGACGCGCGACCGCCGTGGATTTAACTATGCCTTGGATCCGGTGTGCCGGCTGACCGAATGGGAAATGACGGATATCGGACGCGCATTGTCCGCACTCAATAATGATGTCGCTGCCCAGCAAAAAAAAGTCGATGCGTTGGCCGACTGCTTTGCCGCTGCACGGACAGAGGTGATAGGGCAAAGGCAGCAGAATGCGATCTTGAATATCGACGCGCAGCGCCTGGCACACAGCTATATGCTGCAGGTGCAGCGGCAGCTCCAAGCAGAAGCCGGCAGCTTGCGTCAGATCGAGGAAGAGCGCGATACGGTCCTCGGGAACCTGAATCGCGTCAGGAAATTCGCCGACAGCCTGGATCAGAACAAGCAAAAGGCAGCCGCAGAATACGACCGGGAAATGGCGAAGAAAGAATACCAACAGACCGACGATAATTGGTTGCAACGTATGCACTGGAGGAAGACCCCATGACTAAGATAGGCGCGACTCCGCACGTCCCTGACGAGGGAGCGCAACTCATCCGACAAACCGATGTTGCCACCCAGCGCGATAGCTGGTTGCGGCAAATGGAGCTGGCGCAATTGTCAGATATGAATCGCGCTGGAACACCGTACGAACGCGAAGTGCTCGCGCATAAACCGGCTGCACAGCACAAGCAGGAACAGAGTCGCGAAAGCGGCCGCCTCACGACGGGTGGGCATGAAACCAATAGCCGGCCGGGCGACATTCCCGGCAAGGGCAAGCTGCGACCGCTCTTGCCTAAGGCGGAGCAGGCTGTTGCGGCGAGCGCACCGGCGAACAATAATGCTTCGACGAGTCCGGTGGCGGATTCCGGAAAACCTATGCAGGAATTCTCGACCACCAACGGGCAGCACGCTTCCCATGCCGCCGGTGATATTTCTGTCGGGATAGTTGCATCGTTCAAGCCGTTTGCGAGACCGGCGCTGCCTGCGGCGCAGGGGGGGGCAATGGTAGACGCTGCAGCGATGGCGCTGGCAACCCGCAGCTCCCCGATACAGGCACATATGGCATCAGAGCCGGTGCAGGTGGCGTTGCCGCGCCCGCAAGCCATGCCGGTTTCGGGAGCGGCAGCCGTCACTAATGGCATGCCTGAGGCGGGTGCCGAGCATGCGGAGACTGCACAGGCGGAACCGGCATCGGCAGATGCTCAACTGCAGGAAAAACCAGAGTGGCAGGACCGCATGATGCATATGACTGGTGACGACCAGAACGTCAATGTGTGGATACGCGACCAGGCCCTGGACGGCAGCCAGACTTCCGCCCTGATCTATCGCCTTGCGAGCGATATGGCCAGTGTGGGAATGCGACTCAACGGGGCGACGATCAACGGCAGGTCCGTCTATCGCTCCACCACAACCAGCTCGGCACAGGAAGACACCGCACCAACCGGTACACCGCCGGCACGATTTAAACGGCAGGTCCCTGGTTCCAATTTTACACATCTCACCAATGCAATGAACAAGGAGCAGGATCATGGCGCTTAATAGCGTAAGCACGGTAAGTTCTGCCGCCAATGCCCAGGCGCATATTAATCAACAGGATTTCTTGAAAATATTGTTGACGCAGCTCAACGCGCAAGATCCCCTCAAGCCTATGGATAACACGGCGTTTGTGGCGCAATTGGCCCAATTTTCACAATTGGCGCAAACCCAGGAGCTCTCTGCCAATATCAATCAGTTGCTGGCGGTGCAAACGGCAGTGCAATCGGTGAGCCTGCTCGGCCATACGGTTAGCGTGGCCAGCGGCGGTAACGTTGCCACCGGATCGGTAACCGACATTTCGGTTAGCGGCAACGCTCCGGTATTAACCGTGCATCCAGCCAGTGGAACAGACCTCACCGGCGTGGCACTGAAGCAAGTCTTCGATATTCGATAACGTCCAACCCGCAAGGAACGCACATGTTTGAATCGATCAATACCGCCACGTCCGGCCTGACAGGTTTTTCAAAAGAATTACAAACCATTAGCAATAATGTCGCCAATCTGAATACCACAGGCTTTAAGGGCTCCAATACAAAATTTAGCGACTTTTTCTCTAATCAGGGAAACAGCGCAGTAGCGGGTGAACAGGGCGCTCAGGTGGGGACCGGGCTTGCCACTCTGCCCAGCGTGATTAATTTCAGCCAAGGCCAGATCAATCAAACCGGCAATGACTTGGATGCGGCCGTGGACGGCAACGGTTTTTTTGTGCTACACGACAATAACGGCCAAACCCTGTATACACGCGACGGCGCCTTCAAATTCGATGCAAAGGGATTCCTGGTCGACGCCAGTGGCAATCGCGTGCAGGCGTTCAATGGTCAAGGCGCTCTGCAAGACATCAGCCTCAACGGTGCGCGCACCAACCCGGCATTGGCCAGTACGGCTATATTGCTGACCGGGCGACTCTCGACCACTGATACTGACAAGATGGTCAGCGGTGTGGCCGTGACGGACAGCGCAGGTGGCACGCACACATTGTCTGTCGATTTCAAGAATAATACCGCCGTCACTCCAGGGAGTTGGCTGGTAACAATCAAGGACGGCGCCACATCGGTGGCATCCGGCGAAGTGCGCTTTAATAATGGCGCTTTGGATCCTGCCCATGCGGCACTTAGTTTTACCTATGCTCCCTCAGGTGCGGCTTCCATGTCCCTGACCATGACGCTAGATCCGAGCACTTCCAGCATCGCGAGCGGGACCTCAACGCTGGCCGTATCAACCATCGACGGCTACGCACAGGGAGATATGACCAAGGCGACTTTTGATGCCAGCGGTAATCTGGTCATCAGCTATTCCAATGGACAGACGTCGAAAAACCAGACCTTGGCTTTGGCCACCTTCGGATCGACTGATTCTCTGCAAGCTGTCAGTGGTAACCGGTTTAAGAATACTCAGCAGTTAGCCGTTACGCTGGGTGTGGCAAAAACCGGCATTACGGCCGTTGATCCGGGCTCGCTCGAAGGCTCCAATGTTGACTTATCCAAGGAGTTTAGCGCTATTATCATCACCCAACGCGGATACCAGGCCTCGTCCGAGTTAATCAGCAGCGCCAATCAGATGCTGGACACCTTGATGCACATGAAAGGTTAGTACAGGCTGTGAACGTTCATCCATTCTTATTATTAAAACAAAGCACGGCGCAACGCATACAGCAGGGTGCAGCGAGCGCGCTGGAGCGCTGGACGGCCGTCTGGGGCCTGAAAGTCGACGGTGGGGTTGTTTGTGCTGCCGCCAGCGAGCAATCCGCTCAAATTTCTGGGGGCCGAGATTGGTGCCGGCGCCGGCTGAGCGACGGCACCATTACGTGGATACAAGTGCAAGACGGACTGGCTCGTCAAATGGAGCAGCTACAGTTTGGTTTGTGCGATGCGGATGCCACCACTGAAAAACATCTGTCTTCATCTATCGCCAGTGCCGTCGTCGCCGACGCACTGGAAAATTTGGCGGCCGAACTGATCAGTGAAATCAGTGGACAAACGTCGGAGCCAACCCCGGAGGAGGGGCCGCCGCCGGCACATATGTTGCGGCGCGGGTCCGGCGCAGTGGTCTGCTCGGTCAGTCTGAATAGTAAATTCGTCAAGCTAATACTGCCCGCAACCGCGCTTCCGACGCGTCAGCAAAAAACCATGCCTGTTACACACCCAGCCATCGTAGCTCTGCCGCAAGCGTTGGCGAAAGTGCAGATCACACTGAGTGCCGAAGTGAGCCGCGCCGAATTAACCCTAGGCTACTTAGGTACCCTGGCGGTAGGTGACGTCTTGGCCCTGCCCACTGGCATGGATCAGATATTGCGGCTCTGCGGTCCGGGTGATGCGACCATCTGCCATGCCCATTTGGGTAACGTAGCCGGCTTTCATGCCGTCGAACTGGTCAAGGCATAGCATACGGCGATCCGTTTACGCAGAAAATGTGCGACGCTGTGCGCGCTACCGCGTGGCCGCGTCAGTTAAGATTATCTTCAAAAGAATATTTAGGAAGCTAAGTGAAACCATCTACACACGCAATCGAAATTCCCGAGCTGCACACAAACGGCACTGAAGGACAATCCATCCTTAGCGGCAACCTGGACGTAGTCCACAGCGTCAAGGTAAAGCTGTCCGTCAGAGTAGGGGAGACGGTAGTCAATATCGGCGAGTTGATGCAAATGAAAGAAAACCACATCTTGAAACTGGATACCGCAGTTGAAACACCTGTGGACATACTGCTGGAGGGGAATATCGTTGCGCGCGGCTTATTAGTGGCGGTGGACGACAATTTCGGTGTGCAGATAACCGAGCTGCCGAAAGCAGGCAACTAATGCCGGCTGTCTTGCCAGGGCGTGCCAGTCTATTGTGCCGGATTTGCTGCGCTGCGATGTTTGTCATAGCAGGGTCATCGTTGGCCGACACGCCGGATCCAAGCTCGCATACAAGCTCGAATACAAGCATTCCCTACAAACGGGAAAAGCAATCCTCCGACTCTCTGGCATATCAAAGCCTTGCTGGCTTGGTGCTGGCGGCGCTTGCGGCTTACGGCATCGTCCTGGGACTTAAACGCTACGGCTCCAAGTTCAATGAATCGCAGCGTAAATCACGCCGCTTGCGTACCATAGAGGCGATTCGCCTGGGGCGACGAAGCGTGCTATATGTGGTTGAGTACGACGGGCAAGAGTTATTGTTGGTAGAAAGCGAGCAAGGCGTTCAAATGCTAAGCAACCGCCCGGCGGCGGGAGCGGATGCCTCGAATCAAGGGGGCGGCAATGGTTAGAAAGTGGAGAAGGCTACCTCTGAACGCGGCCGTTTTATTCTTGCTTCTAGGCGTGACGGCAGGCTGTTTGGCCGCAAACAGCGACGTGGTTTCACTTTCCGGCGTGGATGTTCGCCTAACGGGCGATGCATCGCAAACGACGCAAGTATCCACTGCACTGAAGGTATTGCTGGGACTGACTGTGCTGAGCTTAGCCCCAGCTCTGCTGGTTTCGGTCACTTCCTTTATACGTATCACAATCGTATTGTCTATGTTAAGACATGCAATCGGCATGCCGGAAACGCCACCCAACACGGTCTTGATCAGCCTGGCACTCTTCCTTACCTTGTTTACGATGTTTCCGGTCGTTAGCCAAGTCAATCAACAGGCTTTTCAACCATTTATGGACGGCAAGATGGCTGCCGGACCGGCGTTCGATACTGCGCTCAAGCCTATCCGTGAATTTATGGTGCGCCAAACCCGCGAGCAGGATTTGCAGTTGATGGTGGAAATTGCCAAGAGCCCGGAACCAAAGACTATAGACGACATCTCAACCGTGCAATTGATCCCGGCCTTTATGTTATCTGAACTGCGCTCGGCATTTCAGATCGGCTTTGTTATTTTTCTGCCCTTCATGCTGATCGACTTGATTGTGTCGACTATCCTGATGTCGCTGGGAATGATGATGGTGCCACCCGTGACTATTTCACTGCCCTTGAAGATATTGATGTTTGTCTTGATAGACGGCTGGAGTCTGGTCGTTCGTGCCTTGCTTGGAACTTTTCAATAAATATAGCCAGGTGCCGTGCTTTAGAGGCGCGATCACTATAATGATTCGGCATTCTCTCAACTGGGCAATGATGTCCAGGAAGTGATGGAGCGCGATCCGCGGATCGCGCAGCTTATCGACAACGCTGTCTCGGACTTGTTCTGAGAAAAATAGCCAGTGCTCTTGCACGTTACGGCAAGGTGGTGGATCCCGGGCTGATCGCGTCAAACGGGGTGTTCAACGCGCTGCGTGCACCCAATAAAACGCCGCGCAATTTTTCAATCTGCGTTTCAAGACGCGCATCCAGGCTTCCTCTGTCGGTTTCTATCATGCAGCCACCCAGCGCCACGCTGTTATCTGGCAGCCACGACACCGCGTTAGACGTCGAGGACGACAATATTGTCTCCAATACTCCGCCGTTGCGCAAAATCTCCAGGTCGCCGGGATGCAGGCGAACCACTAATTTTTCAGTCTTGCTTGCTTGCTGGGTGACTTGACGCACGATTGCCTGCACACCTTCAAGCGTGACAGCGGATCCGCCCAGTATCTTGCACACCGATTCGAATGCAATTGCTACGGCGACGTCCTCCAAGCCATCAATGCCGGCTTCCAGCGCTTGTGGCAATTTGTCGGCCAGGGATTTGATTCTGCCAAACTCCGCCGCAAATTCTTGCTTGACCTCCGCGACTCCGGTCTGGCGACCTTCCTGCAAACCTCGTTGTCGCCCCAGTTCACGTGCCGTTTCCGCCTCATCCTTGATTTGCGCCAGTACGGAAATACGTGCCTGTTCTACCAAATCCTTGATGTTCTGATCCGCTGAAGCAGGTTTGGATTCAACTTTTTCCAGCGTTGCGTTTCCGGAATTCGTCTCCACAGAGCCTTCGATCACAGATAGATCGAGCCTTGGCCTTGCTCCGCGCGTCGACAATTTGCGTCTTTGATCGGATATAACTGGTGAACGAATAATGGATGCCATGGCCAATCGCAAAAAAATAATAGTTAACATGATACCACGGTCGCCAACAACGGCCTGCAAGCCAATGGCAACGGCCCCAAATTCGACGGAGACTATATAACTGAGTGTAAGGCTTTTTGTTCACTTTGCCAATTTTGAGGAGCGCATTGCGGCGTTTCCTGTCATGTGCGAAAACAGAGATGGCTCAGGTTTTTTGGACAAAAAAAACTGAGCCATCTCTGTCACATGAATTGTTAAATGGTTGTTTTTTTTGATTGTCGAACGGAAATAAAACGAGAGCGCCTAGGGGGCAACAATTAGGGTGCGTCGGAAAATTTGAAAATCCGTCGGAAAATTCAAATAGACATAAAAAAAGCGCACTGAAAAGTGCGCTTTTTATAATTTGTGACAGTGGGGTGATCGATGGGGCTCGAACCCACGACAACCAGAATCACAATCTGGGACTCTACCAACTGAGCTACGACCACCACTGTTTTACTGCTAAAGCATTTCTTGTTTTGATCCAAGAAAGCAAAGAATTATATAAGCTTTTTGCGAGTCTGGCAAATATTATTGCACTGGAATCATAAAATATTGCTGGAAGATGCCTGCGTAGTCTCCAACACCAGTGACGTGATCATATCTTGCGTATACGGTAGCTGGAGCAGGGTGCACATGGCCTGGGCGAGACTGGATGCCGAAGCGGTTGTGCAAGCCCTCAGCGAGCCGCTTGCCTTGAGCGGGGCGGCGCAATTGTTTTCCTTCAGCAAGCGTGCCAATTGCCGGGCCACGGCTTCTCCGGTATCGACAATCTGCACCGTAGTGTCGCCACTCGCAGCGCCGGCAGCCTGTTCTATCAAGCCTCGTACGAAAGGGTAGTGCGTGCAACCCAGCACCAAAGTGTCGGCACCGGCGGCCACCAGGGGGGAAACGTACTCGCTTACCATGGCGGCCGTCACCGCAGAGTGCAATTCGCCTTTTTCGATCTGGTCGACCAGGCCCACGCAGGCTTGAGGCAGAAAGCGTACGCCGGTCGCGGCCGACAATTGCTCGCTCAAGTCCAGGAATTTTTTACTTTCCAGCGTGAATTTCGTTGCCAGCACGCCCACCGTTTTGCTGCGGCTAAGTACTGCGGCGGGCTTGAGTCCAGGTTCTACACCCACGATGATCAGCTCAGGATAGGAGTGGCGCAAAGCAGCGATGGCGGCGGCCGTCGCCGTGTTGCAGGCCACTACCAAGGCTTTGACGCCTTGCTGCAAAAAATATTGTGCAACCGCCAATGAGCGTTGCACGATCACCGCGTCGGCTTTGTCGCCATACGGAACGAAGCCAGTGTCGGCGAAATACAGCAAGTCTTCGCCCGGCAATTGTGCGCGGACATGCCGTAACACGGACAGGCCGCCAACGCCGGAATCGAAGACGCCTACCGGCGCGTGAGCAGCGCCGGCAAGCTTGTTGCCATTCGTGCGCATCGTCGAATCAGGCCGTCGCGACAGGAATTTTGCCTATCTTGGCTTGCCATTCCTTGGGGCCGGTATTGTGCACCGAAGTGCCGCTGGCATCAACGGCCACGGTAACCGGCATGTCGGTCACGTCAAACTCGTAGATCGCTTCCATGCCAAGATCGGCAAAACCCACCACCTTGGCGGTCTTGATCGCCTTGGATACCAGGTAGGCAGCGCCGCCCACTGCCATCAGGTAGGCCGATTTGTGCTTTTTGATAGACTCAATCGCCGTCGGGCCGCGTTCGGCCTTGCCTATCATGGAGATCAATCCGGTTTTCTCCAGCATCATGTCGGTAAACTTGTCCATGCGGGTGGCCGTCGTTGGGCCCGCCGGGCCTACGGCTTCGTCACGCACCGGGTCCACCGGGCCGACGTAGTAGATGACGCGATTGGTGAAGTCCACAGGTAATGTTTCGCCGCGCGCCAGCATATCCTGAATGCGCTTGTGCGCCGCGTCGCGGCCGGTCAGCATCTTGCCATTTAAGAGCAGGGTTTGGCCCGGCTTCCAGGAGGCGACTTCCTCCTTGGTTAAAGTGTTCAGGTCGATACGCTTGGATTTCTCGGTGTCGGCGACCCACTGTACGTTGGGCCAGTTGGACAGTGAGGGCGGCTCCATGTATGCGGGGCCAGAACCATCCAATACAAAATGTCCGTGGCGTGTTGCCGCGCAATTGGGGATCATCGCTACCGGTTTGGAGGCGGCATGCGTAGGGTGCATGCGTATCTTTACGTCCAGTACCGTCGTCAATCCGCCCAGGCCCTGCGCACCTATGCCGAGGGCGTTGATTTTTTCGCATAGTTCTATGCGCAGCTCTTCGGTCTTGTTTTGCGGGCCGCGCTTGAGCAGCTCGTACATATCAATGTCTTCCATCAGCGATTCTTTCGCCATCAGCATCGCTTTTTCGGCGGTGCCGCCTATGCCTATGCCCAGCATGCCGGGCGGGCACCAGCCTGCGCCCATGGTAGGCACGGTCTTCATTACCCAGTCCACCAGGGAGTCCGAGGGGTTGAGCATCACAAACTTGGTTTTGTTTTCCGAGCCGCCGCCCTTGGCCGCAACCTGCACGTCTACGGTATTGCCTGGCACCAGTTCCATATGCACGACCGCAGGAGTATTGTCCTTGGTATTCTTGCGCTCAAAGTGCGGATCGGCCACGATAGAAGCGCGCAGCACATTATCAGGATTGTTATAGCCTTGGCGCACGCCTTCGTTGACGGCGTCGGTGATAGAGCCGGTAAAGCCTTCAAAGCGTACTTCCATGCCTATCTTCAGGAAGACGTTGACGATGCCTGTGTCCTGGCAGATAGGGCGGCGCCCCTCGGCGCACATGCGCGAATTGGTCAGGATCTGCGCAATAGCGTCCTTTGCAGCCGGGCTTTGTTCGGTTTCATAGGCGCGCGCCAGGTGGGCGATATAGTCGGCTGGGTGGTAATAGCTGATGTATTGCAGGGCAGCGGCAACGGATTCGATCAGGTCGGCTTGTTTGATGACTGTCATGGTTTTCTGGCTAGGTGGCTATGTAAATATCTGTGGCGAGAACAGAACGACATGGGCAGGGTTGTAGCCGGTCAGGTCCGTTAGCTCGCGCGCGGATGTACGCGAAAGGTTTAATTTCAGCAAGCCCGTATTTTACACGGGCGACGCGCTTTGCTGTGTGGCGGCATGATGGGAATAAAGCTTGGGTATTTGGAGCTAAATGGCTAGTAAATGGCTTGTCGCAGTGCGACGCGGTGCTAAAATGGCAATTCCGAAGTTGTCATTGAGGGCTTGCATTTTTGACCAGCCGTAAGGGTGCAGTAAGGCTTGATCCCTATGGTGGAACCTGTCTGAAAGCATTGTCTGCAGCCTGGTGCTCCTCTTGCGAAGTGGGAGATTTTGACCCAAGAGGAATTTTGCAACAAGATCTCGAATCGGTTTCTATTATTAAAAAGTTGGAGATGATTATGTCGTCAGAAGTAGAAGTGACCAAGCAGGAATCACGGGTGTTTGTACCCTCCGCGGCCTTCGTCGCGAATGCCAACGTGGCTGGGATGGAGGCGTATCTGGCGTTGTGCGCCGAGGCCGAACGCGACTACGAGGGCTATTGGGCCCGGCTGGCGCGTGAAAATCTGCATTGGCATAAGCCATTTACCAAGAGCCTGGACGAATCCGCGGCGCCGCTGTATAAATGGTTTGCAGACGGCCTGTTGAATGTTTCCTACAACTGCCTGGACGTTCATCTGAATAACGGCAATGCAGACAAGATTGCGATCGTGTTTGAGTCGGACTCTGGCGAAGTCAGCAAAGTCAGCTACAAAGAACTGCATGAGAAAGTGTGCAGATTTGCCAACGGCTTGAAGTCGCTCGGTATAGGCAAGGGTGACCGTGTGGTCATCTACATGCCGATGTCGGTGGAAGGTGTAGTGGCGATGCAAGCTTGTGCCCGCATAGGCGCGACGCATTCTGTTGTGTTCGGCGGATTTTCTGCCAAGTCCCTGCAAGAACGTATTGTCGACGTCGGCGCCATTGCCGTCATTACGGCGGATGAGCAGGCGCGCGGCGGCAAGCATTTGCCGCTGAAAGCCATCGTTGATGAGGCACTTGCGCTTGGAGATTGTGAAAAAGTAAAAAACGTGGTGGTCTACCGGCGCACCGGCGGCAACGTCAATATGGTAGCGGGTCGCGACCTGTGGATGCATGAACTGGTCGCCGCGCAGGCAAGCAAGTGCGAGCCTGAGTGGGTCAGCGCGGAACACCCCTTGTTCATTTTGTATACCTCAGGCTCGACCGGCAAGCCCAAGGGTGTGCAGCACTCGTCGGGCGGCTATCTGCTGTGGGCCTTGCTGACGATGAAATGGACTTTCGACATCAAGCCTAGCGACGTATTCTGGTGCACGGCCGACATAGGCTGGGTGACGGGTCATAGTTACGTTGCTTATGGCCCGCTGGCGGCAGGCGCTACCGAGATCGTGTTTGAGGGTATTCCCACGTATCCGAATGCGGGCCGCTTCTGGGACACGATACAAAAGCACAGGGCGACTATTTTCTACACTGCGCCGACAGCGATACGTTCGCTCATCAAGGCCGCGGACAGTGATGAAAAAATCCATCCTAAACAATATGATTTGTCGTCGCTGAGGCTGCTCGGAACGGTGGGTGAGCCCATCAACCCCGAAGCGTGGATGTGGTACTACAAAAACATAGGCCGCGAGCAGTGTCCGATTGTCGATACCTTCTGGCAGACCGAAACCGGCGGCCATATGATTTCGCCCTTGCCGGGGGTGACGCCCATGGTGCCGGGGTCCTGCACTTTGCCCTTGCCCGGCATCATGGCTGCCATCGTCGACGAAGCAGGCCAAGAGCTGCCTAACGGCCACGGGGGGATACTGGTCGTAAAAAAACCCTGGCCGGCCATGATACGCACGATCTGGGGCGACGACGAGCGTTTCAAGAAAAGTTATTTCCCGGACGAGTTGGGCGGTACCATGTATTTGGCCGGGGATGGCGCGATACGAAACCGGGATACCGGTTACTTCACGATCACCGGCCGCATCGACGACGTATTGAACGTATCCGGGCATCGCATGGGTACGATGGAAATCGAATCTGCCCTGGTCGCCAATCCTATGGTGGCGGAAGCGGCCGTCGTCGGCAAACCGGATGAGACTACCGGGGAAGCCATCTGCGCTTTTGTCGTACTCAAGCGCGCCCGCCCAACCGGCGACGAGGCAAAGCAGATTGCTACTGAATTGCGCAATTGGGTAGCTAAAGAAATCGGGCCGATTGCGAAACCCAAGGAAATCCGTTTCGGCGACAATTTACCCAAAACCCGCTCGGGCAAGATCATGCGTCGCCTGTTGCGTGTACTGGCTAAGGGCGAACAGATCACACAAGATGTGTCTACCCTGGAAAATCCAGCCATTTTGGAGCAATTGAAGCAAGCGCAGTAATTTTGTAAAGTAGGCCCTCTCCCCCCCGGCTCCTCTCCCGCTAGCGGGCGAGGGGAGTACAACCCTTGTGTAATTGTCAGCGATTGGCGCGGGACATGAAGACCAGGCGTTCGAACAAATGTACGTCTTGCTCATTTTTTAACAATGCGCCATGCAAAGGCGGAACGACCGCCTTATTGTCCTTGCTGCGCAGGGCTTCCACCGGGATGTCTTCGGCCAGCAGGAGCTTGAGCCAGTCCAGCAATTCAGAGGTGGATGGTTTTTTCTTCAAACCGGCGACCTCGCGCACTTCATAGAAAGTCTGTAGGGCTTGCGCCAGTAAGTCGCTCTTCAGTTTGGGGAAATGCACGTCGACGATCTTGTGCATCGTATCTTTGTCGGGGAACTTGATGTAGTGGAAGAAGCAGCGGCGCAGAAAGGCGTCCGGCAATTCCTTTTCATTGTTCGAGGTGATGACCACCAAGGGACGGTGCTTGGCCCTGACCATTTCGCGCGTTTCATAGACGTAGAACTCCATACGGTCCAGTTCGCGCAGCAGGTCGTTGGGGAACTCAATATCGGCCTTGTCTATCTCGTCGATCAGCAACACGACCGGTTCGTCCGCGGTAAACGCTTGCCACAGCACGCCCTTGACGATGTAGTTGTGGATATCCTTGACCCGCTCGTCGCCCAATTGGGAATCCCGCAGGCGCGATACCGCATCATATTCATAGAGGCCTTGCTGGGCCTTGGTGGTCGATTTAACGTGCCATTGCAATAGCGGCATATCCAGCGCGGTAGCCACTTCTTCGGCCAGCATGGTCTTGCCGGTACCGGGTTCACCCTTGATCAGCAGGGGGCGCTGCAGGGTCAGGGCAGCGTTGACTGCCAGTTTCAAATCGTCGGTGGCGACATAATTTTGTGCGCCGTCAAAGCGTGGAGCCTGGATCATGGTAACGAAATCTCGAAGATGACAAAAAGTCTCTTGAGTATAAGCGAGAACGGCGAATGTTGTGAACGAGTGTTCTATTTAGAACGTGTTCACGATCTGTAGCGAGCGGGCGTCAGCGGGGTGAAGAGCAGCGCAAAAAGCGGAATGTACTTAAGTACATGAGCATTTTGAGCAGCGCATGAGCCCCGATCACGCCCGCGCAGTAAGATCGTGAACAGGTTCTGACGGGGGATGATGCTTTTTTGAGCTGTTAAGCTGCTATTTTTCAGCATTTTTGACTGCAATCGGCTAGAATATTGTGTTGGATCAAATCGCACCATTTGCTAATTCTATTCCTGCCATTATGAAAAAATTGTTCGCACTTCTCGCTATCGCGGGTGTTGCCCAAGCCGCAGCAGCGGCTGACGTGGTCGGCAACGCCAAGGCCGCCGAAAACAAAGTCGCCATGTGTATTGGATGTCATGCCATTCCTGGTTACAAGGCCACCTTCCCGGAAGTGTTCGAGGTACCTATGATAGGCGGCCAATCCGCCAAGTACATTGAAAGCGCCTTGAAGGCCTATCAAAAAGGTGAGCGCAAGAACCCATCCATGCGCGGTATCGCCGGCAGCCTGTCCGATCAGGATATTGCCGACCTGGCAGCGTACTACTCTCAACAAAAATAAGAACAGGAGCGAAAATGAACAAAAATATTCTATTGGCTGCCCTGTTGTCGGCGACTTCATTCGCAGCTACGGCTGGCGGCAATATAGAAGCCGGCAAGGCTGCTACTGCCAAACATACATGCTTCTCTTGCCATGGCGCCGATTTCAAAACTCCTGTCGATCCTAGCTATCCTATCCTGGCCGGTCAAAAGCAAGACTACCTGGTCCACGCGCTAAAGTCTTACCAGCGTGGCGGCGACGCTCCTAACGGCCGCGGTAACGCGATCATGGGCGGCCAGGCTAAGGTATTGTCCAGCGACGAAATTGAAAACGTAGCGGCTTACCTGCACAGCTTGCCTGGCCCGCTGGTATTGAAAAAATAACTATTGCCAAGGTTTGCAATAAAAACAAAAGCCACGCTGCGTCGTGGCTTTTTTCTTGCCGCTAAAATCACGTTCTCTCACGACCCCTCACGGACTCCCACGGCCTTTCACTGCGTAGGTAAGCTGCTTAAGTGCTGCGCTTTCTGAGGGCTTCCACATAGGCCGCGCCGTCCGGCGGTAAGCCTGTACGCTGCGAAGTCCAGATCATTTCGCCGAGGCACTCCATGATCTGATGGTGTGCTTCATGCTCGGAATTATATTTTTTTGCCAATCGCTGAAAGCTCGGACGCACGCCCGCTGGCTGGTCTACCGATATTTGCTCAGCTATGGTCAGGTGCATGGACAGGTGCAGGAAGGGGTTGCTTTGTCCGGCATCGACGCTATAGGTGGCGTGCAGGGCCGTTTCGGCATCGTTTAACTCTTCGTGGTATTCGGGGTGCTGGTTGATCCAGTCGGCAGCTATAGCCTCGAGCGGAGTCAAAATTTCGCGCGCTTTGGATTTTCTGAACGTTTCGCAAAAAAAACGGCGAACATCGTATTGGCTGGGATTAAACATCAAAATCTTATGAGTTGGGCTTACTGGGGCTTACGCAGGCTTGAGGCTGCTATTGTACGGTGCTTTTCCGCTCGCTGCCGCCGGACATCGCTACTGTGGAAAATCACAACATCGGTTATCATGCCCAGCAATCAGAATGCATCTCAACTGCCGCAATGGGATGCTGTGAAAAAGTTAAGTACTCAATGAGATCGGAAATCACTATGTTGAACACTGAAACCCTGGCAAGTTTGTTTGCCAATGCCCGTACCCATAATGCCTGGCTGGACAAGCCGGTCAGCGATGCGCAACTGCATCAAATTTATGAAATGATGAAATGGGGGCCGACCTCCGCCAATTGTTCGCCTGCGCGTATCGTCTTCGTGCGCAGCGAATCGGAAAAAGAAAAATTGGTGGCCTGCATGGGAGCAGGCAATGTGGACAAGACCAGGGCGGCACCGGTTACTGCGATCATCGCCATGGACATGGCCTTTTACGACAAGTTGCCGCAATTGTTTCCGCATGCCGATGCGCGCTCCTGGTTTGCGGGCAATCAGCCCCTGATCGAAGCCACAGCCTTCCGTAATTCTTCGCTGCAGGGTGCTTATTTCATCATTGCCGCGCGGGCGGCGGGGCTCGATTGCGGGCCCATGTCAGGCTTTGATGCGGACAAGGTGAACGCCGCTTTCTTCGCCGACAGCAGCGTCAAGGCCAACTTTGTGTGCAATCTGGGTTATGGCGACCCTGAGAAATTATTCCCGCGCTCGCCGCGTCTGGAATTTGACGAGGCGTGCAAAATAGTTTGATGCCTTGGTGCCTTGGTGCCTTGGTGCCGCGGGAGCTGGCATTCAATTGCCCGCCATTCGTACCTTCAAACGCCCTTAGGTAAGGGCGTTTTCTGTTTGTATTCGCACAGGTCGGCGATCATGCAATTCCAGCATTTTGGCGTACGTGCCAGGCAGGTATATCGGCCGTGCAATATCAGCCAGTGGTGCGCATCCAGCCTGAATTCGCTCGGCACCGCTTTCATGAGTTTTTCTTCCACGACGTCTACATTCTTGCCGGGGGCAATGCCAGTGCGGTTGGCCACCCGGAAGATATGGGTGTCGACCGCGATTGTGGCTTCGCCGAAGGCCGTATTCAGAACGACGTTCGCGGTCTTTCTGCCCACGCCGGGTAGGGCTTGCAAAGCTTCGCGCTCGCGCGGTACCGCGCTGCCGTGTTCAGTGATCAGGATGCGGCAGGTTTCGATCACATTCTTGGCCTTGGTGCGGAATAGGCCTATGGTCTGGATATAGGGGATCAAGCCGTCTACGCCCAATGCGTAGATACTCTCCGGTGTGTTGGCGACGGGATAGAGCTTGCGCGTAGCCTTGTTGACCGAGACGTCGGTCGCCTGGGCCGACAGCAGCACGGCGATCAACAGCTCGAAGGGCGTCGTGTATTCCAGCTCGGTAGTAGGGTGCGGATTCTGTTCGCGCAGGCGGCTAAAAATGGCGTGTCGGATGGCGGCGTTCATTATTTGTTTTCGGGGCTCTCGTTTTCCAGTTTCTTTAATCTCGCGCGTTCAATTGCCGCGGCGATGATCGCCTTTTTGCGCTCGCGTGCTGCAATTTCCTCGGGGGAGGAGGCGGTCTCGTTCTGCAAGTTCTGTAATTTTGCTGCAGCCTTCGCTGCCAACTTGGCGTCGTTCTCCAGCTTCTCGCGCTTTAATCTGTCTTCCCTGAAGTGAAATTGGCGCCGTGCCAGCTCTGCCTGCGCCGGCGACCACGCGTTCCAGCCGGTCTGTCCTGGTGTTACATCGACCATGCTGATGCAGTCGACGGGGCAGGGGGCTACGCAGAGGTCGCAGCCTGTGCATAGCTGAGGCAGTATCGTATGCATTTGCTTGGGCGCGCCGAGGATGGCGTCGACCGGACAGGCTTGTATGCATAGGGTACAGCCTATGCAATAGTTCTCGTCGATCAGCGCCACTGGTCTCACACGCTCGTGTCCGTTGAGCGGATTCAGCGGAATCACCGGCTTACCCAGTACTTGAGCCAGGCGCACTATGCCCTCTTGCCCTCCGGGCGGACATTGATTGTAACTGGCGCTGCCGTCGGCCATCGCCTGCGCATAGGCATGGCAAGACGGATAGCCGCATTTGGTGCATTGGGTCTGCGGCAGCAGGTCTTCTAATTGATCGGCGAGGGCTGGAGGCACGTTGGCGGATGCTGATGGTGAACAATCTATTATTATCCGCCGAAAACCGACTCCCCACAAACCAAACAAGCTTGCAATAGAAATGAGAAAGCCGTCGCTTGTGAGGGCGACGGCCTGGGCTCTACGTGCTCTGTCTTACGAATGGATGCGTATGAATTCGCCTATCTTTGGACAAATCACTTCGCGCCAGCGCCGCCCCGAGAATATCCCATAGTGGCCGCACTTGGGAGCAACGAAGTCTTGCTTCATATTTGCCGGTATGCCGCTGCATAGCTCGTGCGCCGCCTGGGTTTGTCCCGGTCCAGAGATGTCGTCGAGCTCGCCTTCTACGGTAAAGAGCGCGACTGTCTTGATGTCCTGCGGCCGTACCAGCTTGCCTTCGACTTCCCATGTGCCTTTGGGCAGGCGGAATTCCTGGAACACGGTTTTGATCGTTTCCAGGTAGTAGTCGGCGGGCATGTCGAGTACTGCATTGTATTCGTCATAGAACGTGCGGTGCTGTTCGGCGGACTCGTCGTCGCCTTGCACCAGATGTTCATAAAAATCCCAATGGCTTTGCGCATGACGGTCGGGGTTCATGGCCACAAAACCGGCATGCTGCAGGAAGCCGGGGTAGACCTTGCGTCCGTAGCCAGGATAGTTGGCCGGAACACTGTAGATCACGGTATTTTCAAACCAGGAGAATTTTTTCTCTGTGGCCAGATTGTTGACCTGGGTCGGCGATTTGCGCGGATCTATCGGGCCGCCCATCATAGTCATGGTCTTGGGCAGCTTGGGGTCCTTCGCCGTCGCCATGAGCGAGATGGCGGCCAAGACCGGTACCGTAGGCTGGCAGACTGAAATAACGTGCAGGTCGGGGCCCAATAGGCGAATGAATTCTTGCACGTAGTAAATGTAGTCGTGCAGATGGAAATCTCCATCGCTCAACGGCACCATGCGTGCATCGGTCCAGTCGGTAATGTAGACGTCATGCTGTGGCAGCAGGCCGCGCACGGTGTCGCGCAACAAGGTTGAATGGTGGCCGGACAGCGGCGCCACCAGCAACACCTTGGGCTGCTTCAACTTGCTCAACTGTTTGTCCGACAGCACTTTTTTGAAATGCAGTAACCTGCAAAAAGGCTTGATCGCCACAGTGGCTTGCGCAATTTCGACTTTTTGCTGATCTATCGTCGTATCGGTAATGTCGAAGGTGGGTTTTTCGTAATCTTTGCCCAGGCGATAAACCAGCTCATACCCCGCCGCGATACGCTGAGAATAAGGAGTATGGGCCAGTGGAGAAACCGGATTAGTGAAAAGTTTGGACGACGCCTCGGCCCACTGGGTAAGCGGGTGCAAGAATGCGCGATTCAGTTCATGTAATTGGTAAAGCATGATCGTAACTTTCAGATGGTGGCATCACTCTCGGCTGCATCAATCTCAACTTGCAGCATCTCACGTCGGAGAAAAAATCTGCCTTGTTGCGATGCATCATAAACCACTTTTGGCAGTTTGTCGCAGACCGGAGCCCGGCGCAGCGGTTGGCAAGTTAAATACTGTTAAATTCTCACAAGAAAGTTTCATTTCTGGGAAATTAACTAATAAATTTCCCCGTCGTCTATACTTTCTTCTAATTCAACTTCAACACTGCTTCGTTCTGACCTCTATTCCACCTATGCTGCCCATGCACTACGCGCTAGACCTGCGCACCTTTATTTTTAGCCACTACTTTTATACTGGTTTGCGCATAGCCACGGGGGTGATAGGCCTGACATGCCTGGTGTTGTTCTATGCCGATTTGCCGACCGCCATGACCGTTTGCATTGGGGCCTTGTGCACCAGCCTGATGGACATGCCCAGCCCCTTATGGCACAAATTTAACGAAATGCTGGCCAGCGTCTTGCTTTGCAGCGCAGTGGCCTTGATGGTCAGTCTGTGCGCGCCGGTGCCATGGTTACTGGACCTGACTTTGATACTGGTCAGCTTTTTTGCAAGCATGATGATAGTGTACGGCAAGAAAACCATGCCCTTGCAGTTTGCGGCGCTATTTATCATGACTTTGTCGATGGAAAATACGCTGACAACACGCCAGGCCTTTGCCCATAGCGGTTACTTCCTGGCCGGCGGACTGGGGTATTTGGCCTACTCGATGGTGGTTTCCTGGTTCTTGCGCAGTCGCATCAAGCAGCAGGTGCTGGCGGAATCTCTGTTCGAATTGACGCGCTATATCGACATCAAGGCCGATTGCTACGATATGCGCAGCGACTTGGCGGAACAGTTCAATATGCTGGTCCGGCAGCAAATTGTGCTTGCCGATAAGCAGCAGGCTTCGCGCGAATTGCTGTTGCGCGGCCATCAATTGGGGCAGGATGCCGTTTTGCTGCAAGTGCATTTCAAGATGCTGGACCTCTACGAACTGGTGCTCGCGACCCATACGGATTACGCCGCATTGCGCCGCTACCTGGCTGATGCCGAGATTTTGAATCTGTTTCACGCCATCGTCGCCAAGGCCGCCCGTGACGTTGAAACGGTGGCATATGCCGTGACGCGCAAACGCGCCTCGGTTGAGGAAGTGGACTACGGGCTTGACCTCGGCATTATCGACGCCGCGATTGGCCAGCTGGAGCGGGATTGCGCTGCTGGCAAAGTACCGCAAGAGGCGCTCACCGTCGTGCGCGCATCGCGCAACAAGATGGTCGAGGTCGTTGCTGCCATTGCGGAGTTGCATCTCGCGACGCAAGCGCCGGCGGCGCCCATGGCGATTCTGCCGGCGACGGACTGGCGGCCTTTTCTCAGCCAGCAAAGATACGCCCTGGGAGTGCTGTTCTCCAGCATGAACTGGGAATCTCCGGTCTTCCGTTTTTCGCTCCGGGTAGCGATGGCTATTTTGCTGGGATTGTTGGTGGCGGATAGTTTGCCGTACGCGGCGCACGGTTATTGGATAGTGTTGACCATCGTCATTATCTTGAAGCCCAGTTTCAGCATGACCAAGCAAAGGCGCAGCGATCGCCTGACAGGGACCGTGATTGGTTGCGTGCTGACGTCCGCGCTCCTGCACTTTGTGCATGCCCCGGCGATACTATTGGCCTTTCTGTTCCTGGCCACCGCCGCAGTACCGGCTTTTTTGTATCTCAAGTACCGGTATGCCGCGACTGCGGCCACCGTGCAGATACTATTGCAAATCAATCTGCTGGTGCCCAGTACCGCCCATGTCATCAGCGAAAGGCTGGCCGACACCTTTATCGGTGCGCTGATCGCCACGGTGTTCAGTTTTGTCTTGCCTAGCTGGGAGTACCGCGCGTTGCCGCAGCTGATACGCAATGTCTTGACCGACAATCAGCGCTATATCGAGGCGGCGCGCGATTTGCTGCTGAAAAGGAATGGCGACGACTTTGTCTACCGGATTTGCCGCAAGCGCCTGCTCGATAGCCTGGCCGGCCTCAGCTCGGCATTGGTGCGCATGCTGGATGAGCCGCCGAGCAAGCAGAGGGCGGCAGAAGACATCAACCTGTTCGTCGTGCAAAACTATCTGGTGGTTTCGCATGTTGCTTCGCTGCGCTTCCTGTTGCGGCGTCACGCCCAGAATTTTCCAGGCGACGCGGTGAGCGCTGAATTGCAGCAGGCAAGCGCTGACGTAGTTCAGGCGCTGGCGCAAGCCCGATCGGTTTGGGACAAGCCGGGACATCACAAGGCCGATGGCGGCGCAAACGCAGCCGACAAGGGTGAACCTGCACCGGGTGCCAGTGCATGGTCAGGTTGGCACCTGCTGAAGCGCCGTATCAACCTGCTGCATGAAGATGCGCGCCAGATTATCGTGCATAGCAAATCCATCGCGCAAGCTTTGCAGACGGTGGACGAATGAGGAGTGAGGTTCAGGTGTGCTGATCTATGTCAATATGCCCACCCGCAAAAATTAAAGGCGCTACCAAGGTAGCGCCTTCGAATGCAAGCCGATGCTGATTAGTCGAATACCGGCGTTTCCACACCGAGTATCTTGTGCAGTTTGGGCGAAGTCGTGGTGTACTGCATGTGGATTTTCTTTTCAGGGAAAATGTACGGAGCCGCACCGAACGCCGCCAATGCCGCTTCGTGAAAGCCGGATAAGATCAGTTTTTTCTTGCCCGGATAGGTGTTAATGTCGCCTACCGCAAAAATGCCCGGGACGTTGGTCTCGAATTTTTCGGTATTCACGACTTTCAATTGCTTGCGTTCGATATCCAGGCCCCAGTCGGCGATCGGCCCCAGCTTGGGCGACAGGCCGAAGAACACCAGCAGATCGTCCAGCGGCAGGCGGCGCGTTACGCCATCGGCACCGGTAACCTTGATCTCGGACAGCAGATCGTCCTTGGTTTCTATGCCCGTGACTTGCCCAATGACGAATTGCATTTCGTAGTTGTCGCACATTTCCTTCATCTTGGCGACGGAAGCCGGCGCGGCGCGGAAGTCTTCCCGGCGGTGCAGCAAGACTACGGATTCCGCCTTGCCGGCCAGAGCCAGCGCCCAATCCAGGGCGGAGTCGCCGCCGCCGCATATGACCAGGTTCTTGCCGTGGAAACGGCTCGGGTCCTTGACGCGATAAAACACTTGCTTGTTTTCGAAGGCATCTATGCCTTCCACCTTCAAGGTGCGCGGCTGGAACGAACCAACGCCGGCGGCGATGAAGATGGTTTTGGTAATGAACTTCGTGCCTAGCGATGTTTCCAAATCGAAGCGGCCGTCTTCGCGTTTTTGCACCAGGGTTACTTCCTGATTGAGATGGAAGGTGGGCTCGAACGGTTCTATCTGTTTCAGCAGATTATTGGTCAGCTCCTGGCCTGTGCACACGGGCACGGCCGGAATGTCGTAGATAGGCTTGTCTGGATACAGTTCCACGCATTGGCCGCCGACGATGGGCAAAGAATCGATGACGTGGGCTTTAATTTCAAGCAGGCCCAGTTCAAATACCTGGAACAAGCCTACGGGTCCCGCACCTACGATGACGGCATCGGCTTCGATCACCTGTGCCGCAACGAGGCCTGCGGAATGAGATTGTTGGTTATCCATAATTTCTTAGCGCTGCAAAAATTGCAATTTGTCTTTCACGTCTTTCCAGTCGTCGGCATCCGGCAGGGGGCTGGTGGTCTTCGTGATAGACGGCCAGCTGCGCGTCAAGTCAGCATTGATCTTGACGAATTGCTGCTGGTCGGCGGGCACGTCTTCTTCGGCATAGATCGCATTGACCGGGCATTCCGCTACGCAGACTGCGCAATCGATGCACTCATCGGGGTCGATGATCAGGAAATTCGGTCCTGCGCGGAAGCAGTCCACCGGACATACATCCACGCAATCGGTATAGCGGCAGCGGATGCAGGATTCGGTCACAACGTGGGTCATAACGGTCCAATCTTAAATATTCTGGGTGTTCTGTATAGCCCGTGTAAACACAGGGCTGCAAAGCCTTGTATTTTAAGGCAATTCCCCTTAACTCACAATTCAGGCTTAGATAAATTACGAATAAGCAAATGCGTAGCAGCGCGCTTGAGTGTGCTCAAATCACCCGCAGCGCTAGCGAACTGATGCCGGCGATCGGGTACACTTGCGACGTCGGCAAGCCATGACAAGGATGGCTTTTAGCAGTATTCCTGCCATTGCCGCAGGTTAAATTTCATAAAATTAATAAAATGGAAAGTAAATAAATGAAGCCATCCGTGTTGCTCGCCCGCGCAGTTTTTCCGGAAATAATCGAAAAATTGTCCCAGCATTTTGAGGTGGAAGCCAATCAGGACGATATTATTTATACACCGGACGAGTTGGCGGACAAATTGCGTGGCAAAGCCGGCGTATTGGCCACCGCCAGCGCGCGCTTCGATGCACAGACAATAGGCCGCGCGCCGGATTTGAAGATGGTCGCCAATATGGCGGTCGGCTACGACAATATCGACCTGGCGGCCTGCACGGCGCGCGGGGTAATGGCATCCAATACGCCTGACGTGCTCAACGAAACGACGGCGGACTTCGGCTGGGCTTTGCTGATGGCAACGGCGCGGCGCGTGACGGAATCCGAACACTGGCTGCGCGCAGGGAAATGGAGCAAATGGAGTTACGATTGCTTCCTCGGTGCCGATGTGCACGGCTCCACCCTGGGTATCCTGGGCATGGGAAGAATAGGGCAGGCGATTGCCCGGCGTTCCATGGGCTTCAACATGCGCGTGATCTACCATAACCGTTCGCGCCTTGCGGCCGAGCAAGAGCGGGAAGCGAACAATGCCAGCTATGTCAGCAAGGACGAATTATTAAGCACGGCGGATCACGTCATCCTGGTGCTGCCATACTCGCCAGCGTCGCACCATACGATAGGCCAAGCCGAGCTGGCAATGATGAAACCGAGTGCCACCCTGGTCAACCTGGCGCGTGGCGGCATCGTCGACGATGTGGCCCTGATCGCCGCATTGAAAGAAAAAAGAATTGCGGCAGCCGGGCTGGACGTATTTGAAAACGAACCCAAATTCCATCCAGATTTTCTGACGCTTGAGAACGTGGTATTGACGCCGCATATCGCCAGCGCTTCGGAAGCCACACGCAAGGCGATGGCGCATCGTGCGGCAGACAATCTGATAGCCGGCCTGAATGGGCAGCGTCCGCCGGATTTGTTAAATCCGGCAGCGCTGCCAACGGCTTAGGTATTACTTGGATACGACATAGATACTAGCGGGCCAGGAAACCCACGCAATTTCTGCGACGCCAGAAACTCGATTTAGCCCCGCAGCTCGTCTATCAGCTCAACATATTGCTGCATGGCGGCTTCCTTGCTGGTGCCTGCCAGCGTGCACCATGCATCGTACTTGGCGCGGCCTACCATGTCGGTAAAACCGGGACGTTCGCCGTTTGCGTCCCCAGCGCCCGCTTGCTTGAACAGGGCATAGATTTTCAACAGGGTCATGTTGTCCGGGCGCTCGGGCAAATTTTTAGAATCCGCTTGCGCTTGGAGGAATTGTTCTTGCAGGCTCATACACTGGTTCCAGAGAGTGAAAAGCCGAACTTAGCACAATTATTTTTGAGCGGCCAAGCGCTTCGCTAGAGGGTTTCCTCAACAAATCAGTGGATGGTCGGCTCGGCGCCGCAGCACTTTTTGTATTTTTTGCCGCTGCCGCAATCGCAGGTGTCGTTGCGGCCGAGCTTGGGATTCTCGCGTTTGACCGTGGCGACGCCCGATTTGCGCAGAGGGGCCCAAAAACGGCGGATTTCCGGGATGGCCGCTTCGAGTTGTACTGCTAATTTATGGCATTTTTCCGGCGTATCGACCAGGGGGAGTTCTTCTTCTTCGATTTGTTCGGCCCCCAATAGATAGATAGGGCGAAGCAGCTCGGCGATATTCGACTCGTAAATCGGTTCCCAGGCGGCTTCGCGCAATTGCATGCCTTCCCAAAAACCCCAGGCCCAGGTCTCGCCGTCTATCAGTTCTTTGCCGTTTTGCTCCATGACGCAAAACAAGGGCTCATATTCTTGCGGGGCAACTTCAAATGTAATCGCGATTTCGTTCATGAACCGCGCGATGAGGTTGGTGATGTGTTCCATTTCCTTGGCGTTTTTGAACGCGGGCTCGCCCTGGTCAGGCAGACCCCACACCGTGGGCAGCCATTCGGCCATGGCGATGGCCTCCGGACCTATGGCAATCGCCGTCAGGTAGCCGTGCAGGGCATCCATGGTCATGCCGTCGTCGCCGACACGGTCGGACATCAGGAATTTATCGAGTTCGTTGAATTCTTTATCGGACAATGGTTGATCCAGGTGCATGATGCGGCTCTTACGTTGGCTAGAAATACCGGCAGTGTAGCGCTTTGTCGGCCGGAACGCGAGAGAGGGCTGTTAACCGTTAAGCCCCAGTTGCCGTGCTCCCGGGAGGCCGTTGACAGTACAATACGGCCCATGACTGAATATATCGAACCTGCCTCTTTTGATCATTTAAGCCCGGAACGCGTGCTCGATGCCGTGGACAGCATAGGTTTTCGCTGCGACGGCAGGCTGCTGGCCTTAAATAGCTACGAAAACCGGGTCTATCAACTGGGCATGGAAGAGGGGCCTCCACTGGTTGCCAAGTTTTACCGGCCCTTGCGCTGGTCCGACGCCGCCATTTTGGAAGAGCATGCCTTTGTTGCACAATTGGCGGCACAGGAAGTGCCTGTGGTTGCCGCCCTAGGTGATCATCAAGGCAGCACCTTGCATCAACACCTGGGATATCGCTTTGCTTTGTTTCCTAAACATGGGGGAAGGGCGCCGGAATTGGAGAGTTCTGGAACCCTGGAGTGGTTGGGGCGTTTCCTGGCCCGCATCCATGCATGCGGAGGTACGCAAGTTTTCCACAGCCGGCCGACGCTGGATCCGCACACATTCGGCCGGCAGCCGCTGGATTATCTGTTGGCGCATGATTTCATTCCTGCCGATTTGCGGGCGGCTTACCAAGGCACAGCCGAACATTTATTGGATGGCATTGCCCGCTGCTATGACAGGGCGGGACAAGTCGATTTGATACGCTTGCATGGCGATTGTCATATAGGAAATATTTTGTGGACGGATGCGGGCCCGCATTTTGTCGATTTTGACGACAGCCGTATGGGGCCTGCCATGCAAGATCTTTGGATGTTGCTTTCCGGTACACGCTCCGAAATGACGCGCCAATTGTTGGATATTCTGGCTGGCTATGAAGATTTTTGTGATTTTGATACGCGTCAGTTGGTGTTGATCGAGGCGTTGCGCAGCTTGAGATTGCTGCATTACTCGGCATGGCTGGCGCAAAGATGGGATGACCCTGCCTTCAAAGTCGCTTTCCCATGGTTCAATACCCAACGCTACTGGCAGGACCGGGTGCTGGAGCTGCGCGAGCAATTGGCTTTGATGGAGGAACCCCCGCTAGTCATCTAACATGACAGAACCGTCCGGCCCCCATTTGACCTTGGTAATGCCCGGTTCGCTTTGTTCCAGGCGCCTGGCCTCCAATTCTTGCGGAGTCAATTCGCCGCGTTGCAGGCGCATTTCATCAGCAAGCTGCTTTTCATTCAGCGATTGATCTCGATGTTGAAGCGCCAGGCCGACAATCTCTTCCAATTCAACATTGTCCCAGGGTTTAACGATATAGCGGAATACTTCGGCTTCATTTACTGCCCCCATGATGGTGTTGAAGTCGGCGGAGCCGCTCAACATCAGCCTGACCGTTTCGGGTTGAAGTTCTTTGACCACACGCAAAAGATCGACGCCGTTCATGCCTGGCATGTGGTAATCCGAAATGACGAAGTCGTACCTGGTGTCGCTGACCTTTTGTATGGCAGCTTGCGGCGAGGTGCACAAGTCGATCTGCAAGCCTTTTTCCTTGCAAAACTGGCGCAGGCTACGTTGCAGTGCATGCAAAATATTTAATTCATCGTCGACTAATAGTATGCGTCGCATTATTTTCCTCGATTCGTCCGGATTCGCAATATCAGGCGGGCGCCATAAGACTCATCATAGCGCATCATTTTCTCTATCATGCGCTCACTAAGTACGTGGTCGGCTGGCAGCAACAGCAAACCGTCGCGCGAAATCAAGTCCGTAGACAACACCATTCCCGGACGCAGATCAACCACGGCAATCTCCTGATCTTCCACGGGCTCGTCGCTGGTGCCTGTCAACACCAGCTTGAATGCCGCCGCCACCTTTTCGTCGTAGCGGCTGCCGGCGCTGCGCAGTATCATTTTTTGCGCCTCTTCGGCGGGCATCCGTCTTTGCACCAGCACACCCAGTTGCAGATTGTCGTAGTCGCTGGCGATCGCGAGCACGCGCGACCCCAGAGGAATGTCTGCACCCTTCAAGCCGTCGGGGAATCCGGTTCCGTCGAAGCGTTCGTGCTGAGAGCGTAGAATTTTTGCGGTGTGCTGCAGATCTTCCAAGGGCATCAGCAATTGTTCCGCGCGCACCGTGTGCTTGTGGAAATGCCCAAGTTGTTCGCCGTTCATGGCAATCACCGGCATATTGAGCAGCTCGTCCGAAAAGCCTATTTTACCGATGTCCGCCAACAGGCCCGCGACAAATATTTCTTGCTGCTCTTTTGTGTCCATGCCCAATGTTTGGGCAATCCTGCGCGCCAGGTCGGCGACCCTGCGCGAATGGCCGACCAATTTTCCACCCCGCATTTCGATGACGTTGGAAAATACCTTGATCGAAGTGAGGAAGTTGTTTTTCAGCTTGTCGTTTGCCTGCCGCAGCGCAACGGTGCGTTGTTCCACCTTGGCTTCCAGGCTGGCGTTGAGGTTTTTCAATTCCTCGTTTTGCTTGTGGGTCAGCGCTTCAAGTCTCTGTTTTTCTTGTTCCAGCGCCTTGCGTTCCAAGGCCTGACGGACTACAAGGACAATATCGTTGTCATCCCAGGGTTTGGTAATGTAGCGATAAATTTCACCGCGGTTGATGGCATCTATAATGGATTGTACGTCGGAATATCCGGTTAGCAGCAGACGTACTGTGTCCGGCCAACGCGCGCGTACGTGCTCGAGGAAGCAGGCTCCATCCATGATGGGCATGCGCATGTCGGATATGACGAGGTCCACGTCTTCTTTTTCCATCAACTCCAGCCCCTCATGCCCACCCGGCGCCGTCAGGACGTGAAAACCCTTGCCGCGGAAAAGGCGCCTTAACGATGCCAGAATGTTTGGCTCGTCGTCTACGCACAAAATTTTGGCGGAATACGCGCCTTGATTGTCTTCGCTCATGCTGACAACTTATCGTCCGTAGGTTCAATATCCACATGTTTAATCGGCAAAGTAATCCTGAATGTGGTTCCTTTGCCGACTTCGCTGGCGAC
>Ga0207137_1025_pt1 | contig 42046 bp, 36 predicted proteins | sample Alteio_BWMinHeat_9_FD_153572 | JGI IMG/M metagenome (GOLD analysis project Ga0207137, IMG submission 153572) | Enriched cells from forest soil in Barre Woods Harvard Forest LTER site, Petersham, Massachusetts, United States -... | ecosystem: Environmental > Terrestrial > Soil > Temperate forest >...
CATATGACGCCATTGCCTTTATCTTCATCATGACTTTCCTGGCCTTAATTACGCTAGGAATAAAAGGCATGCATCAGCCCTTAATCAAATTAGAAGCGACGCCTATCACATTATTGCCTAGTAACTTACCTAAATATGCGTTGTATACAACCTTACGCATGTTTGCAGCCATTCTATTATCTCTCTTTTGCACTTTCACATTGGCGACTCTTGCTGCTAAAAGTAAAAGAGCGGAAAAAGTGATTATTCCTGCTTTAGATATTTTACAATCGGTTCCCGTATTGGGGTTTCTAACCTTCACCGTCACTTTTTTTATGGGATTATTTCCTGGCAACCAAGCCGGTGTTGAAATAGCCGCTATTTTTGCTATTTTTACCGCTCAAGCATGGAATATGATTTTTTCATTTTATCAATCATTACGCACGGTTCCAAAAAATTTAAGAGAAGCCAGCGCGCAATTTTGTCAAAATGGCTGGCAACGATTTTGGCGTTTAGAAGTTCCTTTTGCTATACCGGGGCTAGTCTGGAATACCATGATGTCTATGTCTGGCAGCTGGTTTTTTGTCGTTGCATCAGAAGCCATTTCTGTTGGTAATACTAAAATTTCTTTACCAGGTATAGGATCTTGGTTAAGCACAGCCATCAACGATAAAAACTTAACTGCCGTTGGCTTAGCAGTACTCACTATGGCTATCGTTATTCTCTTATACGATCAATTTATTTTTAGACCCATAGTCGCTTGGTCAGACAAATTTAATATGGGACAAACTGCCAGCCAAAAAAAACCAGAATCATGGGTATACGATATTATGAATCGTGCCAACATATTAGGTTTTATTGGCAGATTTTTCGATGTTTTCAGCAACATGCTCTTATCAATCAAGTGGCCGTATAAACATAATCAACCACTATCACCAGTAGAGACATACTCCAATAAATTAATCGATTCATTATGGCTTGCATTATTATGGGGATTATTAATAGGGTCTATTCTGTTTTTAATTGACTATTTTCGTGCAGGCGGCATCACTATCCACACCATCAGCCATGTATTCATACTAGGTAGCATCACCCTATTTCGCGTTTTATTATTAGTGATTATCGCGAGCCTCATTTGGGTCCCTATTGGTGTTTACGTTGGACTACGCCCTAAACTCGTTGCCCTCGTTCAACCCATCGCACAATTTCTTGCTGCCTTTCCAGCAAATATTCTTTTCCCGTTTATCGTGATTACCATTGTTTACTACAAACTGAATCCTGATATTTGGCTCTCGCCGCTTATCATCCTTGGCACACAATGGTATATATTTTTCAATGTGATTGCAGGTGTATGTGTTTTTCCAAACGACTTAAAAGAAGCAGCAACCATTTACAATGTGCGCTCCTATGTCTGGTGGCGCAAGGTTATTTTACCCGGCATATTTCCTTATTACGTCACTGGCGCATTGACAGCAGCGGGCGGTTCATGGAATGCAAGCATTATCGCTGAAGTGGTTAGCTGGGGACAAACCAAACTGGAAGCACATGGGCTAGGTGCTTATATAGCAAATGCAACGACAACAGGAAATATGCATCAAGTTTTATTAGGCGTCGCCATGATGTCTTTATTCATTATCGTATTAAATCATTTAATCTGGCGACCTATGTATCTTTATGCAGCACGATTAACAGGACTGGAGTAGTCATGCAAAAACAGCATTGTATCGTTGAAGTTAAAAACGTAAGTCACGCTTACAACAAAGGCCAAGGTAGTGACATTCCTGTTTTAGATAACATTAACCTCACTTTATATGAAGATGAAATTGTCTGTTTACTTGGTCGGTCTGGAGCAGGTAAATCCACATTACTGCGAACCATTTCCGGTTTAATTCAACCCACTCAAGGTGAAATCACTGTACAAGACACTAAAATGACTGGCCCACGTGAAGGCTTGGCTATGGTATTTCAAAATTTTGCATTGTTTCCCTGGTTAACAGTTTTAGAAAATGTGGAATTAGGTTTAGAAGCACAATTCGTAGCGCCCGATGAAAAACATCGCCGCGCACTTAAAGCTATCGATATGATAGGTCTTGATGGTTATGAAAATGCTTATCCACGCGAACTATCAGGCGGCATGCAACAACGTGTTGGTCTTGCACGTGCACTAGTCATTAAACCTTTTTTATTATTAATGGATGAACCTTTTTCAGCACTAGATGTTTTAACCGCAGAAATTTTACGTACTGACTTAATGGATCTCTGGACAGAAGGTCAACTCACCATCAAATCCATACTCATGGTCACACACAATATTGAAGAAGCTGTCTTAATGGCAGACCGCATTTTACTGTTTGGTTCTAACCCGGGTCATATTATTGGTGAAATTCACGTTCCTATGACACAGCCGCGCAATCGTCTTTCTCCCGATTTTCGTGCATTAGTGGATTCTATTTATGAAAAATTAACCTCTAAAGAAGGACAACGTTCTGGTAAAGGCAGCGCATTTCCTGGCATGGGAATCGGCATGGTATTAACACTGATTTCCACAAACATCTTACAAGGTTTTATAGAAACATTAGCAACTACGTATAATGGACAAACTGATTTGCCCACACTCTCTGAAACGCTGCGTATTAAAGATGAAGACGGCGGTGTATTACGTACTGCTGAAACATTACAACTTTTTCGTTTTTGTGAATTAGATGGAGCTGATGTTCGCTTAACGAATAAAGGAAAAGAATTTGCAGCAGGCAATATCGATGAACGCAAAAAACTATTTCACGATCATCTACAAACCTACATTCCACTCGCTGCTCGCATACGCAGCGTGTTAGATGAACGTCAACACCATGCCGCACCCATGAGTCGTTTTCGCGCTGAAATTGAAGATTATATGCCAGAAGAATCCGCCGAAATCACCATGAAAACCATCATTACCTGGGCACGATATGCAGAGTTATTTGCCTATGATGAGCAGACAGGAAAGTTTTATTTAGAGTCATGAAACTAAATAATTCGCAGTTGGATTTAAAATATTAACAGCGCGAGCCGCGAGCATTACGATAACCGTCAATGAAATAATTGCCTGTATCATGCTGATACCTTTAGCCCAACGTGAAATAACCGGTGTATCGGTAGGCGAAAAAGCCGTACTGGTATTAAATGCGAGAAATAGATAATCAATAAAATGCGGCTGCCAATATTTGATGGAATCCGGCAACTCATGTTCTTGCAACATGGATATTTGCGCTTGCGGAAACAAAAAAGCAGTAATCCTGTTACCTGATCTCTTCTCCCTATGACCAGGGCCGCCACCATCCAAATTCCAATACCATAAAGCAAAAATCAAAATATTCACACTCCATAAGGCAAGTGCAGAAGTGAGTAAATGTTCAGGCCCAATATGGCCTTGCAACATGGCAATAATAAGACGGATGATGGACATAACCATGTATAAAGTAACGAGAATATTAACACTCAAACTAAAATACCTAGCCATATGACTGTTGCTACGCCAAAAAGCAATGATCATAGGTACCGTTAATATCACCACCAAACTAATCATTAGTCCACGTGGCCCCCAATAAAACATAGAAGGTAAAGCTTCATACAATATGGCAACAATCAACAATGCAACCCATGCTGGCCAACGCGCGTTAAAACGTTTTAATAAATTAGCATGATGTTCATGTGTAGGTAATGGATTATTTAATTTTGTCATCGCTCACATCCTTGTCTAAGAAAACAATATTCCGAATCCTGTACCAATATAATGATTAAAACCATTCAGATTACCTGATAAACGCTGTCCTACTTCCATATCAAATTCAATATTCGGTTTGATAAGATATAAAAAGCCAGCATCTGCATTAAATCCGCTATTTTCATGTGGGCCGGTTTTACTTTGACCGTAAACTTCAGCGAATAATTGCCATTTATCAATGCCGGAATACGTTAAAATCAAATCAGGATTCAAACTATTAAATCGTTGCCCACCATTATCACTGGATTCTGTTTGTGTCGTTGCACCAAACATAAACGTAAGATTAAATGCTGAGTTAATCGTATAACTCACTATACCATTCAAAGCCGCACCCGTTCCCTTACTTCCAAACGTGCTGCTACCATCTGGAAGAGTAATCACAATTTCAGCGGCTCCTAACCAGTTTCGATTATAACCAATCTCATGTTTCAACCCTAACACGGTTGCAGTAGAACCAGAATGTGACGTCTTTGATTGATGAATAGAATTAGGTAATAAAATAGAAAGTTCATTATTAGCTGGCAATCCTATTCGCAATTCTGCTTCTGGAAAATTCTGTTCATAACCTGCTGAATGAGTAAGCCACTGGTATTGATAACCCGCTTCAAGGACTGCTTCTTTAAATGGAATAGCACACGCACTATCACCGACTGTGGGTCTATCAACCAGATTGAGTAACGCAGAAGGGCCAGCACAAGGATTAGGAATAGTATCAGCAAAAGCAGTGAATGATACTGAATACAAAACGATGATTGCTAAATACAGTTTGACTATCTTCCTTGATAGCATTGCGATCATCTCCTACAAAACATCACTATCAAACCCATGCTTCTCCAATATTTCTCGCAAAGTCTTAAGCGCACTCATTTGAATTTGGCGTACACGTTCACGCGTCAAACCAACAGCATGACCGACTTCTTCCAGAGTTTGCCTATCATAACCCCCTAAACCAAAACGTCTTGATAACACTTCGCGCTGTTTATCATTTAATTCATCCAAACATTTTTCTATACTTTCATGCAGAAATTCACTGATTAAGGAATCTGATGGATCCACTGCATTTTTATCAGCAATGGCTTCCACCAATGGTTTACCGGGTGTGCTTTCACTGGGCACTTGTAAGTCAAGCGAGACTACGTGTTCATTCAATTCCATCATATCTTTTACATCATCAATGGATTTATGAAGTGCTGATGCGATCTCGCCATAAGAAGGTTCATGATCTTGTGTTTTAATCAATTTACGTGCCGTTGAAAGATATAAATTTAATTCTCGCAATACATGAATCGGCAAACGTATAGTACGTGTTTGATTCATGATGGCTCTTTCAATCGTTTGTCGTATCCACCAAGTAGCATAAGTGGAAAAATGAAACCCTCGCTCAGGATCAAATTTTTCAACGGCTCGCAATAATCCTAAATTACCTTCTTCAATTAAATCAGAAAATTCGAGACCACGATTATAATAATGACGTGCGATTTTAACGACTAAACGCAAATTACTTTCAATCATTTTTTTTCGGGCTGCTGCATCACCTTTTTTAACAAGACGTCCGTAATAAATTTCTTCATTCGCGGTTAGTAATGGTGAAAACCCAATTTCTTTAAGATAAATTTGAGTCGCATCCGTTGATGGTTCTTGTTTTACTTTTGCGGTTGTATCTGTATTTTCGTTTTCATTTTTATCACTTTGTTTTGATTTTTTTTCTATACTTATTTTAGTGTTACGACCTCGCTCCATAACAGCGAGATCGCTATCGTGATGAATTGATTTAGAATGCTGCCTTTTTTCATTTTTTTTTCTAGGCATAATCACCTCAGGTAATCAATCTTAAATTGTTCCCAATAGGTCTATTATACCGTGAATTCATTTATATTAGCTGAAAACGACGTAACCTGTTAAATGTACATGCATTACCCTATTTGTAATTGCTGCACCCAAGTCGATAATTCATCCAACACTTTATAATGCGTTAAATCCACATGCAATGGCGTCACCGAAACATAGCCGGAATTCACTGCATAAAAATCCGTACCAGGTCCTGCATCTTGCTCAGGCCCAGGTTGTCCTACCCAATAAATTTTTCTACCGCGTGGATCAACAGCTTTAATCGTTGGCTCTGCAATGTGTCTAGTACCAAGACGTGTTACTTGTATTCCTCGCAATTCCGAATAAGGCATATCGGGTACGTTTACATTTAATATCGTGTCTGATGTTAACGGTGTTTCGCGTAAACGCTCTACCAAAATTTTTGCAACTTGTGCGGCGGTATCGTAATGTTCGCAACGAGGACCTGCCAATGAAATCGCTATCGATGGTAACCCTAGAAAACGTCCCTCAGTCGCTGCTGCAACGGTACCAGAATATATTACATCATCACTAAAATTAGACCCTTCATTAATGCCAGAAACAACCATATCTGGCATTTCTTTCAAAAGCCCCGTCACAGCAAGGTGAACGCAATCGGTTGGTGTACCATTAACACTATAAAAACCATTAACAGCTGTAACTACACGCAGCGGATTTGACAAGGTTAAAGAATTACTCACTCCGCTGCGATTTCTATCCGGTGCAACAACGGTAATATCAGCCAATTTTCCTAAAGCCGCTGCAAGCATTGCCAAACCTGGAGCATGAACACCATCATCATTACTAATTAATATTTTCATTCCGCTTTTCCTTTAACAATCTGATAAAACGTTTCGTCTTTTTTTATCATGCCTAATTCATTACGCGCTCGCGATTCAGCCGCATCCTGACTATGTTGCAGTCGCTCGATTTGAAACAATAACGCTTCGTTTCGTTTTTTTAATTTATCATTTTCTATGGTCTGCTGTAGAAGTGTTTGCTTCAATATCACCATGTCTCTTATACCATCTGACTCAAACCAAAGATGGTATTGAAGAAATGCAAATAACACAAATAACAAAACCCCTAATACACTCAAACCTGTTCTTTGCATGAATGTGCTATCCGACTAAATGCTGAAAAAACACTTGCGCCTGCATATTTTCCAGAACGACCAAGCTGTTCTTCTATTCGTAACAATTGATTGTATTTTGCAACCCTATCTGTTCTACACAATGACCCTGTTTTAATTTGCCCCGCATTGGTACCAACAGCAATGTCAGCAATCGTTGTATCTTCTGTTTCACCTGAACGATGTGAAATAACCGTATTATATTTTGCCTCTTTAGCCATCTGAATCGCTGCCATGGTTTCTGTTAACGTACCAATTTGATTAGGCTTAATTAAAATGGCATTCGCTACTTGTTCTCTTATTCCTTTTTGCAAAATAGTTGTATTCGTTACAAATAAATCATCTCCAACTAATTGAATACGTTGTCCTAAACGTTTTGTTAATTGACTCCACCCAGCCCAATCATCTTCAGCCATGCCATCTTCGATAGAAATAATAGGATAACGATCAACAAAACGTGTTAGATAATCCACAAATTCATCTACGGTCAATATACGATTCTCACCTTGTAAATGATATTTACCTTCTTTAAATAATTCATTGCTAGCAACATCCAGACCTAGAAAAATATCTTTTTCAGGTTGATAACCCGCATCGATAATCGCTTCCAAAATAAACTCTACTGCTGCTTCTTGATTCGGTAAATCCGGTGCAAACCCACCTTCATCACCAATATTTGTATTATATTTTTTTGATTTCAAACGTTGTTTTAAATGATGAAACACTTCAACGCCTGCACGTAAGCTTTCCGAAAAAGAAGGTGCGCCAACCGGTAATATCATGAATTCCTGAAAATCCAGATTATTATCGGCATGTGCGCCACCATTAATAATATTCATCATGGGAACAGGCAAAAGATAATGGGATTGTTGAGCGAAGTATTGATAAAGCGGTTTATGGGTGACTAAAGCACCCGCTTTAGCAACTGCAAGCGATACGGCAAGCAATGCATTTGCACCAAACTTTTCTTTATTTGCTGTTCCATCTAACGTTAACATCACATCATCAATTTCAGCTTGATGCGTTACTTCAAACCCTTTTAATGCGGCTGATAAATCATGGCAAATAAACGATACAGCTTGTTTAACGCCTTTACCAAGATAACGATTTTTATCTTGATCACGTTTTTCAATGGCTTCACGTGATCCCGTTGATGCACCCGATGGCACCGCTGCTCGTCCCACTTCACCGGATGTTAATATGACGTCCGCTTCAACTGTTGGATTACCGCGTGAATCAATAATTTCACGCGCTTTGATTTCTTTAATATGTGACATACGCTCTCCAGCCTATATTTCTAAAACTTCTTTCACAAACGGAATCGTCAAACGACGTTGTGCAGCAAGCGACGCCTTATCCAACGCATCCAATGCTGCACATAACGTTCCCATATGCCTTGGGCAATGCGTCAAAATATATTTTCCTACTTCTTCTGACAAGCTAATACCACGACGATTAGCACGCATGGTTAAAATAAATAATTTTTCAGCATCTTCCAACGGATGTAACTGAAAAACAAATCCCCATGATAAACGTGAAACCAAGTCGGGCAATTTCAGATGAATAGATTTAGGTAAATCATTCGCAGCAATAATCATGTTGCCGCCTGCATCATACAATTTATTATAAAGATGAAAAATGGCTTCTTCCCATTCAGGCATGCCTGCAATCATGTGCAAATCATCTATGCAAACCAAATCCAGCGACTCAAGACCAATAAGCACATCTTTGCTAAATGAAATGAGTTGAGCAAGCGGAAGATAAACAGAGCTTTTTTGCTGTTGATGTGCCTCATGACAAGCTGCTTGCAAAAGATGACTACACCCTTGACCACGCGTTCCACATAAATAAATGACCTTTTCACCCTGACCACTAACCGTTTTTTTTAATTCAGCAATACTCTCTTCATTTTTAGGCGAATAAAAATTAGCAAACGTTGCCTCATCTTTTAAGCTAAGGCCTAGTGTTAATTGGTTTGATAATGCATGCATAATCTGCCCAAAGTTATGGAAAAACTACCCTATTATATCTACTTGCACGACTATGGCGATAAACTTCTCGTCCTCTGTCCATCATTATGATAAATTTCGCCGCTCTCTTTATCTGGAACCATGCTTATGCAGCGGACTTGGTTAAAAGATATTCTAGTCCTCACCCTAATTTTAGGCGGATTATTTTTTATCTTACTTGGCACACGTCCCTTATTTGTGCCCGATGAAGGTCGTTATGCAGAAATTGCCCGTGAAATGGTCGCATCCCATGATTATGTAACGCCGTATTTAAACGGGATTAAATATTTTGAAAAACCTGTCTTATTTTATTGGCTAGAATCCGCTGCCATTCACTTAGGCGGCTTGAATGTGTGGTCTATACGCTGTGTAAATGCATTACTAGGCTTAATCGGTTGCCTACTCACTTACCTCACCGTTTCCTCTTTATACAATCGTAATACCGGTTTATTAGCTGCCTTCATCCTGGGCACTAGCACATTATATTTTGTCATGTCCCACATGATTAGCCTGGACTTGCCTGTCACTCTCTTTCTCTCCCTTACGCTATATGCTTTTTTACTGGGCATCAACACAGAACAACCTGCGCGTCGTCGCCTCTTTTTATGGGCAGCCTCTATTGCAGCCGCTTGTGCCGTTCTCACCAAAGGCTTAATCGGCATTGTTTTTCCTATCATGATTATTGCAATATGGATGACTCTTATGGGTGAGTGGCGTTTGCTATCCCGCCTTTATCTCCCTTCTTGCATTCTTATTTTTCTTTGTATTGCTGCTCCCTGGCATATTTTAGTCGGCACCCGTAATCCGGAATTTTTTTATTTTTATTTTATCAAACAGCATTTTTTACGTTATACCACTTTAAAAATTGGCCACTACCAACCTGTGTGGTTTTTTATTCCCATGCTCATAGCCGGATTTTTTCCCTGGATCATTTTCTTACCTCAAACGCTTTTATCACTTTGGCGTCAACATAAAAACAAATTAGATAATTTTTTTCTGATTTGGGCTTTATTCATTTTTATCTTTTTTTCTTTTTCCAAATCAAAATTAATTCCCTATATTTTACCGGTATTCCCACCGCTCGCTATTTTAACCGCCCGCTATCTAGAAAAAGCTTACAAACATCGTTATAAAACCATCGTTATTATGATTGCGACTACATGGTTATGTTTACTCTTGGCACTTTCTGCTGTGCCTTATCTTGATACGCGAACCATCTTGCCATTAGCAAATCGATTAAACTCTCTGTTAACCAAACAAGATGAGGTCGTCGCCTATAACCAATACTATCAAGACTTACCTTTTTATTTACAACGTCGCATCACCATTTTAAATTGGAAAAATGAATTAACCTATGGCATGCAACATCAAGACACGCACGAATGGATGATCACCGATAAAACGTTTTGGCAACGTTTTCATAGCAAACAACGCTTATTTATCCTCATGGGAAAAAAGGAATATGAGAATTTTATTATCCGCCACCCCAATGAACATGCTTATCTGATAGACCAAACAACAACGAATGTTTTAATTAGTAACTACTTGCCCTCGCTAACCCATTGAGATATATTGAAAGTATCCCTATCCTAATGGAGGCAGCACCTGCTGAATAGATATGCTGATCAAATCACAACTTATCGGCGAACTCAGCAAGCATTTTCCCCATCTACCGGAAAAAGATATTGCGCTCGCTGTGAATCACATTATCGATCATATGGGCGACATTCTAAGCAACGGTGGGAGAATAGAAATTCGAGGATTTGGCAGTTTTAATCTACACTTTCGTCCACCAAGACGTGCTCATAACCCTAAAACTGGTGAAAAATTAATCACCAACCCCAAGTATGCGGCTCACTTTAAACCTGGCAAAGAATTACGAGACAAAGTAAATCAAAATCGCCATGTTCCTATAGAAGCCGTCTCCCAAGCTGATTTAGACGACGACGAGTAAAAATAAAGATTTTGGCTATGTTGAATATGCAGCAAACGTCGGCTGTGAGGCAGATTTGGACGATAATTAACGGGAAAAAGCGCAGCATACACAGCAGTATGTGAGCATTTTTCCCGTTAATTATCGTTCAAAGATGCCCACAGACGGCGTTTCATGAACGTAGCCTGTCAAGTGATAGGCAACGTCACGCCTTTCTGCCCTTGATACTTCCCACCCCTATCCTTATAAGACGTCTCGCAGACTTCATCTGACTCTAAAAATAATAATTGCGCCACACCTTCATTAGCATAAATTTTTGCTGGCAAAGGCGTCGTATTCGAAAACTCTAACGTAATATGACCTTCCCATTCTGGCTCTAGCGGAGTCACATTCACAATAATGCCACAACGCGCATAAGTAGACTTACCTAAACAAATCACTAACACATTACGCGGAATACGAAAATATTCCACACTACGTGCTAATGCGAATGAGTTGGGTGGGATGATACAAACATCGGAAACAATATCCACAAAACTGTGCGGCGAAAAATTTTTAGGATCAACAACGGCAGAATTAATATTCGTAAAAATCTTAAATTCATTCGAACAACGAATATCGTAACCGTAACTCGACGTACCATGCGAAACAATTTTATCACTGCCATCAACGCGAACCTGATGCGATTCAAACGGTGTAATCATACCGTGTTCTGTCGCCATGCGACGTATCCATTTGTCCGACTTAATACTCATTTCTTCACTCCTTCAACAACAATTTTCGGAAATTTACCTGAATAATCATTAGGTTGCGAACTAAGTACTGCGCGCACCCTACCTGCCATTTGATCAAACATGGGAGAAGCAACTGGATGACCGCTATCTGTCATCTCACGTATCTCTTTATTGAGTGGAATACTAGCCAATAATTCCAGACCATATTCTGCTGCCAATTTCTTTCCACCGCCTTCACCAAAAATAGCCTGCTCATGACCACAGGCTGGGCAATGATGCGTGCTCATATTTTCTACCACGCCGAGTATAGGCACGTTTAATTTAGTAAACATCTCACATGCACGCCGCACATCAGACAAAGCTAAATCTTGCGGTGTTGTTACAATCACAGCACCACTCACTGACATTTTTTGACACAAGGTCAATTGCACATCGCCCGTACCAGGTGGTAAATCAACGATCAGATAATCCACATTCCACGTTGTGTCATACATCAATTGCTCTAACACCTTGCCTAACATGGGGCCGCGCCATACCATGGCGGCATTGCCATCCACTAAATTACCGATTGATATGGATTGAATACCATGTCGGATAATCGGTTGTATCGTTCTATCTTTAATCACCGGCTTTTCACCCACTGATCCCAGCATAATAGGCTGACTAGGACCGTAAATATCCGCATCTAGCAAACCTACCGTTGCCCCACTTTTTAGAAGTGCGAGTGCCAAATTGATGGCAACAGTCGACTTCCCCACTCCACCTTTACCGGAGGCGACAGCGATCAGTTTTTTTACATTTTTAGGCAACACAATACTTTCTCCATGGAATTTTGGGTATACTCTATCACTTTTTCAAAAAAGCAACAGAATAAAGGAATTTGCAACATGCCAGCAAAACGTAAAATTTTAGCAACAAACGCACTGCCTTATGCCAATGGGCCGCTTCATTTAGGTCATATGGTTGGAACCATACAAGGTGATATCTGGGTGCGCGCGCAAAAAATGCAAGATCACGATTGCCTCTATATTTGTGGTAGTGATAGTCACGGTACACCTATCATGATTCAAGCTGAAAAAATGGGACTCACGCCAGAAAAAATGATAGCGGATATTCATCAATCCCAACTCAATGATTTTTCCGATTTTTTAGTGGAGTTTGATAACTACCACACAACGCATTCACCTGAAAATCGTGAATGCGTAGAAACCATTTATAAACGACAACTCGCTGCAGGTAACATCGCAAAACGCACCATCAAACAATTATTTGATCCTATCAAAAATATGTTTTTACCAGATCGATACATCAAAGGTGAATGCCCAAAATGTCATGCTAAAGATCAATACGGTGATAATTGTGAAGTATGCGGCACGACTTATTCACCGACTGAGTTAATCCATCCTTATTCAACTTTATCCGGTAGTAAGCCCATAGAAAAAGAATCCGAACATTTCTTTTTTAAGCTACAAAACTTCGAACCATTTTTAAAAGAATGGACACGTCTAGGACATTTACAAGAACAAGTCGCTAATAAATTAGATGAATGGTTTGAATCAGGATTAAAAGAATGGGACATTTCGCGTGATGCGCCTTATTTTGGATTTCCTATTCCCGGTGAAAAAGATAAATATTTTTATGTGTGGTTAGATGCACCCGTTGGCTACATGGCTAGCTTTAAAAATTTATGCGCTAAACGAAGTGATTTAAACTTCAGTGAATATTGGGAACGTGAAGATGCGGTCGATCTTTATCATTTCATAGGCAAAGACATTATTTATTTTCATGCATTATTTTGGCCTGCAGTACTACACGGCGCAGCATTCCGCACTCCTACCAAAATTTACGTTAATGGATTTTTAACCGTTGACGGACAGAAAATGTCAAAATCGCGCGGTACGTTTATCAAAGCAAGAACCTACTTAAACAATTTACAACCTGAATATTTACGTTATTATTTTGCTGCAAAATTAAGTAGTCGCATAGAAGATCTTGATATTCATTTCGATGATTTCACTCAACGCATTAATGCAGATTTAGTTGGAAAATTTATTAATATTGCCAGTCGCTCAGCAAGCTTCATTAATAAAAACTTTTCAGGAAAATTATCAACAACGAATAGTGAGCCTGACTTATACCAAGAATTTGCAAATGCAGGTGATGCCATTGCAACGCTTTATGAAAACATCGAATACAGTCAAATCGTGAGACATGTGATGGCGCTTGCTGATAAAGCCAATCAATATATCGATGAAAAAAAACCATGGGCATTAATAAAAGAACCGAAACATCTTCAAACAGTGCAAGATGTATGCACGGTTAGCTTAAATTTATTTAGAATTTTAATGATTTACTTAAAACCTATTTTGCCCAACACAGCAAAACAAGTTGAATCTTTTCTCAATATCCCACCCTTACAATGGAGTGATAAAAATCAACCGTTACTGAATCACACTATACAAACGTTTCAGCCATTATTAACCCGTATCGATCCTAAGCAAATTGAGGCCATGAAAATGACAGCACAACAAGATATAGATCAATCCACTGCAACGGCTACCATCGCAAAAAATGAATACATTGACATTGAAGATTTCAGCAAAATTGATTTACGCGTAGCAACTATATTGGAAGCTGAAGCGGTTGAAGGCTCTGATAAGTTAATTAAATTTAAAGTGGATATTGGCAATGAAACCCGCCAAATTTTTTCGGGCATTAAATCTTCTTATCAACCCGAGCAATTAATTGGTCGTCAAGTTGTCATCGTTGCAAATCTTGCTCCGCGCAAAATGCGTTTTGGTTTATCAGAAGGCATGATGATAGTGGCATCCGGTGAAGACGGTGGACAATTATTTATTGTAAGCCCTGAAACCGGTGCACAATCGGGAATGAAAGTAAAATAAGCCATGTCAACTATCACGCCCGAACAAATTGATGCGCTATTACCCCAAACCCAATGTGGTTTATGCGGGTATGGCGCATGCATGCCGTATGCTGAAGCCATTCAATTTGAGCAAGCACCTCTTAATTTATGTCCGCCCGGTGGCGTAAAAACATTGAAAGCATTAGGCGAGTTATTACAACAAAATGTAACATCTTATATTGCTGAAATGGAAAAAAAAGAAAAACCGGCAGTAGTCGCTTTGATACGAGAATCAGAATGCATTGGTTGCACACTATGCATAAAAGCTTGTCCTGTCGATGCGATATTAGGCAGTGCGAAAAAAATGCATACTGTCATTACTGATGAATGCACTGGTTGTGAATTATGTATACCTGCTTGTCCTGTTGATTGCATTGATTTAATGGAAACATCGGAACAAGATAAATCCAGCATTGCACGCGAGCGTTTTAATGCGCGCGAACAAAGACTGGCTAGAGAAAAACGAGAAAAAGCGACTTTACAAAAAAATATTACGAGAGTTGCCAAAGTCAATTATGTTGAAGCGGCGATTCAAAGAGTGAAAGCGAAAAAAAGTTAAACCTACTATCGGTTACCCGATTTAATCGACTTCCACACAGGATTATTCCAAGGGCCTGTCACTGCATAATACACCGTAGTGACACTGGATACCTTAGAACCTATCACCGTATTCACTGCTAATGCACCTAATCCAATTAACGGATTACCCGTGAGCAATGTGGCTGCAACAGGAATACTAGATGTAACATGTGCGGTCACGCTTAAAATAAAGCGATAATTTTTATTGATTAAACCTATCTTTCCATTAATCCCAACCTTAGCAACTGGCCCATCAAAACGCATATTAGTCGTGCTGAGTTCACCATTATCAATAATAAAATCCCCGCGTAACGAATCAAAGCTATAACCTTTTTGAAACACATCGCTAAAATCCAAGGTCAAACGTCTTGGAATGGTTTGAAGACTGAATATACTGAGCATTCGCCCAAGATCCATTTTTGCATCATTATCACCAATATCAACAATACGTCCTTGGCCTAGCGTTAATACAGCACGACCATGCATAGTTGCTAATGAAGGTGAAAAAAGTGTATCCGGCCAAACAAGATTAAAATTCAAATTACCATTCGTTGCTATAAAATTATTAACTGTTAAACCAAGATTATTTAGCAATTGACTCACTTTTTCTGAAGTAGCACTTCCTTGTAAGTGAGTAACGTAATTTTTACCGTTTTGTCGCCACTCACCCGACGCACGTAAATCAATATACGGTGAAGTAATATGCAAAGCCTGTATCGATAAACCATAAAGAGCAGGCACCGCATTAAATACAATGGTTCCAACAGGAATATCGTTATATCGTACATTTGAAGCTGTCAAATAAATGGCTGGCAATGATTTAATATCTAACTGCATAGGTGATTGCTTTGAATTGGCAATAGCATGCAAATTAATTTTTTGAAATTGCGCTGATATGGAAGATTGCCTATTCAGTTTAATCGGTATGATCAAACCACCGACTAGTTCTTGACTGCTAATATCAACATCCCAATTTTTATCTTGCGGTACCACTTGAATATTTACTTTATTCAACGTTTGCCCGCTTAATATGGCACGATTAATGTTAACGTCTATCCCTTTTAGCTCTGTAAAAGAAAATAGCTTATTATCTCCCGACTGACCCTGCCTCAATGCATTTATTTTATCCCAATCTAATACATCAAACTGACCTGTAATATAAAAACCAGATGAAGCAGGCCATTCAGCTTCGCCCGCACCAAATCGCAAATTCGCACCTAGAAGATGATAAGTATCTTGCTCGCGATCCAACACCATAGCCGTACTAAATAATTTTCCGTAATTTAATTTCACTCGCATGGGTTTATTATTTTGCAAAATAATATCTGCAGCAAAATCACGCGCTTCATTTTCTTTTTTACCGTATTGCTCCATGAGATCAACGGTTGCACCAACTAGATCAGAACGCAAATGAACTTCCACAGGATTTTTCATTGAAAGATCAACGATCCCATTGATCATCGCTGTTCCTTTAATCACTTTGGAAAAAGGCAACTTAAGCCAATTCTCTAAATCGAGAATATTAAAACGATTTGTAAAAGTGGCTCGTACAATCCCATTATTATTTGATTTCTCTACGGTCGCTAAATTAAATTGTAATAGCTGATTAAATAATTCAGCATTAATATTACTCGCCTCTGTCTTATTTTCGGTGAAATCAACATTACCATTCAAATGGTTTAATTTTATATTCCATTCTGCAAGACTCATCACACTATCATGAATAGCCAATGCGCCTTTTACCGTCGTCTTATCCGTATCACCTAATGGAATTTTTAAATTCAGTTTTAATCCGACTAAACCTTGCAAATCAACGCCTCTAAACATCTTGCCTATGTTTTTTTCCAAGGGACTAGCGTGTACGTATTTCATCACCGTTCCCAAATCCGCCTCTATTTCACTGATCGCCACTTCTAAAATTTGCGGCTTTGCATCGCCGATATAAGGAATGACACCGTGCAAATTTGAAACTGGTATACCAAACGTTTCCGCATGATCGATATCAATGGTTAATTGACGATTTAAAAAAGTTAATTCACCGTTTATACGATTTAACAAAGGCCAATCCGGCGCAAAACGTAAATCAATATTATTTATTTTTGTTGCAATACTAAATTCACCTTTACCGTGATCAAACGGAAAATCTGCCATTCTACCTTTTAATACAGCATGTGCAGACAATATTTCTCCCGATAAAAATGCATGTTGCAACCAATCAGCTAGCTTTTTATCCAGTATACTTAATGGTAAATAATGAGAAATATTCTTTACCTGCTTCATGGTTGCATTAGCATTCATATCTGCAACAGGACTCTTATTCGGTGCAAATGTTAGCGTACCACTCAAGTTGGTAGCCATTTCACTATTCAATAAATGTAATCCAGCAATGTTTAATAACCATGATTTTTTAGCATCTTGCTGAATCGTTACATCACCTAATACCTGATCAAAGAGAATCGTATTTTTAAACATGGAATCGTAATGAAGCACCGTACGAGCACCGTGTAATTTCAATTCACCTTGACTACCATTCCACTTAATGGTTCCACCCAGATTTTCTACACCCGGATATTGTTTAAACGGTGAAACCGTCAATTGTGAAAAATGGGTAGCAAAAGAAAGATGTTCTCTATCAATAGACATATTTTGCAACGACCCACTGACCTTCATGGTAGATAACATGTCTCTCACTGTATCAGGCAAAATATCTGGCATAGAAAATAAAAACGGCTGAATATCACGAAGATCAACATAAGCAACATTAAGCGTATGGGGTACCAAACCATTTTTAGCATCTGGCTGAAGTGTCATATAAAAACCCGTCACAGGCCAAAGATGATGCGGCAAATCCAGTAAAATATCATCGCCTGCAATGATTTCTCGGCTACCCTCACGTTTCCAGCCAACATTTCCACTCAATCGATTGATGTGATGCGTTACTTTATCTTTATCTGAAAATAAGGCTAACCCATAGGATTGCACAGTCGATTGAATTTGCTGAAACGTTTCCTTTTCCCAGGTTGCCCATATCTTTGCGCTAGCGATTCCTTGCTTAATTTGCCAGCCTTTTAAGCTTATTCCATTCGACCATTGCGGCAATGAAAGGCCTGATACATATAAATAAAGCCGTGCTTTAATCCCTGGAATATCCGTTATTGTTCCATTCCACTTTGCATTTAATTTTACCTCAGTCGGAATTTCCTGATGCAAAATCGCATTACCGATAATCTTATGTTCGATATCCGAATTCTCAAAACTGAGCTTATATAAAGTGACATACCGATTCTGTTTGCCTATTCCTGTATAATGCAAATCAATATCACGTAATATCAAATTCGGTTCGGATGAAAGCCAAGCCATAACATCCGTGAATTTGGTTTCACTCTGACTGGTATCCTGATTAAAAGGTAAAGTAGAAAATTCTTTTACTGTCCATTCACCTTTTGCTGATTGACTAATATTGAGTTCCGCACCCGAAACCATAATGCCATTTGTCACCACTTGCCATTGCCGCAAGCTTTTTAAAATGGAAATCAGCAGACTTACTTTTTTTATTTGAAAAATAGGTTTGTTGGATTCAGCTTGCAGAATAAAGACATCATTCAAACGAATAACGGGTTGATAATGATACCAGGACACACGAACATTTTTGATAGTAACCGGTGTTTTTAAAAATTGACTGGCAATTTTTTCAAAATCCGCACGATGATGATCGAGAACTGGTGTAACAATACGTGTAACACAAACTATAACGGCCGCGAAAATAATAATAGCTGCTAGCAAATATCCCACTTTTTTAGTGAGCGACTGTATCAATGCATTCACGCCTTCACCTCTCACGCAACTTTAAACCATCTGCAACAATCACGCATCACGACAAAAAGCCACGGCCAAAGCAACATGCTAGTAACAGCTGACATCCAATACAAATGACTGCCTGGTAACTGCCCTATAAATCCTTGAATACAGTACAAAATAAACAAATACATTAATACAAACGTAAAAATACTGATACCTTGTTGCATCATGGGATACATGCGTAATCGAATATGCATTCTGGAAACAAAAAAGATAACGACAGTAAATGCAAGCGCATGCTCGCCTAACAAACTACCGTTTAATAAATCAACGATCAATCCAGTGACCCATGCTATACCTACACTAACTTGATAAGGCGTCATCATTGCCCAATAAATCAAGACCATTAATACCCAGGTAGGACGCAACCAGACTGTCCAATCTGGCATAGGCAATAACGCTAAAATGAGAGCAATCAACAACGTCGTTGATATGGCAAAAAAATTATGCATTTTTTTGATTCCAAATTAATAACACTTGGCGACTACTATCCAATTGCGCACTGGGTTCAATATACACTTCAGCAAACTGTTTGGCAGGATCTTTCTTAACGGATATCACTTTACCAACAGGATAACCTTCCGGATATCTATCACCCAATCCAGAAGTTAGAAAAATATCATCGACTTTTATATCCGCCGTATTCGGTACGTACATTAACTGCAACTTGCCAGAATAAGTATCCCCTACTGCAACACCACGAATACCATTACGCACGTTTTGTACCGCAACACCACTACGCGGATCATCGATTAATAACACTCTGCTAGTAATAGGCCCTGCTAATATGACTTGTCCCATCACGCCGGTTGCATCAAGAACAGGTTGACCAACATACACACCATCACGCGTACCCTTGTTTAAGACCACTTGATTCACAAACGGTTCAAAATCAACAGCCAATAATTCCGCTATCAAGGTTTTACCCTTCACTTGTTTAGAGGATTGAAACAATGCCTTCAAATAATTATTTTCTGTTTCAATGGCGATAAGCCGTTGCAATTGAGAACGCAATAATAATTGTTCGGCTTTCAAACTGAGATTTTCTTTGACTAAATCATCGTGGGAACTGATAACACTTTTTACATTATCGATGAAATTCGTTGGCCAGCTTACAATGTATTGCAAAGGTGCAAGCGGCAACGATAATGCGGCGCGGATAGCGACAAACACATCCAGCCTTTTATCCATCACCATTAGAGCGATGGACATAAAGACAAGTAGTATTGTCCTTAATCCTGGCTGTGATTCACGGTGAAATATGGAGCGGATAGTCCTATCTCCCTACTCTTTTAATAAAAAATCCACACCGGATATCTGTATCATTTCTAAAGCTTTACCACCGCCACGAGCCACACAAGTCAACGGTTCATCAGCAATAATCACCGGTAATCCTGTCTCTTCCATAAATAAACGATCAATGTTACGCAATAATGCACCACCGCCGGTTAATACCATGCCGCGTTCAGCAATATCGGCAGCAAGTTCAGGTGGAGCTTGTTCCAGCGCGGCTCTCACTGCACCCAAAATACCCGATAAAGGTTCTTGTAATGCTTCAAGCACTTCATTGCTGGTAATCGTAAAACTACGTGGAATACCTTCTGCAAGATTACGGCCACGAACTTCCATTTGTAACATTTGGTTAGCAGGATAAGCCAAACCAATTTCATGTTTAATGCGCTCAGCCGTTGATTCACCAATTAAGATGCCATAATTACGTCGTACGTAACTAACGATGGATTCATCAAAACGATCACCGCCTATGCGCACTGAAGCGGAATAAACAATACCATTAAGCGAAATGATGGCCACTTCTGTGGTACCACCACCAATATCAACAACCATGGAGCCTCTCGGTTCTTCAACCGGCATACCAGCGCCCATTGCTGCTGCCATGGGTTCTTCCAATAGAAAAACTTCTCTTGCTCCAGCGCTAATCGCTGATTCTTTGATAGCACGACGCTCAACTTGAGTAGACCCACAAGGAACAGAAACCAATATACGCGGACTAGGACTCAGTATCCTATTTTCATGCACTTTAAGAATGAAGTGTTTTAACATCCTTTCTGTTACATAAAAATCAGCGATAACACCATCCTTCATAGGACGAATTGCAAGAATGTTACCAGGCGTGCGACCTAACATTAATTTGGCCTCACTGCCAACCGCCACTACATGTTTTTGACCATTATCATTTCCCTGGCGTATAGCAACAACCGAGGGTTCATTTAAAACGATTCCCTTACCACGAACATAGATAAGAGTATTAGCTGTTCCTAAATCAATGGACAAATCATTTGAGAACATTCCACGAAGCTTATTAAGGATATTAGGCATAAAAAACAACTTCCTTAGACCAATAGATAAAATCACAATAACTTTGCATTCTAATCAATTTAAATGCAAGAAGCCATGTAAATGTCAGTAATTCCTGTTATTCCGGTTAAAGGCTGCTAGATATTATTTTGTAGCGACTTAAGTCACATGGAATGTGACTTTTAGCGCCAAGGATGGCGCGCTTGGAGCGTAAAAATAATATCTAGCAGCCTTTAACCGGAATAACAGGAATTGCAGTATAAATATAACACCTAATACTCTATAATCTCCGCCTCTTTGGCATCGCTAATTAAATAAGGAATGCGCTTATGTCGCTATCACCTGATGATGTAAAAAAAATTGCTCATCTTGCACGCTTAAATTTATCCGGCAATGATATTGATTTATACACGCCGCAATTATCTTCCATCTTACAGTTTATTGAACAACTAAATGGGGCTGATACAACCAACATAGAGCCGCTCGCCCACCCCTTAAATCTTTCCCAGCGCTTGCGTGAAGACACGATTACTGAGCACAACTTACGCGAAAAATTTCAACGCATAGCACCTCAGGTTGAAGCCGGTCTTTATCTTGTTCCCAAAGTGATTGAAGAGGCATAAACAAATGCACCACAAAAATATTGCAGAATTATCTGCTCAATTAGCAGCAAAAAAAATATCCAGCGTCGAGCTAACAAAACACTTTATAGATCGCATTCATCATTATGATAATAAACTAAATAGCTTTATCACTGTCACCGAAGAATATGCGTTGGAAGCCGCACAACTGGCTGATAATTTACGGGCTAGCGGCAAAGCAACAGCTTTAACTGGCATTCCAATTGCTCAAAAAGATATTTTTTGCACAGACGGCATTAAAACCACTTGTGGCTCTAAAATGCTGGATAATTTTATTGCCCCCTACGATGCGACCGTGATTAAAAACATGAAAGCAGCCGGCATGGTCATGTTAGGCAAAACCAACATGGACGAATTCGCCATGGGTTCATCCAATGAAACCAGTTACTATGGTCCCGTCAAAAATCCCTGGAATCTTGCTTACGTACCCGGTGGTTCATCTGGCGGTTCTGCAGCTTCTGTTGCTGCCCGTCTTGCACCCGCTGCAACCGGCACCGATACGGGCGGCTCTATTCGTCAACCGGCTGCATTATGTGGACTCACTGGCTTAAAACCGACTTACGGTCGTGTTTCACGTTACGGTATGATTGCGTTTGCATCCAGCTTGGACCAAGGCGGCCCTATGGCTAAAACAGCAGAAGACTGTGCCTTTTTATTAAACGCCATGGCAGGATTCGATGAACACGATTCCACCAGCGTCAATGAACCCGTCCCAGACTATATGGCAAACTTAAACCAATCCATAAAAGGATTACGTATAGGCTTACCTAAAGAATATTTTAGCGAGGGTTTGAGTAATGAAGTCGCTACTAGCATTCAAGCAGCGATTAAAGAATTTGAAAAACTGGGCGCGATCATTGAAGACATTTCCCTGCCAAACACAGCGCTTTCTGTACCGGCTTACTATGTCATTGCACCGGCAGAATGCTCTTCCAACCTCGCACGCTACGATGGCGTACGTTATGGTTATCGCTGCAAAGATGCGATTGATTTACATGATCTTTACACTCGTTCACGCAGTGAAGGTTTTGGCAGTGAAGTCAAACGTCGTATCATGATAGGCACTTACGTATTATCTGCCGGTTATTACGATGCGTATTATTTAAAAGCCCAACGCGTTCGCCACTTAATCCGGGATGATTTTATGGAAGCGTTTAAAAAAGTCGATGTGATTTTATCACCGACTGCACCAACCCCTGCTTTTAAAATCGGCGAAAAAACCAGCGACCCTATCAGCATGTATCTTTCTGATATTTACACCATAGCCGCAAATCTCGCAGGCTTACCTGCCATGTCTATACCGGCTGGATTTGTTAATCGCTTACCCATAGGCATGCAATTAATTGGCAATTTATTTGGCGAAGCGAAGTTACTCAATGTCGCTCATCAATTTCAACAAGCTACTGATTGGCATACACACATTCCAGAGGGTTTTGATCATGTCTAAAATAGAATGGGAAGTCGTTATTGGTCTTGAGATTCACGCACAACTTGCGACTAAAACAAAAATTTTTTCTGCAGCCGCTACCGAATTTGGTGCAGCCGCTAACACGCAAGCGTGTGCGATTGATTTAGGCATGCCAGGTGTATTACCCGTGCTTAACAAAGAAGTCGTAGAAATGGCGATTAAATTTGGTTTAGGTGCTAATGCGGATATCACTCGTAGATCTGTATTCGCTCGCAAAAATTATTTCTATCCTGATTTACCTAAAGGTTATCAAATCAGTCAATATGAATTACCCGTTGTAGGCAAAGGCTACGTGGATATTCAACTGGATGATGGCTCTATAAAACGTATAGCGATTACACGTGCTCATCTTGAAGAAGATGCGGGTAAATCCTTACATGAAGATTTTCATGGATTAACCGGCGTTGATTTAAATCGCGCAGGCACACCTTTACTTGAAATTGTTTCAGAACCCGACATGCGATCTGCCAAAGAAGCGGTTGCTTATCTTAAAACCATACATTCATTGGTGCGATACTTAGATATCTGCGACGGCAATATGCAAGAAGGTTCTTTCCGCTGCGATGCCAATGTTTCCGTTAGACCAAAAGGTGAAAGTAAATTCGGCACACGAACGGAATTAAAAAATATTAATTCATTTCGTTTTGTAGAACGCGCCATCAATTATGAAGTGGAACGTCAAATTAATGTGATAGAAAGCGGCGGCAAAATCGCTCAAGAAACACGATTATACGATCCCAATAAAAATGAAACACGTTCTATGCGCAGCAAAGAAGAAGCCAATGATTATCGCTACTTCCCTGATCCGGATTTACTGCCATTAATCATTACTGATGCATGCATAGAAAAAGTGAGAATATCTTTACCTGAACTGCCGCAACAAAAACGTCAGCGTTTTATAGATCAATATGGTTTAAGCGCTTACGATGCCGGCATTTTAGTTAGCAGTAAAGACATGGCCGCGTATTATGAAGATGTCGTGAAAGAATCTGGCAATCAACCAAAATTAGCGGCGAATTGGATAATCAGTGAATTATTAGGCGCGCTAAACAAAGCGGGATTGGATATTAACGAGAGTCCTATTTCCTCTTTGCAATTAGGCAAATTAATTATGCGCATTGCAGACGATACGATTTCTGGAAAAATTGCGAAAACCATTTTTGAAGCCTTATGGAATCAGGAAGGTGATGTTGATGACATCATAGAAAAACGCGGCTTAAAGCAAGTATCAGACAGTGGTGCGATAGAAAAACTGATAGATGAAATCATTACAGCGAATCCTGAACAAGTTGCTGACTATCGCGGTGGCAAAGAAAAATTATTTGGCTTTTTTGTAGGCCAGACCATGAAGGCATCGGGTGGTAAGTTAAACCCGGGACAATTGAATGAGATGTTGAAGAAAAAACTGCAGGGGTAGAAATATAAATGTTCAGAAAAGACTTTTCCATAGGCAATATTATTTCCTATCCTTGCCAAGAAACCGTTACTAATTTTCATCCCAATCACATAAAAGTTCAACTTGATGCATTATGCCAAGATCAAGACACTATCAATATTCTAAAAAGAAAATGTCCTATCCATCGCTTACGTAATGGCTTTTTTGCTGAAGAGAAATCCTTGTATGATTATGTGCTAGAGCTACAACAATCAAACGACGCCGCTGCGATGGAAAAAGCCCAATCTATCGTTTTCCATATAGGCAATGAAGAATGGAATAAAGTAGTAGAGGTATTAGCCGTTACTCGAAACTGGTTTGATCCACTAACAGAAACCACGGGGTCAAAAATAATGAGAGCTTTAATCGAGACAGGCACGATAACGGAGGATACAATTTCTAATAATGTAAAATATATTTAGGACATGATATCAATTTTGGGTAATGTTGGGTTACGCAAAAAAAACGCTAACCCAACTCGGCAGTCACATCGAGAAAAGGACAATAATGTAAAAGAGTATTTCCATTTTCATCTTTTTGCTTAATCAATTCAGGGTTATTTTTCAACCGTTCTGCAAGGTGTTCTGGTTCACCTTTTAGCAATAAATCATATTGTTGTCTCAGCATTTCATCACTCCTCGCATGATCAGGTATTGTTTAAATTTGTTCTTATTTATTAACTGTGTGCATATTACAACGCGTGAGAGGTGCTGTCAAAATATGAGCATCGGCTCATTTTTGTCTATTCATCAATGGACAAATTTGTCCACTCATGATATTATCATAAATATCAATTAGTTAACAAGGCGAACACATTGATGTTGACCGCGTATTTGCCGCACAATCTGTTTAAAAGCTCTTTTGAAGAGTTCATCAATAGCGATCCACAGTTGCATGCATTAAATCAGCTTGAATATCAACACAGTTCTAATTGGTGGGCGAAACTGTCTTTCAATACACCCGGTATTTATATTTTGACAGGTGGGCGACAAATTGGAAAATCAACTTCATGCAAATTACTTATTAAACATTGTTTACTTGAGAAAATTTTTGCGCCACAAGATATATTATATTTACCCTGCGATGAAATTTATGATGCAAAACAACTTGGCCAACTATTGCGATTGTTTTTAGATGCTAATGCAGGGCGAATGTTTTTGCTAATAATTGATGAGATAACATTTGTTCAGCATTGGGATCGTGTTATTAAATCATTGGCAGATGAAGGTTATTTTACTCGTGGAATGTGTATTTTGACAGGTTCAGATACGCTTATTTTAAAAGAAGCGACTATGCGTTTTCCTGGTAGGCGAGGCAAGGCGGCACAAACAGACTTTCATCTTTATCCATTATCATTTTCTGAATATGTTCACTTAAAAAATACGAAATCTAATTTCACACTCGAGAAAAATTTCCAAGATTACTTACAATGCGGTGGATATTTACGGGCAATTAATGATTTTGCAGAAAAGGGAGAAGTCTTGCAATCCACGTTTTTGACTTATGAACAATGGATACGCGGTGATTTTTTACGGCAAGGTAAAAAGGAAGATTATCTGCTTGCATTGTTACATGCTTTGCTGACGGTAGGTGTATCTCCCATTTCATTTTCATCATTAACACAAAAAATTGGAATGATGAGCAAAGAAACTTGTATTGACTATATAAAACTTCTGGAAAGAATAGATGTCCTAATTGATTTACTGGCATTTGATCAGAACAAAAAACAAGGCTCTCCAAAAAAAGATAGAAAATTTCATTTTTTTGATCCGTTTATTCAGCGAACATTGTATCAATGGTTATTACGTGATGGGTTGCTGAATACATTTGATTTTGAAGCTTCATTAGTGGAAGCGTGTGTCGCTAGTCATTGCTATCGATTGGGAAAAACTTTTTATTTTAAAGGTAATGGAGAGATTGATATTATTTGGCTCATAGAGAAAAAAATATATCCGATAGAAATAAAATGGTCTAATCAAATTCGCCCTAATGATCTTAAATCGTTGAAGCAATTCTCAAATAGCTTGATTCTTGGAAAGACAGCACAAACTGGGTTTGTAGATTCTGTTCAACTGTTGCCAGTTTACCAATTTCTTTATGATATGCAGGAGATCATAAGTCTTGAATGAGCAGATTTGAACCCGCAGCTTTAATTAAGGTTGGGACAGTCGATAAATTCCATTACAATACCCAAATGACTGCACACCCCGAACTAAAGCTCAAAAACTTCACCTTTACCGAATTATTCCATTCGGCTGGATTAAACCGCCTGGACCATGCTTTTCTCACTGAGCTAAAAGAGGCAAATCCTGATCTTTACACCGGCCTCATGGCTTATCGGGATCCTGAAGTCAAACTGGATACTCAAAAAACCAGTGAATTATTAATCAGTTGCGCAACTTTCCTTGAGCAATTTCTCGCTACACTGTTTAATATTGAAGAAGCCGTTGCGATCAGCAAGGCAAAAACCACTTCGTATAATCCTATCTCTACTTTTAAAAAGTATTTTATTTTGCGGCGGGCAAAAAAAGAGATTAATAAAGTCGATGCTTTTCCTCCTTTTGTCGAATTAAACGATTGGTTACAAACTGCCCTCAAAAAAGCACCGCTGCAATCCAAAGACTTAGAGCTTGCTGTCGCATTATTAGGTTGCGATTACCTCAATCAACCGGATACGCATACAAATGAAATAGAAACGCTGGTTAAATGGTGTACGCGCGCATTAACTAGCGATGAAGGTAGAGAAATAACCGCTAACTGGACTAGCTTTGCTATTCCAGAACGTCTGGATTACCAAAATCTTGTTCCAGTCACCCCATTGGAACAAGATAAATGCGGTCGTGTTGCCGCCGATCAAAACACATTACGCTTGCGCGATGGATTCAAACTAACCGACCCTCGCATGAGCGCACGTGAAGTTCAAGATGAAATTAATTATTGTATTTATTGTCATGATCACGACGGTGATTTTTGCTCTAAAGGCTTCCCCGTTAAAAAAGGTGATCCTGCTCAAGGATTCAAAAAAAATCCGCTGGATTTAACCTTGACCGGTTGTCCGCTAGAAGAAAAAATTTCTGAAATGCATTTCCTGAAAAAAGATGGGCATACCTTGGCTGCGCTTGCCATGATCATGGTCGATAATCCCATGTGCCCTGCAACCGGTCATCGCATTTGCAATGACTGCATGAAAGCCTGCATTTATCAAAAACAAGATCCCGTTAATATTCCGCAAATTGAAACCCGCGTATTAGTCGATGTATTGGATTTACCCTGGGGCGTTGAAATATACGATTTACTCACGCGCTGGAATCCGCTACGCCACGAACAATTCATCATGAAACCGTATAACGGTTTAAAAGTCATGATTGCCGGCATGGGCCCTGCTGGTTTCACACTCGCTCATCATTTATTGCTAGAAGGTTTTGCAGTCGTTGGATTTGATGGATTGAAAATCGAGCCTTTGCCCGAGAAACTCATTCAACAACCTATTTATCAATTTGCGGATTTACGTGAATCGTTAGATGAACGTTTAATGGCTGGATTTGGCGGCGTCGCTGAGTATGGTATAACCGTTCGCTGGGATAAAAACTTTTTGAAGTTAATTTACTTAAGCTTAAAACGCAAACCGCATTTTCAAGTTTTTGGTGGCGTACGTTTTGGCGGCACCGTTACCGTTTCAGATGCGTTTGATATGGGCTTTGATCATTTTGTTGTTGCAGTCGGTGCGGGTTTGCCAAAAGCCTTACCCATACCTGGCAGTCTTGCAACCGGCATGCGTCAAGCCAACGATTTTTTAATGGCGTTACAATTAGGCAATGCCGCCAAATCCAGTAGCCTCACCAATTTACAAATTCGTTTACCCGCCGTGGTCATCGGTGGCGGCTTAACCGGTGTGGATACAGCCACTGAATTACAAGCGTATTACATCACGCAAGTTGAAAAAATGTTGATGCGATACGAAATACTGGTTAAAGAACAAGGTGAAGATGCGATTCATCAACTATTAGACCCCGCATCACGTGAAATTTTAGCCGAATATTTACGTCACGGTTTAGCCGTACGTAAAGAACGTGAACGTGCGAACACGCAAAAGCAGCAACCTAATTTCATCAAACTCACGCGTGAATGGGGCGGCGTCACGATTGCGTATAGACGTTCCATGCAAGAGTCCCCTGCTTACATTAATAATCATGAAGAATTACAAAAAGCGTTAGAAGAAGGGATTTATTATTGCGAAGGATTAGAACCTGCAGCCGTTGATTTAAACGAATACGGTCATGTTGAAAGTTTGATTTGCCACAAACGCTTACGCACACCGGAAAATGTTTGGGTGACCACAACCGAAGAAATACGTTTACCCGCTCGCTCCATCTTAGTTGCAACGGGCACGCAACCGAATACTGCTTATGAATTTGAACATAAAGGAACCTTCAACCGATTGAATTTGCAATATCAACATTATGAAGATGTAAATAATGCATTAAACGTCGCACACGGTGTATTGCATTGCAAAGATACTCAATTTGGCCCGTTTACGTCTTATCACAAAGAAGATAATCGCGTTAGTTTAATCGGTGATACGCATCCTGTTTTTCACGGCAGCGTGGTAAAAGCCATTGCATCCGGTTTACGGACTTACCCTAAAATTGTTACTGTATTGCGTCACAAATTAGGTAAATTAGGCAGCAGTGATGAATACAAACAATTTTCAGAAAAAATGAATTATTTATTCAATGCTCGCGTCAAATCGATTACGCGTAAAACCAAAAACGTGCTTGAATTAACCATACAAGCACCGCTTGCGGCTAAGCATTTTAAAGCTGGACAATTTTATCGTTTACAAAATTTTGAAACATTCGCACCACGCATCGATCATACCTTGTTGCAAATGGAACCGCTTGCGCTAGTTACTGCAGAATGTAATCATACTCACGGCACATTAACCTTCATTGTAAGCGAAACCAATGCGACGGCAAAATTATGTGCCTTATTAAAACCCGATGAACCGGTTTCACTCATGGGGCCAACTGGTGTACGCACAAAGATTCCTACGGAACATGAAACCGTTCTCATCATTGGCAATGCTAGTAGTTTTGCATTTGTACGCAGTTACGGCAAAGAAATGCGTACAGCAAAAAATAAAGTGATATACGCAGGACAATTTGAAAATAAAGATGAAGTCTTTTGTCAAAAAGAATTAGAAAATGTGACTGACTCTATACTCTGGTTAACGAAATCGGATGATCTCATTCAACCCACGCGCGAGACTGACCATGCTATCCACGGTGATAACGTCATCACGACCTTGATTCAATATGCAAATGACATTCATCTTGCGGATGTTGATAGAATTTTCATTGTCGGTGATACGAATTTATTAAGACAATTTCAAGCCGCCCGTAAAACAGTATTGAAAGAGTATTTGTTAAAAGATCCAAAAGTATTTGGTTCTGTGTATGGCAATATGCAATGCATGTTAAAAGGTGTGTGCGCGCAGTGTTTACAATGGCAAATCGATCCTGAAACTGGGCAACGTACCAAAGCTGTGTTTGCCTGCTCCTGGCAAGATCAACCCTTAGAAATTATCGACATTGATCATATCGATGCAAGACAAATGCAAAATAAATTGTTAGATCAGCTAGGGAATTTGTGGGTGGAACATGTGTTTAAGGAATATAAAATAGAGAGAGTGTGATTGGAAACCAAAGCGAAACTGTCGTGCCCTCACCTTGCACAGATACAATTGATAAACGCCCCCCAATCAATTCCATAAACTTTTTTGCCGTAGATAGCCCCAATCCTTTACCCTCGTGTTTTAAACTTAAGCCTGATAACACCGCTTCTATTTTATTTTCCGGTATACCCCTACCCTTATCTTCAATATCCAGTTTTATAAAATCATTCGCCATCGATAATATCATTTTAATTTGACGTTCTGATTGCAACGCTTCATACGCATTATTCAATAAATTAGAAAGCAAAGGTCTGATATCATTTGGCAATATTTTTATGCGTGATAACGATTCTGGCAATAGGTTGATAAAAATAATATCGCAGGGATGCTTTTTCCATTCCTGTTTTTTTTGTGCGATAAGTGTATCTATCATAGACGTTAGCATAACCGAATGCATCTGATCTGGTTTTGCAGGGTAACGAAAATAATCCAGATAATTATTCGCCATATCCCTCACATTCTGAATCGCTTCTTTTAACAGTTCATGAAACGATTTCGATTCTTTATCTGAGAAAGATTTAATGATCATTTCCATGGCTGCAAGCGGTGAGTGAATATCATGAGCAAATTGCGCAGACAACAATGTCATTTTTTCTATCCTCTTAAATAATTTTTTTGCAAAAAATAAGGATACAAAAACACTAATCACTAACATACACATAATGATGATGATTATTTTTAACTGTAATGCATTAATCATAACATTCACAACGACTACTCGGATAATCGCTTACAATCAACAACAGTCCAATAATATTTTTCCCTTCCATGAATAATCGTTGCAGGGTAAAAATAATTTTCCCAAGTCGCGGGTGTACACTCCCAACTCTCTTTTCCTGGACCAAAGAATGGTATCTTTTCTCTATTTTCGATAGCTGTTATAAACGGAATAATGTCACGTTTATCCTGATACAATTCCGTGCAAGTATTATAAAATTCAACGAATGCATTTAAGCTTTGATCGGTATGAATGATACAATAAAACGATTCATTTTGATGATTTGTAACCTGAAAACTGCCTTTTTTATCGATAAGAAAATATTCTTTTATGGTATGGTTTTTGCACCAGAATTCAAAAAAAGTTATAAAAATAGGATCGGATAATGGAAGATGGCCATCCGTTTCGAGATGAGAAATGAATGGTTTTGTGCGTTCACGAAAATATTCCTGAGCGAGTTTTTCAGTGTGAAATACAATATCATGAGCAACCGTTTCACTATCTTTACGTATAAATCTATCAATAATATTCTCATTAAACGCATGAACTGCCACGTGAAAATCTGCATTTCCCGTTAATAATATTTTCTTAAACGGGAATTTTTTTAACGATCGACAGAGCTCTATCCCATTCATTTTTTGCATGCTGTAATCAACGAGAATTACGCTAACCTCTTGATTTTTATCATGAAAAAATTGGAGTTGCGAAAGATTTTGCACATCAACATCAATAATTGCGTGATTAATCGTGTCATATTTTTCATGTTCTATGCAGCAACGTGTCATAGAAATGCTATCAAGCGGTGGCACATACGCGTCAAAAAATGCGAGACAATCATCAGGATGATTGAATGTTTGAACGAGAAAATCCGGAGAAAATAATTGCGAAACCGCCGTCAAAAATAAATGATCATCATCAACACTCACAATTTTTGTTGGATGATAAAAGGCTGGCAACGTGGGCATAACGTACTCTCCCTGTTAATAACTACATGATTTTTAGATGCTTCCACTGCCTCGTTATTCACTTTTTTTATCGATGATTGTGCATTCTCAAATCGAGAATATTTATTGCAGATGTGGTGATGTGTTACTTTCGGCGCGAAGAATAATCGGTTTTAAATGAAAAATCCAGATTAATTTGTTGAAAGATGCAATAAATAATCTGGATTTGGTTAATAAAAAATCAAATTATTTTTTGGTAAATCTATTGGTCATGTCTTCTTGTGCCTTAGATTTATCCTGATGAAACATACCATAATTCGAATCCGTCATTGGTCTAGATACCAGTTTTAATGTATCGACTTTTCCTTTTAACTCTTGAAAATCCTTTACTAAACGTGCCGTAGAATCTTTTACAAATAAAGCATTAGCTATATCTTCAGCCTGTGGCTCAGTTGCACTGTTTTTAATGTTCATAACATGAATATTTACACTAACTAACTTTTGCGACAACTCTGCTTTCGCTAGAAGCCCTGCAAGATCCTTATTAAGACCGAGTATAGCGAATAGATCATTCATCTGTTCAGTATGATTACTATGAACACCTTCCAAGCTCTTCAAGCGCTCATAAAGACTACCTTCCAACTTCTTACCCTCTCGCATAACTCGTTCTACATCTTCCTTAGATTTACTTAACTCATTTTGCAAGGTTAGAAAGTTTCGGTTTTCCATTTTCATGCTCCTCATTTTTTATATTAAAAGTATAAGTGATTATTCCAATTTTGCTTACATTCACATTAAAATGAGTAAATTCAATGTATTACAAGGGTTGGAATAAGAGACTGATATGGTTTACTATGGGGGTCTATTCACAATGGAGCACTCTTAATATGACGCTTATTCTCATCCTCATTGTCGTTGCCATCGTTGGTTTTGTTATCCTGACTTATAATCGCCTCATCTCCCAGATTGAAGCGATTCGCAATAATCAAAAACAAATTGATATTCAATTGGATAGACGCTTCAAAGTGTTTGAATCGTTGATTAATGTTGTTAAAAAATACATGGATTATGAAAAGACGACATTGAAAGATGTGGTAGCATTGCGCAATCAAGCACAGCAAGCTCAGTCAAGCGGCGATGAAAAATCTCGCATTGCAGCTGAAAATAAAATTTCAGATATTGCCTCACACCTCAATATTGTGTTTGAACAATATCCAGATTTAAAAGCCAATCAGAATGTCATGCAATTACAAGAAGAAATTGTCAGCACTGAAAATAAATTAGCGTATGCCAAACAATCATTGAACGATAGCATTGAAATGTATAATGCAAATAAAAAATCTTTTCCTGCTAATGTAGTCGTTGGAATATTTCCGGGTAAAGTGGATTTCGATTTTGCTTATTGGCAATTGAGCGAAGAAAAAGTCAAAGAACAAGAATCGTATACGGTGCAATTATAATTTATGTCAGACTCATTTCATTCCTATACCGTATCAACGGCAGATTGGCGTAAGACATTACGCCAAAATAATCTTCGTACCACTGTCGTCATTCTGTTATTTTTTTTAATTTATTGCAGCATTGGATTGTTAGTCGATATGTATATGGGTTCTTATTACTACCCACATGCTAGCATTCCGCAATTATTTCAAGCCTTAATCACTTTCAAATTATTTCCGCTTGCAACGTGTATTATGTTAGCAATTGCAGCCATTTCTCTCATGGTTTCTTACGCGTTTTATGACAAGCTCATGTTACTCGGCACGGAATACCATGAAATCACACCAACGACTGCGCAAAATCCCACAGAACAACAACTCTATAATGTGGTTGAAGAAATGAAAATTGCTGCGGGTCTTAATTACATGCCTCGCGTATTTATTATTGATGCGGATTATATGAATGCGTTTGCTAGCGGTTACAGTGAAAAATCCGCCATGATTGCAATCACACGCGGCTTAATGTCAAAACTCAATCGAGATGAATTGCAAGCGGTAATGGCACATGAATTAAGTCACATTCGTCACCTTGATATTAAACTCACATTAACCGCTTCGTTATTAGCAAATTTATCTATCATGGTTTTAGATATATTGTTTTATAACATGGTATTTTCGGGTAATAAACGCAATTCAGAAAACCGTTCGGGCAATTCCCTCGCTACCATCATCATGATTTTGCGTTTTATGCTACCGATAATCAGCGTATTGTTACTGCTTTATTTAAGCCGCACGCGCGAACTCATGGCAGATGCAGGCTCTGTAGAACTCATGCGTACCAATCAACCACTAGCATCAGCCCTCATGAAAATTTCAGATGACCATACGACACATCGCGATGAATATAATGCTGCTTATCAACAAACGCCTCATGAAAATATTCGTCGTGAATCGTATATCTTTGATCCGCTGCAAGCAGGCATTGAAGGTAAGACATCCGTCAGTGATTTTTTCTCTACGCATCCTAGTTTAGAAGCACGATTAGCAGCACTTGGGATTAAAAAAAGATCGTGATAGTATCAAGAAAGATCAAGCACAACGAGAGGAAACATGGAACGTTTCAGATTCATCGTTATTGCTATTATTTTATTTTTCATTCCTCAATTGGGACTCGCCTCGCCGTATTACGGCGGCACTTTTTCTTATGTTGCCTATCCAAAAGAACCCGAGAATCTTCACGGTTATCAATTCCTTTTAAGTTACGATCCCAACCGTTTTCAATGGCGGCAGTTTAATCTCTATTTTGATGGCGGCGTCAGTCAACTCTGGATTACCAATAGACCGTATTACACGACACTGACGATTTACACGCTCTCACCTATCATTAGATACTCCTTCAAAAAACGTGGGCCTATTTCGCCTTATCTTGAAATCAGCGCCGGTCTTGCCTACTTAAACCACACCCGTCTTGATGATCGTAACTTTGGCATGCACCCTGCTTTTGCAGATCGATTTGGCATAGGATTTTACGTGGGATGCAAACAACAATTCTCACTCGGTATACACACAGCACATTATTCCAATGCTCATCTCGCTGATTATAATTCCGGGATTACCATTCCTGTAGAAGTTGATGTCGGCTATCGTTTTTCCCTGTAAACTAGACGCATGCGAACTTCTATCAAAAATCATTATCACGAAATCCAGCTCACCAGCCGGCGCTCTATGGTCGCTATTCTCGTGATTTGTATTTTGATAGTCTTATTAATCTCTCGTCTTGCTTACTTACAAATTTATAAAAATATTTTATACACGACTTTATCCACTCGAAATGCGATTGATCTTGTTCCCATAGAACCGACTCGCGGCTTAATTTATGATAGGAACGGCGTATTACTGGCTGAGAATATTCCCGTTTTCAGTTTAGACATCATCCCTTTACAGGTCACCAACTTACAAAAAACCTTAATAGCGCTTAAAAATGTGGTGGAATTAAATGACAGCGACATTCTCCAATTTAAAAAACAGCTTAAACAACACCGACGTTTTGATGAAATTCCCCTTAAATTACGCTTAACCGATGCTGAAGTCGCACGATTCACTGAAAATCAATATCAATTTCCGGGCGTCATCATCAAAGCACGTTTAATGAGACATTATCCTTACGGAGAAAGTTTTGCCCATGTATTGGGCTATGTCGGGCGCATTAACACCACGGAATTGAACGTCATCGATCAAATTAACTATAGCGCGAGTCATTACATAGGCAAGTTAGGAATAGAAAAATTTTACGAAGACGAATTACACGGCAATGTCGGTTATGAAGAAGTTGAAAACGATGCGAGTGGCAAACCCATTCGTATCTTAAAAAAAACCCGAGGCAAACCGGGTAAAAATTTATATCTCACGATAGATAGTGGCTTACAACTCGCTGCAGAAAAAGCCTTGATAGACCATAGGGGTGCCATTGTTGCCATACAACCTCAAACCGGACAAGTGCTAGCCATGGTCAGTGAGCCTGCTTACGACCCCAACTTATTTGTGCTTGGTATAAGCCAGCAAGATTACAATGCGTTACAACAATCCGAAGAAAAGCCTTTATACGACCGAGCATTACGTGGACTTTACCCACTCGCTTCTACCATCAAGCCTTATCTAGCGCTGCAAGGATTGAATTCCGGTGCAACCACGCCTGACTATACCATTTTTGATAATGGTACATTCAAACTGCCTAATAGTTCCCGCATCTGGCATGACTGGGTAAAACTAGGACATGGTAGAGTCAATCTTCCCCGTGCTATCACCGTTTCCTGTGACGTTTACTTCTATCAGCTTTCCACCAAAATGGGGATTAAGCTCATGGACGATATTCTCACCGAATTTGGTTATGGTTCATTAACCGGTATTGATCTTGATAACGAATTGCCCGGTGTCGTTGCATCCCCTGCCTGGAAACTCAAGAATAAAGGCACACACTGGTTTCCTGGCGATACAACCAATTCCAGTATTGGACAAGGCGATATGCAAGCAACGCCATTGCAATTAGCATCCGCCATTTCAACCCTCGCTATGCATGGGCAACGATACGTACCCTTTTTATTGCTAGGCGAACAAATGCCTGGTAAAGCTTATATCGTTCATCAATCAACTGCACTTTCACCTATAGTCTTAACCGATAAAAAATATTGGGACATAGTCATCAACGCCATGCAAGATGTGGTTACCTCCCCTCAAGGTACGGCTTATTCGTTATTCGGTCATGGTTATACCTATACCATAGCCGGTAAAACAGGAACGGCAGCGCTTTCCAAACGACGTCTCGCTAATGAAGAAGATAAACAAGAATCTATGCCTCTAAAACTGAGAGATCATCATTTGTTTGTTGCATTTGCACCCGTCGATAATCCTAAATTAGCGGTCGCCATCATCACTGAAAATAGTCACAATGCTATTCAAACTGCTAGGGCCATATTTGATTATTATTTGGGAAACCAACCACATGTTGTACGACAACCGGAAAAAACGATTCAATAAATCAGTAGTATATGATTCGCATTACCGTAGCCTCTGGCAATGCATACATATTGATGGGACCTTGCTCGCCTTCATATTATTACTCTGTTCTGCCGGATTGCTGATACTCTTTAGCGCTAGCAACGAAAATCTTCATTCCGTAGAATTTCAAATCATGCGCTTATTACTGGCATTTTGCGTCATGCTGGTCTTTGCGCAAATTTCACCGTTTGCCTTACAACGCTGGGCACCGTGGATTTATCTATTCGGCTTAACATTATTATTTATTGTTCTCATTTCGGGTCATATAGGCAAAGGGGCTCAACGCTGGATTAATATTGGCTTCACACGTTTTCAACCAGCGGAAATCATGAAATTAGCCATACCCTTAATACTCGCCTGGTATTACCATAAAATGGATTTACCTATCACACTAAAATCCGTACTCATGGCCATTCCCATTATCTTGATTCCTGCAGTGCTGACTGCAAAACAACCTGATCTTGGAACCGCCATACTCTTAACCATTGCCGGTGTCAGTGTATTATTTCTAGCAGGCTTAAGTTGGCAAATCCTATTGACTTGCTTTGTGTCATTCATGGCGTGCATACCGTTTGCCTGGTATTTATTGCACGACTACCAACGCCAGCGTGTTCTCACTTTTTTAAACCCAGAACGCGATCCCTTGGGCGCTGGCTACCACATTATTCAATCCAAAATCGCTATAGGCTCGGGTGGTATTTTTGGCAAAGGCTGGTTAAACGGCACTCAATCCAATCTGCATTTTTTACCCGAACACACCACTGACTTCATTTTTGCCGTCTGCGGAGAGGAATTTGGCTTTGTAGGCACAGTCATTTTAATTTCGCTATACATGCTCATTGTATTTCGGGGTTTTTACATTACCATGCATGCTCAAGATACGTTTTCACGGTTATTGGCAGGCAGCATTACGCTCACGTTTTTCATTTCATTTTTTATTAATATGGGCATGGTAACCGGTATACTACCTGTTGTTGGAATTCCTTTACCTCTTGTTAGCTATGGTGGATCATCTATGGTGACGGTAATGGCAGGTTTCGGTATCCTGATGTCCATACAAACACATAGAAAGCTGGTAACTACATAAAAAAGGAACACATACATGCTGCGATCAGGTTTACAAAAAATAATGATAGCCATGTCTATTTTTTTCTTATCAACGGCTTACGGTGATACGACCTTCGTTAACCGTAATGATGTACAAGACTATATTCAGTATATGGTTAAAAAATACCACTTTAATAAACAAGCATTAATTGATCTATTTTCTCAAGTCAAAATTCGTCCTCAAGTCATACGTCATATCAATAAGCCGCTAGAAAAAGAACCGTGGCGCTTATACCAAATGTTATTCGTCAATGAATGGCGTATTTCCCACGGTGTGGAATTCTGGAAAAAATATGAAATTCCATTACAACAAGCAGAAAAAAAATTCGGCGTACCCGCTAGCATTATCGTAGCAACCATTGGTATTGAAACGCGTTACGGAGAGCGTACTGGTGATTATCGGGTTATCGATTCTCTTTCCAATCTCGCGTTTAGCAATTCACCGCGAGCGCCTTTTTTTCGTAAAGAATTAACGGAATTTTTACTGTTAACGCACGAACAAAAACTGGATCCATTAAAAATCATGGGTTCTTATGCAGGCGCCATAGGACAACCGCAATTTATGCCTAGTAGTTATCGTTATTACGCCGTGAATTTTTCAGGCTCGGGCAAAACAGACTTAATGCATAATGAAGTCGATGTCATAGGCAGCATAGCCAATTATTATCGATTACATGGATGGGTTACCAATGCACCTATCGCCGTTCAAGCTGTCATGAAAGGAGATAAATACACTTACCTCACTCAATTTGACAAAGGCAATCAAAGTTACACTTTTGCAGATTTATCCAAATACGGTATTCTTCCTAAAATCCCCGTTCAAGATGAAACACCTAGAGTCAAACTCATTCAATTAGACAGCCGTTATAGTACCGAATACTGGTTAGGCTTCCGCAATTTTGATGTCATCAAACGTTACAATCAAAGCGATTTATATGCCATGGCAGTCTATCAGTTGAGTTATTACATTAAGACACTGAAAGCGCGTTTAGGCGCTGTAAAAGAATAAAGATGGAGAATCTTAAATGAACTGCATACGCTTACTGCTTATTTCCATTCTAATATTAATATTAAACAGCTGTAGCCATACGAGACCAGATGGGCCGCCCAATTACAATGTTGATGTCTCAAAAATACCAAACGCTGTTCCAAAATCAGAACCCCTCGCTAAATATGGTAATTACAAATCTTACATCGTACGGGGTAAACGCTATTACACCTTAAAAAACAGCCATCATTACAACGAAGTGGGAACCGCTTCATGGTATGGCACAAAATTCCATACACGCAAAACATCTAGCGGCGAACGCTATAACATGTTAAGCATGACAGCTGCGCACAAAACCTTGCCTTTACCCACTTATGTTGAAGTCACTAATTTAAAAAATAAACGTAAAGTGATTGTGAAAATAAACGATAGAGGCCCGTTTGCATCAAACCGTATCATTGATCTTTCTTACGTTGCTGCAAAAAAACTCGGTATGTTAGGCCACGGCACGACTAAAGTGCGCGTCAAAGCGATTAGTCCCAATACATTTGCAGATAGCCGGCCTTTTTTTAACGGCCCAAAATATAGAAAATCACGCAAAATAGTTGCCAAATATCGCAACCCGTATGAAAAACACTATCGTAAATTTAAAGCCATCAAACTATCTCATAAAAAAACCCGTTATCTTCAAGTAGGAAAATTACAGCAGCCAAACAAGATTTAGGAAGAATCACGATGTTACATTTTTTTGTTTCTATCATAGGCATATTCATCACAATTTTTTTTGTTATTGGCACACATGAAGCAGCGCACTTTATAGTTGCACGTTTACTTAACGTAAAAGTATTACGATTCTCTATTGGTTTTGGTAAGACCTTATGGCGAACCATAGACAAAAAAGGCACGGAATATGTGATTGCATTAATACCACTCGGTGGTTACGTCAAAATGCTAGATGAAACAGAAGAAACCGTTGCCAAAGAAGAATTACATCTTGCTTATAACACCCAACCTTTTTATAAAAAATGTCTCATCGTCATAGCAGGTCCTATCACCAATATTTTCTGCGCGTTTATCTTGTATTGGCTTATTTTCATGATTGGTTTTACCACGGTGAAACCATTAATTGGCACCGTAGAACCTCATTCCATTGCAGCCATGGCCGGTTTAAAACCGAATCAAGAAATTATTAGCATTGATGATCACCCTGTGAATGCGTGGGCAGGTTTTATGTTACGCCTTCTCTCTCACGCGGGCGATAATGATGATGCAACAGTCGATGTGATTCATGCGCCATCATCAACAACCCAAACAAAACATGTGCTCGATTTAACACACTGGGAATTAAATGGTTTAACGCCCGATCCTTTATTAAGCATAGGCATTACACCTTACATGCCGAATGTTCCTTTAATCATAGGCAAAATGGCTGATGATTCACCTGCAACTGATGCCCACTTACAACTGAAAGACAAAATCATTGCCATTAACCATGAAACCATCAAAGACTGGAATCAAGTTGTTACCCTTATCTTGAAGCATCCTGACGATACACTATCATTCACGTTAGAAAGAAATAATAAAATCATTCAACTGCCTGTCAAAATAGGTCATGAACGTGATTTGTTTTTCAAAAAATCGGGGTATTTAGGCATAGGACCCGACTTTACTTTTCCCAAGGAAATGTTGCGGGATATTCAATACGGACCTATTGCTGCATTATCAGCGGCTTTTAGAGAACTCCATGATTTCACTTACTTCAATCTTTTACTGATAGGAAAACTCATCACTGGAAAATTATCACTGCAAAGTTTAGGCGGACCTATCACTATTTTTGATACGGCAGGTGATGCATTAAACATAGGATTGGTTTCTTTTCTGGGCTTTCTAGCATTTCTCAGTGTATCTATTGGTGTCATTAATTTTTTACCTATACCGGGATTAGATGGTGGCCATTTATTTATTCAACTCATAGAATGGATAATTCAAAAACCTTTACCCGAAAAAATGTTGTCCATTCTATATCGTATGGGATTTATGCTGATATTGTTCGTGTTAGGCATTGCATTAGTGAATGATTTATTAAGATTGTATTAAACGGGATATTGACCATGAAAAAATTAATATTACTCCTACTCTCTCTCCTCACCTCCATGAGTTTTGCAGAATCATCACCCCAAAAATTAACGGTATTATTAGACTGGTTTCAAAATCCGGTTCACGCACCTTTAATCATTGCAAAACAACAAGGTTATTTTAAAGAAGAACGCCTCGATGTAGATTTAATTAATCCTCATGATCCTACCCATACTTTCAAACGCATTGCTGCCAATAAAGCAGACATAGGCATCGTTTACGAACCGGAATACATGCAGGAAATCGATGCTGGTTTACCATTAATTAGCATTGGGACATTGATAGATAAACCACTCAATACACTAGTCACTTTAAAAGGTAATGGAATTATCTCTCTGAATGATCTCAAGGGAAAACGTATTGGTTCAAATAGCGGTGGATTATCAGAAGTGATGTTAAACATTATGCTTGCAAAAGCAGGAATAAACGCAAAAGACGTGAAAATAATAGACATACGTGATAACCCCATGCGGGCATTACTCACTCATAAAGTCGATGCGATTACTGGGCTCATGCGTAACAGTGACGTTCCCATGATAGAATCTAACAATAAAAAAATAGTAACGTTTTTTCCTGAAGACCATGGCATACCTAATTACAATGAACTGGTTTTTATTACTCATAAAAATAATATTAAAGATACACGTTACCCACGTTTTCTACATGCCATCAAAAAAGCAATACGCTATTTAGATGAACATCCCGAACTCGCATGGGAAAGTTATATCAAGCAATTTCCGGAATCGAATAATACCGTGAACAAAGAAACCTGGTTTGCTACCATGCCTTACTTTGCTGAAAACCCTG